>Ga0080004_1124741_pt1 | contig 39829 bp, 44 predicted proteins | sample WasSprMetagenome_FD_69207 | JGI IMG/M metagenome (GOLD analysis project Ga0080004, IMG submission 69207) | Sulfidic aquatic microbial communities from Washburn Spring, Yellowstone National Park, USA - WS (SPADES assembly) (version 2) | ecosystem: Environmental > Aquatic > Thermal springs > Hot...
CTTCAGAGCGATCAGGAAGCACGTAAGAGGGGTCATCACTCCCTTCCCAGGGGGCATAGTCAGGTCTGGGTCTAAGGTGGGCTCCCTCAAGTACCCGAAGCTGAGGGCAACAACTAACCACTTATACTGTCCAACACTAAGAGGGGTGGTTAAGGAGAGCAAGGTGCCCGAGGGTGTGAACTCCGTATGTGAGATCGTCATCAATGGTTTAAGGAAGGAGTACGTTTTGAAGGCTATGGGCGTGGCGATCAAGGCAGCTGCATCGGTACCGGAGGTGGTGATGATCACCGCCGGAAACTACGGAGGCAAGCTGGGACCTTACCACCTCTACCTCAAGGAAGCCCTCGAAGCCGCTAAGGATGTCGATGTCAAATTAGGCTGAGAGAGGACCTCCAACAGGGTGCATTCGTCGTGAATGAGGCGAAAGCGAAGGGTGAATGGATGTTCGTGCTGAATACTGGGAGAACCCTGTCTCAAGGCATTAGCATGGAGGGGGAGAGCAAGTGGGGTAGGAAGTACTTTGATGCCGTGGCGATCGCGGAAATGAATCCCGGCGACATCTCAGCCCTCCGCTTAAGGGACCGGGTTAAGGTACGCAACGAGCATGGTGCAGTGATCCTGAGAGTGAAGCCGAACGCTAAGGTTCCCGCGGGGCAGGTATTCGTACCCATGGGTCCCTGGGCTAACATGTTGACGGATCCTAACACCGATGCTACTGGAATGCCTCGCTTGAAGGGGGTTAAGGTCTTCGTTGAGCCGACAGACGAACCCCTAACCACCTTGACGGACGTACTCAAATTACTCGGGGCAAAAAACCTGGAGGTGTATGCGGGGGACGCGCCGCTTAAGACGGGAGGAAGGAGGATTGTGGGAAACGTGGTTTGCCCCTTCTGCGGCGACCTGTGCGATCACCTGGTCATAGAGCTAGACGGCGATAAGGTAGTGAGGAATACGGGAGGATGCGCAATATCCTCCGCAAAGTTCCTGAACTACCATAGGCACAGGATTTTAAAGCCGTACATAAGGGAGCAAGGTGGGCTAGTGGAAGTTGACCTGGACAAGGCACTGGACAAAGCTGCAGATATTCTCGTAAGCTCAAAGTACCCATTGATCTTCGGGTTATCCAGCACAGACGTAGAAGCCAACAAGTACGCTATTGAACTCGCGGAATTGACGCACGGCGTAGTCGATAACACATCGGTTTTCTGCCACGGCCCCACAGCTCTCGCCGTCCAAGAGGTTGGCACTGCCAGGTGTACGTTTGGAGTAGCAATAAACCTAGCTGACCTGGTCGTGTTCTGGGGGTGTAACCCGCTAGAAGCCCACGCAAACCATGTCGCTAGAATTGTTCTACGGGAGGGGAGATTCGTCAAGGGGAGGAAGGAGAGGAAGGTGGTGGTTGTTGATGCTAGGAGGACCCCCACAGCGGATCAAGCCGACCTATTCATAGAGGTGGAGCCTGGCAGGGACTACGAGCTACTGACCGCGCTTAGAATGGCGGTTAGGGATCTCGATATAGAGGCCCCCCTTGTAGCGGGGGTACCGAGAGAAAAAGTTATTGAGCTAGCCGAGATGATGAGAACTGCGAGGTACGGCGTGATCTTCTTCGGCCTGGGGCTAACAATGACGGGTGCCAAGTACAGGAATATAGTTGCCGTGATAAAGCTTGTCCACGAACTTAATGAATGGACGAAGTTCAGCATAATACCAATGAGGGGCCACTACAACGTTACTGGGGCAAACCAGGTATCGCTGTGGACCACCGGCTACCCTTATGCAGTTAGCTACGCCAGAGGTTTCCCGAAGATGATTATTGGTGTGACTAGCGCAACTGACCTGCTAGCCAGCGGCGACGTGGATTCAGCGCTGATCGTTGCCAGCGATCCCGTTGCCCACCTTCCCAGGAGGGCGGTTGAGCACTTAGCCAAGATACCCGTCGTGGTCATAGATGCAAAGTGGTCCTTAACCACAGCGTTCGCCGACGTCATAATACCTGGCGCGTACGCTGGGATAGAGTGCGAGGGGACGGCCTACAGAATGGATGATGTACCTATACGGTTAAAGAAGATTGTTGACCCCCCGCCTGGGGTTTTATGCGACTCGGAAGTGTTGGGGAGGCTTGTTGATAGGGTTAAGGCTAGGATGAGGTGTGGAGCATGAGTGAAATCCTAGTTAAAAATGGTTTCGTCTACGATCCTATAAACGGGATCAACGGCGAGGTTCTCGATATTGCGGTGAAAGATGGCAAAATCGTTGACCCCTCGCAAATAGATCTCAGTAAAGCATTGGTAGTGGATGCGAGAGGCAAAGTCGTGATGCCCGGAGGAATAGATATCCACAGCCACATAGCTGGACCTAAGGTCAACCTTGGCAGGCTTATGAGACCAGAGGATCACTACCTTACAAATAGACCGCACGACTTGCCCCGTCGTCGAGCCGAGACAGGCCTCACCGTGCCAAATGTCTTCAGGATAGGGTACGACTACGCAAGAATGGGCTATACCCTCGTAGTGGAACCAGCGACCCCGCCCATTGGGACTAGGCACACGCACGAAGAGCTGGATGACATACCTGTAATAGATAAGGCCGCCTTCGTACTGGTTGATTCCAACTGGCTAGCCCTGGACCTGATCGCAGAGGGTTCGAGAGAGCTACTTGCGGCATACCTGGCCTGGCTGCTATCCGCTACTAAAACGTATGCATTAAAGCTGGTTGATCCAGGCTCGGATGTTGCCTGGGTCATCACTGGTAGAGGGGTGGATCTAGACGAGCAGATCCCTGTTTACAACATTACCCCGAGAGACATCATCAGGGAGATAGGCAGCGCAGCTCAGATGCTTAACCTACCCCACAAGCTGCATGTTCACTGCAACAGGCTTGGTTACCCCGGAAACTACTTGACGACCCTTAAGACCATGGAGGTAACTAGGGATATCTCACGAGTGAGTGAGTCACCTGCCCTACACATCACCCACGTCCAGTTCACAGGGTACAAGGGGGATAGCTGGTCAACCCTTGAAAGTGGTGGTGAAGATATAGCTAAAGCCATGAAAGTAAACCCGTACGTGACCCTGGACCTGGGACAAGTCATCCTTGGAAGGTCTGCAACAACAATGACTGCTGACGCCTCCTTCGAGTACGTGTTATACCACTTGACGAGGTGGAAGTGGGCTAACGCAGACGCGGAGGTTGAAGCGGCGGCTGGCGTCGTACCCTTTAAGTATAGAAAGCGGAGCTACGTGAACACTGTCCAGTGGGCCATAGGATTAGAGGTCGCACTTATAGCTAGGGATCCCTGGAGGGTGGTTCCGACAACTGATCACCCTAACGCCGGGCCGTTCGTGGACTACCCCGTTATGTTCTCGTGGCTTGTTAGCAGGAGGGCTCGTGAGGAATATATGAAGAAGGTCAGCCGAGGTGCACTGAAGAGAACAGCCCTTCCATCGCTCGACGCCGAGTTCTCCCTGTATGATGTGGCAATCATGACGAGAGCTGCACCAGCCAGACTACTCGGCTTGGACAAGTTCAAGGGCCACTTAGGGGTAGGAGCAGACGCTGACATAGCTATCTACGATTTAAACCCACGAGAGGTGGATTTAAGCAGGGACTATGAGAAGTTTATCAACGCGTTCAGGAGAGCGTGGTTAGTAATTAAAAGTGGAGAGGTGGTCGTCAGGGAGGGGGAGGTCGTCAAGACGGTATACGGGAGAACATACTACGTCGAGCCAGAGATACCCAGCGAGCTAAGAAAGGAGTTAGATAGCTTCCTTGAGAGGAAGTTCAAGGAGTACTACTCAATAGCTCTAGAATCCTTTCTCATAAAGGAACACGAGCTAAGAAACGCGGTTAAGATCCCTGTGAGTACTGTGGTTGGGGGGTGAGCGGGGTGTCTAGCGCGGCGTACACCTTACACCTCAAGGTCAAGCCCACTGTTCTAATCGATGCCAGGAACATAACGCCTGATAGGTTTGCTGGCAGGGAACTGTCCGATTTGAGGAGCATTGTCGTGCTGGAAGGCGGGAGGAGGACTCTACTCTCCGAGTTGTTCGAAATTGATGGGCCTGAAAAAGCTCCAGCGGACCCCGGACAAATAACGATCACATTTGAGAGAGGGTCCGATAAGCTGTGCTTCATTGGCTATAGGATGAGTAAGGGCAAGATAGTGGTGAGGGGGGATGCAGGTCACCTGGTGGGTTACAAGATGAGGGGAGGAAGCATAGTGGTTGAGGGGAGCGCTAGGGACTACGTTGGAGCCAAGATGAGGGATGGGACAATAGAGGTCTACGGCAGTGTTGGGCACAGGCTTGGTGGGAAACTACCCGGGGAAAAGCCAGGCAAAGGTATGAGGGGCGGAGCTATAACGATTCACGGAAACGCGGGCTCCGAGGTAGGAGTCGGAATGGAGAGGGGGGCGATTGTTATCGAGGGGGGTGCAGGCAACCTGGTGGGGTCAGACATGCTGGGAGGAAGCATAGTTGTAAAGGGAGACTGCGGGCTGTATCCCGGTGCGGGAATGAGTGGCGGGAGGATAATTGTGGGAGGCAGAGTAGATGCTATCCTACCAAGCTTCTACGCAGACTCAATGATGCCATCAATCTCAGTTAGAGGCGTCAAATTCGACAAGCCATTCATGCTATTCATCGGGGATGTGGTCGTCGGGGGGAGGGGTCTCCTCTACGTGTCGTACGATGACAACAGGGAACTTCTAGACTACTATAAGTCTTTAATTGAGGAGGTGGGTGTAGAGGTATGACTCTATCTATGAATAAATTAGCGGCTAGGCTCGTTGCCGAGATGCTTGCTAGGGAGGAGGAGCTTAAAGTTACGAGTACAAGGATAGCTGGAGCGACGGTAATCGATGCCGGTGTGAAGGCGCGTTCAAGCTTTGAAGCAGGCATCTATGTGTCCAAGATATGCTTGGGGGGATTAGCTAGCGTGTCGACCACGAGCTACAGGATCAGGGAGTACTATGTGCCAGCAGTAGAGGTTTCCACAGATCACCCGGTGGAGGCATGCATGGCTTCCCAGCTAGCCGGCTGGAGGATTAGCGTTAAAGACTTCTTTGCTAATGGGAGCGGTCCTGCTAGAGCGCTAGCCAGAAAGCCTAAGAAGCTCTTTGAGAAAATAGGGTATAGTGAGGAGTCTGACGAGGCTGTCCTGGTTCTAGAGACCGAAAAGTACCCGGACGAGGATGTTATCAAATACATCAGCAGTGAAGCTAGAGTTAAGCCCGAGAGCCTCTACATACTGCTGGTTTCACCTGCCAGCATTGCTGGCTCAGTACAGGTTAGTGCGAGAATAGTGGAGACAGGGATGTTCAAGCTCCACACGCTAGAATTCGACCTAAGGACCATACTGTACGGTCACGGGGTGTGCCCCGTTGCACCACTGCACAGTAGCCCCCTGAAGATGGCGGGTAGATCGAATGACATGCTGCTGTATGGAGGAGTCACATTCTACACGGTAGACTACCCTGACGACGCGAAGCTAAGCGAGTACGTGAGCAAAGCGCCCAGCTCGGCTTCAAAGGATTACGGCAAATCCTTCACGGAGCTCGTCGATCAGTACGGATGGGACTTCCTGTACAAGGTTGACCCATCGATCTTCGCTCCTGCCCTCCTAATCGTCAATAACGCTAGGAGTGGAAGCACGCTGCTCTCCGGCAGGATAAACTACGATGTCCTCGAAAGGGCGCTAACCAGCTAAATGCCTTTTTTACCTCTTAGCTTTGCTTACCACGTACTTCGATATCTCCATAGCTATGTCTATATCGGGGTGAGCACTCTGCAGACCACGCCACCCAGGCTGGCTATTAACCTCTAGAACATGCATGCCTTCCTTTGTTCTAACTATGTCTACTCCTGCTATCTCGCACTCGAGCACTCTCGCCGCTTTAATAGCTAGATCTTCGACTTCCGGATCCAGCCTCTTTAGCGGTATCGGAGAGCCACCCCTAGCAATATTTGTTTTCCACGACCCGCTGGGGGCTTTTCTAATCATGGCCGCTAACACTTCATAGCCTAGTACAAATACGCGAAGATCCATTCCCCCGTGCTCAATGTACTCTTGCAGGTAGATTGTGTGCCCAGTGAATTGCAGTGAGCGAGTGACCTCCCACATCACATCACGATCGCCCAGGACGAATCTAGCTGAACCATGGCCCCTAGACCCAAACATTGGTTTTAACACGACAAACCTGGAACCCAGGAGCTCGAGGCCTCTAAGAGCCAGGCTTGAACGCTCCGCTACAATAGTCCTGGGGGCTGGCAGCCCGTGATGCCTAAACGTGTACAGCGACCTGAATTTATCAACGCACTTTTCAATAGCTGAAGGCTTGTTGAAGACCGGGACCCCCTGCTCCTGTAGAGCATACAGCAAATCTATCCTGTAGATCGCCTGGTCTAGGCTGACCCTGCCAAACGGCCTAGCAATGATAGCTGACAGGTCCCTCGTAACATCAACACCGCCAACAAACGCTTTGAAGCGATCAGCATCAACGAAAGATACTATATCTCTGAACCTGAAACAAAACGGTTTATGTCCCAGCGACCCAATAGCCCTAACGAGTTCCCTAGAAGCCCATCCACTAGGATTCCTGGTTAATACCCCTATGATCAAAGCGGTGCGCCTAAGAATTAAAAGACCTCTTCGGATTTAAACCTTTTACTGGAACAGTATAGAGTATACACCCTTAACAGGCTCCAGTGGTCGTGGCGAGCAACCGGGATTAAAGTTCGGTTCTGCACACATGATGGACCTCCTATATAGAGATAGACTGGAAGCGCTCATAGACTCGTTGAGTAGATTTGGAGAGGAAAAGCGGATTTGCAGGCTTATTATGTTGTCCTCTCAATTCTTATTACTACTGCAGGGTAATGTACAATTTTGTTCATGTCTGTCCACTTTACCTCGCTGAAGCTGCTTTTACCCAGGTTCTTCAGCATTTCTACTGCCGTTATGCCTAGCCCATGCCCCAGCCGCCTCTCGGCTATTTTGGCTATTTTGAGTATTCGAGGTAAACCTAGCCAGCGGCCATCATACGCGACCGGCGTAGGGAACTCGGTAAAACTATTTGCGAATAATCGTCCCAGGATGAATCCCAGGCCACCTAGATCTATGATTCCCTTTACGCATGATGGTCTTGTTGAGATGGCTAGCGATGAGAGACTTTTCGGCTTGAATGTCCTGTCGCTATCCACAAGAACGACGTAAACGTCTCTATTCACCAGTTTGCCGATTTCTTCCCTTATTTCCCGGGCTACCTTGTCGGCATCTCTCAGGGGTAGGGAGACATAGTAGTAGGGTAGGTTGGTGGTATCCATACCGGCCTCGGAGTACGGTTTTATGAAGCTGAGTAGCCCCCCATACTTGATTGAGAGCCTCTTGTGCGCAGCCAAGTACTCCAGCGGGACTCCCTCCACGATCCGTAGAAAGTTTTCGCTGTGTCTAAAAAGCCTATAAAGCAAGAGACCCCAGAGATGCGAGTTAACAATCCTCGTAAGATGCCTGGAAACGGGGTCTGCTCTAATAACGCTCTCGTCGTATATATTCCCCAGCGCGACTGAAACCGCCTTCTCCGTCACTACTACGATTGATCCATCTTCCAGGCATCCCCTGTATTTGCTAGCGATCTCTCTCGCTACGTTGCTCCCCGGGAACCAGTACTTGAACGGCTTTTTGAACACTCTAACAACTGCATGCCGAGGTTTGCCGCCCTTGAGCAGTTGGCTGTAGCCGTTGCAAATAGTCATGGTTCGCACCTAAATGATCACTACTCTACATCCACTTTACCCAGCATATTTTATCCTTTAGGCGCGTTAATAATATTAAGCTAATAAATGCCTCTCGTCCTGCAAAGGAATGCGCTAATACGATAAAAAATTACTTAAATTGTTCCTGTTTTTATTTACTTTGCTGGCTTGAATATGTATTCGTAGAGAGCTGCTCCTACTACACCTTATTATAGGTCCCACCAAATAGATCCAAAGCTTAAGTAGCGGGAGTGCATCACCAACTATGACGGCTGCAATTGCAGTCCTAAAGACCTTGTAAAGTTCATGCATTGAGAAATGATTGGTTTTTACTGAGAATGTAAAAATAAAATAAGCGCGCGCTGCGCTTATTGAGTTGATTCAGCTAAGTTATACTGAACTGGATATGGTTAATGTTATTTTATTAATCTGGGGATGAGAGGGTTGACGTGAGCTTTAACGAGCAAGCTATTAAGCTGTGCGCACGTCTTATTCCTTTCTTTAATGCTTCCTCGATCCTCGCAAAGGCAAAATTTTTAAGACCTGGTCAGCCACTCTGTGATAATGGAGGAGGTTGCTTCCTATGTTATCGGCTTCTCTCTCACGATAATAGGAATGATCGCCAGCACAGCTTACTGGCTTGGGAGGAGGTTCACCAAGATGGAGGAGCAGCTCAAAGAGGTGAGGAAGGAGCTCCCAAGGGCAGTTGATGGTTTCAGATCAGCCGTCGTATCGGCAAATTCTCTCATTCTCGACCCCCTGGCGTTGAAGAAGCTCATTGAAGAGGGAGAGGCGAATCTCATTAAGTCCGAGATAACAAGAGTCATATCGATGGTTAAGCTCAATCCGCTGAGGAAGGAGGAGCTTGAGTTCCTGAGGAAAGTTGTGGCAAAGGATGTGAACGAGATAACAATGGAGGAGGCTGAGAGGATAGCCGAGATAGGGAAGAGATGGTGGTACGAGGACGGATGCGAGGAGGCATACAAGGTATTCCTCGGCGGGCTCGTAATAAGGGGCTACCTAATATCCAAGATGCTTAAGGAGGGGAGGAAGCCTTGGTGGATGGAGCCTCCCTCCGAGGTGCAGGTGTGAGCGCGTGCCACGTGTTGCATGCGCAGCGCGCTACACCCTGAAACTCATTAAAAGGAGCGCCCACTAACAAGCTTAATTAATGCTTATTTAGGCGGATAGATGTGTCATCGTTATGGAGGCGAGCCCAACCCACGCTTTGCTTCAGCGCCTCGACTCTATCGAAAAGATCTTCAGGACTAACCTCCAGCTCGCACTTGCCTTAAAAAACTACATTGCCAGGAAGCTTGAGGAGCTGAGGAGGCGGGAGGGGAGGGATTTCAGGCTAAAGATAATGGACTTCTGCGGGACGCACGAGTGGACCATCGTGCACTTCGGCATAAGGAGCCTCATGCCTAGCGGGGTAGAGCTCGTCGCCGGGCCTGGCTGCCCCGTATGCGTCACCCCCTCATACTACGTTGAGCAGGCGATCAAGCTCTCACTCGAGGGCGTGACCGTCTACACCTACGGCGACACGTTCAAGCTACCGGTGATCAACCCGGTTGATGGGGTGAGCACGCTCGAAGAAGCCAGGGCGAGGGGAGGCAAGGTGAGGCTCTCACTCTCACTCGTGGATGCTATGCGTGACGCCAAGAGTTCAGGGAGGGACTCCATATTCCTCGGCATAGGCTTCGAAACAGTTGCACCCGGCTATGCGAAGGCGATACTTGCAGGCATGCTCCCCGCGAATCTCAAGATCCTCAGCCTAGTCAAGCTAACTCCACCAGCAATGTTTTACTCCCTGGACATCCTCAGGGACAAGCCCGTAGACGCGCCTGTAATGGGGGTTATAGCTCCGGGCCACGTCTCGACAGTAACAGGCGCCAAGGCATGGGCGCCTGTAGCGGAGCACTTCAAGATACCGGTAGTTGTTTCGGGGTTCGAGCCAATAGACGTCCTCTCCTCCATAGCGGAGATAATGAGGCAGCTGGCAAGCGGGGAGGCTGACGTGAGGATCGAGTACACGAGGGCGGTTACGTGGCATGGCGACCTCAAGGCGCAGGCAATGATGCACAAAGCCTTCGAGACAGTAGACGACGCATGGAGGGGCATCGGCTTCATTCCGCTGAGCGGGCTCAGAATCAGGGAAAAGTACTCGGGGAACGATGCCCAGAAGTACTTCGGGATACCCGAGCTCGCCCCAGCCAGGTGGAAAAGAGACACGCCCCCAGGATGTAGATGTGCAGAGGTAACGCTCGGTAAGGCGAAGCCGACGGACTGCCCGATGTTCATGAAAAAGTGTACGCCTGAGAAGCCTTATGGTCCATGCATGGTCTCTATAGAGGGAACATGTGCTGTCTGGGCAAGGTTCGGCGTGGGAGGACTAGCGCAAGAAATAGCTCTCGATATTGAGTAGCGCGCGCCATCTGTTACCCCGCCTTATCGCAGGGTTATAAGTTTTACTCCGCCGGGTGTTGCTAGGAAGCTGAGCACTTTGATGCGCTCCGGCAGCTCCGCCTGGATCCCCAGCGCGGTAAGCCCGCGCAGCGTGATGTTCAGTGCGGCGTTCACGTCGCTGTGCATCGTGTGCCCCTGCGGGCATGTTACCAGTCCACGAGGCTCCCTCAAGACCTCGCATCCGTGGTACGCGCACTTCCTCGATGTGCTGTCCTCGCTGACTGCGAACGCTGCGATGCCAGCGTTCTCCAGCGTTGTAGCTAACCTCAGCATTAACCTTCGCTGAGACCACATGTTCGTGTTTCCCTTCCCAGGCTTCTCATGCGAGATGCCCCAGGGGTAGCCGATGAGTACGATGCCGATGCCCCTCCTGACAGCCTCGTTCTTAAGGTGCGAAGCTACGTTGGCGAAGGCTTGGTCCCTCCGCCTCCTCCTCTTGTCGAAGAGGCGCCTCCTCTCCTCCCACAGCACGGCTCTGCTCGCTTCCTCAGTCCTCGGGTCTGACAGGGCTTTGTCGATTGCCGCTATCCTCCTCTCGAAGTAGTAATAGTCGGACTTGAGCACCTTGCCCTTGTACAGCAGCGCTTCTCCGTTGCTCGCAACAGCGGTGACCAGCACCTCCCTGCCCAGATCCACGCCCATGAAGCCGCATCCACGGTGTTTCCTCTCAAGCGGCACCCTAACGCTGATGTGCGCGTACCACCTCTTCTTCACGGTGTCGTAGACTATCTCCATCCTCCCACGCTTGGCTCCAGGCTTCGAAAGCCAGCGTAGCTTGCCTGCGAAGGGCACATCTATGTTCCAGTATCCGAGCCTGATGATTTTCCTCTCAGCATCGACGCGGTAATTGTCTGCACGCACGATGATTATTGGCACCCTCTCGCCGCTTATCTTCCTGTAGCCAGGAGGCCTAGGATTAAGCCAGGGAGGAAGCTTCCCCTCCCTCCTCTCCCTCAGCAGCTCGGCGAAGCTCCTCCAAGCCTCGCTCACCTTCCGCAACGTTTCGTCGAAGTTCATCGAGCCGAGCGCCCTCTTCACCTCCAGGTACTCGGGGAGCTTCTTAGCAAGCTCCCTGGCAAGCTTCACGCCTGTATCAATCTTGCCGCCCTCGAAGAAGAGCTGCCTACGCCTGTAGTTCTCCATGTTTACGAGCCTAGCGCACTGGTCTCCAACGAAGCACAGCAGCTCCTCCTGCCCAGGCGTTGGGAGCAAGCGTACGATGTCGCACCGCTCAACCTGGGCCCCACTCACCCCGCCGCCGTAGCAGCGGGGATCACCCAAGCTCACGAGGAGCCGAGCCCAGGCATTCAGCGGCACGACCCGCACGCCACTCCCCACTACGGGGCAGGAGCTTGCTCTGCTCCGAGCCCTCGACTGATGGCTTCCCTGAACCACCAACCCCAGAGCCCCACCCCGAGCCCCAGGGTCGCTGCTGGCCTGGTTTATAACCAGGTTTGCCTCGTCCATAGCCATCCCCCTCTAGGGGGCGCCCGGAGTGCGCTCGCGTGGCGCAGCCGCGCCCGAGCGCGCTTCACTTGCCCCCCGAAGGGGCTCTGCCGCGCACCCAGGAATAATAATTGCTACCCCTTCATATGGTTAACTCCCCCTCCCGCTCCTCCGCCTCCGCGTGCCGGCTCTTGGCATCGCCCTCACGAGGGTGGTCTCGATTGCGCTCACGAGTCTCCCCTCGTTGCCCACGGCTTCGCTTACGATCCGGTGCTCCTTCGCTCTCAACCACGCGTACCGCAGGGCTGAGGAGGCCCTCAGCGAGCTGGAGTTGGAGGTCAGGGCGGAGATGTGCCGCATGAGGTTCACGCTCGCGGCGGGGAAGGGCGAGCACACAGTGGGACCGATACGCAGCGTCCTCCTCCGCGCGGGAGGAGTGCAGGAAGAGGCTGCTGGAGGAGGGCTGCAGCGAGCTGGAGAGGCTCCTCATCGAGCGGGGCATACTGTAGCACGCAAAGCGGAGCCGCTCCGCCAAGGGAGGCTGAAGCCAGCTATGAAATGCAAAGTGGGGAAGCATAAAGATTTTTAAGAGGTATCCACGTGGATGGATAAAAAAATCTTTTTTTAGCGGCGCTATCTTTCTTTACCACTCTAAGCGTGAACCTAGGCTCCTCCGCATACGTTTATGGCTTGACCAGCTACATTGTCCATTGTAGCGAGAAATACGGCGAGTTTGCCCATATCCTCCGGTGTTTGATCCCTACCTAATGGTATCATTTCTTTGACTATTATTGGATAGCTTTCCTCAGCTGTTTTCCCTGGCTTCTTCCACTTTTCTGACAATAGTCTCCACATCTGCGTATAAGCAATTCCCGGACAGATAGCGCTAACGGTGATGTTGTATTGTGCTAGCTCTAATGCTAATGCTTGGGTAAAGCCTATAACTGCAAATTTAGAAGCACAATAATGTGCTAAAGTGGCATAACCTCTCTTTCCAGCTATTGAAGCGACATTGATAATCTTTAGCGCGCGCTATATTGAGCAAGCCGGGACCAACGCACAGAAACGCAACGCATAAATACGCTGCTCCACCTCACGTACATTATGTGCTGGGGGGCTCCGGCCATAGTTCTCGAGCTCGGCGAAGATGGCTCCACAGCAAAGGTTGACTATGGCGATGGGGTAGCCAGGGAGGTACTCATTGGAATCACCGAGGATAAACTCAGCAGAGGAGACATAGTCATAGTGCACGCCGGCGTGATAGTCTCAAAGCTGACACCAGAGGGCTTCAGGGAGGAGGTAGAGTTTTTAAAGAGCATCTTGCGGGAAGCTGGCGAGCCCGAGCTCCTGCTACTCGTCCAGCTCAGGGAAAATATCCTGGAAATCGCGGAGAGGCTGAGGCAGTGATAGCTCGAGCGCGCGGCTTGCAGCTTGATAAGCGTGAGGTTTTTGCACTGCGGAAACAAGGATTTGCGCAGCGAGGATGACACGAGTTCTTGGGCTAGATGAATGGTGCGTGAGGTCAAGGCGAGGATCGCCTCTGACTCTCTCAGTTTCCCAGTTACTGGGTCAACTTCGAGTCCCAGCCCCTCTAGAGCATGCAGTCCAAGGGCCTCGTTGTCCTTTTCCTCGGCATAAACGACTACAGTCGTGGACCTCCTGTTCAGGCACTCGATAGCTGCCTCCCCTACTTCACGCTCAACAATTCTGTTGTCTATCGTCCTGAACGGTCTCTTCCCCATGCTCTTGATGCCTAGCCTCACTAGTCTTTCGCGTTTAATCCAGGTGTATGTTGAGCCAGTATCGACCAGCAATTAGAGCTCCTCACCCGGCCCATTCCTCGGGTTATATATCTTGACCTTAGCTACTACGTAACCCATATTCTCAGTGTGCCACCCGTTACCCCGCCTTGTCGCGGGGTCATGGTTTCTACTCCTAAAGAGTGCCAGCAAAAAGCTTTTCGTAGCGACGCATTCCGGCAGCTCCGCCTCTACGCGAACGCCCTCAATGCCCTTGCTCACGACGCCTAAGCTCCTATTGAAGTCGCTACACATTTTGAGGGCGCGCCGAGGGGAGTCTGAAAAATGAAAGCGTGATAGCGCGAAAACTCTTAAACCGCACGGGGAATCAAATAAATAAAGCTGCGCGGCGACTCTTTCAGCGGTAGTCATGGAGCGAGGGATTACTGAAGTAGTAGAGCTTGCAGACGGGCAGGGTGGAGTTGAGATGCTACGCCTCCTCGAGAAGCTCATCTTCAAGAGGGTGGACGAGGAGCTCAGGAGGGTTAAAGGAGGGGTTGGGATAGACTTCCCAGACGACGGCGCGCTCATCCCGCTCCCAGGCGGGGCATACCTGGTTGCGACGGCAGACGCGTACACGGTCAACCCTCCATTCTTCCCTGGTGGGAACATCGGAAGCCTCGCAGCCCACGGGACGATAAACGACGTAGTGATGATGGGCGGAAAGCCCATAGCAATGCTCGACGCGATCGTGGTTGAAGAAGGGTTCCCGCTGAAAAGTCTCCAGGAAATCGTGGACTCCCTCATCTCAGTCTTGAGGGGCGAGGGAATACCGCTCATTGGTGGGGACTTCAAAGTGATGCCGAAGGGGCAGCTAGACAGAATAGCAATCACCACCGTGGGTCTAGGCGTGGCAAAGAACCCCATAGTCGACAAGCCAAAGCCGGGTGATAAGATAGTAGTGACAGACAGCCTGGGCGACCACGGCGCAGTCATCCTGCTGGCACAGTTGGGCATGGAAAACGCGGAGGAAATCGCCTCAGGGCAGCTGAAGAGTGACACCAAGCCGTTGACGCCCCTCCTCAAGGTCTTCGAGAAGTTCCCGGGAAAAGTAAACGCCGCTAGAGATCCTACGCGTGGAGGACTCTCAGCGATACTGAATGAGTGGGTTAAGGAGAACGGTCTCCTAGCAGTAGTGGAGGAAAGCAGAATCCCCGTAAGACCCCCGGTCAAGAGGTTCGCGGAAATGCTCGGAGTGGACCCGCTATACCTTGCAAGCGAAGGAGTAGCAGTCCTATCCGTTGCACCAGACATCGCGGAAGAACTCATCGAGGAGCTGCACAAGAACGGCTTCCCCAACGCTACAGTCATTGGAGAGATACGTGAACACCCCAAATACAAGGGCTATGTACTCTTAAAAACAGACGTAGGGGGACACAGAATACTCGAGCCGCCAAGAGGAGTAATAGTTCCACGAATCTGTTAACTGTTAAAGCACGAGCGGCTTTCCACGTCTGGATGCAGCTCAGAAGGAATTGGAGAAGTTAGCGAAATAGTTAGCCTAAACGGTGCCCATATATGGATGCAGCCCGGAAAGAACCGAAGGACAGGGATCCCACAATATGACCCCTGCGCGCGCTGAGGCCCGGCTCCAGGTGAAGCGTCTTGCCTACGGCTGGGCGTGGAGCCCGGTTGGGGCACCCTGAGGGGGGTAGGAGTATGGCTGGCGCGCGAGTGTCAGGGCAATCTCCAAGTCATTTATCTCCATGAAGGCTTCTGATAGCATGTAGTGATATTTCCTGGAGTTTCTATTTAATACTCTTACACCTTCACTTAGAGCCTTGAATCTCAGGGGTGGGGGGGCTTCGTCTAAGGGAATGATATCAACCTCGACTCGGAGTACTTCCTCTATTTGAGAGGCGATTTCGGTCAGCTCTTTTAAGGTTAAGGGCCTTGAAGACACAATTCCTATGTCAATGTCTCGAACCACGCGTCTTCGAAGTGCTGAACCAAAAATAACAGCTATCTCTATATATTCGTATTTCTCTAAAATGTTCCTAACCGTGTTAGTCACGTGTTCCAGGTCGACTTCGAAATACCGGATACTCATCCTGAAATCAGCTCCTTCACTTTACTAATGAATTCTAAAACGCACTCAAAATTGCTTTTGATATTTTTGTGTATTAGATCATCTTTTACGAGCCAGTACCTGTGTGTAACCATGTTTCTCAGGCGGACGAGGGCTTCAAGCTCTCCATAGCATTTAACGCCTAGCCTCTGCGATACTTCTCTAACGCACTCAGAATAGGACCTTGGTCTTATTCCGAAGTTTTCCAAGGCTAGATGAAGACATATAGAGGCAAGCGACTCAACTAGAACAATGATATTGTATCTCATAGAATATCTTTCATCTAGCGTCATCTCCAGGAAGCTTTTAGAGGTAAGTCTCTTCAACTCGTTAATGGATTCGTAAATTTCTTCTATCCTAGCATTTACAACCTCTTTATCTATCGGCATTTCACGCTTGCCTCTCCACTTTAAGAAGCAGGGACGGCTATTTTATTTGTTTTCGTAGTTTATGCATAGAAGCACGCGGTCTTGAAACACTAGCTGGGTTAGCGCGGGCCACCTGTTACCTCGCCTTATCGCGGGGGTTATGGGTAGTGTCTTTGAGAGGGATTGGTAAAAGCTTTTTCGTTGTGATCGTGCATGGTGGCTCTGCCTCTATGCCCAGCGCTGCCAGCCCGCGCGCCATGATGCCTAAGCCGCCGTTGATGTCGCTGTGCATTGTGTAGCCGCGGGGCTTGGCCGCACGCTGGAATAAAGATTTAAAGTGAAACATCGAGGTTTACCCTTGTGAAATTAAAGTATGGATCGTTAATTCTGGACATTAGTGGGAAAGGAGTAAAGATTAATTCCGAGATCTGTGTAGATGTGCCTGGCCCTGATGAGTGTCGATACTACTTTTACAGCAACCCTGCGGGGAACGCTCGTGGAAATCCAGGGAATGCTCTTCCAGGGCTAAGCATAGAACCGAAAAACTTTAGCTTCAAGGCTTTTCGATGCAAGCCATGCATCGAGGAGCATGGCACGAGCGTAAAAGAGCTTTACAGTTATCTCTTTAAGATCGAGGACATAACCATTTACTTTCACGGGTGTAGCTACATGCTCTGCAGCATAGACGAAGTCCTAGGGGAGAAGATCGATATCCTCCTTCTCAGGCTTAGACTCAGCCTTATGTCTCCCGAGGAGGCGTCCGAACTCGTAAAGACACTTAAACCTACACTAACAATCCCCATCAGCTTTGACCACGAGGCTGGCTACAAGTTCAGGGACCTTGCTTTCCTCTATACGCAGGTTGTTCTGCCAGTGCGCTGTTCTGCCAAGGTAGGTGGATGATGTGAGTTCCCAGCGCGTAGTTCCACCCATTGCAAGGTTCAAGGTGATGACCCTAGCCGAGTACAAGAAGGTCTACCATGAGAGTATCCGGGACCCTGTGTCTTTCTGGGCAAACCTCTCAAGGGCACTCATATGGGAAAAGCCCTGGATTAGCGCTCTCTCCGGGAAGCCTCCAAGAGCAAAGTGGTTTGATGGCGGGCAGCTGAGTCCCTACAGGAACGTCCTGGGCAGGCACAGGGACACCTCGGTTTGGGGCAGGGTTGCCACCATCTACGAATCAGAGGACGGGGACGTGGAGATATCGACCTACAGGCACCTGGACGAGCTTGCTGGTAGGATCGCTGGCTGGCTAAAGGCTCAAGGCGTAGCTAAGGGGGACTGGACACTGCTCTACGCCCCTCCATGCCCAGAGGCTGTTGCATTCATGCTTGCATCTCTCCGCGTAGGGGCGCCATTTGAGCCAGTTTTCACAGGATTCGGCTGGTACGAGCTTGCAAAACGTGTAAAGAACAGGTCTCCAAAGGTGATCTTCACGGTTGACGGGTACAAGCGTAGGGGCAAGGAGATAAGCCTCCTCGAAAACGTCAAGAAGGCAGTTGAGGCTTCAAACGCGGCTACAAAGCTCCTCGTCTCCAACAGGCTCGGTCTCAAGATTCCCACTCTTCGAGAAGCATGCCTGCTAGACGAGGCTTTACGCGAAAATTACTCAGCAGAAAGCCGGATAGTCGAGGCTGGAGACCCGATTTTTGGCCTACACCCAGGCTACGAGGAGGACTTCAAGCCAGTAAGCTTCCCAGCTGGAGGCTACCTGACACAGGCCTACGCGACGTCCTACTGGCTAGGGCTCAAGCCACTAGAGGTACTGTTCAACACAGTTTGGCCCGGCTGGATAACGGGAGTAACCTACCTAGCACTCGGACCCCTAATGAACGGGGCAACAATAGTCCTGTACGATGGAGCCCCAGACTGGAGAAGCTGGGACAGGTGGTTCTCAATACTTGAAAGCTACGCTGTGACGATCCTCCTCACAACCTCGGGTGCACTAAGAGTCCTCTCGAAGCAAAGCCCGGAAATCTACAGGAAACATGACTACGACACCCTGAAAGCCATACTCGTCACTGCCGAGCCGCTGGACGCCGAAACGTGGAGCTGGGCGTACAGGAATCTAGGAACACTTCGAAGCCCAGTAATAGACTCAGACCCCTCTGCACTCTCAGGAGCAGTACCTGTCGTAAACCTCTACATCCAGAGTGAGATAGCCACGTTTGCCACAGGCAACCTTCCAAGCTACACGTTCCCACATATAATACCCGGAACAAACGGTCCACCCATACCAGGGTTCCACCTGGACATCCTAAATGACGGCAGACTCATTCTACGGAGCCCGTGGCCAGCTATGCCTATCGAAGCGCCACAAGAATACTGGGAGAGGTGGAGCGAGGGCTTCTACGACACAGGCGACCTAGCTACCTACGCAACCGACGAGTACATACAGGTACTCGGCAGGAGAGACGCAGTAATGAAGATAAACGGCTACAGGATAAGCCCTGGAGCAATCGAAAAGGCTCTCGAAACCATGACAGGCGTAAAAAGAGCACTAGTAGCAGGCAAGCCTGACCCGCAAAAATTCGAGGCACCAGTCGTCGTGATAAAGGGCAAAGCAGACCAAGAGCATGTAAGGAATGTAATACGAGAATACATAAGCCCGATAGCTGACCCAGCAGACATACAGTTCGCAGAAGAGATCAAGTATACCTCGAGACTCGAGCTAAAGAATAAATTAAAAGGAATCTCTAAAATGAAACCTTTTCAAGGTGGAGTTTTCTCGGGAAAATTTTAAGAGCCTGAGATTTTTATATATTTCTGGGTTGGAAAATTGGCTGGCAGGATTGTGAGAGTTTCCAAGAAGAACACCATATATATCCCAAAGGATATCGCTAAAAGCATAGGTATCTCCGAAGGCACCTACCTAATGTTAACCGTCAAGAATAGCAAGCTGGTCATCACGCCCATACCTGACCCCTTCTGGCTTGCATTGAAGGGTCCAAAGTTTGCAGAAACAACAGCAGGAGAAATAGAGAGAATAAGTGAGGAAGAGCAAGAAGCTTACGTCACTGGGAATACTTCTTGACACATCTTTCTTGTTGCCAATCGTAGGCATCAGGGTAAAATATGCTGAAACAATCTTGGAAAGCCTCCGGGTGAAGTTTAGGAAAGGAGAGGTGGAAATTTACTATACCGACTTAAATCTTCTGGAGATAGCTTGGAAATTAGCAAAAATCCAATATTCCCCTACTACTAGAGCAGGGGCTTTTAAGCATAGAGAAAATTTCAAGAAAATCTCGATAAGCTCAGAAGTGCTTTTAGAGGCTCTTGAATTAAGAAAGAGAGGCTTTAAAGATATCATAGACCTTGTGCTCTACATAGCAGCCCGTGAGAACAATTTAAAATTCTTGACGCTTGATAGAGGCATGGCAAGCTTCCTAAAAAAGCGCGCGCTTCAAGGCACAAATCAAACAGCTAAGCGAATGAGCTTCTAGGCAAAGTCCTCGAGGAAAAGTATCTCAACGTCAAGGTTACGCCTTTTAAGCTCCGCCATTATTTCCTTTTCTTTTCTTGCAAAAAGGGCAGGCCCCTCTATTCTTTTGGCCACAGCTAATGTGAAGCAGTCCCCTGCTGCGATACCATACCTACACTTGAATAAAGCAGCTGTTTCCATAAGTCTTGACACCTTGTGAAGCAAAATATATCCCGATGATGTCAATGCTCTCACACGTTTCTCTGCCTCCTTCCGACCTAACCTCCTGCAAAGAACGTACTTTAGTTCAAAAATATTAAACTCCGAGGTATGTGCTACGATGCTTTCTGCCAGTAGCTTCTCTTTCAGCATTAAACCAAGAGGGGTTGAGAAAACAAGCTCAAGCAGAGTGCTGGTGTCAAACGCCATACTTCCCGTGAGCTCTTTCCTCATCCTTTTTCCTCCCCTCTAATAGTTCCCGGTAAGCCCCCTCAAAACCAGGCACGGGCCTGCATGCCTCCTCAAGAAGGTCGGGTCTCTTTTTCCTTATTAACAAATACCTAATAGCCTCGTTCAAATCAACCCTTCTTCCCAGTTTAAGCTGTAATTCTGAAGCCACCCTTAACAAAGCTTCCTTTACATCATCAGTGACGGATATTATTGTTGGCATAGCAATTATAGTTATAATAGCAAATATATTAAATTTGCTAGGTGTGTAATCCCCGCAAAACGCGCGGCGCGCGCTTGTTTTCACGATGTTTGGTAGCCTTATGACCTTAACCGAATTACTTATCTATATGTACGCGCTTTTATCGGCAAGGCATATATGGAGGGCTGTCCAAGGCGGCGACGATGGAGGCGTGGACCTTGGAGGAGCGTCCCGATAGATGAAGCGCAGAAGCCCAGGGAGATAGTTTTCCTCCCAACAACAATACCTACAGACATGTTTAGACCAGAGGAAGTAGTAGAGCTCTACCCAGAGGAGCTCGCCGCACTAAAACTCATCTACATGGACGACTTAGAGGTAGATGAGGCTGCCCTGAAACTGGGTTTATCAAAGGCAACAATGTGGAGAATACTCGACTCAGGTAGGAGAAAAATAGTTGAGGCAATCATCCGCCTAAAGCCAGTGAGGATTATCCTCTCAGAGAATCTGAGCCAGGAACAAAACAGAAAGGTTTAAATATTCTGAAACCTGTTTCATATTCGGTGGAAAACATGGGTTGGGGCTGGTATGGGAGAGGACCCTACCCAGGAAGAGGTCCATGGTCCTGGCTACCCCCGTGGCAGAGGCCAGGCTGGTACTTCGGCCGTGGCTGGTGCTGGTGGTACCTCTACTGGCTTTACGGGCCTTACTGGCCCTACTATCCTCCAGGGTTAACAGTCTCCGACCTGGAATCCTACAGGAAGTGGCTGGAGGAGGCAAGGGCTAGGCTTGACCGAGAACTACAAGAACTAGAGAAGAGAATTAAAGAACTTAAAGAGAAAGGAGAACTTAAATAGATTTTTTCTCCTCTATTTCCTGAGCCGTTTCCTTAGCAGCTACGAGAAGAGCTCTCTCCATAAGCTCCAATGGAAGGCTCACCGGCAACCCCTCTTTGCAGAGACAATTTCGGGAACGCAGGGAATATGAATAAAGCCCGCCTTTCTAGGGTACCCGGTCGCGCGCTCGCAGGGGCGTCTTAAGGGCAACTCCTGCTTATACATTTTCCCAGTCAGGCTCCTGGGAAGAAAAGATAACTACTACAAATAAGTGGTAGTGACATAAAATTTAAATCTTTGTATCTTGGTTTAATGAATGATGAGCGCAAAACAAAACAGGTTAATCATACCGGCTTTAGCTCTCTCAATAATTGCGCTGCTCGTAAGCCTTTATGCGGTTGTAGCTGTGCAATCTCTGGCGGCTTCCATTAACGAGCTTCAGAGCTCCTTGAACGAGTTAAAAAACACTGTCAGCAGCCTTCAGCAGCAGCTAGCCAAGCTTCCCACTCAGCTACCAACTCCTCCTGCTCCGAAAGTTAAGCTTGTAGTTATTGGTCCCTGGAGTGGTGATGAAGCAAAATACTTCCAAGCAGTGATAGATGCTTATGTAAAGACGCATCCCAATGTTGACATCGAATACAGAACAATGAGGGCTGAGGACGTTGCAGCAGTGATGCCTGTACAGTTTGCTGCTGGGGTTGCTCCCGGAGATGTGATCTTCGGCTGGGCATGGTTTATTGCTAAAATGGGCAAGGAGGGACACCTAGTCGACTTGACTGGAGTAGTAAATGAGAAGGAGTACGTCCCCGGCATCGTTGACACGGTTAAAGCTGATGGAAAGATATGGGGAGCCCCCTTCACGATGTGGCTTAAGCCGGGATTCTGGTACCGCAAGTCGTTCTTCCAGAAGTATGGGCTTGCTGAGCCAAAGTCGTACTCCGAGTTTGTCCAGCTACTGGAAAAGATAAAGGGGATACAGGGCGTGAAGAACCCACTAGCTACTGGCGACGGGGTAGGCTGGCCAATCTCAGACATTGTTGAACATTTCATTATTGCCTACGGTGGACCACAAATGCAATTAAACTTAATTTCGGGCAAGACTAGGTTCAATGATCCAAGCGTGCGAAAGGTATTCACAGACTACATAGTTCCCCTACTCCAGAAGGGCTACTTCAGCGAACCAACTGAGTGGACTACAGTCATACCTAAGTGGTGGGCAGGCGAGTACGGGCTTTACTTCATGGGTACATGGATCACTGGAATGGTTCAGGATCCAAGCGACTTAGACTTCTTCCCACTGCCCGAGAGCAAGGGTGTTGTTGGAGGAGCGGATTACGCCTTCATACCAAAGTACTCAAGGAATGTTGATGCTGCAATCGACTTCATCAAGTTCCTGGCTACTGAGGGTCAAGGAGTGCACGCGAGCGTCCCCTCTGGAAAGATTCCAACGTGGACGAAAGTCCCGGTAAGCCAGCTCTGGGGACCAATGCAAAGTGTCTACTCCAAGATTACGCAGAGAGGCATGGCGATCCTCCCAGACTTGGACGACTCCGTCGGAGGCGATTGGCAGAAGCTCTTCTGGGATCAGCTTAAGCTCCTATGGGTGAATCCCGGAGCGCTGGATTCTGTTCTTAAGACCTTGGAGGCTAGCCAACCTAAACCTTAAAATTTACAAAAAAAATATTTTTTTGGTGAGGTGCTTGAGAAAACAAGACTTCAAAGACTTATTGATGTTTCTCGGAGCTCCTCTACTCACACTAGCAATCTTCGTAGTTTACCCAATTGTTGCTACTATCGTTATTAGCTTCACGAAGGGGGGTCTCTCCTTTACGCTTGAAAACTACCGCGAGGTCCTGCTGGAGACGATCCCCCTGAAGGCACTGGTAGTAGCCAATCCTGAACCTTATCCTCCTTGGGGCGCACTAGTCCATAATGCGGTTTGGATTCTAATAGCTGTACCGGCAGTTGTTTTCCTCGGAATGCTTCTAGCCTATGCTTTGAGGAAAACCCTCGGTTCTAGCTTCATTTTAGGCATAATATTTCTGGGAATGGTTTTACCTGGCGTCGTTAGTGGGTTAATAATTAGATTCATGTTTGATGCGGACATAGGGATTTTCCCAAGAATCTTTGCCCTTTTCAGCATCCCAATACTGTCTAGAACGTGGACGATATACCCCCAGAGTGCACTCTTTGCACTTATTCTCGGCTCGGTCTGGTTATGGTTGGGTTTCAGCGTCACGCTGTACTCTGCCGGTCTAGACTCAATACCACCGAGTCTCATCGAAGCCGCACTTGTGGACGGGGCTTCAGAGCGAGAGATATTCATTAAGATCATTGTCCCGCAGCTTAAGCCTGTCACAATAGTAGTGGCGTTGATGACCATCATGTGGATACTCAAGATATTCGACATAGTCTACGTTGTTACAGGAGGTGGTCCAGGAGGCTCATCAACAGTCCTCGCATTGATAATGTACACGTACTTTGCAAGCGCACTCGAGTATAACAAGGCTGCCGCCGTCGCTGTCATGCTCGCTGTTCTGACACTCATTCCAGCATACTGGTACATCAAGATGATTCTTGGCAGTGAGAAGCAATGAGTAGGAGAAAGATCACACCAGGAAAAATGCTCACCAACTTTTCTCTATGGCTCTTTGCCATTCTATGGCTGCTACCATTCATAGCCCTGGTAGTAATGTCTGTTAAGCCCTACACGGAAGTTATACTCTACGGCTGGTGGACTCTTGGTGGAAACTACTCGCTGAAGAACTACGTGGAGGTTCTAACAAACCCATCCTATAACTTCCTTGCTGGTCTTAAGAATTCATTTCTCATATCATCCATAAGCACGATCATTCCCGTGCTTTTTGCAGCCATGACAGCCTATTCCTTGACTTACCTCTACTTTAAGTACAAAACACTCCTCTTCATATTCATACTCTTCTTCATGTCAGTTCCACAGCAGATGGTCGTCATACCACTCTTCAACCTCTATGCAAAGACCGGGCTCTACGACACATTCATTGGAATAATACTCCTCCACAGCGCATGGGGCACCCCCTGGATAGCCTTCTTCCTGAGAAACTACTTCAAAATGATACCTCAAAGCTTTGTTGAAGCAGCGAGGGTCGATGGAGCATCCGAAGCCGAGATTTTCTTCAAAGTATTGCTACCCGTGAGCATCCCTGCTCTCGTCGCTGCCTCAGCAGTACAGTTCACGTGGGTTTGGGGTGACTTCTTCTATGCAATGGTTTTCCTGCCAACACCAGCAAACTACGTCGTGACTCAGAGACTCGCCCTGCTAAAGGGGCAGTACCACATAGACTGGGGGTTACTCAGTGCTGGGGCAATATTAGCGATGCTCCCACCCCTCTTAATGTATCTAGCCCTCAAGAAGTACTACGTTAGAGGGTTCATCGGCTGGGGAATCAAAGGGTAGTATTCAGAACGCGTAGTAAGGCACTCTCTCAACAGGACTGGAGAGAACTTAGCGATACAAGCTACAGCATATAGAGTGCTTTAAAAGCTTGCTTCACGTGCCAAGATATTTGCGAGTTACTCGCCGATTAGTACCCTGAAGAGTCTTCCCTCTACATCTTCAAACCTCGCTCCAAGTCCACCAACGCTTACACTCCTTTCACCAACTCTCACAATTATTGAAATTGTTACACCATGACTGTTTTCTACGAGCTCTATAACACTGCCTGTTAGCTGCACATGCTTTCCATTCCTCTTGTCCAACCCGTCAACAGTGATCATAACCTTTAGTTTTCTATCGAGAGCATCACGTATCACTTCCCCGATTAGCCATATCACAGTTGCAGCATACTCGAGACCCCTCTTAGCCTCAAGTTTCTTTACAGGTATGCTTACTCGCCAAAGAGAGTGGTAGTAAAAGTCTATCAGCATCCTCAGCAGACCCTCGTCTGTGATCTCTAGAGCATAGTTCTCTCTGAACACTAAGCTCCTCCTCGAATCAGCGATAACAATGGGAAGAATACTTACGGGCCTTTTCCTAACCCCCAGCCAAGGCGCATGCACGGTGGGCGCGAATTCCTCCTCATACGAAACGACGGCAATCAACTTTCCTCCTCCAACTCTCAATGACTCTTGACCTCCTAGAATCTCCTCTAAGAAGCTTTGAGGGCCAGCAATCAAAACATCATGTGAAGAGCTATGAACGACTTTCCTTGCACGGTTAACCGCCTCAGCCATGTTCTTTATAACCTTCACCCCAAGCGTGTGGGGGGCTTCCTGCGAGCCAGCAGCTTCCCGTAAAGCATGGAGAGCTTGCTCACGCCTCTCAACAATCCTCCTAGTAGCATTTTCAACAAGCCTATTTACCGCCTCTTCGGGCGGAATCCCCCTATATCTACGAGGCTTAGACAAAATTTCCTCTACCAGTCCCAGATTAGCGAGGGACTCCAGAGTATCATAGATCCTAGGCTGAGGAACATTTGTGATCGCTACCAACTCACTGGCGGTTCTCTCTTTCCCATCAATAAGTGCCAAGTACACTCTAGCCTGGTATGGCTTAAGGCCTAGCTCCAACAGGGCCCTGTAAGCTGTTTCCATCCTTTCATCTATCATTAATGTATTTGTAGACTGTAACGAAAAAAATATTTCTCTGATTCAACTACCACTATTTGGTGGTAAGTAATTAAAGCCAAGCCAAAATATGCCAGGAGAGTTTACGATTACGTAGATGTCGTAGGAGAGGAGGACATAAAGGAATTACTAGGTGTATCCGAAAAATTAAGGGGAAAAACCGTTGTCCACGTAAATTCTACTTCCTACGGTGGAGGCGTGGCAGAAATACTTCACAGCATGGTCCCAGTAATGAATTCTCTGGGCATAGATGCCAGGTGGGAAGTGCTAGAAGCTGAAGAAGAGTTCTTCAACACAACCAAGAAAATTCACAACGGGCTTCAAGGAAACTTCGACATAGCATTTACAGATGAAGATTGGAGCACCTACTTAAAGTGGAATCAATACAACGCCGAGATCCTCGACCTTGATTCAGACATAGTACTAGTTCACGACCCTCAACCAATGGCTATTCCACTATTCATTAAGAAGAGCAGGGCTGTATGGATATGGCGGTGCCACATCGACTTGTCAGCGCCTAACCCCTCTTTCTGGAGCAAGCTAGCAAGCCTCCTGAAGTATTACAGTGCAGTCGTTGTTCATAGTGAAGAGTATGTGCAAAGAGAATTCTTAGAAAAGGCGTTTGTTTCCCCGCCAAGCATAGATCCTCTCAGCGACAAGAACAGGAACCTAACACGGGAAGAAATTGAAAGCATATTCTCTAGGTTTAATGTTGACCCAACGAGACCGACAATAACTAAAGTTGCTAGGTTCGACCCTTGGAAAGATGTCTTCACAGCAATAAACGTCTACCGCATACTTAGAACCAGGCTCCCAGAAATTCAGCTGCTCTTAGTTTCTTCAATGGCCCGAGACGATCCCGAAGGAATGATTTTCTATAAGAGGGTTAAAGAATACATTAAGGAAGGTGAAGCAATACACATTCTCACTGATGAAATCGGTGTAAGAGATCTAGAAGTAAACGCCTTTCAGAGAGGTACAACTGTGGGCATACATACTGCTATCCGCGAGGGCTTTGGTCTAGCAGTAACAGAAATGCTCTGGAAGCACGTACCGGTAGTCGCCCGCCCTGTGGGTGGAGTCAAGAAACAAGTAATCAATGGTGCCACAGGCTTCACGACCTTCAGCCAAGATGGAATCGCCGAGAAAGTTGAACTCTTAATTAAAGATGAAACCTTGAGGAGAAAGATGGGAGAAGCGGGCCATGAGCATGTAAGAAGAAACTTTGTAATAACCAAGCATGTACAGAGATACCTATCACTCTTTGCAGATCTTCTTGTAGGGGCGAACTCGTAGCGCGCGCGTAATTTTCGGTTCAACTGCTAGGGGGACTATACAGAGGAAAGCGACGTAGACATACTCGTCGTCGCTGATAGCTTTCCAAGCGATCCAAGGAAGGCTTACGAAATCGTTAAAAGAGAGGTAAACGCTAGAGTGGAGCCCACCTGCTTTTCATCAAGCACGTATTTGAGGAAGCTGGAGTCGGGCAGCCCTTTCCTAATGGATATCCTGGAAGATGGGAAACGTGGTATACGCGGACCCAGAATTCATGGAGAGGGTTCTCTCGGTAAGCAAGGAGGTTAGAAAGAAATGGGATAGAAGAGGTAAGGTATGGGAGGGGAGGGATCCACGGTAAAGCGCGCTGTGCGCGCGGCCGCTGTTTAGAGCCTTTTCCTAGGAGAAAAAATTACAAGTGAAACGCTTTTTCCTTTGTGCCGAGTAGGACGCTGCCCTAGTCCTCGATTGTTGCCTCCTCAAAGACCCTTGCTGCGAGTACGAGAAAGACTACGGTGAGAACTGTCAATAATCCGATGTCGAGGGCTGGGTCTATTGATGACACGCCTGTAAGCCAGTACCTCATCCCGTCGACAGCATACGTTGCTGGGTCTAGGTAGGCGAGGACCCTCATCCAGTCGGGCATCGTGCTAATTGGATAGAAGATTCCGCTGAGGAACAGGAGGGGCATAGTTATGAGGTTGACTATCATCTGGAAGCCCTCCATGCTGGAAAGCTTCGTTGAAAGAGCTATCCCGATGGAAGCAAAGCCCAAAGCAAGCATTAATCCATAGAGAACTGCAGGGATAACACCGTATATGTTCAGTCCAGGCGCTATGAGGAACATCAACGCCAGGATTACTAGGCTCTGGAAAACGACGACGAGAGAGTCTCCCAGAGCTCTGCCTATGATCACCTCCTTTCTGCTAGCGGGCGCTACGAGGGTTTCCTTTAGGAAGCCGAACTGCTTGTCCCATATAACGGATATGCCGCTCATAAAGGAGCCAGTTAATATAGTCATGGCAACCATGCCTGATGCGAGGTACGACAAATAGTCGAGTCCCCCGAACATTTGCCTCGCCCCGGGGAAACTGAAAGCCCTGCTCCAGCCCATCCCAAAGAAGACTAGCCAGATTATCGGCTGAACAATAGACATTACCAGCCTGGACCTCGCATTCACGAACCTCTTCAGCTGCCTATAAACCATCGTTAATAGACCCTTCACGCCTACCACCTTCTATGAGGAGGTCTAAAACCTTCCTCTAGGGAGTCCCTCAGCTCCCTACCAGTCAGGTGTATAAATACTTCGTTGAGTGTTGGACGCCTATAGGTAGCTTCCCTTATCTTCAAACCGTTTGCCTCAGCTAACTCAAAGACCTTTGGTAGGGCGACAGATGCATTCCTGACGGAAAGCTCAAGCGTGCTATTAGCGATTATTCGGCAGCTCTCAATGAACTCTGCCTCAATGCACTTTAGAGGCACCCCATCAAGCTTCAAGTATATCACCTCGTTCCCCACAAGTGATTTAAGCTCGTCAGCAGTACCCTCAGCGATTATTTTCCCGTGATCCATGATAGCTATCCTATCGCAAAGCTGCTCCGCCTCGTCCATGTAATGCGTAGTGAGGACAATAGTCATGCCCTTCTCCTTCTTAATAGCCATGATGTAGTCCCATATCTTAACCCTCGTCTGGGGGTCAAGCCCCAGGGTAGGCTCGTCCAGGAAGAGGATCTCGGGCTCGTGTAATAGGGATCTGGCGATCTCCAGTCTGCGCCTCATGCCGCCCGAAAAGTACTTTACAAGCTTGTTAGCGTACTGCCTTAACTCCACAAACTCGAGGAGATCCTCTATCTTCCTCCTCAGTTCTAAGCCGCTAAGCCCGTACAGCATGCCGTGAATATACATGTTGTCCCACGCTGTCAATTGGTTGTCCAGGCTCGGGTCCTGGAAGACGATGCCTATCTTCTTCCTAACCTCCGCTGGATGCCTAGTTACGTCAAAGCCAGCAACAATTGCCCTACCAGAAGTCGGCTTAAGCAGAGTAGCCAGAATGTGCATAGTGGTGGTTTTTCCCGCACCATTAGGGCCGAGTAGTCCGTATATCTCCCCCTCCCTCACTCTAAAGCTTATACCATCCACAGCTGTAACGTCCTTGAACTTCTTAACCAGGTTCTCAACCCTTATAGCTTCACCCACGAGCTTCACCCCTCAATAAGCTTCAAGACGTTTAACTCAAACTCTGCAATCAACTTCCTAAGCTCTGACAGCTTCTTCTCATCAAGCGTATCAACCACGTCGAGGATCTCGTCGACTACGTGGAAAACCCTATAGCCCTTAATCTCCTGAAACCTCCTCCAGCTCCGCACAACCCTCATAGCCTCGTCAAGCTCAGACTTCCGGGCATCCAAAAACTCCCTCCCCTTACTGGTAATCTTGTAGAGCCTAGTTCCGGGAGCTTCATGCCCCCCAGGCTCAGCCTCGACCAATCCCTCCCTGAGAAGCCTCTTCAAGATGGGATAGAGAGCCCCAGGACTCGGCTTAAACCCAGAGCTCTTTTCAAGCTCCTTTATTATTCCATACGCGTGCATTGGTCCCTTGTCTAGGATAGCTAGCACCAATAGCTTCAAGTAGCCCTTAAACAGCAGTTTTTTATGCATGCACATCATCCGCTCTATAGAAATATCTGATTAATAAACCTTTGCACGAGTACTGGAATGAGATGCCACAGGGGTCAGTGCTCAGCAAACACATCACTAGTCAGTGCTCCACACTCACCTCATTCCCAAAAAATATAACGAAAAAGGCCCTAAATTTATCTCTTCACTCTTTTCAAGACTTCTAAGACAATCTCATAATGGGACCTTTTCTTCGATTAGATAATCTTAAATAATGAAAAGGCCATTGAGGCAGTTCCTAAGGAAAGCACCTAGAAGAAATTAAAAACATTCCAAGGTAACTTTTAAAAATATAAAAGATCAACTTGGAAATGTGACACAAGAAAATTTAACAGAAAAATTTAGCTATGCAAAGATAGTCCTATTGGGCTTTGGCTTCTTCGGGATCAGTGTAATATGGTCAATCTATAACTCCTATGTCCCGGTATTCTTAAAGGAGCTCGGTCTAGCGGCATGGCTCGTAGGACTCATAATGACAATAGACAATATATTCGCTGTCGTCCTACTACCCTACCTAGGCGCCTTGAGCGACATAACAAGGACAAGGATAGGCAGGCGCAAGCCCTACATCCTGCTAGGCGCGCCGCCAGCAGCTCTCACCTTCGCACTTGTACCCCTCCTCAGGGGAGACCTGTTAGCAATGATGATGGTAATAATCGTCATGAACTTCTCAATGGCACTTTTTAGATCCCCAGTAATAGCTTTCATGCCCGATATAACTCCAAGCGAGAAGCGAAGCCAGGCAAATGGAATTATCAACTTTATGGGTGGCGTTGGGTCTCTTCTAGCCTTCTTCGTGGGTTCAATTCTCTATAAGATGGACCCATCATATCCGTTCCTCGCCTCCGGAGCAGTAATGTTAGCCGCATGCATGCTTGTAGTAGTATTGGTCAACGAGCCCGAGGAATTTAAAGTGAAAGCCGGAAGCATAAGCTTTATTGAACTCATGCGAAAGTCACTCGTGGAAAGTTTCTCAGAGCTTTTGAATAATCTCCGGGAGGCTTTCACGTCGAGGGAAAAAAGCCTATTATTTATGCTTTCCTCCATTTTCTTGTGGTTTATTGGCTATAATGCTATCGAAACATTCTTCACTAGCTATGCCAAGTACCACCTAGGCATCGGGGAGGCAACAGGCTCCTTTATACTTGGCTTCGTTGCACTAGGCTTCCTGATGTTTTCTCTCCCAGCAGGATTCATCGGTGCAAAATTGGGGAGAAGAAGAACTATGACCCTCGGCTTAGTCATGATAGTGGCGTTGATGCTTATTGCCATGAGTTTTCCAGTAAGGCTCCAGGGGGATCAGCTCATATTGGCGTTTGAGGTTACCTTCCTTGTTCTCGGAATTGCGTGGGGACTAGTAAATGTTAATAGCTTGCCAACTGTGGTTGACATGACAACGCGCGAAAAACTCGGGGCATTCACAGGGCTTTACTATTTCGCCTCTCAGAGTGCAGCAATCATAGCTCCGCCGCTAGCCGGTTTATTCATCGACATGCTAGGTTTCCAGGCACTGTTTCCATACTCTATCGTTTTCCTTGCTCTCTCAGTTGCAACGCTCCAGCTAGTCAGGAGGGGTGAGCCGAGAAAAGGCTATTAAACTTTAAACAGATCTCTTTTATGTTCCCTCATTGGGTCTTTCACAAAAATGAGCAAGGGGTGTAGATTTATGACAAGTCAATAATGTCCTTGACGAGCAGCAGCGCGAAAGACATTTTTTCCTTTACAAATGCGGGCAACTCCAACATGTCCAACAAGTCCCTCTGAATCCTGGAATAGTCGGCTAAAAGTTCTTCCCTACTGGTATCTCCCCCTAAAAAGAGTCTGACTGCCCCAGCCTGAAGACGGGCAAGCTTTTCACAGATCTCATCAAAGCCTTGAATAGCAAGCCTTTCCTCGAGCTTCCCGATGGACTCGTAAGTGTCTCCCAAGTTTTCAAGGTTCTTCGACGCCAGCCTCATGTCAAGTAGGGTTAACCTCTCGTCTGGGAGCAGTGTTGGTTGCCGCAGCTTGCCTCTTATTAGTCTCACGGACAGAAAGTATAAGCGGTCAACCCTATCATCCAGCTGGGAAAGCTCTTCCACACTTCTACCCCTACCCGTTAGTATGTCCCTAGCCAAGGAAAGCATTTCCCGCGTAACAGAGTCCATCCTGGCAATAATCGAGGGTAAATTGTAGTCCGGCCTTACGAAGCATTGAAGCAAAAGCCTACCCCTGTCCTCCTCAACAAGCTCTAGCCCCAGGAGAATTCTCTGCGCCTCCTCAACCCTGCGCATGACATCTCCCCTATCGCATCTCGGCCCCAGCTCAACCTCGATTACCTCGTAGCCCCTCAGGTATGCGGACAAAATCTGCCTAAACACATCCTTACCGCAAACAATCTTCACCTGGCTAATGCTCGCCTCACCCGTCTGGGGAGGCTTGATGAGGAGCGAGCCGTCCTCAAGGTAATCCATCCTCACAAAGGAGTCCTCAAGCCTGTTTACCTTCACCCACTCTTTTGGCAGAGACACGTAGTAGCTGCCCCCTATTCGAAGTACGCGCCTATAACTCATCAAGTAGTTTAACATATTTAACTTGAAAAACTTTATTTACGTGCACAGGGGAATTAAGGTGAATGAAGCTACAAGAACTAGGCGCAGCATCCATGCTTGTTCTCCTAGCAGCAGCCTACACCCTCCTCCAACTACTAATAATCATCCAGGAAGTAGTTTTCCAGAAAAATACCTTCAGGTACGCCTTGCAGATATTCTTCTCACGGGACTCCAACGAAAAGTGCATAGTTCTCCTTCCGAGACCAATCACCAAGCTCAGAAACGAGCTAATAGAATGGTCGAGAACCTCCGGCTTCGGCTTATCCATAAACGGAAGCTTCAAAAAGAAGGTAAAGGAAAGCTTCTCAAGCGCAGAGCTAGCCTCGATCATTCTCTCGCTGAAATTCTTCCTAGAGGAAAAAGGCTACGTCGTGGAAGCAAGCCTTAAAGACCTTCTGCAGAGCACTCCATTCGCTGAGGTATGGGTAACAGAAAGGCCGCTGAAAAAGCTCAAAAACAAGCTCATATCCCTGCTCATGCACGGGCGCTGGGAAGCATGAATGCGCAGAATAAGGGTGGTGGTTTGGGGGGTGGGTTTAGGGTGTTCAGGGTGCACGTTGACAGCGAAAACCTGCCGAGGCTTAGGCGGCTGTTCAGGGACTTCGCTGACGGCTGTGCTAGGACGAAGGGCGCGCTGTACTACAGGGATGAGTGGCTAGAGGGGTGGGAAACGTGCTGGAGATGCGCGAGGAAGCTGGGAAGAGGACGATGCCTAAGTTTCCGGCGGCAACGCTGCTGATGCGCTTCGTGATGCCCGACGGGAGCGCGAGGGGGGACGGAAGAGCACCATGCGTCATCGACCTGCGCAGGCTTGAGCTGCGCATACCCAGCTACAACGTGAGGGTGCCGCTGCGGGAAAGCATCTGCAGGGCGCTGGTCAAGGAGAACGAGCTCGACCCAAGACCAGAGTTCGTCTTGCAGGTTACTAGGAGGGACTTCCTGCGCATCGTAGCGCGTAGGGAGGCTCAGGCAGCGCTGGCGCTTCCTCTCCGAGTAGTGACGCTGGACGAGAACAGCTCCTACGGCTTCGCGCTCGGCGCATTGGACATAGATGCATACGCGGCGAAGGCAGCTTTGAGACACTTCGAGAAGCTCAGGCCTCCCAACCACGGGTACAGGAGGTGGGTTGCGAAGCTGCTTCAGAGCTACGCAGACAAGCCCAGCGGGGAGGTAAGGCAGCAGCTGGCGGAAATCCTCCCAGAGGAGGTGCTTGAGAGGCTGACGACTGAGAGGGCTAGGGAGCTCGCCGAAGCTGCTAGGGTGAGGGAGAGGAGGCTCAACGAAGCATTCGTCCAGAGGCTGGCTGCGGAGGTGCGCAGGCTTGTGAGGGAGGCACGCCAGCAAGGCATGGGCGTGCTGATACTCGTGGACCCCATAGACCTGGAATTGCTCAGGGGAACCAGGCTTCAGGGGACACTGCTACGAGCCAGGAGGAGCTTGGGGAACCTGGCTCGCTACGAGGGAGCGATGCTCAGGCTTACGAGGGCCTCAGGAAAGCATTGCCCGCGCTGCGGCTGCAAGGGCGAGGAGGTCGAGCACACGAAGCACAGCAGGATATACGAGTGCCCGAGGTGCGGGCTGCGCTGGGACAGGGACAAGGGAGCGCTCTACAACCTCGCCTACAGCTACTTCGCACGGATGGTGAAAGAAGAATGCGACGACTACACAGCAATGGCTACTAGGGTCCTCGAAGCCTTCCGGGAGTGGCTGGAAAGGCATAAAAACGCCTTGACGCGCTAGCCGTTCCCCCTGCAGGCGAGGAGGGAAGCATCCAAGCCCCCAGGTGGCTCCCGCGCGCGGGACCGAGGAGGGGATGAGACTCCGTAAGGAGTAGACCCCATGACCCCGGAGCGCCCCCACAGCAACACTGGGGGCTGCGATGAGGCCGCCACCAACAAGGCGGAGATGAGGATGCGCGCGCGCACGGGAAGTAACCTAGAAAGCATACACCACTCCGCACAATGCTGTTGAGGGATCTCGTGGAAACAGGTATTCTGCTAGCCTTAAATCCCGGCGAGCAATGTTTTTACGTTGCGGGGTGTTTTTTATTCATTGTGGAAGGAGTAGATGTTATTTACGAGCTGTATAATTTTCTCAGGCAGGAGAGGGAGAAGCACCAAAAGGAGCCCGGAACAGTCTGGGTCACAGACCTCGTGTCTTGCAGCCTAAAGCCTAAGTACATGTCTATGTATCCCGAGCTAGCGGCTTCCGACGTGTTCAACCCGCCAACAGTCGTTGGGACACTTATCCATAGGGGTCTAGAGGAACTCCTAAAGAACATTTTCGAGGAAAAACAGTTCAAGGTCGACGTTGAGCCAGAGATAAGCTTGGAGCTGGAGTTGCCAGGCGGGAAAGTAGTCTTAAAGGGGAGAGCTGACATAATTCTCACTTCTCCACAAGGTGCAAAAATAGGGGTGGAAATCAAGTCGATGAGGGGAGACATGCCAACACCTCTCGAACACCACCTGGACCAGATCAAATTCTACAACTACATGTTTGGACTTGAGAAAACTGTGCTGGTCTATGTTTCTCCCGACAGGATTACACAGTACGAGGTAAGCGAGAAGGCGAGCCAAGAAGAAATACTGAGACGTCTCGTTGAGCCCGTTTCACCGCGCTACCCGTGGGAATGCAAGTACTGCCCCTTCAGCGTCCTATGCCCAAACAAGTCTATTAAATAATGTTTAGGCTTTCTTTGAGGCGCGTCTCTGCCTATAGAGAAGAAAACCAGCCAGAAGCAAACCCGCTAAAGCCACAGTAACTACTATGATCGGGCTAGGAAAAGACTCTCCCCCTGCCGGAAACACTGGGACATCTTCAAGGTTAAATGTCAGCGGCACAGTGCACGCCGAAAGCGGCCTATAGAGCCTGGTCTGGTTGAACGGCTTCCAGGATCCGTCCTCGTAGACAATACGCGAGTCCCAGCCCGCGTATCCAAGCCGGGCACACGAGACAATAGCCTCAATGTCTTCACGGCTAACGCCCCTCAGAACACCCATTTCGAGGAGTCGCTCAGCCTCTTTTTGTAGAACAAGCTTAGCCTCCACTTCCGAAACGTTATATAGAGCTTTTCCATTCGCAAATGGTACCTGAATCCTCATGTAGCCATACTTGCCCCCCAGATACGTATCACCAAGGATAACAACGAGCCTCGTGTCGTAGCCACTCCTATATGCGACCTCTTGGCTGGAAAGCCTCACCGCGTATCCAGACTCGACGAGTCTCGAATAGTCCAGGACGGCGCCCGGCTTGTTAAACACTATTTCTATAGCCGCAAGATCCTCCAGGGTTACACACGATGCACTAACAATTGGCAGAAGAATGAGTAATATAGAGATCGATACATACAATTCTTTATATCTCATCATGAACATTATTTAACACTGGGATTAAAAAGGTCTACGACAGCATATCTATGTTCATTACTTGTAAACATTTGGCTCCACACAAGTTACTCGTGGCTTGTCGAATTCACGGAATGATCTATACTATTGTTTTTAAGAATGCTTACAAGTTTGTGGAAAAAGCTAGCTATACGTTGAGAATTAAAAATTATTTCGAAACTGTATTCATCTATCTCTTCAGGTACAAAGATAAAGAGCTTTTTCGATAGAATAATGACACAAATCTCTTCATTGTTTTTTATCTCGATACACTGAACGCCTTTACTTTTAATTTCTTCCGTAAATTGTTTTCCAAGGATCTTGTCAAAGTTAGAACATACAACTAAGCCTTTTTTACCTTGATTTTCGTCTATTGCTTCGCGGATCAAATTTAGGCTGGAAATTTTTCCTCTGACTATAACCACAGGTTCTTCCGGTTCATAAGTGTAGAGATTCTTCAATTCTCGCAAAGCTATGGAGACATTTCTCTCTAGTTTTTCTAGTTGTTCATGGATTTCACGTGTCTTTCTTTCAAGAAGGCTCTTAAGAGCTATCTCGGGGTTTATCGCTTTAAACTTCATTGGCTTGCCTGGCAGAGATGCTACGAAGCCTTTGTTTTCAAGGCTTACAAGGGTGTCGTAGGCTCTAGTATAAGGCACTCCGCTAAGGTCTGCTATCTCGCTGACAGTAGCTACACCCTTTATGAGAAGCGATATGTAAGCCTTTGCCTCATACCTGGTAAAGCCAAGTGTGATAAGAAGCTCTTCAAGCCTACTACTCATTTTGCCCCACCAATCTATGCTTCTAATTGAATACTATCTATGTGTTGTGAAAGAACAAATTTTCTCGGTATATAAGATGTTTTTATACAACGAAGGACTTCTAGCATTCTCTTGTTTTCTAGACGAGAAAGTTGAAAAACAACATCTGGGAGGCTTTTAATAAAGTTCTCGGAATGCTTGCTTAGAACTCCCTCGCTGTAAACCATTATAAATATTCCATTTGAACGTTTTGCCTCTGCGTGCAGTCTTTCTATGAAGCTAAGTAGTCTTCTCTTTTGTGTCATAAACAATAGAGTTGACAGATGTGAGAGAACTAGCCTATATTTTTCTCCTCTATGAATATTCTCATTTATTGCTAAAGATAATAAGCGAAGCATCTCGTCAAGGTTAAAGGGATTTTCAACAATATATTCTGCAGAGCTTTCATAACCCAGACGGGGAGATAACCCATCAATAAAGATTAGTCTATGCTCAGAAAGGTAGTCTTCAATATTCATGTTGTACCGCGCCATATTTTCCACAATGTCTCTTGGGAACAAGTCAACTGTCACATAAATGCCCTTTTCTCCCTCCACTAATCCCTGATACAATATACGCTGAGCTAGGGTGTTCTTTTTTGTACCAATGTCTCCACTGATAAGCACAGATGAGGGTCTAGGAATTCCGCCTTCCAAATACTCGTCAAGACCTCTTATACCTGTACGAGCCCGCTCTATTACTTTCATCATTTAACAGGTTCAGAAAAATATATAAATAAGTATTGTTTTACTTTAAAGTGAAAAAATATGACCACAAATGAAAATAGGCAGGGATTAGGCAGATACATAGCTTGGGCTGGCTTCCCATTGGCCCTCTTGGTTCTCCTAGTGCTATGCTTAATGCCTACACCCTCCGGTTTAACCATTTGGGGTCAAAGAGCACTAGCCGTGTTTATCTTCGCATTGATTCTATGGCTTACGACTCCTGTACCCCCATGGCTTACCTCTCTACTTGCAATAGCCATCCTACCTATTGTTGGTGGATACTCAGTTACAAGCACCTTCCAGCAACTGGGACAAGACGTCATTTGGCTAATGGTCTGTGCATTTATACTTTCAAGCGGAATGGAAAAAACAGGAATAGGTAAACGTCTGGCATACGGTCTTTTATTAGTCTTTGGCGGGAGCCCATCCCTAATCCTTCTCGGATTATTATTCATTAACCTGGCGCTTGCATTTGTTATTCCCAGTACGACTGCGCGGGCATCAATATTGCTTCCAATAGCATTACTCGTAGCAGAAGCATTTAACTTAAAACGTGGAGAAAGCAACTATGGAAAAGTCCTTATGATGCAACAACCTATGGCTAACAATCTTTCCACTTCAATGATATTAACAGCTACAGCGCCGCAGATTTTGGCTTGGAGCTTTATTAAAAGCATGGCAGGCGTAGAAATACCTTGGCTTTCCTGGCTTGTCGCCCAAATGCCTATTATCCTCGCGATGCTAATAATCCTATGGATTGTAGGTCTTAAAATATTCCCGCCAGAAGTTCCTTATAAAGCCGCCGAACTGAGGAGCAAAGTAAGAGAAGAATTAAAAACGATGGGTCCTTTATCGTTGCAAGAAAAAATCACCCTTGTGATCTTCCTCATGGTGATACTCCTGTGGGCAACGGACCAGTGGCATACACAAATGTTTGCGGGCTTGTCTATACCCTACGCACTTGCAGCAGTTATTGGTGCAGCACTTATGTTTCTGCCCAAAATAGGTCCACTAAAGAGCTGGAGCGATGCGAAAATCCCCTGGGATCTTATGATCTTCAGCGCCGGTGCATATGCAGTAGGACTCGCTCTCAACGATTCTGGTGGAGGTCAGTGGCTTGTCGGTAGCGCCGTGTCATGGATGGGTCTCTCAAAGGGCATGAATCCATACATAGTGTATGCCTTACTCCTTGGCCTCATGCTGTACAGCCATATCTTCTTCTCAAGCAAAACAACGAGGACGGCTATCTTTATACCGCTGTATATTGCTCTTGCAAAGTCGCTCGAAATATCTCCCGTTGTCGTTGCTCTGCCAGCGGCTTTCGTAATCTCTTGGGACGTTACATTCCCATACAACTGCAAGCCGAACCTTATCTACTTTGGCACAGGATACTTTGACATGAAAGACATGGTGAAGTATGGTCTAACTATATGCACCATTGGCTTTATCCTCTACCTAGTCATAGGGTGGTCATGGTTTAACTTTCTGGCATCAATCGGAATGTTACCGGGGTGGAAGATATGAAGGTGACAAAAATGAGAAAACTTGCTGTATTAGAACTTCTAATGATAGCTTTAGCCATAGTATCAGCCATCCAGCCAGTTCGTGCCGAAGTAACACCAAGAATAAAAGGAGTAATCTACGACGTCCAAATTATTGAATGGAGAAAAGACGGAAACTTTACTGTAGACCTAGCTATAACCTTTAAACTAGCGAACTATACTGATAAAACATTTACATTCCCAATAGGAATATCCTTCCGTTCAGCAAACCTTACTAAAGTCTCAGTGAAATTCCGTGGCGAGGAAATAGCAGGCAAAGCAAAGCTAACTACAAAAGGTACCTCGAGAGTAGATATACCATTAAACAAGCCAATCAACGGCTCCGACTGGGCAATAGTCACAATAAGTATTCGAGCCCTGATAGCTTATTCAGCAAAAATACAGACAGACTATCCAAGTTCTTACACACCAATTAAGGACAAAGTTCTAAACATATGCATCACAAACTACTTCTATGGGGTATCCTTTGAGACTGACGGCGCATTTCCGGGCGCTAGGATAAGAATATGTCCTCCCACAGGATGGATCTTTGCCTATGCTACTTCCTCTATAACTTCAAAGGTAGCTACCCTTGACATCCGCACAAATAATTCATGCGTAGAGTTCTGGAACCTTGACACCTCTACAGTTAAACCCAAATCCTTATCTCCCGGGTCCTCATTCTCGGCTGAGGTAGCAGTTTTACCGCAATCCTCACTCTCACAACCGCATGTTGCACTATTAGCACTACTCATGATTGTAGCAATAGGCTTCTTTGCCTACTATTACAGGGACGTATACAAATACGTTGAACGTAAAGTAGGAGGTTAAACGTCCCTTAAAAGGTGATTTTTTATTATACCAATTTTATTTATGGGAGGCTACCGTGAGCAGGGAAGATCATCCTTTGCTCTCAAAAGTGGAAACAAGTATTATTTATTCGATGCAGGAGTAAAAAAAGTATACAGTAAACGCAGATATGGAGAGCCACCTTATTTGGAACTACTAGATGCGAGCAAAATAGAGGCAGTATTCATTAGCCACCTCCATGAGGACCACATGGCAATGGCTCCATGGCTATTTAGAAATGGCTATAATGGACTGCTTTACATGAGCAAACCCACCGCGGATCTTGGTATAGCCCAGTGGTATAAGTGGGCCGAGCTTTTTGAAAAACAAGGGACAATATACTATACTAGTGAAGACTGTGACGAAGCCCGAAAACACATCAAAATCATTAGTGACCGTGAAAAAATAAGCATAGATGAACTCGAAGTCTTATTCTATCAGTCTGGGCATGCAATCGGCTCAATGAGCCTTGATATAACTACTGATAAATGCTCGATATTTTATGCAGCCGATATCAACATTGGATCCAGCGTTTTGGAAGACCCAGAACTACCCAATAAAACATGGGACGTAATGATTATAAA
>Ga0080004_1126285_pt1 | contig 39822 bp, 26 predicted proteins | sample WasSprMetagenome_FD_69207 | JGI IMG/M metagenome (GOLD analysis project Ga0080004, IMG submission 69207) | Sulfidic aquatic microbial communities from Washburn Spring, Yellowstone National Park, USA - WS (SPADES assembly) (version 2) | ecosystem: Environmental > Aquatic > Thermal springs > Hot...
CGGAGAGAGGGCTTCCTCGACGCCAGCTCCTGCAGCCTCTTCCTCTTCAGCTCGTAGGTTCTGTGGATATGATAGAGTTCCCTCAGGTCGACGCGGATCCAGCCGAGCTCCGGGTCGAAGGAATCGAGGGAGGCCTCGTTTGAGTCCCAGGCGAGCCTTCTGGTGGGCTCCCCCTTGTTGCAGGTTTCCCTGAAGGTCAGAATCAGCGAATCGTCCTTCAGGATGAGCTCACCCAGCTCACCCTTCGCTCTTCTCCAGAACCAGGCGTTCCTCAGGTCGAACTCAAGGTACCTCTCGCGCGCGTCCAAGGTTATCCTGAGCCTTCGGTCCCGGAGGACGTATAGGGTCTCCTTAATCCTGACGAACCTCCTCCTCACCCTCGGCCTCTCCCTCCCCCGGTCCCCCTTCATGTAGTTCCTCCTCCAGCTCCTGAGGATGGAGTAGGCCTGCTTTATGGCGGAGTCCACGTAGTGGACAGCGTGGGGCCAGTTCTCCTTCAGCTTCTCCCTCAGCTCGTGGTGCTTGAAGGAACCTTCCTTTGGGAGGATGGGGATGAGGCGCCTGGCCGTGTACCTCACCCCTTGAATTTTGTGCTTTGGCTGAACCGGCTTCTCGACCCACCTAATCCGCGCCCATATCTCGTCAATCGCCAGCTGGAGCAGGCGTTGATAGTCCGTGATGAAGTCCCCCACTTCTTGCGAGTGCCTGATTGCGTAGGTCCTGATTCGCGTCTCCATCTGCTTCACAGAAAGTCCCGGCTTTGCCCCTTTTAACCAGAGTTAATGGTAAGTAAACCCGCGAAGGCACTTTTTGACCATTTATGTCGGCTTAAGTCTATCCATTTAGGAACTGCTGACAACTGCAACTTTGGAAGGAATCGCGAGCTCCACGTCGCTGGCCCCCGAATTTAGAAAAACCTCGAGCTTCTTCCCCTCTACTGTGACCTCAGCCCAGACCTCCGGCATTTTCTCATGGTATACAGCCTGCGCACTCTCTTCCTAATCGCCCTCATGGTGTGAAGCCTCCTCATCAACATATCTAGATTGCGCATAAAGTTTCGGTTATGGTCGGGTCCATACTTGATGTTCCCAGAGATCCTTCTTAACCTTTGGAGCAGCCTTGACCATCTTGTTTCGTGGTGAAAAGGAAACACGAGGGGCGATCGACCGGAAAGGCAAAAATTTAAGTTAGGGGGGTAACTAGGTTAGGGGGATAACTTGTATTTCGATCTAGAGCCGAAGAGCCTTCGGGAAGACCTCTACGACTTTGACCAGGAATTCCAAAAACTTCTCGATCTCCTGCGAGGAAGGAGAGCTCAGGCCCCCATCATCCTAATCACCGGGCCTCGGAGAGCGGGAAAGACTTCCCTCCTTCAAACCGCGTTGAAAGAGCTCGAGATGCCACATCTCATCCTCAACGGTATGGCATTTGCTGAAGCTTCTGTAATAAAGAGGAAAAGTCTGCTCCGCGTGCTGGAGCGGGAGCTGAACGAAGCCATAAACAGGGAAAAGAAGTGGGGGGAGAAGTTCTTGGAAATTCTGAAAGGTGTGAGGTGGCTAAAGGTGAATTCCAGACCTCCTTGGATTCATTTTGAGTGGGAGAGGCCTGACAGGGAACTCGAGCTTCTAGACATCTTCCAGGCCTTCAACACGCTCGCCAGGGACCATGAAACCAAGTTCGTCTTGGTGTTCGATGAGGCCCAGGAATTCAGGAAGCTCAGGGGTTACCGACTGCAGGCACTGATGGCTCATGCTTACGATTATCTGAAAAACCTCCAAATGGTCGTTACGAGTTCCCAATTCGGCTTCCTTTACGAGTTTCTTGGAGTCGAGGACCCGGATTCCCCACTCTATGGAAGGGGAATGGCAGAAATCAGGGTGCCGAGAGTCAGCAGGGAGCAGGCAATGGATTTCCTCCACAAAGGTTTCAAGCAGGCCAAAATGAAGCCCGACGATCGTATAGTAAGTTTAGCCGCCGAGGAACTCGACGGAATAATGGGTTGGCTGACTCTCTTCGGATATGAAGCAGTTGCCGCTGGCTGCTGCACGGAAGAAATCTTAACGAGGACGATTGAAAGGGGCAGCAAGATTGTAGCAAAAGAATTCCAAAACTTCCTGAGAACGAGAGAGCAGGCCCGCGGTAGGTACATAACAATCCTGAGGAGCTTGGCCCGCCTAAAGAACGCGAGGTGGGTGGAGCTGAAGAAGGACTTGGAGCTAGGGGAGGGAAAAAAGATTCCTAACAACGTGTTCACGGATTTAGTCAACAATTTAATCAAAGGTGGCTTTGTGGAGAAAAATGGGGATTACTATTCATTGGCTGATCCGCTTTTGGGCCACGCCGTTCGGAGCGGTTTGAAATAAATGTTGCACGTCTACCGTTATCACGAGTGAGCGAACTGCTTACACGTCTTTTGGCTGTGATGATTCTGCTGGCCGAGATATATACGACGGTTTATGAGATTTTCGCTTTCCCTTCCGAGCAGAAGGTTGAAGTCCTTCCCTGAAAGATTGATACTTCCCCAGACTTCATTCGCTCATCACCTCGGTCGAGAAATCCTGAAGTCGCTGAAAAAGAGGGTGTTATAAAGGCAATAGAGAACGGGGGACAGAGGGTACCACTTTTGTAAAGTTGCCATAGGCTTGAACCGAGGGAACTTGGGAAAACGGGTGTGGTTTTAGGGTTGACTCGCAAGGGAAATGGAAACCCACAAGCTTTCCAAGATGGATAAACTTTAGGACCTCGGATACTACAACACGGGTCGCACCTTCCGGCGGTAGCGCGAGAAGGAGAAAATCTGGAGGCTGTGAGGTTCATGAGGAAGGTGATTGGGGAAAACCTGGGAATTGAGATCGTCGGCTGATTGCGAGGAAATGCGAGAGCTATACGAGGAGGAAGAGGTTCCTAAAAAGACAAACTGCGCGGAATTCTGATAACCTTAAAGAACCCACTCGAGTTAACCTACACCGAAGAATACAACAAGATACACCCCATAGACATTTTCCTAATCGGACTTGGGGTGCCTTTTACAACATGTATGGGACGGAGAGGGAGCAGGCTGACAGATGGCACATGCACCTTGATAAAGTTCACCTCACGACGACAGCCTTCCCAAGGCTTGCCATCAGGTCGTCCAATTATGACAATTCGATATATCGGTTGACCAAATTCGAGGCTTTGGAGATTCCAGTGAGCCAGTGGCAATGATAGGTGTGATGCTCGGACCCAATGAACTCTTTCTCCTAGAGTTCGCTAGCGACTCGGTCCAGTGAGTCCGAGATTTTGGCAAAAGCGCGCTACAGAAAATAGGCTTTCCCTTCTGCTGTATTCAAAACTATTTTCATCTTTTGCATGACATCAAAACCTATCAGCACGTCCTGCCTCCTCTCGATAGTGCAGAAGGATTTGCACTTCTTCCTCTTTCCTTCGTGGTCCTCGAGCTCCACCTCTATCTCGTAAACCCTCCTCCCCTAACCGTGCTTCCATCCGCCAGCAAGAAATCCTCCTCGCCGACAGGTTTTAACGATAGCTTCTCCGCAACCGCTTGAGGCAGGATCACGTAATCTGAGCCCGAGTTGAGGAAGAACTCGCCTTCTATTTCTCCCTTTTCTCCCCGGATCTTCCCCCTGCAATAGATACCCATCTTCTCATCTCCCCCATCCTTTTGATCTTCCTCATGGACAGCATTTTCTTCATCTTATTTTGCCGAATGATAAAACTTTGCCTTTTATCAGAGGAGTTGCATCCAACTGAACCGGAAGGGAGAGGTCGGCACCGGAAGATTCGCGAGAAGTTCAATGGTAGCCCCGCAAAATCGGACGAGACATCAAGGCGGACGAGGAGTAAACCAACCATCCCGGTGGAGGTTCTAGAGTCTCGCGATGTGGTAACATAGTTGTAATGTTGCTAATGAACTTGAAGCCCGACTCTACCTTAACCCCAAGAGAAAGAGGGCAACAGGTATGAACCATGGTCTGGAGGAGAGATTCAGCTCATCCTTCGTCAGGACGATGTCGACATCCCGCCTCTCCGGCGACCCCTCATACTTGACCTCAATCCTGAGGACGGGGCGCGCGAGCACCAGATCGACCTCCCTGCCCCTAATCTCCCCATAACCCAGGAAGGTCTTCCATAGATGGCGGAAGGGATCCTCAATGGCCCTGCAAATGTGCTCCACCACCACTGCCTCCACGAGCGGGCCGAGTTCGTCCACCTGTAGACCGTAGTACTCGCAGAGCCCGCGGAAGATGAAGGGATCGGAGAAGTAGACCTTCTTTGCCTTCCTAGGCTGAACCCTTCCGTCGAGCCTGTAGATCTCCCTAAGCAGGAAGCTCCTCTCCAAGATCTCCACGTACCTCATGACCGTCGCCGGATCGACCTCCACCTCCCTTGCCAGCCCTGCATATTCAACCCTGCTCCCCATCCTCCTCAGCAGCTCGGGAAGCAGGCGGTTCAGAATCTCTATGCTCAGCCCTTCCTTCTCCACGGTTCCTAGGGTATCTTTAACCACGAGCTCAAAGGGCTCGGGACCTCCGGTTATCCTGCTCTCAATCGAGGCAGGGTAGCCCCCCGTCTCCAAGTAAACCCTGAAAAGCGCCTCGAGAGAATCCGCAAAGGGTGAGAGTTTCAAGATATTTTCCCGTATCGAGTTCACTTCCAACCCAGGCTCGAGCTTGCCCAAGAGATCCATCAGGCCGCTCTCCGGTGTGAGGCCGAACCTTTCCAAGAACTCTCTAACATGCCTGCCCGGTCTCGAATAGGTCCAAAGAGTTCCTTTCTCCCCCTTAATCCTTACTTCCTCTTCGCATGACCGGACGAGGGAAACGCAAAATTCGGCAAAAGAGAGGGGATAGAAGTTGAGGATTTCTGCCCTTCCCGGGAAAAGCTCCGCCCTCGCCTCAAGCTCCTTCGGCCTAGAGCCCGTCGCGTAAACCTTAAAGAAGCCCTCCTCGCAAAATTCCTTCACACCCTTCTCCCAGCCCGTTAAGCTCGTTACCTCGTCTAGCAGAAGCACCTTTGGGCCGGGATTCGCCATTTTCACCTGCCTGAGCTCACGTACCGTGTTCCGGAGCTCGCCAAGACCTCCCAGCCTGTCGCACGAGATGTAGGTGATGTTTTGGAAGGGGACCGATTGGGCAAAAAGATGGGCGACCCCCCTGAGCAACATCTCCGTCTTTCCAACCTGCCTCGGTCCCCTCATGATGTAGTTCCCAGTGGGGGGCGGCAGGGTTCTCTGCGAGAGGAAGGTATGCTCAAAAAGAGGTTTCAGCGATTCCCAAGAGGCTGGCTCGCCCTTCCACCATCTGTTGGTTCGTGTCAATTCCCCAATCTTCATTTTAAAATTGTGCAAAAGATTATTTAAATACTTTTGAGCAAAATTCAAATACTTTTAATAGGTATCACTCTCTACACATCCCAAAGTTGGCTTTGTACGGAGGAGAAAACAGGCTAGCAGACGGACGGGAGGCACATGCAACTTACAGGAAGAAACATAACCACGCGGCGATTAGAAAAACTGAACCGGGAGTACGGTTGGAAGAAGCCCCGTTCCAACCCGGCCAGAAAGACCGGGACAGGAACTATCGCCAGCTTGCGTTCCTCAACGTACTCGAGGCCGCTTTTGCAGAGCAGAATCCTGTTGAAAAGGAACTCGCGGAAAATCGGACGGGGAGGTTCTATCCTGCCACTTGACCTCGATAGCCACATCCCCGCAAACGAAGTCGGCCTCCCTCGTAAAGATACTTCTCCCTCAGCATGTTGGAATCCAAGAGGAACTTGACCGCCCTCTCCCGCCCGTCAACCGCCGTCACCTCATCCAAGAAGACGAACTTCTGCCCAGCGAGGAGTCAAACCTCCTCACGAGCTCGACGATCTGCCTATCTTCCCTCAGAAGGTCGCGGGCGAAGTAAAGGATGTTCCTCGGCCTTTCTCCCCTCTCCAGCAGCTTTAGGTAGGTAGTCTTCCTGGCCTGCCTGGGCCCCACCAGGAGGAAGTTGCCTGGCTCGAACGTGTAAAGCAGTCTGTGCTTCCTTCCCAGCGCCTTCCTAACTTTTTCATCCTCGTAGATTCGCGCCTTGTCCGCCCACCAAGGACTTTGCGACAAAATCGGCTGTTGACGCTAACCAGCAAAAGGTTTGAACACCTCAGCACCCTCCGGCACGTTCCGGAACTCGCCACCGGCAAGAAGAAGCCACTTCCAGAGGGGCATGAGCTTTATCCTCCTGCCCTCCACCCTCTCCTCCCCCTCTTCGTCGTCCGTGATGACAAGGAGGTTTGAGCATCCGAGCTCCCGGGCCGCCTGGCTGAGGCTGGAGAGCTCCCTCTCCCTCGTCCCGATCTCGGAGAGATTGTAGCAGACCTGGATGAGCTGTTCGACCCGCGAGCCTCTTGTGAGCACGAAGTCCACCTCCCGACCGCGGTAGTCCCTCCAGTAGCATACCTCGAGCCCGTACGTCCCAGAGGCAAGCCTCATGAGCTCGCCGCAGACCACGCTTTCGTAAAGCTTGCCCATCTCCCCCTCCCTTGAAGCCACGAAATTCACCAGCCCGTGATCGACGGGGTAGACTTTCTTCGGTGCGAGCATGCGCTCCTTCAGCTTGGGGGAGAACCTCTCGAGGACAAAGATGAGGAAGGCTTGCCGGAGGTACTGCACGTAGTTCCGAACCGTGTGGACATCCTTTACTCCGGTCACCCTTCCCAGCTTGGAATAAGTAAACTCCGAGCAGGGGTTGGAAATCAAATACCTCGCCAGTTCCCTGAAGGCCCCTTCCGCCCTTATCCCATACCTGCGTATACAGTCTTTCAAAACCACATCCTCGTAGACCGTTCTGACCACCGTTGGGCCAAACTTGAGGTACTCCGGGAAGCCGCTACCCTTCAAATACGAGTCCAGCTCCCTCCTCACTCTTGCGATGTCCTCGGTCAAGTAAATGTTGGGCTTGAAACTAAGCAGTTCGCGGAAGGAGAAGGTTGAGAGGAAAAAATCCGTGTGTCTCCCCGTCAGGAAGGTGGCAAGTTCGCCGGCAAGAAGCCTAGAGTTGCTTCCCGTCACTATTACCCGCTTCGTTTCCCTAAGCCTGCTCGCGAACCTCTCCCAGCCCTCGATGTTCTGGGGCTCGTCCAAAATGATCGTGTCCGAAGGGCCGTACAGCTCAACGAGCGCCTGAACTACTTTCTCTAGATCCTTCGCCTTCAGCCAGGCCAGCCTCTCATCGTCAAAATTCACCCGATGGAAGGTTCCCATCCTTCGCGCCAGGAGTACGGAGAAAACCGACTTCCCGCACCTCCGGACTCCAAGCACTGCAAGCAGGTTCGGATGGGCTAGGAAGTTCTGGGCGTGGGGAATGCCTTCCCTTTCCAGAATCCTCTCCGTTCTGAACTTTTCCTCAAGCTCGGCACGTTGGCTTTCCAGCACCTTCTTTATCTCCACAATCATGGATTATATTCACAAATTTTCTTAAAAAGCTTGTGATTAAATTCTCAAACTCTGGCATTTCGCCCGAGGGACTATGTGATCGTGAGCCTCCGGGAAGAATACTCACCACTAAACCGGCAATATTTTCAGCCCTTCTACCCTCTGAAAATGCTCGACGTTTTCAGTAAGGAGAGTACACCCGTTTACGAGGGCTATGCAACCGATGAAAAGATCCCTGAGGTTCATGGTTGAACCTTTGGCCTCGAGCTTAGCAAGCGTGTTTCCTGCCTGCCGCGCCGCTGCTTCCGTGAAATCGAGGATTTCCAACCTTTCCAAAATTTTTCTCACCGCTTCAAGATTCCGCTCGACCCTCTTGCTCCTCCAGCAACCGTAGTAGAGCTCGAAAACGTTGACGCTCGTTGTCGAGAACCTTGCCCGCTTCCCCTCTAGCTCCTTCAGGCGGGTCACAACCGGCTCTCTCCCGCGTAAGAGTTCAACGATGACATCTGTATCTAGGCAGACCCTTAGGGCTTCCATTTCTTCCAAACCCTCCTAAGTTCCCTCTTCATCTCGAGGACTTCCTCATCGGAGAGCTCCATCGTCCCGGCAAGGTCCGTGACCACGCTCGAGGTTTTCGAGTTCTCCATAAGGAACCATATCGCTTCGTCAATTGAAACAGGCCGCTTCATTTCAATCTGCAGTTTGCCAGCAAGCTCGCATAGTCTCCTGTAAGTTTCTTCCCCGATTCTGATGGATTTCATCCATTTTTACCACTTTGTGGTATTAATAGTCTGTCCCAGAAGATTATTATTTTTTTAAGTTGTCCCATAAAAATGGAAAATCTTAAATACATTGCCTCGATTGTTTGGAATGCTGAAAAAAGAGCGAATTTACCGGGAGCTGGCAGAGCGAGGCGGTTGCATTACTCAAAGGGAGCTAGCTTCTAGGTGTGGTGTGTCGCTCAACCTAGTCAACTCCGTCATCAAAGAGCTCAACCGGGTAGGGGCCGTTACGGTCTACCCTATGGGGCTGAAGGTGGTGAATCGAGCAAAAATCGTATACCTTTGGGGCTCCCAGCGCGATTTACAGCGCGACATCTCCCTAGCCTACGCCATCAATCTTCCCGTTCATGAAATCGAGAAGAACATGCCTGGAAACGTGGTCTTCACGGCTTTCAGCGGCTGGCGACTTAAAACCAGCCAGGCGCCCTTCGACTACAAGCGGGTTTACGTCTATGCCAGGCCCTCGGACAGGGCCATCCTAGAGCGCCTCCTCTCCACTCTCCCGAAAACTAGGGGGGACCCCAATACTTTTGTGATGCTTGTGGACGATCTTCACCTGTTTGCCCTATCCAGCGACCAGATTGCCCCCGTTAGCCAGATTTTCGTGGACATATATGCCATGCCAAGCGCGCCCGTGACCGACGGTTTCCTGAAAGACATTCTGGACAAGAACGAGTACCTGAGGTTGTAGATGACCACAGAAATCTGGCCGGAACACGTAACGCGTGAGTCCTGGCGGGTGCTGAACGAGCTTGCAGCTAGGCTCAACCCCGTCGTCATAGGGGGGTGGGCAGTTTTTCTCTGGACAGGCTCCATGAAGAGCGCGGACGTGGATCTGTTCGTTTCCGACGCAGATCTCTGGAAAATCGGAGCAAGGGTGAGAAGGCATCCTAGGCTCACCAAATACCACGCCTGCATCAACGGAGTGGATGTCGACATCTACACGCCAAGCGTCTGCAAGTTGGCAATCACAGCGGCTGAGGTTTTCGAGAAGAGGTGGTATGCCTTACGGAGGGAGTTCAACGTACTTCTGCCCGAACCCCTGCTCGTGCTGAAATGCGAGGCTGCCGAATCGAGATGGGAAAGCCGGAAGGGGTTCAAGGATCGATGTGATATCCTCAGCCTGCTCAGACTCGAGACACTCGATGTGAAGTTTTTGAAAAACCTCCTAGATCGAAACAGGCAATGGGCCGAAATCCTACGTGAAACGGTCAGGAAATCGGTTGAGGAGTATATGGTGCTCGGGCTCGATCCCTGGAAAGGGAGGAAGAGCACACAAGAGGTGCTGAAAAGAATATTGTAGCGATGGCTATTTTTCTGGGGCCTTCCCAGAGCCCGAAAGATTCTCCAAAGGCTGCCAGCTCACGGGGGTTCCGACCGTCCCTGCCATCGTCATCATTCCACCTGGCGGAGTGGGGGGCAGAGCGGGATTTACCCAGATCTGACCTACCTTGTCACCTGCCCGAACTTTCAATGGGCCGACGGCTGTGGCAACAATCGGATACTTGAGCACGTTTTCCGAACCCGCCGGAACCCAGACCTTTGCTCTCCAGACGTTGTCCCCAATTCCCACCTCCATCTCATAACTGCCCGCCTTGTCACCCTTGTTTTTCACCGTCACCTTCAGCTCCCCCGTCTGACCCTGCGTGAGGGTGGGGGGATAATCAAGAGATACCTCGAATTCGGGCTTGAGGAGCATGAAGATATAGATGCCAAGACCCACCAAAACCACCAAGACCACGATGGCAACCAACCAATAATGTCTTTTCGGCCTCGGTTCTGGCTGCATTCCTTATTCTTCTCCCCCTTTTAAGCTCTTTATCAAGGCCTTCAGGGCATCCACGGCCCTTCTCTCCAAGACCTCCTCCAGCCTAGCGAGATAGCGCTCGGCGAGTGGATCGCCAAGCTGCCAGAGATCAACATAAAGTTGCGCGAGGGGGCAGCCGTTGGTCCTTTTTAGAAGGTGCGGATCCTGCCTCAGGATGTAAAGATTGGGTTCTGCCTCCTTCTCGGGAAAAATCGCCTTAACCTTTTGAGGATCGGAATAAGCATGAACCACTTCATAAGGGGGAAGATCTGGAAATTTCTTTCTGCAGCCCGCAAAAGCCGTCAGAACCGAGCCCGGAGGGAGCATCCTCTCTATCTCCTCCACGGGCTCGGGAGAATAAGTGGCATAAACGAGGTCTGCTCTCAGGTTCCTCGTTGCCGCCCAGTACAGAAGGACCTTTTTCGGCCGGGAGACGCGGAAACCGAAAGGGCGCTTCTCAACCGCCCCAATGAATTCCAACCTCCCAACCACCCTGTTGACCGCATCCAGCGAACATCCGCAAGCTCGGGCAACAGAGAGCTGAGACATGAAGACTTCCCCAAGCTCAAAAACCCTGTATAGGATTTCCCGCAGGATCCAGTTTACTTTCTTCAATCAAAACCGTCTCTTACCGGGATTTAAGGGTTCAATATAAGAATCATAATCATAGTAGTAGTAGCCATCACAAGGTTTAAAAGCAAAGTATACAGCAAAATGGATGAGGTGCTCCCGCTGTGGATACGAGTGGAACCCGAGAGTTCCCTCCCCTAAGGAATGCCCTAGGTGTAAAACGCGATTGGATTACAAGGTTCAAGCGCCCCCGGGAGCACCCATCGAAAAAAAAGCGGAGGTGGTTAGGAGAATGCCGAGCAAGCTGCCCTGGCTCGCGACCGCAGTAATCATAGTAGTAGCAGTAGCCGCAGGAGCATGGTTCCTTGTTTCACCGGGGCCTACCACGGTTTCTGGTTTCCACCCCTTGGTGAGCCTGAACTTCACCGCACAGCCAATAGGTCCTGGCATGTTTGCATTAACCCTGACCGGTGTCGGTCTGTTGGAGGGAACCTACGGAAAGTTCGGTATTGAAAACATCTATATCATCAGGGACAACTTCCCAGAGTCTAACACTACTCAGACTGGTGACGATTTGCTAGGCAGTGTCCACGCAACTATAAGCCAAACCAACCAGACTGTTGACATTCCCTATGAGGAGAACTTTGGATTTGCCATCGAGTTCGTGGTGAGGGGAGATAATGTTGCATACTTCACGCTGGATAACGTGTATGTGTATTTCCAGTTCACAGAGGGACAGTGGGCAGGCACGGTGGAGAACATGCTGGAGAATCCTGCAGGATGGGTTAAGGTACGCCTACAAGGCACTACCAAGGCGAGTACTGGTATCACGGACAACGCACCTGCCGGCGAGGTTGGGAAGTACTACAAAACTTCAGCTATGAGAGTGAGAGCAATCCTTGACAACAGGACTGGTGGCACACCCTACTGGTACAAGCTGCCAGCCGGGGCAAGCACAAGATTCCAAGTCACGATCTACAGCTGGAAGTAGGGCTGGAACCTTTTTGGTTTTTTCTTTTTTCAATTTTGTTTGAATGATTCTTAACTCTGGGTTTCCAAGGGTGATACTCAAGGTGGTGACCGACTTTGAAATGTTGAATGAAGCTCAGGTTTACTTAGTGATGTATCAAGAGTAACCGAAGTTCTTGCCGTTCCCTCTAAACAGGAATATCAGGCATATGATTGCGATTCCAACTACGGTGAGCAGCGGGAACCAGCCGAAACCGATCGCTATCGGTCATCAAACAGGACCTCAATCTTCTCTGGTGGAACCTGGAGAACCTCGTTTTCGAGGCTGATCAGGAAGGTTTTACCAGACGCTCAGGGACATGCCAAACTTTCCGGCTATGAAGGAATTCTCCAGAATCCGGACTTTTCGTTCTCCATCGGAGCCCCAACTCAGCTACCCGGCTCTCCAAGAATGAATTCAGATTCTTAAGCTCCTCAACCGCCTCGATGGGAGACCTTAGGTCGATGGCACTGGAAGTCAGATATTATCCCCCGCCAGGAGGTTGTCACGTTACCACGGTGGGGCTACAACCGAGAGTAGATATGCCTGCACTACCGGTGTTTTGCCGCTTAATGGTGGTGATGGTGTGATTACAATAGGTAGGCCATTCATCCACAAGCCGCCGCATGGGAATCCTCTCCAGTATCCCTAGAACCGGAACAGCTCGCCAGACGACTACCATCCCCCAATCGGGGAATAGGAGAGTTAACCCTGGACCCCTTCCAGATGAATAGCTTGCCTTTGAATCCTCCACGTTGAGGAGAAACTGCTCCAAGCAGGTAATGGCGTATCTGGCGGATGAATCCCGATTCCGCGATGACAAAAAATTCCTTTTTCAGAACGGACGAGTGAAACGAACTCGATGCTCACTACTGATGACAAAAACTCGCGCTGTAACTCGCACTAGTTAAAGTATTAAGCTAAAATACTGATGCGGCATCTCTCAAAAATCGGGAAGCTCCAATCACCAGAAATTTGGAAAAGGAAGTATCCCCGAATTGGAAGACTGCTCCCCCCCGAAATCCTCAGGAAGAGGTATGGGAGTAAGAATAAGGATAAAGATTGAGACGGGAGGGTGCACCGAAGAGGTTGTGGCCTTAGCCAACTCGGCCTTCGAATCGGAAGAACCTGAAATAGTCCTCCCCTACTCTCTTGCAACTAGACTAGGGTTCTCGCTGAAAGAGTGCAGAAAAGCAGTATATCGGACGGCAGGAGGTGGAGCGATTCTGTATAGAGCTCCCATCAAGCCACGGGTGAGGATTGTTGTACCTGATAGAGAAACCCGTTCGGTCGAATGCTCCGCCTCCATTTCTAGAACGGAGGATGAAGTGATACTGAGCGACAAGCTGACCGCCCGGGAGTAGCCCCGGAAGACACCGAAGGGGCTTGGAGGTTCAGGGACGAAGAACCCAGTAAATCCAGACCAGGTGAAAATCAATATTGGTTCTAGGATTCGAGATGTTTGTCCCTTGCTCTCCTTTACGATTGCATTACTCGGGTCACTTCTCAATTTTCTGCGTCCTGCGTCCGAAAATCCTAAAAAGTGGGGCGAGTTAAAGCACTCTTCAAGATTTCTAGAATTCCCCGAACATCGAGCACCTTGACACCCTCTAACTCGATTCCTCCTTCAGGGATTACGATATACCTTTCCGCATCGAATTTCCTCAGTCTCTCCGCAATCTTTAACAATTCCTCCTTTTCTACCTTCCCCCACTTCACTTCCCCGACCACCTTCAATCGCTTGAACTCGAAAAGCGCGATGTCAAGGGGTGGCTCCTCAATAATCATCTTCCTCAGCCCAAAGAGTTTGGAGAAAAGCGAGAAAAAGAATTCCTCAACGTGCAGGGGTAGCTTCTGCTGGACAACTTGGAGGACGAATTGCTCGGGGACCTCGGTTTCCGTGTACGAATACTTGCCCTCAAGATAGAAGTGGAGATCTAAAAGGGGAGAAACATGTTTATAGACGAACTTCTTCGATCCGTAAACCGGTATTTTCTCGAGGAGATTCGTCTCGACAAGAACATCTAGATATCTTTGAATAACACCCGGGTTATCCTTGGGCAAAAGACCTAAAGAATAAAGGTGACTGGAAATCTCGGTGCTAACCCTTTTCCCCATGGCGACCGCCTCGAGGATTCCCTGATAGACAAGAGAAAGCTCCCTTTCCTCCTCAGTAAAAATCTCACCAATCAAGGCCTTGATTGCCCCTCTCTGTTCGTAAAGAAGGGATGAGAGAAACTCCACCGTCTTTCCCTCAAACCTAGGGATAAGCCAAGGTTCCCTCAGATAGACCGCTGCCTCAACGAGTTCCTTTCCCTTCAGCTCTTTTGATAGCCCGAGCAAGATGTCCCTCTCATCTATCAGCCCAAGACTTAGAATCGAAAAAAGTCCAAGAAGGGGGGAGGAGCTATCCAACATTTTCTTGGAAAACGAGAGGGCAGAGGTTATCGCAATGAGCCGCCCCTTGATTCCCATTTGGTGAAGAAAATCGAAAAAATCCTGTGGAAGCCTTTGAAATTCATCGATGACGAAACATTTTTCGGGGAATTCTCTCCTGAAGATTTCGAGAAAGGTCGGATAACTCAGCTCCCTTCCCTCTTCGTCCAGCAAGGAATAACCCCCTCTCTTTACAAAAAAATATTCGTCCCAACTGAGAAACTGCTTGACAAAGAAAGTTTTCCCGGTTTTCCTCCTCCCGCAAACGAGAACCCATGGACCCGCCTTCCTGAAAGCTTCTATGTCTGAAGGCCGCTCTATGATTTTGTGCATTATGACTATTGTCATAATGTCTTAAAGCATTTTGCCTTATTTAATAAAGAGTTAAGGTTAATAATGTGGATTCCTTCCTGGCTCGGGAGAATTTATGCCAAATTGCACGCTACCTTCGGGAACGAACCTTTTACCTTTGAGAAAGCACAACGGCTTTTCTCCATCCCAGAAAACCGGCTGGCAGTGGCCTTCAGCAAGTTGCATGCAAACCGCGTTCTCCTCATCTTTGAGACCACAAGACCGAGGGTTTACCGGCTGCTCGACCCGGAGAACTTCATCCTGCTTGCTTCCGGGATCTTGCAGGGATTGGACAGAATTCCACAGGAGAGGTACGTCAGACTCATTTGCGATGCCTTTCGCGAGGTATCGAGGAGGTGCTCGCTCACCTCTTTTGCCGTCTATGGATCAGTGGCGAGGGGAAGGGCGAGAAAGGAGAGCGATGTGGACATCCTCCTTATCTCCGATGACTTTGAGGGCAGCCTAGGCTCCCGGGTTCAGAGGCTCTGCCAAGTCGAAAGGGATTTGGAGGAGCTGGCATGGCTAAGGGATCACGGGATATACACTGGGTTAAAGTTTTATCCTCTTCGCAGGGAAGAGGCTGAAAGGTTTCCCCTCATCCTGCTTGATCTGACGGAGGATGCAATAATCCTGTACGACAAAGAAAGGTTCCTTGAGAGAGTTCTCACCGAACTCAAATCCAAGCTACTCAAGCTGGGGACAAGGAGAGTCTTTTTGGACGAAGATAGATGGTACTGGGACCTCAAACCCGACTACAGGTTTGGTGAGATAGTTGAGATTGTTTAAAATTGCCCAGTCATACATGCGCCAAGCTGGGGCTAGATTAAAGGACGCCAAAGAGGCCTTGTCGGATGGGAACTACCCTTACACCGTGAGGTTGTCCCAAGAGTGCGTGGAACTCTGCCTCAAGGCCGTCCTGAAGGCTGTCGGAATAGAGTACCCAAAGGTTCATGACGTTTCCGACGTCCTGGTGAGGGTAAAGGAAAGGTTCCCGGAGTGGTTCAGGAAAGAGGTGAATTTCCTTAGCGAGTCCTCTCAGATCTTGGAGAGCAAAAGGGAACCGAGCTTTTACGGTCAGGAGGGGGAAGGACTTTCGCCCGAAGAGGTCATGAGCAAGGATGACGCCGAGGATGCCGTCAGAAGAGCTGAAAGGGTCTTCGGGATTTGCAGCAGGCTCCTAGAAGAACTGAGGAGCTTGATTCGCTAAGGTTCAAACACTGTTTTACTCGAGCCTTTTCTTAGCACGGTTTTGAAAACCGATTTTAAACAAAATCCTCAATTTCCTCCTCCACTAAGCGCAAACAAACTGTTTCTTAAGCTGGAACGAGTGATTGGATGAAGGTGGTTTATGTGCTCCTCACCCTGGCTTTTGTTCTTTACCCGATTGGTGCTTATCAAATTGGTTGTGAGGAAGACGTTTTCATCCTGAACTTTGAGGGTTGGAGCATGGGGCCCTCTTTAAGACCTGGGGACACCCTCCTCTGCCTCAAGATTCCCTTTGAGAACCTGAGGGTTGGTGACATCGTCGCCCATTACAACCCCATCTATCCCGACCACCCGCTCGTCGTTCATCGGGTGATAGAAGTGAGCGGGGGCAGGATTAGGACGAAGGGGGACAACAATCCAGACCCGGACAGATACTATGTAAACAACAGCTTGTACGTGGGAAAAGTCATCGGGGTTTTGTTCACCTCTTCGAAGACTTGGAGGTTGGAAAATTGCGGCTGAGAATTCTCGCCATCGGGGCGCTTGCCTTCCTCTGCCTTTCCTTCATCATCTGGTTGAGGAAGAAACCGAACTTGGTAGAGTACGAGCTCGCAGGACGCAAGTTCCTGCTCGACAGTAGGATAAAGGTGATGAGAGCAGAGGACTGGGGAATGGGTTGGACCATCCGACCCGGTGACTGGATCCTTTGGGTCAAACTTGAGAACCGACCCAAAGAGGGGGACATAGTTCTTTTCAGAGGCCCAGACGGAAAGCTCATCGCTCACAGGGTTCTCTCGACTAATCCCCTGATAACAGGCGGGGACAATTCGGGTCCGGACAACTATCCGGTGAAACCGCTCGGAATAGTAATTGGCGTAATTTATGGATCTTGAACAAGTAGCTTTTCATTGAGCCTCGTCGAAGCTAGTCGGCGTGAGGACAATCCTCCCGCAGGTGGTCTCGAACTCTCAATCACGCGAAATCGGTTTAATTCGTTTAGAACGTTATAAAATGATGAAAAACAAAAGCAAGCTTACCCTTATACCCGTTCGGCCCGAAACGCGCGAGAAACTCCGGAAGCTGGGACGTATGGGGGAGACATACGACGATGTCATCAACCGCTTGATTGAGAACCGCATTCTAGAGCTCATCTTGCCCCGAGAGCCTAAGACAAAAAGGGAACTCGAGAAGGAGGCAAAGAAAGCAGAAAAGGGGCCCTATCTGTCACTGGAAGAGGTCTTAGAAAGACTTGGTCTTTGAAGTCAAGATTTCTAGGCAGGTCGAGAGGTACCTCGAGGACTTGACAAGGGTATCTAGAAAAGAGGCGGAGCGCTGCGCCAAAGCCCTGAAAGCACTCGCAGAGAATCCCCTTACGCCCCGACCTGGCGCAGACATCAAAAAGCTGCACGGAATAAAAGGCCTCGATTACCGTCTTCGCGTGGGCCGGCACAGGTTTTACTATACCGTCGAGGATCAAATCGTGTATGTGAAGGTTGCGTTCTTCAAGTAGGGAACTTTAGCTTTATAATATAGAAAACACCGCACCCCTCGCGGAACCATTTCTCTGAATCGCCCTGTCGATTTGTAGTATTGTTCAGAAATTGACCTGAAATTACAGATACCAAACCATTTCACGAGATTCGTGGAGAGATTGGGATTGGCGAGGTCATCCTTCCTAGATGAATTCATGAGATACTGCTTGGTGAATTTCTCCAAATACGTGAGCATAAGCAAGACCTATAATCACCTCACGAGATTTAGATACAGCAGGGTTGGTTGCTCGAAAACAGGCCTTCTGGAACCTGTCCGCTCAGCTTGAAACTGGCGGTGGGCCTGACCGTCTGTTCCATACGGTTCCCGCAAAGATCCTTCATAAACAGAGAGAGTGAGGGTAAGACCTCTTGTTTGTTAGTGTCTGAAGTTGTCAAAGTGATGAAACTTTATGCTGGGTGGGAGTTTTTGAACCCCAAGAAGATTTACGCAATCGATGTCGGAATCATTAATGCCCCGTACCCGAAGTTTAAGGGCTAGAAGCAGGCTGATGGAGAACCTCATTGCCATTGAGCTGAAGAGGAGGGGAAAAGAGCTCTCCCGGAAGGACAGACAGGGGAGAGAGGTGGACTTTGTCGTCAGAGAGGGTCCGAGGGTTGAACAGCTCATCCAAGTGATGTTTGTCTCGGGTTTGGATGATGTGGAAAGAAGGGAGCTTAAAGCCCTACTCAAGGCCTCGAAGGAGTTAGGGTGCGAAGAACTCCTCTGCATAACTTGGGACTACGAGGATGAGCTCGAGCGCGAAGAAAAGAAAATAAGATTCTCACCCCTCTGGAAGTGGCTTTTGAGATGCGCCTGAGGTTTCTCCTCCTGGGAGTTCCCATTGCCGCCTCCCTGCTGATCATCTTCCTCCTCCTTCCCCAAACTTCCCCTGTCGCATACGTGCAGGGGCCAAACTTTCCCGGCAGAAAGCATTACAAGTACTTGGCGGTTAACGACGCTACCAAAACCGGAATTGAATGCATCTATTTCGTCAAGTCGTATGAATACAATCCATCCGAAAATCTGGAAGGAAAACCTGTTGTGCTTGCAAAAATCCAGCGCTCCCTAGAGAAGGTTGCCATACCCGCTCGTCAGCTCTTCGACATTGTGGTTGTGGTGAGGGCAACCGCACCCGAGGGAATCGCAGTTTTGAAAAAGGAATATCTGAAGGTGAGACTTGGAGGGTCATGTGGAGGTGGCAGTTTCGAGAGCTTCTCCGCGGATCAGGACGAGTATGTTTTTGATAGCTCCGGTTATGGAACCTCCTACGGTTACCTGAGGGCCAATGTGGTCTTCGACAATGCCGGGGACAGATACTTTCTCCAACCAGGTGAACTTTTGGTCCTAGAACACTTATCGCTGGAAGTGGTGAAATGAGGTACTTAATTGGTGAAAACCAATTTTTGATGGAGAAGAAAAAACTTCCGGTGCTTAGAAGGATGAAGCTTCTCTGGATTGAGCTCTCATAATGCCAGCGGTTTTTCTAAACGTCGAGTTGAAGGCAAATCGCCGGGCCGAAGTAAAAGCATTATTAAACAGTGGAGCAGAGGACTTAGATCTTGTTCTTCCCGAGTCTCTCGCTCGTTATCTTGGTCTGAAGAAAGAGGGATCTTGCGATTTGCTCCTTTTCGGAAGGAGAAGGAAAACATGGACAGGCAAATTGGAAGTTTCAGCCATCAATCCAGAGAGCGGGGAGAAGAGGAAGGCGGAAATGAGGGCTGTGGTTTTGAAGGACAAAGAGGTTGATTGCGTAATCCTTGGCACGGAAGGGCAGGGAAAACTGAAGGTCATCCCAGACACTGTTTCGGGAAGACCTGTCTTTAAGTAAATCGATTACTTTGCCGAAACGAGAATCTTTAGAATTCTAGAAACGGCCTTCTCCAAAACATCGAGTCTGCGCTCGAGCCTCTTCAGCTCGGCCGAATTGTTCCGCTCCACCTCCTCCACAGCCTTTTTCAACTCGGCCCTGATTCCCTCCAAGGCTCCCTTTTCGGAAGAGACCGACTGGTGATACTTCTTTATCTCGTCTGCCGCGGTCCTTATGGCCTGGAGCTCACCCGCCAGCTTATCCAAATCCGACCGAGGAGCGAAGTTCTTAATCTCCACCTCCATCCTTCCAACCGTCTGCTGCAGGGGCTTCACCATTTCCTCGAGCCTAGAGACCCTTAAGGTCAAGTTCGTAACATCCTTGAGCCTCCGCTGGAACTCCATGAAGGCCGTCATCACCTTGTCAGAAGCGATTTCCACTTGGTCCCTGAGTTGCTGAATTCTGATGATGTTACTCCTCGCTTCTTCCGACATACCGAGAACTGCCTCCAGACCCTTGAAGCGCGCAAGTGTTTCCCGGTATTCCTTCATCTCATCCCTGAGCGACTTGACCGTCTCCTCAAACGTGATCAACCTCGTCTTTATCCCCTCTATTTCCGCATCCCTCCGCATCAGGAAGGCCCTGAATTCTTCCGGCTTTATTCCCTCTAGGGATGCCAGTGCCTTTTCCGCCTTAACCCTGGCATCCGCACTCTCCTTAGCCTGGGCAATAATCATGGATCTCAGCTCCCCCAGTTTCTCGGTCAAAAGAGTGAACCTAGCGTCATAGGTCTCCCTCAACCCCGCCACAGCCGCCAGCCTCGCCTCTAGCTCCCCCAGCCTCCTGTCCAGCTCCTTTATTTTACCCTCTTCTTCCTTCGGCATCCTTACTTACTCCTCCCTCCCTTTTTCCTAGGTGCCCGGGCCCGCTTCACAGCCCCCTCCTCTGGTTTAGCGGCTTCCGCTGCCTTTGCAGCTTCCTCTTCCTCCTTCATCTTGGCGAACTCTGGGTGCAGTTCCTCCTTGAGGGGCTTGGCGGCCTCCTCACCCACCTCTACTGGCACGCCCAAGATCTCCTTGTATGCTTCCACGATTTCCGGTGGCCTAGTTATCCTCTCACGTTCCCTCAGGGCCGCAAGTTGAGCCCTTCTTATATCCTCCTCCGGAACGAGCTCAATCACTCTCTTGATTCCCTTTAGTCCGTGCTTGGCACAAAGCTCGTCCACCCTCGGCTCGAGCGAGTCTAAGTAGGCGTTAACGAGGTCGAAGGAAGCCTCCTCCAGTTTGCGCACCGCTAGGCCGAGCTCGATGCGGAGGTCGAAGACATCCACGCCCTTCTCCTCCAGCTTCTTCAGCTTGTACTTGACGTTCTCAATCCTGTCATCCGCAGCATAGTACCTGTCAAGCTCCTCTGGTGAAAGCCTGAAGGTGGAGTGGAGGATTGGTCTGAAGTTCACATAGTAGGGTCTTCCCCTGTTGTAGTCTGGGTTGACCACCATGGCGTGACCGATGGATGCCCTCGAAACAGAGCGAACATACTCCTCGCCGTACTTCATCGCTATACGCTTCAGCTCGTTCTCCTCCCTCGTCCAGAACTGAATCTGGGTCCTGCAGTTGCTCTGGATGGTCTCTGAGAAGTCCGCGATGGTCTGGGAGACGAGCATAACACCGATTCCCCACTTCCTGAACTCCCTGACCGCTCGCTCCAGCTGAATCACCCCCGCACCCGTTCCTCCATACTTCGGGAGCAGGCGGTGAACCTCATCGAAGACGAGCAGGGTCTTGAGTCCCGGATATTCTTGGGGCTGAGAGGCGAAGATGGACTGAATGACGTTGGTGACGAAGACATCAAGATCTCCAGGCTTGAGGCGCTCGATGACGAAGATAGTTATCTTGCCCCTCGCCTCCTCGCCCAGAAGCTCCTTCATGTCAATCTTCTGTCTCGGGTTGGTGATGAGCTTGACCACACCTGGGAAGCTGCGAGCATCGGTTGGCTTGAGGCCGAACTTGGAGTAGTGGGAGAGCATGCGCTTGTCGGTGCACTTCCTCAGGAAGCCCGTCCACTGGGCTGTCGGGTCGAAGACGATGGCGTTGCATCCCTTCATCAGTGCCTCTTCCACGATCACCATCGAGGAGATGGTCTTCCCTCCACCTGTGGCACCCGCCGTGATGACGTGCATGCGGAGATCCTCGAGTCTCAACCATGCATCTCCTCCGACTTCGGCCAGTTTCCCTATCTTGATGGAGGTGGGTCCTGGTTTCGGCAACTCCTCCGGGAAGATGGAGACGAGGAAGCGCTTCTTCGCCAGCATCCTCTTCCGGTAGAACCTGTATCCGTAGACACCTGAAATTCCGGAGGATATGAGAGCTGCCAGCAGGAGCCCGAACATCCACGGAGATAGACCAAATACCTTCATGCGGGCGGTTGGCTCCCCAACCTTGATGCGGGCGCTGCCTCTAACCTCTAGTTTCTCGCCGTTGATGGGATACTCAGCCACGGCTGTGAAGGTGTAGTCTCCCTCTAGTGCGTTTTCTGGAATAGTGGCCTCAAAGTTTAGCGTTCTCTGATCCCCTGCTGGCACCTTGATGGTCTTTTCACCTATAAAGATGTTTTCACCACGACTTGGGAAGAAGAGGTAAAGCGAAACTATCACATCCGAATCCATGGCCCCCTTGTTGGTGAGAACCACCTGAACTGGAACCTTTGCACCAGGTGCAGCTTGCTCCATGGCTGGTCTGACCTCCACGTCAAACATACCCCTAGCCATTGGCAGGACATAGATGGTCACAGGAACGGTCTTGTTCACGACCCCCGTTGCATCAGAGAACCTTATTTCACCCGTGTGCACACCGAGCCTCTCCTTTGGCGGTATGCTGAACCTGAAGGTCAGCTTGGTGACCTCCCTCGGTCCAAGCGTAAACTCGTAAGTGTATGGTGCGGGCAGGAAGTCCTGAATCTTCCCGACGATATCCACGCGTATCCTCAACTCTTGGAACATCAGACTCGTTATTTCAAGGATGGCATCGGCCGATTTCTCCTGGTAAATCTGAAGGACGATCTCGGTCGGTCTTACTATGATTGCCTCCTTGGGTGCAAGGTTCTCCTCAATCATCTTGTAGGCCTGAATCAGCTTCTGGTAGACGAACTCCAAATCCTGTTTCATGAGACCCTGATAGTTTTCCAGCCTCGAAATTCTGTCACCGAGACCCGCCACTTCACTCGAGACCTTTGAAATAAGGTCTGCAAGGTCCGCCTGCCCGGCCTGGACCTGCTGGATGGTGTAAACGATGTCGTTTATCGTCTCGATAATGGAATCGATTTCCCGCTGGAGCATGTTGATAGCATAAGCCGTGTTCTCTTGAAGCTGAAGCATTTGAGCCTGCATTTGGTTGAGCTGAGCCTGCATAGCTAGGAAGTTCTCCTGCAACTGGAGGAGCTGCTGCTGGAGCTCCATTAGACTCCTGACATTTTCCTGAGTGGCAAGACTGGAAACAATTTGCTGCAGCTGGCTGGTAATCTGCTTCATGTTCTCCACAGCAGACGTAGCAACCTCTGCCGCACTCCAGAGATCCGAAGCTGCACGTTGCATGGTCTCCACTGCCTGTTGGAACTGCAAGATGGTGGCTGAGAGCGGGTCGTACTCGGCCAGAACATAGGCAAGCTCATAATCGAACCCTTGGGTCCAAGTGTTGTCCCAGGCCTCGATGTAATACTCCGTGATGTTGACCTTTCCACCCAAGTCTATATAACTACCTACCTTGCTCCTGTTCTCGTACGAGTAGTTGTCCGTCCTGTACACCCTCAACTGCGTGACGTCTTGAATCCAGTATCGCTGGAGGTAAGGATAGAAGTCGAGGGTCACGTTCACGTTTTCGAAGTTCTCGTAGAAGATTGGGTGTAGCTTGAGAGCCACCGCGGTCTCCGTCATCTTGGTCCCTGGAACGGCGAGGAAGGCGGAGGGCGGCAGGTCGACTTGAATCAGGTTCTCGATTACGGAGTAGGGTTCGAGCTTGGTGGTGTCGAAGCGCGTGAACCTTATCCAGACCTTGGCGTTCTCCCTGTTGACGAACCGAAGCTCAAGGTCAAAGATTCCGGCAAACACATCCTTGTAGTAGTATCCCTTGACATCCGTGGTTATCTCAAAGACCTTTTCGCCCGCCTCATAGAAAGTAAAGGTCGCACCTGCAATCGGGTATCCCTCGAGCGTTACAAGCCTTCCCTTTATCGTAATGGGTGTTCCCGCAATCATCTGAATGGAGTTCTCCCCTCTGATTCCCTCTCTATCCACCGTCCCTACCGTCACCTCATACAGGCCTCTCTTCTCAAACGTGTACGTGATGGAATACGTCCCGTCCGCCATCGTCAAGTTCTCCAGCTTCTTCACCCCTTGAACAAAGAATTCAACCTTGACGTTTGGAACTGGCACATTGTCTGGCAAGAGGATTGCCTTTCCAGTGAACTTGAAGGGCCTGTTCTCTGGTGCAACCGCCCCCTCAGGAACTAGCGACAGGGAAATGGTTTTCACATGTAGAATAGTTGCATTCTCCTGCGCAAGTCCGTGAGACTCAACTATACTGACCTTAACCATGTAGTCCCCAATTTGCGCGGGTGCAACCAATCGCTGGGAGTAGTACCCGTTTTCATCTGTCAAAACGCTGAACTCTTGGTTCTCTAGTGCTACTCGTACGCTTTCTCCCTTAACGGGCGTCCCCTCAGGTAGCATTCTAACCCATCCATATGCCAATACATTGTCGCCAGCATTCACAATGTTGTCGTCGAGGAAAACCGCGAGTTCGAGACTTCTCACTTTAACGAGGAGTGTCCCGCTCCTTGCCCCTGCAATCCTATTCGCGGAATAACCTGTTACCTCAACTGGATACGTATAATCTCCCAAGGACAAAGGTGCCGAGCTGGAGACGGGATACCTCCACCAACCTTCCCTCACATATATCATGGGATAAGTGACGCCTCCAAACATCATCCTCAAGGGGTTGTCCGGAACGGTCTTGGTCACTGGTATGAGCTCTATTCCGTTGTTCTCAAAGACTTGAACGGCTGGATAGAAGTTTTCTCCCGGATTCACGATTCCGTCGAACTGGTTGTGAAAGTCAAGGGGCATGAACTGCAGGAAAACGAGTTCCCTTGCCTCCACATAGCCAAAGTTCTCTCCAATTATTCCATCTGGGTTGACGGTTCTAGCACTTATCTTGAACCTCCTTGGGGCTGGGGAGTCGAAGGTGTAAAGATATGAGTATTCGCCGTTCTCGTTCGTCACCACGGTTGCCAACGGTGCCCCCTCTTCTCTTAGCTCAACCGCCAGATTCTTGAGCGGCACATCATCTGGAAGGAGGACAACTTTTCCGAAGATGGTGAAGTCCTGTGTGAGCATGACGATGTTGTCATCAAAGTCCAAGGAGAGCCAGATGGTCTTGACAAAGAGATCCTTCTCCATGGCAGCGGAGAAGATTCCCCTATATCTTGAGATGCTCACCACCACCCGATAGTCACCAATAACGGAGGGTGAGGTGAAGGGTATGGAGTAAAATCCGTTTTCATCCGTCCTCCCTCCGCCCACAGTCACGGTGTTACCCTGGCTGTCCAAGACAAGTAGACTTACATCAAAGCCTGAAACGGGCTCGCTGTACCCTGGCCAGCAAAGGAGAATCCTTCCATATGCTCTGTTGGACTGCCCTGGATTGACGATGTTGTCCTCTAGGTTGACCTCCAACGAAATGTACTTGACGGTCAGGGTTGCCGTGTTCTCCCCTGCGATGTAGTCCTTTCGTTCCATGATGCTGACACGATAGGTATAGACCCCGGCGGAGGATGGTGTGTAGAAGTATATACTGTATCTGCCATCGTAGTCCGTCTCCGTCACGCCGAGCAGGTTTTCCTCGCAGTAAAGCTTGACGTTCTCCAAAACCACGGGCTTGTTGTCCGGCATGAGGATCGCCTTCCCCGAAGCCATGAGCCTCTCGTCTTTATCTGCCTCCGTTCTCGGCACCCCCGCGGGATCTGTGATGGTAAGAGAGATGAGGATGGTCTTGACGGCGAAGGAAATCGAGGCCCCTCCCCTTATTCCATCAGCGTTTGTTGCCACCACACTCAGCACGTGTGAACCCACCTGCTCGGGCTTGAAGTTCAAGGTGTACGACCAGGAGTACTTCCCGTTCTCAGCCAGCCCGCTTCCAATGTAGCTTCCATCCAAGTAGAAGTCTAATGCGGCATTTTCGGGTAGTCCCTCGGGTCTCAGCGTAACGGTTCCTGATGCCGTTATCTCTTGATTCAGGTTTACCACCAAGTCGTCCAAACCGATGGATACGTCCAGCCTTCTCACGAACATAACGATCGAGTTTTCTTCCTGTACTCCCTCAGGATCGACCACTCTAACGCGTATCACGTGCGTACCGAGAACGGTTGAGGAGTAGCTCGTGGAATAGCTCCCATCGGCACCCGTCTGAACCGACCTCACCAAGTTTCCGTCGAAGTATACGTAGACCCAAACGCCACTTATGCTTATATCATCGGGCTGCCAGCTTACCCTTCCAAAGATGGTGAAGGACTCGCCAGGATTGACCACATTGTCCGAAAGATCCAGGGAAATCGTCAGGTCAAGTACTCTGAAGGTGAAGGTTACGCTCCAGTCTCCCTGGTTCCCTGCCCTATCCACTGCCCTAACCCTCCAGTAGTAGGTTCCGACCCGCAGGGAGTTCTCGTCTGGGAGGGTGAAGCGATTCTCCCGAACGATGAAGGTCAACGGTGAAGCGAAACTGGGCGAGGTATCTATCTGAAGGATGTAGTGATCGACGCCACTGACCTCTTGAGTTGCGGCTGTGTTATCAGGAACATTCTCCCACTCGAAGTATGGCATGTTATCCGAGGTCACCTTCCCATTAACAGGCAGGAAGAGGGAGGGTGTTAGAGGCTTGATTCTGTCTATCACCAACGTGTACACTTGGGACCAAGCACCCGGCTCCGTTGGAGCTGCCCTGTCGTAAGCCCTCACCCTCCAGAAGTATCTTTCGTCCCACGGGTAGAACACCGTCACATAGTTCTGCCTCAGGTTCTCAGGCGTGGAGGGTGAGAAGTATTCTGACCCGAGTAGAGCCGTGAAGTTCTCGTCGGTGGCGACCTGAATCTCATAGTGGTCGATACCTGAGGCATCCTTGACACTCTCCCAGACATGGGTGACAACAACATAATCACCTTGTACGTTGTTTTCCGCGGCATCGTTCTCCGGCACATAGAGGGCAGGTCCATATGGCCTCGTAAGGTCCACCACAAAGTTCCAAACCTTACAAACGCTCCAGTCGACCGTGTTCCCAGCCCTGTCCCATGCCCTCACTCGGAAGTAGTAATTATCCTCCGCAAACCCTGCAGCTGGATAGCCAGAATCTCCCAGCCCCCAGTTGTTGTCCAAGGTGGTTCCCGAGTAATTGATGTATGAGAAGTCCAAGCGGTTTGAAACCTGAACCTCATAGTATGCGATCCCCGAGACCTCTCCCGTGGGTGAGTTGGACCTGTCCTGTACCGCATTCCAAGAGAGAGTTAGGGTCGCCGTTCCGTAGATGCGTCCATCCTGCGGAGAATTCTCAGGGACGACGGGGGGAACGGTATCAATCAGTAAGGTCCAGACCTCGGAGAAGGGTCCGGCCTTCGGTATTCCACCGAGGACACCGTCCCATGCCCTAACCCTCCAGAAGTAGTTCTCATCACCCAACTCAACAATCGGGATTCTGTAGTTCTCGCTCACGTTCTCCAAGATTTTAGGTGAGCTGAAGTCGCTGTCGTTGTCAACCCAGAGCTCATACCTCACCCCTGTGACATCATAGACCCTCGTCCACTCGAACCTCGGGGTGTTATCGTTGGTTACGGAACCGTTGGCGGGCGAATAGAGAGAAGGTGCGGGCGGTGGATTGTTGTCCACGATAAAGATCCAGGCGTTCTCGAAGTCACTCGCATTGCCCGCCGCATCCCAGGCTCTGACCTTCCAGTAATACACGTTGTCCGGGAGCGTGGTGGAGTAGGAAGAGGAGGTGAGATTGACGTGCACAACAAGGGCCGAGAAGTCAGGGCGGTTGGAGACGAAGAGCTGGTAGTGATCCAGACCCGCCACATCTCCGGAGGGTGACCTTGAACGATCAACCACATCACCCCAAGCGAAGTCAACCGTTGAGGAGTTCAAGATGGCTCCGTTCTCGGGCATGACCTTGGGCGGGATGTCGGGTGGGAGGGTGTCCAGCAGAACGTTCCATACCACCGACCAGCTGCTCCAGTTGCCCGCGTTGTCCTGAACCTTCACGTGCCAGTATCTCCTCTCGTCAAGCGGCTGACCCCCAGCAAAGAAGAAGAAGGTCCTAGTGGAGACATCAACCGTTGCTGACACGTAGTAGGAAGAGGAGGGATCGAAGGCCGTGGAGTTATCTATTTCGATCACGTAGGCACCCTTGCTCGGAATTCCCCATTCATCGGTGGCATCGGCCCAATCGAAAACAATCTTACCAGTGGAGTCGTTCGTCACCGCCCCGTTGGAGGGTGAAATGAGGGTCGGTGGAGCGGGAGGTGTGAGGTCGACCACCACAATCCAAGCCGCCTCTGCATCGCTTACGTTCCCGGCCCAGTCCCATGCCCTCACCCACCACCTCCACTGCCCCTCTGGAACGGTGCAGGAATAGGTCGTCCCAGTCACATTTTCAGATATCCTATATCCCGTGGCGACGTTCTCTATGATTATCTCGTACCACCTGACCCCCGCCGCCTCTCCGGTGGGCGAGTTGGAGGAATCTGTTGAGGCATTCCAAGAGAAGGTTAGACTGGAGGAGTTTGTCACCACCCTGTTGTCGGGATCATCAACACCGGTGTCCGGAACTACGGTGGCCTTGAGGGGCACGGTTGGCTTGACCGTATCGATCAGTATCGAGTAAACGGCCGACCATCCGCTCACGTTTCCTGCCCAGTCCCAGACCCTAACCCTCCAGAACCAGTTCTCATCAGAAAGCTCGACTTGCCTGCTCGTTGCCGTGAGATTCTCGACCAAGAGCGGGGAGCTGAAGTCTGAATCGTTGTCGAGCCAGAACTCGTAGTACCTTACGCCCGAGTTCTCAAGCGTGGGGGACCAAGACCTGTCGACCACCGAAGACCAAGTGAAAACAGGCTTGTTGTCGTTCGTTTTAGTACCGTTGGCGGGGGAGAGGAGGGTTGGAATGTCCGGTGGCCTTGTGTCAACCAGCAACGTCCTGACCGCAGAAGTGCTGTAGTTCCCCGCGTTGTCCCACACCCTCACCCTCCAGAACCAGTTTTCGTCCGGTAGCTCGACTGTCCTGAAGTTCTCCGTGAGGTTCTCAAGGAAATAGGGGGAGCTGAAGTCGTTATCGTTATCTATCCAGAGTTCGTACGCGATAACTCCTGCAATCTCGCCTGTGGGTGAATTGGAGAGATCAATCACGTAGCTCCAGCTGAAGGTTTGGACATTTTCATTTGCCACCAGTCCGTCCGATGGTGCGAGCAGGCTGGTCACCTGTGGTGGAACGGTGTCGAGCAGGAAGGTGAAGACGACCGAGTAATCACCTACATTCCCAGCTCTGTCCTTCGCCCTTACCTTCCAGTAGTATCGCTCGTCCGTCAGAGTCACCTCCTTGTAGTTGACGGTCACGAGGAAGGAGGAGGAGCTGCTGAAGTCCTCATCGTTGTCTATCACGAGAGTGTAGGATTCGATTCCTGAGAGGTCATCTGGAATCGTCCAGCTGAACCTGACTGTACTGGTATTCAGCATTTTACCGTTCTCAGGCGTCAGCGGGGCGGGTGGGGCGGGTGGCGTGGTGTCGACGATGAACCACCAAGTCTGGGACCAAGCCCCGGCATTCCCGGCCCGATCCCAAGCTCTCACCCTGTAATACCACTTGGCATCCGGGAAGCCCAGAGGCGGATAGTTCTCATCCACCCCTGCCTGGAAGTAGGTGTCTGGACTGAACTGGATGACGAAAGGTGAGCTGAAATCGTTATCATTGTCAATCCAAAGCTCGTACCACCTCACCCCGGAGTTCTCGCCGGTGGGGGAGTAGGAGTAGTCGACCACCCCCGCCCATGAAAGGGTTGGGTTGACCTCCTTGGTGATCAAACCGTTGGTGGAGGAGCTTGCCGGGGTCTCAGGTGGTCTGGTATCGATCATGAAAACGAAGGGTGCCGACCAGTCGCCCCAGTGCCCCAAGACATCCCTTGCCCTGACCTTCCAGTAGTAGTTTTCGTCGGACAGTGCGGTGGAAACCTCGTGCAGGTTCTCCGTGACGAGCATCTGGTATTCGAGAGAGGAGAAGCTTGGATCGTTGTCTATCCATACCTCATACTGGTTCACCCCTGCAAGATCGTAGGGTGTGGCCCACTTCAGGAGTGGCGTGTTGTCGTTGGTCGAGGATAAGTTTTCTGGAGAGAGGAGTCTCGGTGGCTCGGGTGGCGTGGTGTCGACGATGAACCACCAGGTTGAGGACCAGGCACCGGCGTTTCCGGCCCAGTCCCAAGCTCTCACCCTCCAAACATAGTTCTCGTCAGTGAAGGTGTGAGAGACAGAGTTCTCGGTTAGGTTCTCGAGTATCGCTGGCGAGCTGAAGTCCAGGTCGTTGTCCACCCACAGCTCATAGTACCTTATCCCAGAGACCTCTCCGGTGGGGGAGTTGGAGACGTCTGTCACGCGCGACCAGCTGAAAGTGATGGTGGTGTTTTCGGTTATGTATCCGTTGACGGGGGTTGAGAGCGACGGGGCGGGCGGGGCACCCGTGTCCCTCATGAAGCAGAACACTCGGCTCCATTCTCCTGCATTTCCGGCCCTGTCGATTGCCCTGACTCTCCAGTAGTAGTTCTCGTCGGAGTCGATGGAGAGCCAGATGTATGAGGCAGAGGTGAAGTCCTCCGCCTTCGGGGAGGAGAAGTCGGGATCGTTGTCCACTTGTATGTGGTAGTGGTCTACACCCGAGTAATCATCGGTGGCATTGGTCCAGTCAAAGTATATGTTGGTGGCATTGGTTGAGGCCCCATTCTCCGGAATCAGTAAGGATGGTGCGGAAGGACCTGTGATGTCGATTATGAAGGTCCAAGGCGCCTGGTTGTCGCTGACGTTCCCAGCCCAGTCCCAAGCCCTCACAATCCACTGGTAGATGCCTGGACTCAGAGCGACCGTCTTGACCGTTCCCGTGATGGAGTTGTCATAGTATGAATATGGCGGGACGAAGTTGTCGTTGTCTATTATCAGCTCGTAGTGAGCGACACCCGCATTTTCACCAGTTGGCGAGTAGGAGTTGTCGTAGGACGGGGACCAGTTCAGGGTCACGGAGAGATTGGCGGTGATGTAACCGTTGGAGGGTCCTACCTTGAGCGGGATTGAGGGAGGCATGGTGTCCACTAAGAAGCTCCAGGTGCTTGACCATCCAGAAACATTCCCCGCCTCGTCCCAGACCCTCACCCTGTAGAAGTAATTCTCGTCCCCGAGCTGGGAGGTGAAGGTGTAGGAATTCTCCGTGAGGTTCTCAGCAAGAACGGGCGAAGCGAAATTGGCATCGTTGTCCACCCAGAGTTCATAGTACCTGACCCCGGAGACCTCGCCCGTCGGGGAGTTCGAATAATCGACCACCGAGGACCAGGTAAGGGTCGGGGTGTTGTCGTTGGTCTTCATGCCGTTCTGCGGGGAGCTTGCGGGGATCCCGGGCGGAACGGTATCGATGAGAATGTGCCAGACAGCAGAATCTGCCCAGTTCCCTGCCTCGTCCCAAACCCTTACCTTCCAATAATAGAGCTCATCAGAGAGCGTCAAAACGCGCTGGTTGTCAGTCCTGTTCTCCTGCAGGACGGGCGAGGAGAAGTCTGAATCGTTGTCCACCCAAATCTCATAGCATCTTATACCGGAGGTTTCACCGGTGGGCGAGTAGGAGGTATCCACGACCAAGGACCAGCGGAAAGTCACGACATTATCACGGGTCTTTGTGAAATCGGTGGGTAAGACCAAAGAGGTCGATGGGGCTACGGTGTCAATCAGGACAGACCAAGTAGCGGAGAAGGGAGAGGGATGCCCGTAAACCCAGATTCTCACTCTCCAGAAGTAATTCTCGTCGGAAAGTCCCCTAGGCTGGTAGAAGTTTTCGATTGTGTTCTCAAGGATTACGGGTGAGGAGAAGTCGCTGTCGTTGTCCACCCAGAGCTCATAATTATCAACAAGAGGTCTGCTCGTCCAGCGGAAGACTGGCCTGTTGTCGTTGGTCTTAGTTCCATTTACTGGTGAAATCAACTCCGGCGGCGCAGGCGTCTGGAACATTCCTGTCCAACGCTCAATCATTATCCAGCCAATTGGGGGTGCATTCACGGTCTCCGACCAGAATTCCATCGACCTCCACCAGGACGGGGCTGGAATGGTTCCGAACCAAGATTCCACGGTTCTCCAGCTTGAGGGAGCATTCACGGCACAACCGCAGGTTTCCACAAGTCTCCAAGAGGATGGAGCGTTGACAGTCTCCGACCAAGACTCCACGATACACCACCTCCCAACTGCTAGGACGCGAAGTTCAGACCAAGCTCCCACATTACCTGCCGTGTCTATTGCCCTTACCTTCCACCAGTAGGCATCGTACCTTGGTAGGGTGAAGATGTAAGAAGTCTGCCAGATATTGTCGTTCTCGTGGACGAGGTATATGTTCTCAAGGGTCGGGTAGTTGTAAATCTCTATCTCGTACCTAACACCGGAAACGTCCTCAACGGCCGACCAGACAAAAGTCACTGTGAAGTTCTCAAACCCTGCCCTGTTCTCTGGCGAGATGAGGGGAGGAGCGGGTGGTGCCACGGTGTCCACCCTGAACCAGAAAGTTACCGAGTTTTCTCCGACGTTACCTACATTGTCGCGGGCACACACTCTCCAGTAGTACACGTTATCTGGAAGGGCGGGCGTAACCTCCCACCAGTTCTCATAGATCCAGCCGCTCTGCCTCACCACGTTGGTGAAGTTGTTGTCCGTTGCCACCCAAACGTAGAACATCACAGGCCTAGAAACGTCCCAGACGTTCTCCCAGCTCAGGAAAGGTGTGTTGTCGTTCAGGTTCTCCCCGTTGAAGGGCGTGTACAGCTGCGGCGGGGCAGGAGGCTGGGTCTCAACCCTGAACCACCAGACGGGCGTCTCGTAAATGTTGCCTGCGTTGTCCCTAGCCAGAACTCTCCACTCGTAGTCGTTGTCGGGCAGGGTGGGGGTCACAATCCAGTTGTCGTACGGTATCCAGCCAGAATCCCTGTAGTTCTCCACCACTCCCAGCCTGTTTATCAGGACCCTGTAGAGCACGGGCAGGGAATTGTCGACCGCCGGGTTCCAGTCAAGGTTCGGCTGGCTCCCCACGTTCGTCCCGTTCTCCGGTGAGATCAGGAAGACGTTCTCTGGCGGGAGGGTGTCCACCCTGAAGCTCCTGATCACAGAGTTGTCACTGATGTTCCCCGCATCGTCCCTGGCACACACTCTCCAGTAGTATACATTGTCGGGCAGGGCTGGTGTAACCTCCCAGTAGTTATCCGAAATCCACGGGCTCTCCCTCACCACGTTGGTGAAGGTGTCGTCCGTTGCCACCCAGACCTTATAGGTGACTGGCGGTGATTTCTCCGCCCCTCCAGTGATATCAGTGTTTACGGCCACCCAAGCCAAGAACGTGGTATTGTCATTCAGGTTCTCGCCGTCGATGGGAGAGATTAGCTGAGGAACGGATGGCTTCTTGGTGTCGACCCTGAACCAGATGTCCTGGGTGTAGTTTCCAACGTTTCCGGCATCGTCCCTTGCCTGAACGCACCAGTAATACTCATCATCAGAGAGCTCGCCCGGGTACTGATAGTTCTCATCATAGACCCAAGGACTGATGTGGATGGGTGAGAGCAGGATGTTCTTGATCACCACCCTGTACATTAGCGGCAGGGAGTTTTCGGGTGGGGCGGTCCACCGGAAGTTCGGGGAGTTGTCGTTGGTCTTGACCACGACTGGCCAGACGGGGGTGGGTGGGGCGGGTGGGACGGTATCGACCCTGAACCTCAACGTGATGGAGTTCTCGCTGTAGTTGTAGAACTGATCCCTGGCTTGGACTCTCCAGTAGTACAGGTTGTCTGGCAAAGCTGGCGTGGTCCAGTAGTTCTCTAGGATCCAGTCGCTCTCAGCCACCACATTCTTGAACTGGTTGTCCGTCGCCACCCAGACCTTGTACCAGACCGTTGTTAGGTCCCAAGAGTTCTCCCAGTAGAGGGTTGGCGTGGTGTTGTTGAAGTTATCCATGTCGGGCGGGGAAATGGGAACTGGTGGAGTGGGCACGGAGGTGTCAATCACCATCCTCCTGACCTCAGACCACGGACCGATGTTTCCGGCATTGTCCCTCGCACGCACTCTCCAGTACCAGACGCCATCTGGAATGGGCATGCTCTCCCAGCGATTCTCAGAAATCCAGCCCGACCCATAGTTCTCGTACGGGAAGGCTGAGTTGTCCGAAATGGAGACGTAGTAGTTAAGCGGCGGGGAGTCCTCTTCGGCACCCGTCACCTCGGTGGTCACCGGGTACCACTCGAAGTATACTGTGTTGTCGTTCGTTTCGAAGTTGTTTTCGGGCAGGTAGAGAATCGGTGCGGCCGGTGGATCGATGTCCACTATTAGCATCCTGACCTGAGACCAGTCGCCGACGTTTCCTGCGTTGTCCCTCGCCCTGACTCTCCAGTACCAGTGGCCGTCAGTCAGAGTTGCCGTCCAGCTGGTGCCTAATATCCAGCCAGAATTCTCGTTCTCATATGGGAAGTCCGGTCGGTCGCTTATGGCAACATAGTAGGTGAGCGGCAACGAGTTCTCAGGCGGGGCAAACCAGGAGAGAGTAACACTCGTCTGGTTGGTCTTGTAGTTGTCGGGCGGTGAATCCAGCGCTGGTGGGGCGGGCGGAATCGTATCAACTCTGAAGTACCACTCCTCGCTGGCGGGACTTGACCAGCCCGCGTTGTCGGTTGCATATGCCTTCCAGTAGTAAACGTTGTCCGGGAGGTAGGGAGTGTCTAGGTTCCAGACGAGGGCGTTCGCTTGACAGACTTCTATTTGCGTGTTCTCCCCGGTTCCGTAATCCCTGGTCTGGAATCTTGCAACCTGACTCGCCGTTCCCGCATTGTATACAAGGATATCGTAGACCACGGGATATGAGTTCTCCTCCACGGGCAGCCAGTCGAGCAGAGGCGTGGTGTCGTTCAGGTTCTCCCAGTTCCTCGGTGAAACCAGAACCGGGGCAGCAGGCGGCGTTACATCCACGGAGACCCTCCAGACAACCGACCAGTCCGACCAAGCTCCCGGTATGGGTCCCGCACCGTCAGAGTCCCTGTACTGTCTGACCCTCCAGTAATAGGTTCCAGTCCCTGGAAGGTCGATGGTGAAGGACTTGACGCTCACCGTGTTATCCGCAACGAGAGGTGCCGAGAAGGTGTTCTCATCGTCTATCTGTATATTATAGGAGTCGGCTGGAAGCAGGTTTTCCCAAGTGAAGGTGACCGTGACCCCAGCGTACCCGGACCTGTCTGGCGGCGAAATCAGGACGGGTGGCGGAACGGGTGCATTAACGTTGTCCGTCCATGCCTCGACCTCAAACCAGCTGACTGGTGTCAAAATTCCTTCGCGCCAGACCTCCACTTCCCTCCAAACGGCTGGTGCGCTGACGGTGCATAACCAAGAGTCGAGCGAAATCCAACCCGCCGGGGCCGGGACTTCTGCCTGCCAGCTCTCCAATCGAGACCAGAGTGCGGGAGAATTCGCCCTTCCCTCCCAAACCTCAACCGTTCTCCACAGGACTGGGACAGAGGAGACCGTTCCTCCCAAGCTCTCAAGCTCCAGCCACTCGGGGACGTTTCCACCTCGGGTTGTCCAGCTCTCCAGCTGGAGCCAGCGACCAATGTGGAAGCCAAGGTTCTCCGACCAGCCGCTTGAATGTCCTACCGCATCCACCGCCCTGACCCTCCAGTAGTACCTGCCATAGTCGGGAAGCGTGCAGGTGTGAAGGTTGTCGATACTCGTGTTCTCATATACGATCGAAGTGAAGGCGGAATCGGTTGAGACCTGAATCACGTAGTATGCCACCCCCGAGCTCCAAGGATCGTTGGGATTGTCGTAGTCGTCGTATGCCCTGACCCAGGTGAGGGTTACGGTAAGTCCGTCTAGGGAGCCGTTGTTTGAGGGGGAGACGGGTGAGGGGACGGAGGGTGGCTTGACGTCCAGCTTGAAGCTCCTCACCGCGGACCATGGGCCCTCGTTCCCGTTCTCACCGTGCGGTCCTAGGGCGTTGTCCCTCGCCTTCACTCTCCAGTAGTACCTGTACTCCGTGACGAGCGACGGAGTGACTGTCCAGTTGTCAGCATAAATCCAGCCCGAGTCCCTCTCGATGGTGGCGAAGTCCGCATAGATGGAGACCTGAACCCTGTACATCACAGGGGTGGAGTTTTCAACCACGGGCTCCCAGTCCAGCGTCACGTTCTCGTTTGCCCAAACATCGTCGGGTGGAGAGACCAAATTGGGTGCGGCTGGCGGGGCCGTATCGATTCTGAACCTCAGCTGGGCATTTTCACCTCGGTTCCCTGCGTTGTCGACCGCCCTCACCCTCAGGTAGTAAATGCCATCGGGTAGGGACGGCAGGGTGTAAGAGTTCTCGGTGAGACGGAGGGCTACCACCTCAGGAGAGCTGAAGTCCGAATCGTTGTCAACCCAGAGGTCATAGGTGAGAGGCAGGGAATTCTCTTCCGGAGGAATCCAAGTGACGGTCGGGTTCGGATAACCGAGGTTGAGGTTGTCGGTCGGGAAGGTAACGACAGGAGCACGCGGTGGGAGGGTGTCGACCCTGAATCTCCACACGACGGACCAGGGACCTGTCGCACCCGTCCTAGTTTGGCAGACCCTCCAGTAGTATAGACCGTCCGTGAAGCCCGCCACGTGAGTGTAGGACTTCCCCACCCAAGCCGTGAACTCGACGACGATGTTGGTGAAGCTCTCGTCGGTTGCCACTTGGAACCAATAAGAGTCCGCTGGCAAGAGGTTGTCCCAGATGAGCGTGGGAGTAGCGGTGCCGAGATTCTCCCAGTCCCTAGGTGAGACGAGCACGGGTGCGGGAACGGGTGCGGACACGGTCCCCAAGTAGGATTCAAGCTCAGACCAGAATGCCGTGGTTCTTATCGTTGCAGAGGTCTGCTCCACCATCCTCCAGTAAGAGGGTGCGCGGACCAGATCCGTCCAAACCTCGAGGACAGTCCAGTAGGACGGGGCATGGACACTGCCAGTTGAGGATTCAAGAGAAACCCAGTATGCTACCGACCTGACCTCACCTGCGCAAGAATCTAGCGAGAACCAAGAGGAGGGCGCGCGGACTGTTCCCGCCCAAGAATCCAAGGAAACCCAGTAGGACGGCGCGCGGACCGACCCCAGCCAAGTTTCCAAGGTTCGCCAGTCCGATGGTGCCTTAATGGATGCCTGTAGAAGATCGAGCTCCGTCCAGAAGGCCCTCGTTTGTACTCCACCCAACCATTCCTCATCCAAGACCCAAGAGGCGGGTGCGTTAAGCGTACCAATCCACTCTTCGTCCCTCTTCCAAAACGCCGGGGCCACAACGATGGCTCCCCAGAATTCCACCGCGAGCCATCCGAGCACGATGGTCTTTGTCGTCCCATGCCAGTCCTCTAGACCTCTCCAATCCGCACGAGCCGAGCTGGAGCACGTCCATGAATCCGTCTGTATCCATGAGGCTCTGGCGGAGACGCTTCCGCTTCCCTGATCAACTTGTATCCAGCCCTGAACGATGGTGCCGACGCCAGCCAGCCACTGCTCAATCAGCCTCCATATTCCCACGTGGACCGCGAACGGGTTGGACCAAGGCCCTATCCAGCCAACCGCATCGATGGCGCAGACCCTCCAATAGTATCTCCCGTAGGTCGGGAAGGTATAGGTGAAGAAGTTGTCGGTCACGGAACGGTTCTCGTACAGGACGACGGAGAAATCTGGTTCGGTGGAGATCTGAATCCAGTATCTCGCCACGCCCGAGCCTGGAGTGGGATCGGTCCCCGTGTACCACTGAAGGGTTACGGTCAGACTCTCCGTGCAGGCGTTGTTATCCGGCTTGTAAAGGGTGACCTGGTTTGGTGGGGTCCTGTCCACCTTGAAGGACTCCTCCGCCGACCATGGGCTGGCGTTGCCCGCGTTGTCGACCGCCATCACATGCCAGTAATAAACCTCCTCGGTGGTTATTTCAGGTGTCACGATCCAGTTCTCGACCTCGTCACCCTCGACCCAAACGTCCCTGACGGGGGAGGTGTATGAACCTGCGGAGAGCCTGATCTGTATGTGGTACCTGATGGGCTTGGAGTTCTCCGTCACGGTCAGGTGCCATTGGAGGTTCGGTGCACCATTGGTCCAGGCACCGAGAATGGGTGAGTCGAGGATCGGCGCGGGTGGTGCAACCGTATCAATCCTGAAGCTCCTCACCGCAGACCATGAACCCACGTTTCCCGCGTTGTCCCATGCCCTCACCCTCCAGTAATACACGTTGTCAGGGAGCTGGACGGAGACCTCCCTGTTGTCTGAGGTGAAGCGGTTGTCGGACCAGACTATGTTGCTGAAGTCCGAAACGTTCGAGACCTGAATCTCATAAGTGACTGGGAGGGCATTTTCAGGTGTCCCGTCCGCCTGAGTGGTTACGGGTTCCCAGTCGAGAAGTGGCGTACTGTCGTTCAGGTTCTCGCCGTCGCTCGGACTTATGAGAATCGGTGCCGCTGGTGCTCTCGTGTCGATTCGGAAGGTCCAGATCTCCGACCAGGGTCCAGTGGCACCCGTTCTAGTCTGCCTGACCCTCCAGTAGTAAAGACCATCTGGGTAGGGGGAGAAGGGAGTGTAGGAGTTTGAGGCAAGACCTGTGTAAGTGTAAGTGACGTTCGTCCAGTCGTTGTCGTTGTCAACTTGAAGATCGTAGGTGTCGGCTGGCTGGAGGTTTTCCCAGCGGAAGGTTGGGGTGTTGTTATTGGCGTTTATCCCGTTCGGCGGGGAAATCTGAACCGGGGCGGGGACCGGTGCAGAGACGGTTCCTGACCAGGATTCCAGAGGTACCCAGTTCGCCACCGTGTAAAGACCTCCCGTCCAGCCCTCGAGCATGGACCACGCCCCGAGGGGGGAGAAGGTGGAGGAGGACCAGCTCTCGAGCATGAACCACTTCCTCAGGGTCAGGCACCTGTTCTCCGACCAGGTGCCCCAGTTCCCCACCGCATCCTTCGCCCTCACCCTCCAATAGTAGTCACCGATTCCCGGGAAGGTGTAAGTGTAGAAGTTCTCAGTGGGCGGGAGGAGGGTGTCCACCAGCGGGGAGCCGAAGTCGCTATCGTTGTCTATCTGGATTTGGTAGTTTTCGAGCCCGGAACCGCCATCCACCGTTGTGTACCATCGGAGTGTCACCGTGAGCTGGTCAGTGAGCACCGCACCATTTTCGGGCAGGTATAGCTGGACCTGCGGGCACTCGTTGTCCACCCTGAAGGACCTTGCAGGTGACCAGTCGCTCGCGTTCCCTGTCCCCGCATTGTCCTTCGCCCTCACCCTCCAGTACCAGACCGTGTTGTTCTCGTAGCAGGGGGTTGCAATCCAGTTGTCGTCGGAAATCCAGCCGGAGGAGTAGACGCCCGTCGCGAAAGTTGGGTCCTGAGAGACTTGAACCTCATAAAGAATCGGGGTGGAGAGCTCGGTGTCCCCGTCGTTCTCCAGGGTCACGGCACTCCAGTCGAGGTTGGGACGGGCTTGAGTCCACTGACCGGGGGCCGGCCAGACGGGGGTGGGGACTTGTGGCGGGGTGGTGTCTATCCTGAAGCTCCTGTAGGTGGTCGGCCAAGAGCCAATGTTCCCGGCATTGTCCTCGGCCCTGACCTTCCAGTAGTAGGTGTTGTCAGCCAAGCCTGGGGAGGGAACCTCATAGTTGTCGGTCGAAATCCAGCCGGTGGGATATCCGGGAACCGAATTCAGGAAGGCCGAGTCATACGCAATCCAGACCTGATAGAGGAGCGGGTAGGAGTTCTCGGGCGGGGGATCCCAGTCGAGCAGGGGGGTGTTGTCGTTCAGGACGGCGCCGTCGGCTGGGGAGACGTAGGTCGGCGGGCCGGGTGCGATGGTGTCGATTCTGAAGGTCTCGGGAGCGGTCCAGGCGTACCAGGAGCCGTTCAGGTACCGCTGGATTCTCCAGTAGTAGAAGTTGTCGGGAAGCGGGCTGGGCGGGGTCCAAGTGTTTTCCGTCCCGGGAATCTCGGTGTTGTCCACCACGAGGTTGGTGAAGCCCGGGTCGGTGGCAATCTGGATGTGGTAGTTGTCCGCCGCAACGGTCTCCCACTGGAAGGTGGGCCGGGAATTGTTCAGGTTGATGCCGCCGATGGGGTAAATCAGGTTGGGGAGGGAGGAGGCGCTTATCTTAACCCAGTCCACCTTGGGCCCGCTCGCCCCCGTCAGGTTGGTGGTGTTAGTCCAGAAGTAGATCCTGTACTGGATGTAGCGGTTGTCGGGGATGTTCTCCATGCTCGTGACGGAGGCCTCGAAGTAGGTGTTTGGCGTTCCGTCTGGACCCATCCAGTCCGTCCAGTTGGCGTTGTCCCCGCTCACCCTGACCTGAAGCTTCACGTCCGAGGTTCCCCAGAAGGCCTCCTCTAGGCGAACCATGTCCACGATGATGTAGGTGGTGGTGGCATCGGAGGGCGAATCGTCCCTGAACCTCACATACACGTTTTCACCATCGAGGTAGTTCTCGATGGGCGAGAGGCGGTAGGTGATGGTGGCCGGAGTATTTCTCGAAAGGTAGTAGCCCGTGAACTCCCAGCTCCCCGACGTCACGTTCCATACATCCACCCAGATGTACTCGAGATCGTTGTAGGAGT
>Ga0080004_1142458_pt1 | contig 39814 bp, 38 predicted proteins | sample WasSprMetagenome_FD_69207 | JGI IMG/M metagenome (GOLD analysis project Ga0080004, IMG submission 69207) | Sulfidic aquatic microbial communities from Washburn Spring, Yellowstone National Park, USA - WS (SPADES assembly) (version 2) | ecosystem: Environmental > Aquatic > Thermal springs > Hot...
TTGGCAGGTCCGTAAGCGAGGAGGTCAATGACTTATTGCGGAAGCGTTTGGCTGAGTTTGAGGGCACGCAGCAACAAGCCTATGAGACTGTTGAGTATGAGGCTCTGAAGCGTGAATACGCTAAGCTCTTTGATGAGGTTGAACGCCTTAAGGCTGTGCTTAAGAAGGCTGGATGCTACGATGAGCTGATAAGCTTGGTCCGCGAATTGGGCTTAGACTTCGGCGACCTACACAACATGTGGGATATCGTGCCAAAACTTATGCAAAGCTGGGAAGACCGCGGACAAGCGCACATTTTCATAAGCCTGCTGGAAAAAGCCAAAAAGAAACGGGAATTAGAACGAAAACTCACACAAGCCAGAATGGCAATGTCACAGAAAACCCAAACAAGCAACAGTAATCCCACATCTTAAACTGTGAAAAATTTGCCCCGGGACAAAATGATGAATGCGACAACAATTGAATATCGCTGAAATTGCCCAGGACAATTTTTGCCCCGGGGCAAAAAGTTAGAGCGTCTGAGAGTTTGCGTTCTGCGCGCGTATTATATGTATTTTTCTATTGGTGATATGTGCGTGAGTGTTCCAAGAATTGAGGTAAGAAAACTTACAACGTTACGGAGACCAGACGGTTTCACGCAATACTTGTTGACCTTGCCTAAGGAATACGGTGAAGCTTTGCGGACTGAAGGCGTTAAAAGCTTTTACATAATCTACAACCAAGCCTTGGCAGCTTTTCCATCAAACACAGCCACAATTGAAGATTTGCTGGCGTTTCTGAAGGCACATCCGGAGCTTGAAAAACTGTTCGCAAAAAAGCCCTAAGGAATAGGGGCAAAGGAGGGAGCCCAAATGAAGAATGACGACGATACCGATGCAAGCGAAGCGTCAGAAGTTAAAATTGAATATGACGCTCTTGGCTTTGTTAAGAGGCGCCTATGCCCTCGCTGCCACAGCGAAAAGCTAAAGCCGAGTCATGTAGATGACATTGGAACAGAATGGTTCAAATGCGAAAACTGCGGACGCTACTGCACTAAAGCGAAAACCCTAGAAAGAAAAGAACTTGAAGAAGCATTAGCCAAGCCAATCAACGCTGTTGTGGAATTTCCACAGAAGTATTTTGAAGAGGGAACGTTTGTTCCAAAATTGCTTGCTGAAGAGATTATGGCTGCATACAATTTTATAACTTTGATGGACACTGATGAAGTTTATGCCTACATTGAGGGTTACTATCAACATGTTGGCGAAGCCCTAATCAAAAAAGAATGCCGCGCAAGGCTTGGCAGCGAATACCGTAAAAACAGGGCAAGCGAAGTTGTAGACTTCATTAAGGCTAGCACATACACAAACAGAAGAGAGGAGCCCCCATATCTTTTACCGTTAAGCAATGGTATTCTGGACTTACGTGACATGCAATTAAAGCCGCACAGTCCAGAATACATGTTCTTTAACAAGTTGCCCGTAAAATATGATCCAAATGCTGACTGTCCCAACATTAAGAGGTTCTTAAGCGAAATTACCAGCAGCCAACAAGACATTGACATATTAACAGAAATTGTTGGCTTCTGCCTTTATCGGGAGTATACTCCATCGAAGGCTTTGATGCTTGTCGGCGACGGCGCAAATGGAAAAAGCACATTTCTGAACCTTGTTAAAGCCTTTTTAGGTAATAGTAATGTAAGCAGCCGCAGTTTGCAGGAAATCGAGGGAAACCGTTTCGCGAAGGCAGACTTACAGCATAAGTTTGCCAACATCTACGCTGACTTGCCTGATCAAGCACTATTTAGCACAGGCACATTTAAGATGCTGACTGGACGCGATCTGATAACTGCTGAAAAGAAGTTTATGAGTAGTTTTCAATTCGTAAATTACGCTAAATTGCTTTTCTCAGCTAACAAGGTGCCAGAAGCCTATGACGACAGTGAAGCGTTCTTCAGACGCTGGATAATCATAGTTTTCCCAAACAAGTTTGAAGGTGACAAGGCAGACCCGCGGATACTAGAAAAGCTTACCACCGAAGAGGAACTTAGCGGACTGCTTAACTTAGCTCTGCAAGCTTTGAAACGATTGCTAGAACATGGACAATTCAGCCACAGCCAAACAACCGAAGAAGTCCGGTTAGACTACATTCGAAAAAGCAGCCCAATAGCAGCTTTTGCACAAGACGCTTTAGAAATAGACCCTGACGCATTCATAATAAAGAAAGATTTGTTCAGTCTGTTTGCCGTCTACTGCAGAAGCCAAGGCTTACCAACTGTTGGGCAGGATACCTTCTTTAAAAATTTGCCAAAACACATTGTAGTTGCAGATTTCCGACCTAAGCTTAGGGGTCAACGTCCATCAGTTTTCAAAGGAATTCGCCTAAACCCTTCAGTGTCAAGGGTTTTCACGGAGATTTCGCAGAAAGAAGCCCAAAACATGGAGATGTCAGACGTGTCAACCGTGTCAAGGGTGACCAATTCTTTAATGCAACTTTGCTTCTACGCACCTGTCAACGAAAGTGGACAGATAACGCTTGACACACTTAAAAAGCAGCCTATTTCAGCCTCTAAAAGTTTAGCTGAAAAGCTTGAACTGATTAAAACGTGGCTTGTAGAAAACAAGGATTCCAACGGGCTTGTAGACTACTCACTTCTAGCTGCCAAGATTCACGAGTTTGGCTTGGATGTGCAACGGATTGTTCAGCTTTTAAAAGACGAGTTCTGGCTGAGAGAAGTCCCGTCACCTGGAAAATTGGGGGTGAAGTAAGCAATATGGCTGGGGCAGAAGGAGAAAAGGCGGACTTCCACATTAATGCTCAAAAGTCTAGAACTCGCTCTTCCCAAAGCGGCTTAAACAATGGGAAGTTGGGTTTGCCTAACCCAGCCGCTCAGCCTCTCAATCGGCTCCAGCCGCAAACTCCAAAAGAAAAGACTGAAAAACCCAAAATTTTGGTTAAATGCCCACAATGCAGTTCCACAAGTCTTTACAAGGATGGGCTAAGATACCTCAGCGACGGCGCTAGCGTTCAGCGTTGGCTATGCAGAAACTGTGGATACCGCTTTACAGATCCCAACCATAAAGCTAAAACCGGATGGAGGAATCTTCCATCCGGCTTAAATTTGCCTTTTGGCTTATTGTATTCTTGCCAAGGGAACGATGACCCAAAAGGGCGAGTGCCCTCCGCCCCTGAGGCGGTGCAAACCTTGGCCGAAGTGAAGAAAGATGCAAAAAACGGGCAAGCGGGAGCCACATGTCAGACAACAACTGCCAAAGGCAAAATCATCGAATACAGCTTCTGGCTGCTAAAGAGAGGCTACGCAGAATCCACAATAAAAGGACGGACAAAAATTCTTAAGATACTCACAAAACGTGAAGCAGACCTTTTTGATCCAGAGTCTGTCAAGGAAGCTATAGCGAAGCAGAAATGGTCTGAAGGGAGAAAAGCTAATGCAGTAGACGCGTATACGAGCTTTCTCCAAATGCATGGCATGACTTGGGATCCACCTAAATACAAGCGTATAAGAAAACTGCCTTTCATTCCAACAGAAACTGAAATAGACCAGTTAATTGCTGGATGTGGAAAAAGAACGTCAACATTACTTCAGCTCCTTAAGGAAACGGGAATGAGAATAGGCGAAGCGTGGAAGCTTGAATGGACAGACATTGACTCTGAAAACGGCACGGTGAGAGTTACACCAGAAAAGGGAAGCAACCCAAGAATCTTCAAGACTTCAACAAAACTCATGAACATGCTTAATTCTCTGCCCAAAAACCCAAAATCAACAAAAGTCTTTGGCTGGAGATGGCTGAAAAGCCAAGAAAGACTATTCGTAAAAGAACGCAGAAAAATCGCAGAGAAACTTCAAAACCAGAGAATACTGAAAATAACTTTCCACACGTTTAGGCATTGGAAAGCTACTATGGAGTACCATAAAACTAAGGATATTCTCCATGTGATGCAAATTTTAGGGCATAAGAACATCAACAACACGTTAATGTATACTCAACTAGTGAATTTCAAAGAAAACGAATACGTCTCAAAGGTTGCCAAAACAGTCAAAGAAGCCTGTCAACTAATCGAAGCTGGATTCGAATACGTCTGCGAAGTTAACGGAGCAAAAATCTTCAGAAAAAGAAAATAACAAACCCTCAAAAGTGTTGGGGGTTTATCTAGAGTGCGGGGGGTGGGATTTGAACCCACGAACCCCTACGGGATAGCCGCCTCAGGGCTACGCCTTTGGCCAGGCTTGGCAACCCCCGCTTTGAGTGCTTATTTACTTTTCTGATTTTGGTTGAAATTAAATCTTGCTTTAGCTTGAAGGCTAAAAATGGGGGGTTAGATGAGGCGGAAGTCTTCTTTTACTGTTGTTAGTACGACGTGGGTGTTTGTTCTTTCTACGTAGGGTAGGGCTAGGAGGCGTTTTGTGAATTTGCTTAGTTCTTCTCTGTTTTTGAATTTAGCGATTATTAGGGCGTCTGTTAGGCCTGTTACATCGTATACGCAACATACGTTTGGAAGCCTAGCGATTTCATTTTCCATTTCCAAAAGTCTTCCCTTTGAAACTGTTATTTCTGTGATTACTGTTAGCTCGTATCCGAGTTTTTCGTGATCCAACAGGGCTGAATATCCTTTGATGACGCCTTCTTTCTCCAACTTCTTTATTCTTGAGAGGGCTGTTCCTATGGATATCTCGCATTGTTTGGCTATCTGTCTCGAGGATAGTCTAGCGTCAAGCGTCAAAGCCTTCAATATTTTAACATCTGTTTCGTCAAGCTCCATCCTTATCAAACCTCTACTTAGCATTTATTCAGTCAACGTTTGTAATATTTAACATTTGTCCCTGTTTTTCCAGAAAAAGTTTTTATATTTACAGAAACATTCTATTTTGACATAAATCTGCACATGGGGGAGAATATGGGTAAAAAAGCATCGCTTATAGATCGAAACCTTGAAGTATGCCTAAAACTTATAGAAAACGCTGATTACATATTGTTACATTTCACGGATATGTTAGGCTTTTGGAAGGGCAGAACAATACCAGCAGAGGAAGCGGAAAACGCGATAAGAGAAGGCGTTGGTTTCGACTGCTCCTCAATAATTGGCGGCGTCGGCATCGAGGAAAGTGACATGGTCATGAAGCCAGACCTATCAACATTCGCTGTTTATCCCTACTACTTCTATGACAAGAGCGTTGCAGGCTTTATCTGCGACATATGCCAGCCGGATGGCGGAAAATTTGAAGGTGACCCAAGATTCATCTGCCAAAAGGCAATGGAAAAAGCGTTAAAAGAAGGTTATGAGGTAACAGCAGCTGCAGAGTTGGAGTTCTATCTAGTTCAGAAAAATGATAAGGGCGAAGTTTACCCAGTTGAAAACCACCTTATAGACAAGCAGAGATATTTTGACATAGCTCCCGGACGGGATCTGACAGAATCTTACAGAATGGATCTGTCCAACGCCTTGTTCACCATGGGGATTACTGTTGAACGGCAACATCACGAAGTTGGTTCAGCCCAAAACGAAATTACATTCAAATATTCAGATGTTCTGACGACTTCGGATAATATAATGCGTTACAAGTTTGCAGCCAAAGCCGTGGCAGACAGGAAATACGGTTGGACAGCGACCTTTATGCCTAAACCATGGTTCGGCAAGCCTGGCAGCGGAATGCACATCCACCTCGGACTTTTTGACCCCAAAACTGGAAAAAACCTTTTTTACGACAAAGATGGCTATGCCAACATTTCACAAAAGTGCCGATATTTCATCGGCGGCATCCTCGAACATGCAAGGGCCCTTTGCGCCATAGTAGCGCCGACAGTCAACAGCTACAAGAGGTTAGTGCCAGGTTACGAGGCGCCGGTTTACGTCACTTGGAGCAAGAGAAACCGTTCATCCCTGATAAGAGTACCAGAGTACTTTCCGGGAAAGGAGAAAGAGGCGCGAATAGAGTTTAGATGTCCGGATCCCCTCTGTAATCCTTATCTTGCATATACGGCGGTGCTTGAAGCTGGGCTGGATGGTGTAAGAAAAAAGATTGACCCTGGAGACCCTGTTGATGTGAATGTCTATCACCTTAGCGAGGCTGAGCGAAAGAAACGTGGAATTAGAATCTTGCCAGAATCTTTGAAGGAAGCCCTTGAAGAATGGCAAAGCGACCAAATTTGCGTGGAAGCTTTGGGTAAAGAAAACGCTGAAAAGTATTTAGAGCTTAAAATGCAGGAATGGAAAGAACACGAACCCTACATGCCAAACAACAGAAATGAAGTAACTGATTGGGAACTGCAAAAATACCTTTACATGTAAAACGGTAACCTTAAATTACCAAAGCATGTGTGAAGGATACCCTAAAACGTGGATGCCCTAAAATGAGATATGACACCATACTTGTGCTAGACTTTGGGGGACAATACTGCCACTTGATAGGAAGGAGAGTCAGGGAACATGGAGTTTACTCAGAAATAGTTCCTCACGACATAAGCCCAGAAGAGATTAAGGCTTTAAACGAAAAATTCAATGTTAAAGGATTAATTTTTTCGGGAGGCCCAGCCAGCGTTTACGAACCCGACGCGCCAAAACCGGACCATCACATTCTTGATGTTAACTTGCCAATTCTTGGCTTATGTTATGGACACCAACTTATAGCCAAAATGTCCGGTGGCAGGGTTGAGCCAGCCCAGCAGAGGGAGTACGGGGTAGCCTATGTAAACGTTGACAAGCCTATAGGCGTATTGAAGGGACTGAGCAAAAAAGAAAAGGTTTGGATGAGTCACGGCGACACGGTATTTTCTATCCCATCCGAATATGAGGTTTTGGCTCATTCAGAAAACTGCCCAGTGGCCGCCTTTAGGCACAAGAAAAAGCCCATTTATGGATTGCAATGGCATCCAGAGGTTGTTCACACCGAAAATGGGGCGCAGATGCTCCGCAACTTCATATTCGAAGTCTGTGGATGCGAGTCGAACTGGAAGATGGAAGACCTGATAGAAAAAATGGTGAATGAGATAAAGGCTGAAGTCGGCGACGAAAAAGCCATCATAGCTTTAAGCGGGGGCATAGACTCCAGCGTTGCCACGGTCTTGGCAGCAAAAGCTTTGGGAGACAAGTTAACAGCAGTTTTTGTCGACCATGGGTTTATGCGAGAGGGAGAGCCGGAATTTGTGAAAGGCGTTTTTCAAAAGTTTAGAATCAACCTTGTAGTTGCAGATGCACAGAAAAGATTTATTGAAAAACTTAGGGGAACCACCGACCCTGAAAGGAAAAGAAAGCTTATCGGAGAGGAGTTCATAAGGGTTTTTGAAGAGATTGCAGAAAAGATAAATGCTCAATATTTGATTCAGGGGACAATTTATCCAGACAGAATCGAATCTGGTTTTAGGAAGTTCTCCGACAAGATAAAAACGCATCACAATGTGGCAGGCTTGCCCACCAAGATTAAGTTTAAGAAAATTGTGGAACCGCTTCGCGACTTGTATAAAGACGAGGTTAGAAAGGTTGCAAAAATTCTCGGACTGCCGAAGGAAATAGTTTTTAGGCAGCCTTTTCCCGGTCCCGGTTTGGCTGTTAGAATTGTTGGCGAGTTGACCGAAGAGAAAGTTAGAATTGCGAAAAAGGCAGACAAGATTGTTAGGGAAGAAATTGAAAAGTGTGGGTTAGAGAAAAGCTTATGGCAGTATTTCGCCGTTTTGACCGACACAAAAGCTACTGGAGTAAAGGGCGACGCAAGAGCCTACGGGTATGTCGTGGCCCTTAGGATGGTGGAAAGCCGCGAGGCAATGACTGCAAATTTTGCGAAAATTCCATATGACGTTTTAGAGAGAATTTCAACAAGGATAACTAATGAAGCCCCAGAAGTTACACGTGTCGTTTATGACATAACCCATAAACCGCCAGCGACAATAGAGTGGGAATAAAAGGCGTTAAGCTCAACTGCAAACCTTGAAGTTCTGCATTAATTTTTCAATTTTAGTCTTCTTGAGAAAAACAACATGCTTAACCAGTTCAGCAATAACTGCTTCTAAAACTTTTTTGCCCTTTTCCACGGAGGCTGTTGTGGATTTGCCGAAAACTCCCGAGTTTGTGTAGTCAACAGTATCTAGTGGAAGAAAGATTCCTTCTGTTTGCGCTGGATGTTTTCGAGTATCTTCATCAAGAGCCTTATCCATGTCAACAATGTTCGGGTGTAAAGCCAAATTCACAGAAGTCTCCTCAGCACACGCGTGTCCTCTTTCTTCCGCTGTAAATATGTCTGGCAAAAGTCTGCCAGATGCAGACCACCACTGGAAGATGGACACAAAAATTCCCTTTTCTCTAAGCTCTCTAGCCAACTCGACAAGCGCATTCAAATTTCCGCCATGTCCATTAACTATAACAATTTTTCTGACACCATGATAGCCTAGCGTCAAACAAACCTCCTCGACATACTCCTTAAAAGTTCTTGGCGACACGTATATTGTTCCACAAAAATGTCTATGATGAGAACTGACGCCAAATGGAATAACTGGAAGACAAAGTACTCCAGTGCGTTTTGCAGTTTCCTCGGCTAAAGCCTTAGCTATTAAATGGTCTGTTCCAAGCGGGTTATGTGGTCCATGCTGTTCGTTTGAACCAACTGGAAGAATTGCAATGTCGTTTTCGGCAAAGTATTTCTTGGCTTCGACCCAGCTCATTTCATGAAGCAAAACCTTCATAAAGATTCACCTTCACGAAATCGTTTTATTAAAAGGCAGTCCAATATTAAGTTTGCAGTTTGAAGCGGTGGAAACGGTTGAAAGCTTTAATTCTGGCTGGAGGCTTCGCCACAAGGCTTAGACCCATAAGCTGCACGAGACCGAAAACTCTTCTTCCAGTGGTTAATAAACCGCTTTTACAATGGATTTTCGAAAGGCTTGCAAAAAACAGTATAAAAGAGGCAATATTGGCCGTTAACCACCAAACAGAAGTTTACATTAAACAGCACAAAATTCCAAAGTGTGGTGTTCAAGTTAAATATTCAAGGGATCCGTGGAAGAAACCTCTTGGGACGGGAGGCGCTATAAAGAATAGTGAGGCGTTTATTGGGCATGACTCACCGTTTCTGGTTCTTAACGGCGATATATTCGCTGACGTCAACTATGGGGAAATCATAAAATTGCACAAGGAGAAAGAGGCAGTTGCGACAATAGCTCTCTGCAAAGTTGAAGACCCCAGCAGATATGGAGTAGCCGAACTCACGGACGACAACCGCATAAAAAGATTCATAGAAAAACCCCCACGAGGAGAAGCTCCAACCAACCTGATAAATGCTGGTGTCTACGTTTTTAACACGGAAATTTTCAATTACGTCCCTGAAGGCAAGGCTGTTTCTATGGAACGCGAAATATTTCCAAAACTCGCTGAAGAGGGCAGATTCTACGGATACATCCATGAAGGTTTGTGGATGGATATAGGTAAACCAGAAGAGTATTTGCAGCTTAACAGAACATTGCTAGATTTGTTGCCAAACAGACAAGCGGGTAAGAGGAAAACTATATTTGAGGTTAAAAATCCAGTGGTTTTTGGCAAAAAAGTTTTGATAGGAGAGAAATCAGTTATTGGACCCTATGTAGTGCTTGGACAAAATGTTACTATAGGAAAAAATGTTATGATATACAACTCGATAATTTTCCCTGGCACCGTGATAGACGACTTCACATCGATAAACGGCGCCATAATAGGCGAGAACGTTCTCATCGGAAAAGGAGTAAGGGTTGAGAGTGGTTGCATTGTAGGCGACCATGCCAAAATTAGGGATAACGTTTCGTTAGCCAAAAATGTTTCAGTGTGCCCAGCAAAGGAGATTTCTGAAAGTGTATTAACTTCTAGATGCGTTTATTAAAGGAGGATAATAGGTGTATGCTAAGTTCAAGAAGGCTATTTGGGACAAACGGAATCCGCGGCGTAGCTAACAAAGATCTAACCCCCGAAGTAGCCATCAGAATTGGAAGCGCGATAGGAACATTTTTTAAACGTGGGAATTTGATAGTTGGTTATGATGCTAGAACAAGCAGTCCAATGTTGGCAAGAGCCGTTATCGCTGGCTTGACAGCGACTGGATGTAATGTTTTTTCGGCGGGGATGGCGCCAACACCCGCGCTCCAGTTTGCTGTTAAGAACCATAAAATGGATGGAGCGGTTATAATAACAGCATCTCATAACCCGCCGGAATACAATGGAATAAAAGTTGTCTGGAACGACGGAGTAGAGCTTTCTCGTGAACAAGAAATCGAAATTGAAGACATTTTTTTCGGCGAGAAAACACAACATGCAGAGTGGAAAAACATAGGAGCAGCATTCGAACTGTCCGGCATGATTGATGAATATGTTGAAGCAATAAAGAAACACGTGGACGTACCAGCCATAGCCAAAGAACATTTTCACGTGGTCATCGACTCAGCCAACAGCGTTGGCAGTCTCGCCGCACCACGGCTGCTAAGAGATTTAGGCTGTAAAGTTACAACCATAAACGCGAACATTGATGGAACATTTCCTGGAAGACCGCCTGAACCTCGCCCCGAAAACTTAAGAGATTTAGCTTTGACAGTTAAAGCAGTCGGGGCAGACTTAGGCGTAGCCTATGACGGGGACGCTGACCGTTCAATTTTCGTGGATGAAAAGGGAGAAATCCACTGGGGAGACAAAACATTCGCCTTAGTCGAAAAATACTTTCTACTAGAAAATCCGGGCGAAAAGATAGTTACGCCAATAAGCTCTTCCACCCTAGTTAAGGACATCGCAGATGCCTACAATGGAGAAATTGTATGGACCAAGGTTGGAAGCGTCACGGTTTCCCAAACAATGAAAAAACTGAGTGCAAAACTTGGCGGAGAGGAAAACGGCGGAATTTTCTACGGACTCCACCAACCAGTGAGAGACGGCGCCATGGCAACAGCCCTAATTCTAAATATTATGGCTAAAACCCGTCAAAAACTTTCTAAGCTCCTCGGAGAACTGCCAAAATATTTTATTGAAAAAGGCAAGGTTGAGTGCCCAGAGGAATTGAAAGAGAAAGCTTTGGGGAAACTTGTGGCGAAAGTTAAGGGACTAAACATTAACACAATCGATGGAGTGAAAATATGGTTTGAAGACGGCAGCGCCATTTTGATAAGACCAAGCGGAACAGAACCCCTCTATCGATTGTACGCAGAAGCAAGAAACCACGGAAAAGCGTTAAGCCTCCTCAACGAATACGATTTAAAGCTTAAAAAGATAATCGACGAGGTTAAAACTAAACACTAACAAATTTGTAAAGTGTGCGTTTGAAGGAGGACGCCAGATGTCTCTGTCAATGTTACAGATAAAACTTGAAGATGTCGATACCGCGGAAAAACGCTCAAGATACACAGTCACCATAATAGGTTGCGGGCAAACTGGCGTTCTCCACGCTTATCTTTTTGCGGATGCAGGGTTCAAAGTCATATGCGCAGACCCAGACCAAAGAGCACTAAGCCTTCTAGGTAAAGGAAAAACTCCATTTCTGAATAATGAAATAAAATCCAAATTAAAAACGTGTTTAAAATCTGGCACCCTGGAAGTCACAAGCAACATTAAAAATGCGGTTTCTAACAGCAACATCGTTATCATAACAACCCCAGTTAAAATCGACGAGAAAAAGAGAGTTGACTATTCAAATATAAGAAGCACCTGCAAGCAAGTTGGCTTAGGCCTTCGCCAGGGTACACTAATTGTCATTGCAAGCACTGTTGGGCTAGGCTTTACTGAAGGCGTTATCAAAGAGGTTCTGGAAAATGCCTCTGGGCTCAAAGCAGGAGTCGACTTCGGTTTAGCTTACAGTCCAGTTCAAATCTCAGATGCAGAGTCATCACAAATGTTTGCAAACAAGAGGTTAGTCGCCGGGATTGAAAAGAGCAGCCTAAACTCCGCGTCAATTATTTTGGGTGCTGTTACAAAAGGAGGCATTAAAAAGGCTGCAAACGTGAAGACTGTGGAATTTGCCGAGCTTTTTGTAACAGCACAAAAAATAGTGAACATCGCTTTGGCTAATGAACTTGCCATCATCTGTGAGAGTGCGGGCGTTGATTTTCTTGAGACCCTTAAACTTTTAAGCGATGACGCCCACGGCATGTTTTTAGCGCCAAAAATTGCAGAGAAAAGCATCTTAGATGAAGCCCATATTTTGTTTGAAGACGCTGAAAGTATGAACATGAAGCTCCGTATTCCTTTAGTTGCCGAAAAAGTAAATGAGGAAACAATAAGGCATGTGGTGAACTTAACGAAAAATGCGCTTAGAGAGGCTGGAAAAACCCTTAGAAGAGCAAGAATTGCCATACTAGGAATTACGGAAGCGCCAAACATGAAAAGCCAACCAAAGGCTATGACAAAAGTGCTTGCTGAAATGTTAGAGGCTAAAGGGGCAAAGGTCAACTTTTATGACCCAAATTTCTCAGAGGAAGAACTAGCTGAGATAGGATACCCCTTAAAGCGAAGCCTATCAGATGCTGTGGAAGGCGCAGATTGCATAGTGATATCTACGGGACATGACCAGTTTAAACATCTGAATTTAAAGAAATTGAAGGTTATGATGCGAATGCCAGCCGCAATTGTCGACCTTGAAGGAGTAGCTGAGCCAAACGAAATAAGGGAGGAAGGACTAATTTACAGAGGGTTAGGAAGGGGAGCAATACCAGAATGAAGAAGTTAGGCGTTGCAGTCATTGGCGCAGGTTTCTGGGGAAGAAATCATGCAAGAGTGTTTAAGGAATTGAAAGAAACAGAGCTTTTGGCTGTCTGCGACATAAACTTCGAAAGGGCCAAAGATGTTGCAAAGCAGTTTGACACTACTCCTTACGTAAGCGTAGAAAAAATGTTAAAAAGAGAGGAAATAGAGGCGGTTAGCATCTGCACATGGTCGACAAACCTAGCAAAAATGGCGCTAAAAGCCCTAAACAAAGGTAAACATGTCCTAGTCGAAAAGCCTATGGCAACAAACACTAGACAAGCTGAAAAATTGTTAAAAACCGCAGAAAAGGAAGACCTATACCTAATTGTGGGTTTTCTAATGCGTTTTATTCCCGGCTTGCAACACATTAAAAGGGCTATAGAAAACAAGGAGATGGGCGAAATTGTATGCGCCACTGCAAAGAGGGTTTCTCAGTGGCCGGAAAGAATAGGAGATGTGGGTGTAATAAAGGATACGGCCATTCATGACATAGATGTTATGAGGTACCTTTTTGGGGAAGACCCCATTGCAGTTTATGCGAAAACTGGAAGTATGGCGCACAAAAAATTTGAGGATTATGCACAAATAATGCTCACATTTAAAGGAGGCAAAAGCGCATTTATCGAATCCAACTGGCTAACGCCATACAAGACTAGATTATTGACGGTTACTGGAAGCAAAGCCATAATGAAACTCGATTATATCACGCAGGAATTAACAATCGAAGATGCAAAAGAAACCCTACAACCGAGGTACCCTTGGCAAGAACCATTAAAACTTGAACTTCAACACTTTGCAAACTGCATCCTAAAAAAGGAGAAGCCGTTAATAACTGGAGTTGACGGGTTAAAGGCTCTACAAATAGCCGAAGCAGCCTTAAAATCCTCGGCAACAGGCAAAGTGATCAGGCTAAAATAAGGAGAGGTTAGGAAGACTTCTTTGGAAATTCACTTTTTAGATTAAAGGGTTTACCTTCCAACAGAATCTTCTTTGGAATTTTTTCCTTCCACTTCTTGAAGAATGGCAGATCTTCACTTTCTTTTCGCAGTTCGTCTGGCAGCATCTCCGGAATTTCATCCCTTATGGGGTACCATCTTAGGCATTTGGGGCAAACAATCAAGCCTTCAACTATCTCATCCTTTTCTTCAAAAACATGTAATTCCAGTGGATAATGCTTGTCAATCGGACAGGCGAGTATTTCCATCAGCTTCCTCTTCATTTACAACTTCCTCCTTAATCAAGTATCTAAGAGATGTTTATTAAATTTGTCAGTTAGAACGTTAATAAAATATCCAAGACTACTTGATACCAATTTGGTCCTGTTGATCTAACAACGCGGCCAGAATGGATTTCAAAAGATGCTACCAAATTTTGAAGTTTTTCGGCAACCTTTAGCTTAACCTTTTCAACAGGGTTTTCGTTTCGCTTGGCATGTTCAAAATCGTAATAGTGTACCCAACCACCAGTATTTCTTAGCGCCAATATAGCATATGGCAGGTATTCAAGCGCTTTCTCCGGCAACGGCATGAGAACTCTATCTGCTGATCTGTTGAGCTTTGTTTGGATGATGTCTTTTGCATCACCAAGTATGGGAACAACCCTCTCAAAAACACTGTTAATCCTGATGTTTTCCTGCATAAGATGATAAGCCGCTGGGTTGACGTCAATTGAATATACTTTTTTGGCGTTTGAATATTTTGCGATGATTATGGAGAAGCAGCCGACTCCCGCAAACATGTTAACAACAACCTCTTCATTCCTAACTAGCTTTGCAATTCGCATTCTTTCGAAGAAAAGCCTTGGCGAGAAATAACATTTCGCTACGTCAATGGAAAATTGGCATCCAGACTCCCTGTGAACTGTGACCGTTTTATTTTCACCGGCAACATACTCCAATTTTCTAAGTCTAAAATCTCCAGAGACAGGGCTTGTTTGAGCTAAAACTGTTTTAACGTTTTTGTGGACGTTCAAGATGGCTTCTGCGATTATCTTGCTATATTTCCTTGACTCTTCGGTTAGGCGTAGAATTGCGATATCTCCAACAATGTCATATGAATTGTAGATGTAGGCTAGGTTTCTTTCTGGAATAAAGTCTGAAAGGATGTCTTTTAACCGTCTTTTCAAGTTTCATACTTCCAACCATTCCTAATAATTTCTCGGAAACATTTAAAAGCAAAACAGTTTTCTTGTAGGGAAAGGGAAGAAGACATGGAGAAGACGCCCACCGGAATTGTCTACGAATGTGTGAGATGCGGGTCAAAAGTTCCTAGCGAAGAGTTGGAGCTCCGCGGCGGAGAAATAAAGTGTATAGTTTGTGGGTACAGAATTCTGAAGAAAATTAAACCTCCCGTTGTTAAACGTGTTCCAGCCAGATGAAAAGATGCACTTCCCTAAGTCTAGGGCATTGAACTTGCTGACTTAATCGTCGATGCTAGAAGATTTCTTTTTCTCCGATTTTGCGAAGAGCTCTGCCGCGAAGTTTTACTGCTGGACCAGTAACCTCTTCAGGTTGTCTCTCAACAGTTTTCCTTTTTACGGTTTCCCCGCATATGCCCTTGGGGAGGAGACGCCTTTTCACGCATATGGCGTACGTGCAGTTTGCAACGTTGCAAGGTTCCTCTGTCCATCTACACCATACACCGTCTTTTCGGTAGATGATAGCGTTCTTTGTACACTTGAAAGATTGACATTGTGGAGAACAAATTTTCACTTGCGCCAATACACGCACAACCTTTGACGCAAAATTTTACCCTTTTTGCTGCACCACTTTTTCTCTAACAGATTTTTGGCGTGAATTGATATAAACTTTTTTCCTTCAAACTCCTTATTTCAACTCTAACCTGCGCTTTTCTTCGCCGCAGAGCTTCTTCTTCGGTAAATCTCTAATGAAAGAATCATTACAACAGTAGCAACAATAATTATTATCGTTGCCAGTTGGCCAGTTTCGACAAGTAATCCCGCTAGGGAGACATACTTTTCTATTTTAATTTGTGCTGTAGCTTGGTAATCGATATAATAATTTTTGGCAACACAAATTTGCGTCTGACCAGGCAAGTAAACAGCAACTTGCAAGTCCCCACCAATCAGATTGCTGAATTCGGCCATGCCACTAGAGTTCGTTTGTTTTGGCGGTATGTTTAATCCTTGGCGTAATACTGTTACGTTTGCGCCGGCAATTGGTTGCCCAAAATAGTCGACAACTTGCACTGTGAGGGTTAATCCGTAAAGTTTGCAGCTTAAGGGTAGGGTTGCACTTCCATTAGTCAAGTCAACGGTTCCTTCGTTAATTTTTATTCCATTAGCATAAACTTCCACGTGATACTTTCCTAGGACACAATTGAAGGTTGCAACCCCGTTAACCGTCGTATTCTCGTAATATAGACCTCCCATAAACTCTAGGACTTTGACTGTGACGTTGTTTATTGGTTTGTTGGCGGCGTTTGGGTTTGTCACGTTTACTTTCAACGTGTATGTTGGACAAACTATTGTCACGTTGTACCATGCCACAGCGTTCCCGTTTATGAGTAATGTTGGGATTCTTGTGGTGTTGAACATTACATCGTAACGTGAAGAGTTTAATTGGTAGCTGGCGTTAGGCAGCAACGAGTGAAATTCCGCTGTACCGTTGATGTCTGTGATGAGCGTCTGGTTTTCCGGCTGTGATGTCAAATTAATTTTAACTTCGGGCATGCGAATTTCGTTCCCATCTTTTATGGCTATAGCGGTAATTCGAATGTTGGTGAGGTTGCAGACCAAATCAAAAGATGCTGCACCGCTAATCTCTATTGTGGTTACGTTAACCTTTTGCTCCTTAAAATAAGCTTGCAAGTCATACCTTCCGATTTCAAGCTTTAAACGCGCTATTCCATCCGAGCCTGTTGTCTTATTTACAACAGATTTGCCATCTTCATAAACTCGAACAGCGACGCTTTGCACAGTTTCACCCGCGAGATTTCGGGCGGTAACGTTAACGTCGAACCCTGGAACGCTGAAGCGTTGGAAATCTGGCGCTTTCTTTTCTGTTGGGTGGCTTGAGGTTGAAGTTATGTTAACTGTGTATTCGCCTATAGTGGCGTTCATGGGAACAGTCCAGTTTGCGTAAACGAAGCCTAAATCGTCAGCTTGCATGTCTGTTTGGTTAGAAAGTACTTCTGTTCCAAAAAGTATCTTTACCGTAACATTCTCATATTGCTGGTAGCCTGCCGCTTTAATGTTTACTGTGTCGCCTCTATGATACTCCGTGCGGTCTGTTAACCCAACAAAAAAGGTTTCTGTTGCTAGAGTTTCATTAAAAGAAACCGTGTAGGTTCCGGTATAGTTTGTGTGGGCACCATCAAAGGCATCTGGATATGTTATTGTTGCGTTTCCAATTCCAGTGTCTGTGGTTTTTGAGAGAGGTATCAGTTTCCAATATGTTTCGTTTGATGGTGTTGGCGCTTCAACTGTTATGTTTGCATTGTAAATGGTGTTGGGTTCTCCTCCGGTTAGACTTATGGAAATTTCAACTGTTGCGTTCTCTGTCAGTTGTTCTGGGGGTGTAGGCTTACTTATCTGGATGTAGTATGCAGTTTCTACGAAAAACCATGATGTGGCGTTAATGTTTGCAGTAATATCCCACAATATTATCGTGTAGTTTCCTCTTGGAAGCGAAGGAACAAGAAAGGATGCATTTACATTGTTTTCTGTGGCGGTTTCATTAATCATGAGCGTGTTGCCGAACCAAATTTGATATAAACCGTTCGTTGTGTTTACGGTTCCAATGACGCGAACAGTTTCTCCAACATTTCCCTTACGTGTTTCCGGAGAAATAGAAGTGATTTCCACATCAACGGCATTAACATGCGGAATAAACAGTTGTGAAAACACTGTTAAGGTTAGTAAGGTAATTAGCGCAGTTATAATTGCTTTTTTATTCAAACTTCATTACTCTCCAACTGCTCCAGCGTTCTCATTGCGATGTGAAACATTTACTATCAAGAGAACATTTTAAACTTTACCTTTATCCGGCAAGAAACCTTTGGGATGGATAGAATTTATCTTGGCTTGCAGAAACTACTTAAATGAAGAAAGTCAACTATTAGCCAAAATTTGAGGAGTGCAGCATGATTGAAGACATTTTAGGTTTAGTTAAGAAGCATGAAGAGTGGCGTGGAAAGCAATGCATTAACCTTATTCCCTCTGAGAATATCATGAGCCCAACCGTTAAAGCCCTTCTCTCATCAGATTTCGGAAGCCGCTACACCGCAAGAGACCAGTTTTACATGGGCACAAAATTTACTGATGAGATAGAAGAGTATGGCGAGAAACTTGCAAAGGAAGTGTTCAAGGCTGAAACCGCGGACTTACGCCCGCTCTCGGGGCACATTGCAGATTTGACATTCATAGCCAACTTCACCAAACCAAGGGACGTTTTAATGTGCGTTTCGCCAGAGGACGGCGGGTACCCAGGCATGTGGAAGCAGGGGTTAGCTGGACTTTTACATCTTAAAGCAGTGCCTTTCCCCTTTTCAAAGGATAAGATGAACATAAACGTCGAGGAGGCAAAAGAGACTATAAAACGCGTAAAGCCGAAGATTATTGTTTTTGGTGCAAGCTTAATCACTTTTCCGCATCCGGTTAAGGAGTTGGCTAGAACAGCTAGGGAAAACGGAGCAATTGTGGGATATGACGGCTCCCATGTTTTGGGGTTGATTGCAGGCGGAGAATTCCAGGACCCATTAAGAGAAGGAGCATGCGCCCTTTTTGGCTCAACCCACAAGACGTTCTTTGGTCCCCAAGGGGGCATAATTTTGGCGGACAAAGAGCATGGGGAAATCCTTAAAGAGAGAATTTACCCAGCCTTTGTGGATAATGCCCATTGGAACCGCATTGCAGCTTTGACTATGGCGCTGGCTGAAATGAAAAGTTTCGGCAAAGCATACGCGAAACAGGTGATCGCTAACTCGCAAGTTTTGGCTAAAGCCCTTCATGATTATGGCTTTCCGGTAATATGTGAACATTTTGGCTTTACTAAGTCGCATCAAGTTATACTGAATTATGGCAGCAACGAACGCGGCAGAGCAGTGGCTGAAAAGCTTCAACAAGCAAACATAATAACTGATTGTGTAATTAGAATTGGCACAGGTGAGGTTACAAGGCGCGGTATGAAGGAAAGGGAGATGCTGAAAATTGCGGAGCTGATTAAGCGAACAGTTCTGGATAAAGAAGACCCTGATAGCGTTAGAAGGGATGTTTCCAAACTCTCTGCTGAGTTTCAAAAAATCGAGTTTTGTTTTGAAACTTAACATGGGTGACTTTATTTTGTCGTCTTCTATATTCTCTAACAAGCAAGTGGCGAAGTGAAAAACGTTGGAGACTTCGGTTCCGCAGCCTCTCATAAATGCTTTGAAGAAGCAGAAGTACCATTTTGTTGGTAGACACTCAGCTGTTAAAAGGTGCAGATGGCTCTATGAAACTCTAATTAACGATAGGGCATGCTACAAACAGAAGTTCTACGGAATAAAAACGCACCAGTGCATACAGATGACGCCCGCAGTTTTTTACTGTACACAAAGATGCTTGTTTTGTTGGAGGGCACAAAGCGGTGACCTTCAAATTACGTGGGATGAGATGCAACTGCCAACATGGGATTCCCCGGATGAAATCGTCGAAAAGTGCATTGAAGCCCAACTCAAAATTTTAAGTGGATATAGGGGGAATCCTAAGACCAACAAGCGGAAGTTCGCGGAAGCCCTAACACCCAAGCATGCTGCCATAAGCTTGACTGGCGAACCAACACTCTATGAGCCAATAGGAGAGCTAATAAAAGCTTTTCACAAGAGAGGGTTTACAACATTCCTGGTTTCAAACGGAACTATACCTTCAGCTTTAGCAGAGTTAAGCGAAGAGCCAACGCAACTCTATGTTTCTGTATGCGCTCCAGACGGGGAGTCGTTTAAGCGTGTTTGCCGCCCTCAAATTCCAAACGCGTGGGAGAGGCTGAATGAAACTTTGGCTCTTCTGCCAAGCTTCAACTGTCCAACGGTCATTCGTATAACGCTGGTTCGCGAGTATAATATGGAAAATATTGGGGGTTACGCGAGGCTTGTGGAGAAGGCTAATCCAACTTATGTTGAGCCTAAAGCTTACATGCATGTTGGATTTTCTAGGCTCAGGCTCGGCTATGAAGGCATGCCGAATCATAAAGAAATACGGGATTTTGCAGAACGATTAGCAAGGGAAACCGGCTACAAAATTATTGACGAGTCACGTGAAAGCCGCGTTGTTTTGTTGAGTAGACTTGAGAGACCTATTAAGTTTGGCAGCGGATAGTTGCAAATGATTCAAATATGCAAAGTATTAATTTATGATAAGCTTTTATCTATGAATCACTTAAGAATAAACCTTAAATAGTATTTCAGCTATTAGCCTAAGTCTTAAACCAAAAATTGAATCTGGGTGTTCGATATGGTTAGCGAAGGAAGAGGACGATTGTTCAGAAGAAAAGACGGAAAATTTCTCATATACCTACCAAAAGACCTAGCTGAAGACAGCATGTTCCCATTCAAAGGTTCAGACTCCATATTTGTCAAAGTGAGCTTCAAACTAGGAGACGACAAACTCCTCATAGAAAAATGGAAAGAGCCAGAGCAGCCAAAAACCTAGCAACCAACACATTCAAAAACCCCACCCACCTTTTTAAACCAGAAAGCATACAAATACTCCACCACATATTTCTCTAAAAAGAAGAAGCGGTGTAAAGTTAACATGCCAACGTTGAAAGCCGTTTTGAAGGAAATAAGAAAGGAGCTAAAGGAAAAAGAGAAAGTGCGAGAAGAAGCCCAAAAAAGCATGAGAAAAGCAACAAGCCTTTCCAAGCAAGCCATACTTCTAATCCACCAAAAAAGGCTGGAAGAGGCAAAGAAACTTGTCGAAAAAACAAGAGAAATTCTCTCAAGGCTAAGTGACCTTTCAACAAAATATCCGGATATTATCTACAGCGGACTTTTCAACTCTGCACTTCAAGAATATTCCGAAGCAAACATCTTCTTGAAACTAATAGAGGAGTCAAGATTCGTAACGCCGAAGGAAATAAACGTTCCCTCAGTTGATTTTGTACTTGGGCTGGCTGATGTTATAGGGGAATATAGGCGTTTGGCTTTAGATGCCCTGCGAGAAGGAGATGTGGAAAAGGGAGAAAGGTGCCTACAGATAATGGATGAAGTTTACACAGAACTTATGGCTATGGACGAGGCTTACATGCTTGTTCCAGGACTTAGAAGAAAATGTGATGTCGCAAGGAAAATCATTGAAACCACGCGTGGAGACGTAACACAAGAAGTGAGAAGAAAATCACTAGAAAACCATCTAAAGCAGTTTGAAAGTTTACAGCAGAAAAAGCGCCGAGATAAGAAAAGGTAAATGAAGTGAACATGAAAAGTGTGTTGCCTCGTTTTTCAGTTGAAAAAGCCCGTAAAACTCAGTTGCGGTTGTCAAAGCAAATAACATTTGAAGATAGGCTGCCAGAAGAAATCAAGCATGTTGCAGGAGTTGATGTTGCCTATACGCTGGATGCCTCCATAGGCGCCGTAGCAGTTCTAGATTATGCTTCTCTAAAGCTTGTTGAAGCACAAACAGCCCTTTACAAAACCCGTTTTCCATACATCCCAACACTGCTCTCCTTAAGAGAGACACCGCCAGCGGTTTTCTGCATCGGAAAGTTAAAGATAAAACCAGACGTTTTCCTTGTTGATGGACACGGTTTTGCACATCCGTATCGCTGTGGATTTGCAAGCCACCTGGGACTTGCAATTGGCAAGCCAACAATAGGCGTCGCAAAAAGCATTCTGCTTCATGATGTCAGAGAATTGAGGGTTGAAGATGATGTTGTTCTTCTTAAACATGATGAGGAAATTGTTGGGGCTGCTGTGACAACGAAACACGGATGCAAACCCGTCTATGTTAGTGTTGGGCACATGATTTCGCTGGAAACCGCTATCAAAATCGTCAAACACTGCACAGGCAGCAGCCGAATCCCAGAACCAATTTTAAGAGCGCATGAAATAGCAGAAGCTGAGAAACGAAAAATCAATATTGCTTCTGCCCCCTAACAATAAGAAGTGGAATCTAGTTGCTTCACCCAAAACTTAAAGCCTTAACAAACAAAATCCGAGATAAAAGCCTAAGAGAAAAAGTTACCGAATTATTAGAAAACCCAACATTCGAAATAAAAGGCAAAAAGTATGTAGGCTTACCGCTGGAAGTTTCACCAGCCGGGCTGTCGCATCATCACTGTTACCCAGGCGGATACATTGAACATGTTGTTTCAACGGCCAACCTCGCGATGGCATTATGCAACTCTGTTGAGAAGGTTTATCATGGAAAGGTTAATCGAGACCTTGTTTTGGCTGGCGTTTTATTGCATGACATTTTTAAGCCAGCAACATATGCCGTTAACGATGAGGGAAACTACATTTCAACAAGCCTAGCTGATTACATGGACCACCTATCCCTTGCGATTTCAGAGCTTGTCAGAAGAGAATTCCCAATAGAGCTAATCCACATCGTATCAGCCCACCACGGAGATTATGGACCAATCAGACCCCACACTGTTGAAGCTTTAATTTGCCACTTGGCGGACTTAATAGATTCGCGATTCAACGGGGAAATCCTAAATGCAGCAGCATACCTCTCAAGAAAAGCCACAGGCGAAGAGTTGCAAGGATTAACTGCAAAAGAAGCTCTTGAAATAACCCAGTCAAAAGCCGTTGAAGGCTGGGAAGGCGTGACAAAAACTGTTGAGGAAATAAAACGGAAAAGAGAACGCAAGTCAAAGCGAAACATACGAAAATTATAAAGACTTGATAGTTGTTTATTGTTTGACAAACACAAAAAGAGGCGTGCCATATGGAAATATCCTTTGAGGAATTCCAAAAACTTGACTTGCGTGTTGGAAAAATTTTGGAGGCAAACCAGATTCCTGGTTCAAGGAACCTCATAAGAATGATTGTGGATTTTGGAACAGAGAAGCGGCAAGCTGTTGCTGGGCTTCTTCAATGGTATAAGCCAGAAAACCTTGTTGGCAAAAAATGCGCTTTTATTCTTAATCTTCAGCGGAGAAAATTCATGGGCGTCGAGTCACAATGCATGATTTTAGCTGCGGAAGATGAAAAGGGCAATGTTGTAGTATTGCAGCCAGAAAAAGACATTGCAGAAGGCAGTAGAATACATTAGATTCGCGCTAAAATCAAACTTCAACTTAATAATAGTTAAATATTCCTTATTTGGTTAAGGAGCTAATTTGTAAAAGAAGGGTGAAAATAATGAAGATATTAAGTAAAAAGGCTGTTGGACTTCTAATCGTCGCAATGTTACTAGCGGCTTTTGTGCCAAATTTAGCATACGCTACAAACAGCCTCGAATTGGAAATAAGCTACGAATGGGCAACAGACGGCGAAAGCTATTCGAACTCTGTCGCTGCAGGAGACATTGACGGCGACAGTATCACGGAAATGGTTACTGTTGGATATTTCCGCAACTCATCAACACACTTTTATGATGGCGAATTGGATGTTTGGAGTTGGAACGGCACGGATTTAAGTAGCGAACTTGCAGAATATTTCCATTCAGAATACACTGGTTCAAATGATACTCGATTTAACGCTGTAGCATTAGGTAATGTTGACAATGAGACAGACACTGAGATAATTGTGGCTGGGCAGGGAAACTTTCTGTTTGTAATATCAATAACTCCACCTAGAGTTGCTTTTCAAGAGCAAGGATTACTGTTTGTAGGCAGCTGGAATGGCTCTACATTCGCACGAGAGGATTTTGTAAAGTGGCCGGATGACCATACTCAAAAAGCAAGATTCTTAGATTTAGCTATCGGCGACTTGGATAAAGACAATGATACAGAGATAGTTGCAGTTGGCGCTGTAGACACGACACCAGGTAATGAAACTGATTTCCAAGGGGTGATGACTATATGGAGCATGACTCCCGGTGGGCTAAATTTGGAAACTAGTTACGTTAAAAGTATTACTGGTGGAGAAACAATTTGGCGAGCTGTAACCATAGATGATGTCGACAACGATGGGGAATTGGAAATCGTCATTGTTGGTGATTTCTACGACACAACTCTCAACCAGAGGTGCGCTATGATTCGCATATGCACATGGGATGGTTCAGATTTAGCGTGGGAAACTAGTTCGCAATGGTTTACCTATAGTGACACATACGCTACCGACGTAGCGGTTGGAGACATAGACTCAGATGGGATACCAGAAATTATAACAAGCGGATATCAACGGAGCGGTGAATCTGTAAATGCGCAAATTAGAGTTTGGACATGGTATGAGGAAGTTTTAACACTAAAGTCTAGTGTAGAAGGTGGAGTGGTGGAACCGTCTGTTTTAACGCTTGGCACGACTCTTGCAGTAGGCGATGTTGACGACGACGGTAAAAACGAAATAATTCTAGGCGTAATTTTCTACCTTATCTTCTGGTCAAAAGCGCATATCAGAGTGTTTGCTTGGGAAGATGGAACATTAATTGTAAAAGGCTCTAAAGATTGGGAAGGCGCATCTTATGTTCAAAGTATTGTAATAAACGACGTAGACAACGATGGCAAAACAGAACTCATAACAGCGGGATACTCAGCTGGTCTCATGGTGATTCCCACCTCTGAACTTGCCATATGGAGCGTCAGCAAAATTGCAAGTTCACTCACTCTTACGCTAAGTTCATCAACTATTGTAATAGGCGAAAGTGTAAAGATAAGTGGCACACTAACAGACGAGACTGGAGACACACCGATACCGAACACTGAAATTACACTGGAATATTCCATTGAACCGCTACCAATAACCACATATCTAGCAACTGTGAGAACCAACGAGAATGGAGAATACACATTCACATGGGAACCGCCGAGACCAGGCAACTATCTAATTATTGCTAGTTGGAAGGGCAATTTTGAACATGAAGGAACAAGCGTTACTGCGCCATTAACTGTTGAAAAAGCCTCAAGTCTTCTGGCGATAGCGCTTTCAAGTTACGCCGCGAGAGTTGGAGATATCATACACGTGAACGGTACGCTGTATCCGGCAAAGGCGACACAAATAACAATGGAATATACGCTTCCAAACGGCACAATAATAGTTAAAACTGTTGATTCAAACAATGCAGGAACATTTAGCGACACCTTTACAGCAGATCCGGTTGGAGCATGGAACATAAAGGCAAGCTGGACAGGAGACGACACTCATGCGGGAACAGAAAGCTTGCCCCTACTATTGAGCGTGTCAAAAATCCAAAGCGCCTTAGAAATATCTGCATCACCTTTAACCGTTAATTTAGGCGAAGAAGTCGCAATAAGTGGGACATTGATGCCTGGGCAGACTACTACGGTGACAATAACATACACTATGCCTAACGGCACAGTTATAACAAAAAATGTTGCAACATCAGGTTCAGGAGTATTCACAGATACTATCAAACTTAATCAAGCTGGTGTCTGGCAGATCAAGGCAAGCTGGAATGGAAATGAGCAATACGAAGCTTCGACAAGCGCTCCAGTAACGGTTGTAGCTCAAGCCGTGGACCAGATAACTCCAATTTTGGCGATGGCTGGCTTGGGAGCGGGCTTAATAGCATTAATACTTGCTGCCATCGGGGTTATGACTCTTGGAAAAAAGGCTGGAAAACAGCCAACTCCTTCTCCACCGCCAACAGAAGCCCCACCTTCAACCTAAGCCCATAAAACTCCTTTTTTCTCTTTTAACCCAACAATTTTTTTATGGCTTCAGCTTTTTCGCTTCCAGCCAAATATTCAATCATTTCTATATCTAAGTCAAGCCATTTGGCAATTCCAGCAGCCATTGCTGGGTTATTCTGAAAGATAATTCGTAGGTAAGGAAGGGTTTCTTTTGAAGCTCTAACGGCAGATATGTGACATTTGCGTTTAATTTTGTATCCGATGTTCAGTTGCATTGAGCGTTCAGCTTTGGACTTTGATAAAGCCTGTATTCGTTCGGGAAATTTGAAAGGTATCCACCCGCTGGGTTTAGTGTTTTGCCTTGCCATAGCTACGCCAGCAGTCATATAATCAATTACGTAACGTATGAAACTCCAATCTTGGGTTGCCCGTATTCTTCCACGATAGACATCAGCTATAGAAAGTGCGTCCATTGCCTTGGCTAAGTCATGCGGGTCTGTTAAATGTGCTGGAACATTTTCGTATATCCATTCAAAAAGCATGTCGATGTCGACATCAGCCATGTCCACCGCGTTTTTCGCGCCGGAGCACGTCTTTCCATAGATTATCATCCTTAAAACGTTGAAAATCGTCTCTTGCCTATCGCGGTATCCAAGCCAGCTAACATCATCATAGGTGAGTTTCTTCTTGCCTTGAGCAAGAGCTTGAAGGTCATTAACAGCCGAGCGGACATCGCCTTCTGAGCGTTGGGCAATAAACTTAAGCGCGTTCTCTTCAGCCTTAATTCCCTCACGCTCACATATACGTTTTAGATGCTTCATAACCTCGCTTGCGGAGGGTTTTTTGAACTCTATTAGGAGGCAGTAGTTGCGAAGATTTGTAAACCGAGGGTCATAAGCATTGTTAGCTATTAAGACTACTGGGCACTGCGCAGTTTTAACAATGTCCGTTATAGCTTTGACGCCGCCCTTGTCAGCTGTTCCAGTCAAGCCGTCTAACTCGTCTAAAAGAATCAGCCTTTTTCGACCAAAAAGCGAGCCATACTGGGAAGCCAACCCAGCAAAACGTTTCACCGCTTCTTCTGTTCGGTAATCACTTGCGTTTTTCTCAACAAACTCCATTTTAAAATCATTCGCCAAAGCTTCAACCGTAACTGTTTTCCCAACTCCCGGAGGCCCATAAAGAAAAGCGGCTCGTTTTTTAGGTATACCTTTATCCCAAGACTTTATCCAGTCAACAAGTTTTTTAATAGCTTCTGGGTTCCCAACAATCTCCGCCATGGTTTTGGGCTTGTGTTTAACCGTCCATGAGGCATACAAGAGCTTTGCGCCTACCTCGTCTTTTTCAATTCGCTTCCAGCCTCAACAAGTCTGGCAAGTAGGGCGCTAAGCTGAACTTCTTCATCTGCACCCGCAACAAGCCGGTAGTCTATTTCGCCAACAATGTCTGCTAAACGTATTTTCATTGGTTCAGGTATGTCTGCTCGGAAAATTTCTGTGTGAATTTGCCTGATTATGTCGCTTCCAGCCACGCCGTACTTCTGAATCATTTCACGGAGTTGTTTTCGCGCTTCTATAAAGTTGCCTTTCATGGCTATGTCTATCATTTTTTGCACATCCGCAGGATTAGCCCTTCCAGTAATTGAATAAACAACCTTTGCATCGATGGGTTTGTTTAACGACGCTGCAGCCTGTAAGGTGTTTATCGCTCTTCTTAGGTCTCCGCCGCAAACCTCGAAAACAGCGTCTAATCCCTCATCAAGAAGTTTTATGCCTTCTCTTTCCGCTATATACTTCAGATACTTATCATGTTCTTCTCTGGGTAGAAAAGTGAAACGGAAAGGGGCGCATCTGGATTGTATGGGCTCTATTATTTTTCCACTGTAGTTTGCGCATAAGATGAAGCGGCATGTTTCTGTGTAGCGCTCCATAGTCCGCCTTAGTGCCTGCTGCGCGTCTGCGGTCATGTTGTCTGCTTCATCCAGAATCATTATCTTGAAAGGGATTTCGCCAATGGAGCGAGCCCTCGCGAAGGTTTTTACAGTTTCCCTAACAACATCAATTCCTCTCTCGTCGCTGGCGTTCAGTTCCATAATATGTTCCCTGTAACCTTCGCCATAAAGGTCTCTAGCCAAACAAAGAGCTGCTGTTGTCTTTCCAGTTCCGGGCGGTCCGGCGAAAATGCAATGAGGCACATTTCGCGACTTAACGTAGCTCTTTAAACGTTCAACTATTTCTTTTTGGTTGACCATTTCATCTAATGTTTTAGGTCTATATTTCTCAGCCCACATCTCAAAACTCAAAGTAAACCCCACTAGGTTTGATAGTTGGAATTATTAATAAATGCTTACGTAAATAAAGGAGTAACTTTGTTATGACGACTTGGCGTCGTGTTTAGATAAATTAAATGTTTCATTTATTATATATTCCTTCCCAGAATTTCTGGAAATAATGCTTAAATGTTAATTGGCTAGTTTAACGCGCCATACACAATTCGCAAACGTAAGGTGAGGAAATGACAGAACGTGTCTTTAGGAACAGCTCTTACTTAAATGGGAAGTCAACCACTGGAACGACAACACGTGTAAAAGACACGAGTCCTACAAGCGGAATGTGCCCCATATGTATCAGAGACTGCCCAGTACTGTGTGAGATAAGCCTATCGGCCTTCAGAGGAAGAGAAGCGCTTTACCCCGAACCAGTTCAGTTTGGATACAGCACAGCAGGAGCCCTCAAAGACTTCGGATTAGACTGGTCCCACTTCAACATTCAAGCTGGTTTATTTGACGCCATGGGCATCGAAGAAAACCCCGATGTTGCACTTTTCCCAAACGTTAACATTGAAACAAAAGTGGCGGGCATACCGCTCAAAGTTCCAGTTTTATGCGGAGCTTTCGGCTCAACAGATGTCGCGAGGCTGAACTGGGAAGGATTGGCAATAGGCACAGCCCTTTCCGGCACAATGATAATAGTTGGCGAAAACGTGTGTGGCATGGATCCTGAAGCACGGTTTACTAATGGAAAAGTTACATACTCAAAAGAGCTTAAGCGCAGGGTTGAATTGTTCCGAAAATTCTGGGATGGAAAATACGGGGACATTGCAGTGCAAACAAACGTGGAAGACCAGAGGCTTGGAGTTGACGTCTACGCAATTTCAAAACTTGAGGTAAACGTTATTGAAAGGAAGTGGGGACAAGGCGCAAAGGCAATTGGAGGCGAAGTTCGCATAAGGGACTTGGATAAAGCGATAATGATGAAGAAAAGAGGATACATTGTAATCCCCGACCCCGAAGACCCAACTGTGCAGCAAGCCTTCAAAGATGAAGTGTTCAAATCCTTCGAAAGACACAGTAGGGTAGGCATACCAAAAGAGAAAGATTTTGTAGAAGACATAGAGTGGCTAAGAGAGCAAGGTGCAAAACATGTAACTCTTAAAACAGGAGCCTATCGACCAACAGCCGTGGCATACACCCTAAAAATAGCATCAGAAGCAAAAATTGACGCAGTATACTTTGATGGAGCAGGCGGTGGAACAGGCATGAGCCCCGTCCCAATGATGGATGAAATGAGCATTCCAACAGTCTACCTAGAAACCATAGTCTTAAAGTGCGCTCAAATACTGAAAAAGAAAGGACGCCATGTGCCAGACTTGATAATGGCTGGAGGATTCATAAATGAAACGCAGATTTTCAAAGCAATAGCAATGAGCAACTTTGGAGATAACCCGTTTGTAAAAGCAGTTTTAATGGCGCGTTCTCCTCTTACAGCCGTCATGAAGGCAAGCTACTTCAATCAGCTAGCTAAGGAGGGAAAACTTCCCAAGGCATTTGCCGACAAGTATGGCACAACACCGGAGAAGTTCTTTATCGCTACCCCCGAACTTAGGGCAAAGTATGGAGAGCGCTTCAAGGAGATACCATGGGAAGCCATAGCGCTTTACACGTACCTAACAGACCGCATAGGCGTAGGGCTGAAACAGTTGTTGGCTGGAGCCAGGAAATGGAAACTTGAGCTTATAAACAGAAACGACTTAATGAGCTTATCCGAAATAGCTAACAAGGTCACGGGCATACCTTTGCCGCATGAAGCGGAAAAAGACGCTGTTGAAAGAATTTTAGACTAGAATCTTCTTTCTTTTTCTGAAACAGAAGAGCAAGCGAAGCAATAAAACATCGGGCTTATGACCTCTCAACAAGCCGACAGCCCTCCGTTTTAATTTTTCAAAAGTCTTAATCTAAGTTTTTAAACTGCTGATCTTATATCTGTTAGCAGCAATAAAACCAAGGCTGGGAAAGGAGCAGGATGGTCAGCACTATTATAACGAAAATGCGTAGTTTAGATTTTGTCTTCGAGAATTTGCCTGTAAGAGTTATCGCTAACAGAAACTGCCCAGAGATCAAGCTTGCGGGGTTAAATGTTGGACCATTCGAAGAAGGAAACGAATACGAAATCCAGTATTGGATAGCCAGCGAGCTTCAAAAGTCCGGAGTTGTTCGCCTCCGCGGAGAGGAAATGTTAGATGCATCCATGCTTTACAAGATTCACTGGAAAGAGCGAGCTCAATCCGCCGGGCAACCGTCTAATCTACCAGAGGATTTCTATCCAAAAATTCGAAGAGTTCTAGCGGAATTAAAAATGGAAATTGCCAAGCAACCAGAAAAAATGCGGGAATATGAAAAAATCAAACATCTTTTTCTTGACATTGTAAACCTAAGGTTAAAGAAAATAGTCTCCCTCGCCGCAACCCCCGTCCAAACAGAACAATTCCTAAAAAGTTTAACACAGGAAGAGAGACTTCTTTATGAGAAGCTTTACAGAAACATCAATCAATGGAAAGCCGAGATACTCGAATTGAAAGGTGAAAAGGAATGACTGAAGAAATGGAAGTTGCAGATCCGCAAGAACGTTTTTTAGAACTTTTTAAGACCGAGAAGTACCGCCAGAGAATATCGCAACTTGCAGTCGCTGGAAAAACTTCGTTGATTGTTGAGTTTGAAGATGTTTTAGCTTTTGATCAGAGGCTCGCCGACGAACTTTTAGAAAAACCAGATGAGTATATAGAAAGACATGCGTGTAATGCTGCCTACCAGCAACTGGCAATAGAAGACTCTGAGTACGCGAAGAAAGTGGAGAAGGTCTCCGTTAGAATTGTGAGGCTTCTGGAAGCGACGCCCTTGCGGAAACTTGGCGCCGCCCACATTGGGAAGCTCGTCATGGTTGAAGGCATAGTTGTGCGCTCAACTCCAGTTCGCCCCATGGTCATGCGAGCCTCATTCAAGTGCAAAAGATGCGGAGAACCAACACTTATAGACCAGAGTGGCCCTTTTCTGAGAGCTCCATTTCAATGCCGAAACCCACAATGCGGTTCAAAGGGACCATTTGAATTTGTCCAAGAAGAATCAAAGTTCATAGACTCACAAGACCTTCGTGTCCAAGAAAGACCTGAAGATCTTCCGCCAGGGCAGTTGCCCAGAACGTTACATGTTAAGCTTGTTGGCGACGAGATAGTTGATGTTGCAAGGCCGGGTGATCATGTTTCAATAGTTGGGGTGGTTCGTGCAGTAGCGCCCACAATGCCGAGAATAGGAAAACTTCGAACGTTTGTTCTTCATCTTGATGCAAACTCCATTGAAGTTTTGGGAAAGGAGCCAGAAACCGCGCTACCTTCACCTGAGGAGGAGGAAAAAATTCTCGAACTTGCCAAAGACCCTTGGATACACCGGAAAATAATGAACTCAATTGCCCCTTCGATATATGGATATGATCACATAAAAGAAGCCATAATGTATCTTCTTTTTGGCGGTGTGCCAAAAACTCTCCCAGACATAACAATAAGAGGGGAGCTAAACGTCCTTTTGATAGGAGACCCTGGAACAGCGAAATCCCAACTTCTACAATATGTGGCGCGGGTTGCACCACGCGGATTGTATACGTCTGGGCGCGGTACAACAGCGGCTGGTTTAACGGCTGCTGTCATAAGGGAAAAGGGAGGAGGCATGAGCCTAGAAGCTGGAGCGCTTGTCTTAGCGGACAAGGGAATAGCGTGTATTGACGAGATGGATAAGATGCGTCCTGAAGACAGAGTTGCCATCCACGAGGCTATGGAGCAGCATACAGTTTCGGTTGCAAAAGGTGGAATAGTCGCAACACTCAACGCGAGAACCGCCATACTTGCAGCTGCAAATCCAACCCTAGGAAGATACGAGCCCCACCGCACAATCGCCGAAAACATTTCCCTGCCAGTAACCATACTCTCAAGATTTGACCTCATCTTCGTTTTGAGGGATGTACCAAACAAGGAGACAGACAGCAAAATGGCGGAGCATATCCTCGAAATCCACAGGAAAGGTTTAAGTCCTATTGAGCCTCCGATGTCGCTAGAGCTTTTACGCAAGTATATAAGCTATGCCAAGGGAATAAAACCGATTTTAACACAAGAGGCATTAAGGCGGTTAAACGATTTCTATCTAGCCATGCGCTCCGCAAGCGAGGCTGAGGGATCTCCCGTGGCGATAACAGCCCGCCAACTTGAATCCCTTGTGAGGATAGCTGAAGCCAGAGCTCGTGCAGCCCTGAGGAAGGAGGTTTTAGCTGAGGACGCAGAGGCGGCGATTGCCATGATGAAACGGTCGCTTGAAGAAGTTGGAATAGACCTATCCTCTTACAAAATTGACATAGACCTTATTATGACTGGAAAGCCCAAAAGCATGAGAGACAAATTGCAGATAATTCTTTCAACAATGCTGGAAATGGAAAAAGAGACTGGAATGGTTGAGAAGGTGGCACTTCTAAATGAGCTGGAGATGAAATATAAAATTCCAAAAACAGATGCGGAACGCCTCATTAAGCAGCTTCTACGCGAAGGAACAATCTATGAGCCCAGAGAGGGCTACTTAAAGAAAACGTAAAGAGAAGAGGAACAGTCTTTAATGTGCAGCTTCAACGTTAGCTTCTTTGTGATACTGGGCATTGGCAGTGAACACTGTTATGCCAATGGTTACACCGATGTCGCTGACTGAAACGTGGTCTGGATTTGTTATGTAGATTATCATGCTCCATCCGGACTTCAATATGAGGTCGTCGCTTGCTGTGGTGAGCGTATAGTCGCTTGTGGCTCCGCCCAATGTTGCATTCTTGCCAGTTAACGTTCCATTTTCATGTGGCTCAATGTATCCAAGGTCCTCGTTTATTGTATCAGTGGTTTTGTTATAGTACACTGTTTCCCACGAGCATTCTTGACCTCTGACGGATATTTTGTCAATCACAAGATCACGACCGCCAGTGTTAATTATTAGAAATGTCGCTTCAGCAAAGCTTGTGCCATTATGCCATATATGTAGCTTAAAGATTTGAAGGCTTTCTTCCTGAACTCTTGTGGTGGTCACGTTAATGGCGTAAAACGTCACTACTGTAGCCAGTAACACTGAAACAACCAGTATTATCAATGTTGTTACTACTACGCTTAATCCTTTCTTATTTTTTAACAGACGCATATTTCATCCCGACGTAAACTGTTTGAGAATTTACATCCGAAAAGGAAAGTAAGAACATTTGTATGTCTAAAAAACAACGCAACCGAGCGATAAAGATTCATGCGGCTAATTAAAAATTAGAAACTTGCAGTAACATTTAAAATTAATTTCAGCAGGGCATATCACAACTTTGAGGAAAATGTTAAACGCAACAGTGGGCAACATCTGATTTTAAGGAATGATAAATGAAGGCGGTAATGGTTGTTGTAGGCACACGCCCCGAAATCATAAAGATGGCGCCAGTTATCAGAGCGTTGAAAAAGCAAAAAATTCCATTAATCCTCACTCACTGCGGGCAACATTACGACTATAACATGTCCCAGCAATTTATCGAAGAACTTGAACTTCCAACTCCCAACTACGGATTCCAGATCAAGGCGTACACGCAAGGAGCACAAACTGCCCGCATAATGACATGCATGGAGCAGTTACTAAAAAAGACTTGCCCCCCGCTCATTCTGGTTGAAGGAGACACAAACGGGGTGCTCGCAACAGCCCTGGCAGCAGTAAAACTCGGAGTGCAGGTAGGTCATGTGGAAGCTGGGTTAAGAAGCTTTGACTTGCGCATGCCGGAGGAACACAACAGACGTTTAACAGACCACATATCCGCTTACTTGTTTGCACCAACGAAAACTGCTGAGGAGAACTTGAGAAGGGAGAATGTTTGGGGTAAAATCTACGTGACTGGAAACACTGTTATAGACGCCGTAAACCAGCATTTACCCATAGCCGAAAGAAAATCAAAAATAATGGAAGTGGTTCGCTACAAAAAATTTGCTTTGGCAACAGCCCACAGAGCCGAAAATGTTGACAACTTGACAGTTCTTAAAAGTTTTATGGAAGCATTTGCAGAAGCCCCCATACCAGTTGTTTATCCAATGCACCCCCGCACCAAAAAAAGACTGCAGCGCAACAAAATTTTTGATAAAATCAAAAAATCACACAACGTGCAAATCCTGCCTCCGTTGGGTTACCTGGACTTTCTAATTTTGATGAAGAACTGCGAAATGATAGTCACGGATTCAGGCGGCATCCAAGAAGAAGCGACAGCCCCATGTATAAGAAAACCAGTTTTGGTTATCCGTCTCTCCACCGAGAGACCAGAAGCGGTAAAAGCTGGTTTTGCCGAGGTGGTTGGCACGGAAAGAGAGAGAATTCTTGACGCCATGGAAAAAACGTTAGAAAGCCGAAAGGAATTGCCAATAAATTCCCCCTATGGAAACGGGGACGCTGCAGAAAAAATTGTTGAGATAATTAAGAGGGAAGCAAATTTTTAGTCTGTTAAGAAATATATGTTATTTTCTTGTCTTCCTCCTTCTTCATCTCCTCAGCTTGTAAAACCCTTCGCGCTTCAATCTTCTGTAATCGAGTAACCATCTTCTCAGCTTTAGCAATCTCCTCATCTAAACCAGCCAAATCCACATCAAAACCCAAAATTGCCCGCAACACTTCCAGAACACTCTTAGCAGCCATGGGGTCCGGCAAATATCCACGCGTTTCACCCAGAAGACAAAGAGCGGCAATCTTTTTAAAACGGGCTAAACCCAGTATCAGGCCGGCTGTGCCAACTATGGGGCTTCCCATGGGGCTTACAATTGCCCCAGCATTCAAAGCTTTGTTCAGAAGCTCCGTGGTAGTTGATGCTGCAATAACATTTGGCTTGCCCTTTGCCTCCACACGATAACCTCCAATTGTTATGATCATCTCCACACCATGTTGTTTGGCAAACTCTAATATACGGTTGGAGATTTCGTACTGTCCCTCAATCGTCTGTGCTTGGCTATCTCCGGTGAAGAGGATTAGATCGTTTTTGCCTTTGGTATTTTTCCAAAAATAAAATGTTCCTCGCAGGAGTCTAACGCTTCCTTTTTTGTTGACAAGCACGAAGTATGGGAAATGAGGGGAATATAGGTAACCTAGTTTTTCAGCCTTTAACTGTTTAACCAAATAACGCACAGCAATTTTACCAACAAGCCCCAGACCAGGAAGCCCTTCAATCAAAACGGGCTTGTTTAACTCCGTTTTCACGATTTCTCTGACAACTGTTTCTTTCAACCTCTTCGCGCCTCCTTCTTCAAAGCCATTCGATATTTGATATATTTATCGTCTGGCGAAAACCTGGGCGGATGCGGCACTCGAACTTTTCCGCCACAATGCGGGCATTCATTTGTCTTTAGCGTGTAACTTCCACAGTTTTCGCATTTTCTCAAAAGCCACACCATCATTTTTCCCTTCTGAAAACGCCTTGTCCGCCTGCCTGCTCAACATTTGAAATCACATTCTGAGCAACCCTTTGGAGAACAGCCTCCGCATGCTTGTAATTCTCTGCAACAACTTCAATGCAGTATTTTGGTGCAGCCACAACGTAAAAACGAAGCTCCACGCCCCGCGTCTTTTCAGCTTTTTTGGCGTTCAAGAAGGCTTCTTTAATTACTTTAACACCGTTCGGCTTCATACAGCGAAGCTCCACAATGCCTTTAACCTTAACGGTAGGCACTCTTATTCTTTCTTTTGCAACTTCGACAAAGGCTGAAGCTAGTTCTTCTGAAACTCCCATCTTTGTTAAGACGTCAACTCCTTCCCTTGCAATTTTTTCAAAACTTTCATAAAGCCCATATTCCTTTTCCAAAAGGGCTCCAGCCTTCTCATAAACTTCATCCAGCGGCAACCCAGCTTTTTCGGCGACACTCCGAAGTAAAGCCTCAGCTTTCCTCTCCCTTTTCCAAGACATGATTTTCTCGATTTTCTCCCTTTTCGTAACCCTTCTTAGAGACAAGTCGACATGTCCCTTTTCAATGTCAACCCGCAGAACTTTCAAAACAACTTTTTGTCCTTCACGAACAAAATCACGTATGTTCCGAATCCAAGAGGAGGATATTTCTGAAATGTGAAGCAGTCCCCTCTTGTTAAACTCGTCCAGCTTCACGTAAGCGCCATAGTCAGTAACGGTTTCCACGGTGGCTATGACTAAGTCGCCGACTTCAGGCCATTCTGGTTTTTTGACCGCCATTCATCACACACGTTCCTCATTCAAAAACTGCGACTATTTCCCCCTTAATTATAGCTTTACCTCCAGATGGTTCCGCAAGTTCGGCTCCGCAAACGTTGCAGTTAACCTTGTTTACGGCGTTGCTGAAGACTATTTGTTCGTTACCGCACTTTAAGCACTTCACTTTGAGGAAACTGCTTCCCGGTTTTGGAATAAGCTTCTCCCATTCAGTCAAAACTCTTCCTCCAGCATCAAGTAATTGTCAGTTTTCTCAGCCGTATGCCATCTTTATGTCTTGTGTAACCGCAGACTTTACACTTAAGTTTCAAAGTCTGCTTCTTCGTTGTTTTTGCAAATTCTCTCTGAAGGGGGTACTTCTGACCGCCGTAGCCCTTCTTTTCTCTTTTGTGATGGCGCTCTCCAGCAGCTAGGGCTCTCCTTTTTCCAGCCTTATACAAGCTAACTGTGTGAACTTGATGAGCTTTACACCTTGGGCAATATGTTCTTACCTCTTTAGGAACGTTCATTCTGACACGACCAGCTTTGCATAAAGAATTCATACGTGCTATTATACTTTTTCGCTATGCAAACCGCCAAGCAAAGCATCGCAGTACAACCTAGTCGCTAACCTCAACCATTTCGGCTAAACCTTGTTTTGACAAGATTTTGGCGTTTTCAACCGGTAGGGATGCTATGTCCTCCGCTTTAAATGGACCATATGTGTCCATGTCTGCGCCTACTATTGCTGGAACATCTTTTAAGAAGCGCAGAACAACCCCTCGGCGCTTTGTTTCGATGCCAGCCTTAGGCGCGTATCCATGGAGAATGTTCTTAACAAGGTTGCGGTACGCTTCTGCAAAAGATGAAATTTCTTTGTAAATCTTTTCTTCCTCAACCGTCAAAACATCTGTTGGAACTTTTTCGCCTTTAGCCATTTTTCTGATTAGTTTTCTATAACGTAACCGAGTTAATTCGCGAATCATACGTTTAACGTTTTGCATCTCGCCCTTGAGAAGGGAAGCCTTAACCGTCCTTTTATCAAGCATGCGGCTTTCCTCTCTAAGCCTTTTCAAGTATTCGACAAGTTCTGAATAGAAATTTTTTGGAAGCTTGACAAGTTCGATGCTCTCAAGTTCACTCTTCCAAATTTTGTATAACTCCTCATACATTTCTAGTTCACAACCTCCGCTCTACCTTTACAAACAAGCAATATAGCCGCGGCTGTTGGTAATTCAACTTTCTGATTTTTGTAAGGACCAAAAGTTTCGTCGCCAAGCCTAAATTCGGGAGCATCAGAAACAAAAACTGTTGCTGTTCCTTCCTTAAAGGCTATTGCGTGCTTAAATGGATCGAAACTCTCAATTTCCAAAAGAGGAAATTCAACTTTCTTCAAACCAGTTTTGCCATGTAATGTGTCTGCCAGCCTTATCAGACGGTGAACGTCGGTTGTAACGACTGTGTCGATTTTCGCGGATAACAGCCTTAAGACGTACTCTGCTATTTTTCTCCACGTCTCAGATCCAACCCCTTTGACGGTGCTTGCCACGGCGGAACTTTTTAAACCAGCGATAAGGACTTCCCTATTTTTCAATATAGCCTCAATAACGTTCCTCTTCAATCCGACCTCCCTGAGATCCTTTTCGCTTGCTTTTGAGATGAAGCCAGCCATACCACTGGCCATTCTTCTACGCCAGCCAACATCGGCGCTGGAAAAGCCTAGGCTAAAAACGCTTCCTTTCACGCTTTTCTCTCGCAGTCCATGAAAGGACATGTCTAGGCCTAAACCAGTAATGTAATCAACTATTTCCTTCCGTGCCATAGCATCAAGACTCACATAAGCCTCGCTTTCAACATGAATGTGGTAGCCGCGGTGACCCGAGAAAAATACGTGGATTTCTTTTTCGGAAAAACCAAAATCTTGCATTAGCATATCCAGAAGTTTCATGGTTTCGGTTTTGGCGGAGTTTAAACATGTTTCGCAGGGCCACGTGTTTGCATCAAACTTTCTGCCGCCACAAACTGGACAGTTTTCTGGAACTATGCCTTTGCCTGAAAACCCGCATGCGCCGCAAACCCACTCGTCGTGAACCTTATTGCATGGTGTGGGAATGTGGTCTGCGTCGATGTCGAAAATTAGGTCGGCGCCAAGCCAACCTTTTTTGTCCATTTCCGCCTCAGCATTTTCATAGTAGGCACAGGAATAATACGCGTCTGAGTAAGCCTCCCGTCTTAGAAAAGATTCTAAACTTTCTCCCGTCTTGAAGCCTATGTGCCTTAACATGGTCTTTCCATCAAAAGCCAAGAAGCCAAACTCCCTTTTTTCAATGTTTTTAGGCGCATTGTTGGCAGTGTAGCTTCCCTTATAATATGTCTCGAATTTTCTTTTAACAAATTCGCGGGAGAAATTCATGCCGCACCGCCAACCCTAGGACAATTAAAATAACCTAAAGTTTCTGCTTTTAAGTTTGTTCCATAACATGCGGCTCATGCTTATTATTAATGGGTAAGCAACAATCCACGACAAAGAGTACAGTGGTCCATAATAATCATGGAAGCGTCTAAATTGAACTGAATTGCCTCCGACACTCAACCCAATAATCGAAAGCGTAATGATCCTTAAAATGTTCAAAACATAAGTAATTATCGCACCAATGACAAAATAAATTATTTTATGACTTAGTGGAATATCAGTTTTTTTCAAAAAGATTAGGATAACGACCGTATACACTATGAGGCTATCAATACCTGAACAAGGCCAGTCTACAATAGCCCTGAATGGAAATCCTTCAGAGGCGCTGACCTCCAATAGTGGCACATAACCGCATACGGGGTGGTTCACCATGCTCACATTTGCGTTATAACCCATCCATCCTAGAAAGAGCACCGCAAGGTTAGCAGTTGTTGGAACAAGAAACTGGAAAATCGTGAACCTGCCATAAGGATACAAATTATCTATAATGTATATCATCCCAATAATTCCAAGAAAGAAAATAGAAATTGAGTATTCCTGTAAATACTTTGTCTCATATTCCAGCATAACTATTAAAGCGAACAAAATTGTGAAAACTAGATATTCTATTGAAAGAGGCATCAAATTTACAAAAAATGATTTATCAAAAGTGTTTAAGCCTATGTTTGATTTAAAAGATAACTCTATGATTGCTGAATCCAACCAGCATTGAGAAATAATCACGTATAATGTAGGAAGCGCGCAGGCAATGGCAAATAGGATGATTCTTAGCTTAGATTTCATCTTTTCTACCTTAAGCTCTTCCCAAACTATTATCGTTTCTAGGGACATCAGCCATAAAAAGAAAAGGTAGTAGGTTCTGCCCTTCCATGTGAGTTCAAAAGTGTCGGGATGGAAATAATAAAGAATTATGAAGGGCACTATAAATGAAATAACTGGTGCAATTTTCTTTACCAATGCCTGCTTTTCAATTTTTTGTCCGTTTTTAACCTTCATTGCATTCATATATTTTAGGTTTGGCTATTAAGGTTACCTAAATATTATATTTGAAAATTCTTTAATAATGTGTGCAACAGCATATTACAAGACTGTGATTGAGGGTTAAAAATGGATCAAGAAGGTTTTATTGGCAGTATTCTTGTATTGGGGTTTGTATTATTCATCGCTGGTTTTCTGACAGGGTTGTTGGCTATTCTTACGATCCCAGCCAGCCCAGATATAACAAGTTTTGGTGTGATGTACTTTATCTTAGGGTTTGCAATAGGGATAATTGTAACTGCCCTTATGCAATTAATTATAAAATTGAAAAAGCGTTGAATTTTATGGTATCAAAGCTATTTTGATGTCGTCAACGTACGCTGTGTTCTTGACGCCATCCAAGTCATAATTTACCATTTCTAAGATGAATGTGCTGGGAAGCGTGGAGTTGTACCATTGACGCCAAAGGGAGCT
>Ga0080004_1226932_pt1 | contig 39772 bp, 33 predicted proteins | sample WasSprMetagenome_FD_69207 | JGI IMG/M metagenome (GOLD analysis project Ga0080004, IMG submission 69207) | Sulfidic aquatic microbial communities from Washburn Spring, Yellowstone National Park, USA - WS (SPADES assembly) (version 2) | ecosystem: Environmental > Aquatic > Thermal springs > Hot...
GCCCGCGGGCTACAATGGCGGGGAGAGCGGGACCCGCCCCCGAAAGGGGGAGGTAATCCCTCAACCCCCGCCGTAGTTGGGATCGAGGGCTGCAACTCGCCCTCGTGAACGCGGAATCCCTAGTAACCGCGCGTCAACATCGCGCGGTGAATACGTCCCTGCTCCTTGCACACACCGCCCGTCGCTCCACCCGAGCGGGGGTGGGGTGAGGCCTGCTCAGTGAGGTTAGACCTTGCTGGGCGGGTCAAACCTCACCCCCGCGAGGGGGGAGAAGTCGTAACAAGGTAGCCGTACCGGAAGGTGCGGCTGGATCACCTCCCAGCCAATGGGTGGGTTGGTCGGTCTACGTGAGTGTCTAGGTAGCCCCTAGTGAAGCCCGGGAGCGGTTCTCCTGGGTGGATGGCGCGATTAGTGAGCGCCGCGCGTAGGCTCAACGAAACAGCACTACCCCGCTCCGAGCGGTCGGCAGTAAGCCGCCCGGTGGATGGCTCGGCTCGGGCGCTGAGGAAGGGCGCGGCAAGCGGCGATATGCCCGGGGGAGGCGCAGGCAGCCGTCGAACCCGGGATCCCCGAATGGGACTTCCTGTCGCGGGGTAAACCCGCGACGCTCGGGAAACCTGGGCGACCGGGGAGTACCGAGCGGGAACCCCCCGAACGGAAACATCTTAGTAGGGGGAGGAAGAGAAACCAATATGGGATCCCCTGAGTAGGGGCGACCGAAAGGGGGAGAGCCCAAACCAAACCCGCCGGTGACGAGCCGGTGGGGATGTGGGGTTAACGGCTCCGCGGCTGGGGGCTAGACCCTCGGCGGGCCGACCCGCGGTAGCCGAAGTGGGCTGGAAAGCCCCACCGTAGAGGGTGATAGTCCCGTAGGCGAAACCGTGGGGGCCCGTGCCGCGGAGCAGAGTACCACGGCTTGGTTTTGCCGTGGGAAGTTGGGGGGCACCAACCTCCAAGGCTAAACACGTCCCGAGACCGATAGCGAACTAAGTACCGTGAGGGAAAGCTGAAAAGTACCCCGGAAGGGGGGTGAAAAGAGCCTGAAACCGGGCGGCGAAGCACGGTGCGGCTCGGAAGGAGTGATGCCCTCCGAAGGAAACCTGGGCGACCGGGGAGTACGAGGAGGGCGGACCGGGGTCGCACCGGCCGTCTTGAAACACGGGCCGGGGAGTTCACGGCAGTGGCGAGCTTAAGGGGGTTAACCCCGAAAGCGTAGGGAAACCGACGAGCCCGCAGCGGTCGCCCGACCGCGAGGGGCGGGGTCCGAACAGGGCCTGGAGTCACTGCCGTGAGACCCGAAACCGGGCGATCTAGGCGGGGGCAGGGCGAAGCCGGGGGAAACCCCGGTGGAGGCCCGAAGGGGTGCTGACGTGCAATTCGCTCCCCTGACCTCCGCCTAGGGGCAAAAGACCAATCTAGCCCGGTGATAGCTGGTTCCCCCCGAAGTGCGTCCCAGCGCAGCCCCGCCGGAGGTAGGCTACGGGGTAGAGCTACGGATTGGGGGTTCCAGGGCGAAAGCCCTGGGCTCCCAGTCCAACTCCGAACCCGTAGTCACCGTAGATGGCGGGAGTGGGGCTCCCCGGGGTAAGCCTGGGGGCCGAGAGGGGAACAACCCAGACCGGGGTTAAGGCCCCAAAGTGCCGGCTAAGTGCCAAGCCCAAAGGGCGTCCGCGGCCTAAGACAGCGGGGAGGTGGGCCTAACAGCAGCCATCCTCTAAAGGCGGGAGTCTCCATGGATTTACGATTGAAAGCCTCGCCATTCATGGCGGGGGAGGTCAGTTAAATGCTTATACGGGGACCCCGCCGGGGATGGAGTGCGTAACAGCTCACCCGCCGAGGCCGCGGGCCCCGAAAATATGTCGGGGCTTAAGCCGGCCGCCGAGACCCCGGGGCACGACCGCGATGCGGTCGTGATCCGGTAGGGGGGCGTCGGGGTGGGGCAGAAGCCGGGCCGTGAGGTCCGGTGGACCCGCCCCGAGTGCGGATCCCGGCGGTAGTAACAGCAAAGAGGGGTGAGAATCCCCTCGGCCGGAAGGACCAGGGTTCCTCAGCAATGGTCGTCAGCTGAGGGTCAGCCGGTCCTAAGGCGGACCGTAACTCGGATCCGCCGAAAGGGAAACGGGTTAACATTCCCGTGCCGCGGGGGTAGGTGCGGCAACGCAGGCTCCGTCTCCAACGCCTCGGGGTAGGCCGACTGGGGCAATCGCCCCAGCTAACTACCCGAAGGCCGGGGAGTGCCGTAACGGCGAGAACCGGCCGAAGGGAGGAATGGCCGCCCGTTAGGGCGGTTCGGCCGAGCCCTGGGGCCCATGAAAAGGGGACGGGGAACGATCCCCCGCGCCCGTACCGAGAACCGACACAGGTGCTCCTGGGTGAGGAGCCCAAGGCCTGTGGGGGCTAACCCGGGCTAGGGAACTCGGCAAATTAGCCCCGTAACTTCGGGAGAAGGGGTGCCTGCGGTCCTACGGCAAACCCGCGGGACCGCGGGCCGCAGTAACTAGGGGGCCCTGACTGTTTAATAAAAACATAGGTCCCCGCTAGTCCGAAAGGATTAGTACGGGGGCTGAATCCTGGCCACTGGCGGTACGTGAAGCCCGGGTACAACCGGGTGAAGCGCCGCTGAAGGCCGGGGGTAAACTTGGCTATCCCGCTTGTCCCGCGGGAAGCCGGGGCCCAGCTCTGACCCTCTTAAGGTAGCCAAATGCCTTGCCGGGTAAGTTCCGGCGCGCATGAATGGATCAACGAGGGCCCCACTGTCCCAGCCCGGGACCCCGTGAAGCCCACGGAGCCGGTGCACAGGCCGGCATCCCCCCGTAGGGAGAGAAGACCTTGTGGAGCTTTACTGCAGCCTGGCGTTGGCTCTCGGATTGCCGTACGTAGTGTAGGCGGGAGGCTGTGAGGCTGCCCTTCCGGGGGCGGCGGAGCCGTAAGTGAAACACCGCCTACGGCGGTCTGGGGGCCTAACCCTGGGGGATACCCGGGGGACAGCGTCAGGTGGGCAGTTCGGCTGGGGCGGCACGCCCGCAAAAAGATAACACGGGCGCCCAAAGGTCAGCTCAGGCGGGTCAGAACTCCGCCGTAGAGTGCAAGGGCAAAAGCTGGCCTGACCGGACCCTTGACAGTAAGGGGTCCGGCCGGGAAACCGTGGCCTAGCGAACGCTCGTGCCCTCCTTGGTGGGGGCCGGGCATGACAGAAAAGTTACCCCAAGGATAACAGGGTCGTCGCGGGCGAGAGTCCCCATCGACCCCGCGGTTTGCTACATCGACGTCGGCTCTTCCCATCCTGGGGGTGCAGCAGCCCCCAAGGGTGGGGCTGCCCGCCCATCAAAGGGGAACGTGAGCTGGGTTTAGACCGTCGTGAGACAGGTCGGACTCTACCCACGGGGGGTGCGGGCCGCCTGAGGGGAAGGCGCCCCTAGTACGAGAGGAACGGGGCGTCGCGGCCTCTGGTCTACCGGCTGTCCGGTAGGGCATAGCCGGGCAGCTACGCCGTGGGGGGTAACCGCTGAAAGCATCTAAGCGGGAAACCCTCCCCGAAAAGAGGCGGCCGTTCCCTCCCGGGTTTCCGGGAGGGGCGAGGGCACCCGTAGAAGACGGGTTTGATGGGGCGGGGGTGTATGCCTGCCGCTCCCAACAGCCCGAGGCTGACTGTTCGGGCGGGGTAGTGCTGCGTTTGAGAGCCTACGCGCGGCGCTTCTGCTTATATTCCTTTCTTTCGAGTTTTAGGCTAGGGAATGCTTAGAGCGTTCAAGAGGGCGTACCTCTCTCTGGTGAAGTTCCTAGAGGCGTCCCTCAGCCTCATATCCGACTCTGAGATAGATTCCCTAGCAGGTCTCCTCGAGTCTGTGTACAGGGATGGTAAGAGGGTGTTCGTCGTCGGCGTCGGGAGGTCGGGGCTTGTCGGTAGGGCATTTGCTATGAGGTTAATGCATCTCGGCTTCTCCGCCTACGTAGTCGGTGAGACCATAACGCCGTCTGCTAGGGCTGGTGACGTGCTCGTAGCTATCTCCGGTTCGGGAAGGACCGCAGCAGTTGTGGCTACTGCGGAGATAGCGAAGAGCCTCGGCGTGAAGGTGGTGGCACTCACATCCTACCCAGACTCTCTACTAGCTAAGATAGCCGACATGGTGGTGGTAATACCGGGGAGGACCAAGGTGAGCAAGGAGGATAGGTGGGAGGTCAGGCAGCTCCTAGGGCTTCACGAGCCGCTAGCACCTCTAGGAACACAATTCGAGCTAGTGTCCCAGGTAGTGCTAGACTCCCTAATCTCGGAGCTAATGGATAGGCTGGGACTAGAAGAGGAGGACCTGAAAGAGCAGCACGCTAATGTCGAGGTCTGATCCAACCAACGCCCTGTGCTACCCGCTACACGACCGGGACTGCGCAGAGAAGAGACTCTCAAAGCTCAAGGGAGTCGGAGTTCTGCGGGTCGTCAGGCTCCTCGGGAAGGGCCACTCCTCCACAGTCCTCGAAGTCGAGCTAGCCAGCGGTGCTCGAGCAGCCCTCAAAATCCTGAGGATAGACTCAAAGAGGGACAGCCTACTCCAAGAATGCTCCCTCATGAAGAAGGCATACCCCCTCGCACCAGAGGTCATCACATGCGGAGACGACTACATAGTCATGGAGCTCGTCTCAGGCACCCCAGCAGTAGACACCCTAAAGCTAGGGGAGAACATAGTCACTAACGTGCTCAAGATACTCTCATCCGGGCGAGGACTAGACATCCTAGGCGTAGACCACGAGGAGCTCAGCAGGGCCGATAAGCACGTAGTGATAACACACAGAGGCACAGTCAAGATACTAGACTACGAGAGTGCGAGTCCCTCAGACCACCCGCGAAACCTATGCAGACTGATTTCCTGGACCCTCCACAGAGTGCTCGGACTGGACCTAAGGTCCGCGGAAATAGCGAGCCTACTGAGGAAGTACAAAGAGACCGGCGAACCAGAGAGGAGAGAGGTATTCCGTGAGCTAGTCACCCACATAAGAGGGGTCCTCGAGAACCAGCAGCAAGTAAAGCCCGCTTAAGACTTAAAACCCGGGCTCACCTACAAAGTAGCGGTGGGCCGGTAGCTCAGCCCGGAAGAGCGCCGCCCTCGCACGGCGGAGGTCCCGGGTTCAAATCCCGGCCGGTCCACCACCCACAGTCTGCTACCACCCCGGGCCTCATAGACCCGCGAGCCAGATCTTCTGCGATGGGAGGTAGAGCTATAGCACCCCAAAGGCGTTGCGGACCCGGAAAACCCTCCGAGGGAGGACAGTGAGGTAACGATCGCAGACTAGATAAGCTTAGGTGTGCTGAATTCCTAAACACAGCATATAAAACCTACCCTACCTGTGAAGACCTGGGCATAGAAATGAAGTTGTTCACAGCAACGGCTATGGTGATCCTAGCACTACTAGCCATACAATCGTACTCCCAAACAGTCCTAGTTGAGGTAGAGGACATAGTGGATGGGGGGACGGTCTCCCTCGTACGTAGAGCTGCCGAGAAGGTCCCCCCAGGAGGTCTTCTAGTGCTCTACATCGATAGCTACGGAGGCTACCTCGCCTCAGCCGACAGCATAGCCGAGCTGATAGTCTCCCGAGGGTTTGAGTGCGCCGTGTACGTTCCCCCTGGCGGGAAGGCGGTCTCAGCAGCCGCCTTAATCTCCATTGCATGTGGGAGGATATATATGGCGCCCAGCTCGGTAATAGGTGCTGCTAGACCGTACCCCGACGACCCTAAGACAGTTAACTACGTTGCCTCACGTTTCAGATCTCTAGCCAGTAGAGTGTTTAAGAATGAGACAACCGTAGACACTGTCGTGAGGTTCGTTACGGATGCTCTCTCCCTGACAGACAGGGAGGCGGAGGAACTGGGGATAGCGAGGAGGGTCTCCTCCCTAGATGAGGTACTCGAAGACCTGAAAGCGCCTAGACCTGCCGAGGTCCTCAGTAAGGACATCTGGGACAGGATCCTATCCGCGATATCTGACCCGCTAGTATACTCAATAGCTCTCGCCATAGGTGTTTTCCTGATAGTAGCTGAGGTCCTAGTAACCGGGTTCCAAGGCTACGTAGTAGCCGGGGTGCTACTACTAGCTACAGCACTCTACGGGATGAGCTTAATCCCCCCAGACATCCTGGTGCTTACACTCATGACCTCAGGCGCGGTACTAGTGCTAGTCGAGCTCCTAAACCCGGGAATACAAGGATTCGGCATTGCCGGTACATTATTGCTTGCCCTAGGTACCTACATGACCCTCAGAGGCAGGCCCGTCCCGGTGGGGGAACCAGTGGTGTTGGGGTTGGTGACAGCACTCGGCATGCTTGGGGCCTTTCTCGGCTTCGTGATATACAAAGCAGCGCAGACAGCGAAGATCAAGAAGCCGAAGCTGAGGGACATCCTACTAGGCGCTGAAGGTATCGCGAAGACTGACATAAAGCCGTCTACCCCAGGCGTCGTCCACGTTCTCGGGGAGGACTGGTCAGCTTACTCCCTCAGCGGTGAGATACCTGCTGGAAGCAAGGTATTAGTTAAGGAGGTCCGCGGGCTATTTTTATATGTAGAGAAAAAGGTTGAATAGTCCACAGCTCTCAAAGCCTCACACAGCAGAAGCAGGGAGCGCGGGATCACAGGCCGCGACCTCAACTGCGCAATCTCTTTGGTCAGACTTATAACCTACGTATGTAACGTACCTGCGGTGTAGTAGTTGGATTTAGCGACCTTGATCATCTGGATAGTCGTCCTAACGTTCTTAGTGGTGATCATAGCTAGGAGTGTTAGGATAGTCCCGGAGTATGAGAGGTTAGTCGTGTTCAGGCTGGGTAGGATGATAGGTGTTAGAGGTCCCGGTCTAGTAGTTCTCGTACCGTTCATAGACAGCGCTACCAAGGTGGACCTCAGAGAGTTCGTTGTCGATATCCCGCCGCAGACGTGTATAACCAAGGATAACGCCCCAGTAGATATAGATCTCCTAGTGTACATGAAGGTGTTCGACCCAGCACTAGCAGTAACCTCCGTAAGCAACTACGTGACAGCCGCGACCGGTATAGCTATGACCACCCTCAGGGCTGTAGTGGGCGACTTAATACTTGACGATGTCCTAGCTAAGAGAGAGTACATAAACAGCACATTGAGAGCTAAACTAGATGAGATAACGGACAGATGGGGCATAAAGGTAACCTCCGTTGAGATTAAGGAGATAAAGCCGCCGAGGGACGTCCAAGAAGCTATGATAAAGCAGATGGCCGCCGAAAGGAATAGAAGGGCCATGATCCTCGAAGCGGACGGTAAGAAGCAGGCAGCGATATTAGAGGCAGAGGGCTACAGAGAGTCGCAGATAAAGAAAGCTGAAGGAGATAAGCAAGCAGCTATCCTGAGAGCTGAGGGCATAGCGAGGTCCTTGGAGCTCGTAAACGAGGTAGCCGCTAGAGTAGGTATGAACACTCTCTTCCTCCAGTACTTAGAGACCTTAGCAAAGGTAGCCGAAAGCCCGGCGACCAAGATAGTTGTACCGATGGAGTTGATGACCGGGATCACCAGGGTGCTAGGCGCCGTTGGGACAGCTAAGAGCTCTAAAGAGAGAAATGATGATGACTAGACTAGTAGGGGCTTCAGCTCCTATACGGGTTTTCATTGCCTCATATTCATCCCTCGTATCCCGCCCAAGGCTTCATCGGACTTAAAGGAGTTCATGGCCGCCCCGAGGGCTTCATATATCGGGTTCCCAGAGTATTAGAAGGCGCTCACTGATGGCAGGCAAAGCCGCTGAGTTGGACTTGTAAGTGTTCAGCAACGTCAGACCGGCACAAACCCACATGAAACTCGAAACAGTGCATTCAGGCGGTCTCACCAACAGCCTTCACGACCTTAGGCTTGCCCCAGAGGGCGGGATCTTCAGTCGTAACAGATAATTAGTCTAGGGGTTTATATCTTACTTGACGCTGTGATGTGTGCTGAAGTTAGGGAACATGTGGTTAGGGACTTCATGAAGGTGGTGATAGTGTGCTCTGAGGAGCCTCACGCAGTCGGCGACCTCCCAGGCACTCCCTACTGCTTCAGTTGTGACAGGCATCTTTCGGTGGGTGATGTCGTGGTGTGTTACTCGGATGAGATCCCGCTACCTAGCGGTGGAAGGGTCGTTATTGAGGGTACGAAGGTCCTCGGCAGTGTTAGGTCGGTCTCCTATATAGCTAAAGGAATTGAGTGCTCTACAGACCCAGAGAAGTTGTATGAGGAGGTCGTAGCACTAGTGGAAAGTGTCTGCTCCCACACGAGGGACTCTAACGGTGCGGCCTCAGAGTAACACTGAAAAGGCATCTCAACCTACTTGCCGGGTACACATCATCGGCCTACCCAACAGCTATGCTTATCTCAACGCTTTTATTCTGCCTGCAGAGCGTATTGAGGGACTGAGCGTGATAAGAGTGTCTAGGGAGGCTGTTTACAGGTTTAGAAAGGCTGGGCTGGAAGGAATCTGTGAGGTAGTCGTTGGTCCCAGAGGAAGGTTTGTAGTACTGCACAACACCCTCAAGGGTAAGTACACCATAGGGGACAGAGAGGAAGAGTGGGACATACTGGAGCATCAGTCGTTCAAAGACGTAAAGAACGTCGTGGTAGAGTATGAGAACCTACCCCGAGACGTTAGGAGAGCTTTGTCTAGAGTGAGGTAGGATAGCTAAGGTACTGATCCCCGGGAAGATCGTTGAGTTAGTCTGCGGCGTTTCGAAACAGTACGGCAAGGAGCTAGCAGGGGTCTGCCTAGGGCTCAAACAAGGGGATATCGTACTCGTGGAGGAGTTAGTCATCGGGGAGAACCTCTCCGATAGAGAGGACAGATTCTACCTAGACCCCATAGCCATACTAGAAGCATTTAAGTACGCAGATCTCTCCGGCTACGAAGTCGTAGCAATGTTACATACCCACAGGGAAGGGACAGCACCCAGCCTAGTAGACTTAGAAGGCATGAAGCTGTGGTCCATTCCCTGGATAATAATCGACGAATCTATATGCTCAGCAAGGAGCTGGATTGTAGAGGGGAACTCACTAAAAAACATACCCACAGATCTACTACCTGCCTGACCAGCCGGGACTCCTCATACTGACAACTTCCCTATTTACGAGGTTGGGGGGGACCTTCCCCTCATAGAACGCTATCAAGTTCTCTGCTACGGCCTCAGCCATCGCGTGTCTAGCTTCGTATGTAGCACTCCCAATGTGAGGCACTAGTACGGCATTCTTCAGCGCCGTCAACGGGTGGTTTGGGTTCAGAGGTTCCTCCTCGAAAACATCGATGCCCGCTCCCGCGATCCATCCCTCCCTCAGAGCCTTAGCTAGCGCTACAGTATCCACTATAGCACCCCTAGCGGTATTCACGAGTATAGCAGACTTCTTCATTAGTTTGAGTCTCTCTTCGTTGATCAGATGCTTTGTCTGCGGCGTTAGAGGGACATGTACTGTCACTATGTCAGCCTCCTTAAGCAGGTCCGGCAACTCCCTGAACTCCGCCCCCAGCTTCTTCTCAGCCTCTACGTTCCTGGCTACATCGTAGTACACTACCTTCATACCGAAACCTTGCACACCTATCTCAGCTACGCGCATCCCTATCCTACCCATCCCCACAACACCTAGAACCTTACCCTTGAGTTCCATCCCCAGCATCATCTTCGGGTGCCAGGCAGTCCTAGACCTGAACCACTCCCCCCACCTAACGAAGACGTCTGACTCCACAATCCTTCTGGCGACAGCCAGTATGAGAGCCCAAGTGAGTTCAGCAGTTGACTCCGTTAAAACTCCCGGCGTGTTGGTCACGTATATACCCAGCTTGGTAGCGCACTCAACATCTATGTTATCGAACCCAACCGCGTACTGAGCAACTATCCGCAACCTCGGAGAGCTACTAAGGAGGTTGCAGTCTACCCTATCAGTAAGCAGGGACACCAACGCGTCGACCTCCTTAACCTTCTTAAGGAGGACGTCGTAGGGCGGGTGATGGTACCTATCCCAAACCTCCACCTCATAGTACTGAGAGATCTTAGCAATCACATCATCAAAGAGTTCCCTAGTAACGAAAACCTTAGGTTTCATACTTTACTTCCCCAGCTTTTTTGTGAGGCATTTTATAAGCTTTGCCTACCGCAGTTTGACTTTCTCACTATGTGAAAGCATGCATGAACATAAGCCTTATTATTTAGCAGGTAACTATCACATGAGGGGATAAGTAGGTGAGGCCCCCTACTTTAGAGATGAAGCCCATAATAGCGGAGCTTCTAGGTGAGGTAGCATTTGTCTATATAGCTAAGGCACGCGAGCTTGAAAGAGCTGGCCATAAAGTAATCAGCTTCGGCGTCGGGCAGCCGGACATACCGACTTTCCAGCACATAATAGACGAAGCTAAGAGGGCTCTTGACGCTAAGTTCACTGGATATACTGAGACTCCCGGAATTAGGGAGCTGAGGGAAGCTGTTGTGGAGTACTTGAATAGTAGGTATGGCACTAACGTTAAGCCTACAGAGGTAATAATAACCCCGGGCGCTAAAGGTGCGATATTCCTAGCCTTAGCTAGCTACATAAATCCGGGTGATGAGATAATTGTTCCCGACCCGTCCTACCCTGCGTACCCAGAAGTTGCTAGGTTCCTAGGTGCGAAACCTGTCTTCGTTCCATTGAAGTGGTTAGGACCTTCCGGAGGATTCGTGCTCGACGTAGAAGCTATAGAGGCGGCGATAACGCCTAGGACGAAAGCCATAGTAGTAAACAACCCGCACAACCCGACTGGAGCCCTCTTCACGCCGTCACAGGTCGAGAAAATATATGAGATAGCTAAGGAGCACAACTTGATGTTGCTCGTAGACGAGATATACGATAACTTCATCTACGACAACCAGCCGTTCAGGTCCTTCCTATCCTTCGCTGACTGGAGGGACAATCTCCTATACGTGAACGGGTTCTCCAAAACATTCTCTATGACTGGGTGGAGATTAGGGTACCTAGTCGTCAGGGAGGAAATAGCCTCGAAGCTCACTAGACTAGCTGTCAACATATGGTCTTGCCCGACATCGTTCGCCCAGAGAGCCGCCATAGCAGCTATTAAAGGTCCTTGGGAACCTGTCAAAGAGATGATCAGACTGTTCCAGCAACGCAGGGACGTTATAGCTAGGAAGCTAAGCGAGGTGAAAGGCTTCGAAGTATGGCCCAGTACCGGGGCATTCTACATCTTCCCAAGGATCAGGAAGGTCCTTGACGCAGCGAAGCTCTCAGTGGAGGAGTTCGTTGAGAAGTTGCTCTACAGCAAGTACGTCGTAACCCTGCCGGGAACCGCCTTCCCTGACAAGGCCGGCAAGGACTTCATCAGGCTAAGCTTCGCTGTTGACGTAAAGCTGATAGAGGAAGGCGTCGAAAGAATAAAACAGTTCGTAGAATCCTTAGGGATCTAGGCTGTATGGACCTTTCAGCTAGCAGCATTTTATAGTTTTTGAGAGTCACCACCCACGAATATTTTTTAACCTACTTCAAATCCGTCACAGCCCTCTAGCCAGTTTATTACAGCCGAGACTAGTGGTTATTGAAATTGTTTAAATTAAGTAGTCATACATTCTCAGACCTCCTTCCCGCCCTGAAGGGTGAGGGTTTCCCTAGGATGGGGAGGTTCGGGGCTACATCCCCTCCCTGAGGGTTCGATCACGGGCCGGGCCTCCTGCCCATTACCCCTACCCATCCCGGGGCTCGGGGCTATGGGTGCTCCAACTATCATCGCCCTAGGCTCAAAGAGCCTGAACACCCATCACCAAGACTAATTGAGATGAGGATCATCTACAGGCTTTTCCTCTCATCCCCGCCTTTCAAGGCGGGGCTTTCATCTGTAAATAGGCCCTGAGTCCTATTTTCGCTAACCAGAACTAGGTTGTGGGGTTTGTCATGCTCAATGAATATCCGTACTTAACCTTCTAAACCCAGCCCTCTAGAATTATCACCGAAGTTCCACAGAAAATAAATAAATAAAATAGGGAGAGTCCTCTAGTTGGTGATAGCCCTGGTTAGCTCTAAGGATATTGCGGTTGTACTTATTGCTTTACTTTTAGTCTCCGGGCTTTTCTATTATCAGGCTACTAGGGAGAGGGAAGCTGTTGAGAGGTTGGAGGTGGATGTTGTCGGTGTCTCGATAGCTAGGCTAGGGCTTTCCAGCTGTGATATCGTTATTAGGTTCAGGTATACCAACCCCTCGGACTACGATACCCCGACATTCTGGGTCAGTAGCTACTCCATATACGCAAACGGTGAGCTGGTTGGTACGGGCAGTATGCCTCCAACTAAGGTAGTTGCTAAGTCATCAGCATACCAAGACCTAACAGTAACCGTAGAGTACTCCAAGATATCTAAAGCCCTAGCAGACGCACTACTCAAGGGAAGGCTCCAGGTAGAGGTAAGAGGTGAGGTGAAGGCGAAGGTACTATTCGGGCTAGCGGAGGTATCAGCACCATTCACATCAACATACAGCATAGGGTAGCTCTTCGAACCAAGACCCAGACACTGAACTATCGGACCCTAATAATAGGTTATGCTCCGCAAGCATTTCATGATTGTAGGGGAGGGCCATGAAATTATGGATTTAAAGGCTGTCAGCTCCCTTGGGGCTAGAGCCGCCGGCGGGATTTGAACCCGCGACATCCGGCTTACGAGGCCGGCGCTCTACCGAGCTGAGCTACGGCGGCTCCAGGAAGATCTTTTGGTACTTATTCTTATAAGTTTCCAAGAACTCGACGAGCCTCTTGGAGCTACCCTCGGGGAGAGCCCTCACCTTAAGGGCCTCAACCAATGCGGGCTCTTCACCCCTCACAGGGTATCTCACCGCTTTGTGAATGCGTTTTCAAGGCTTAAAAGCTTTTCTAACACCTGCTACTCTGGGTGGTAACGTGGCTAGGTTCATATACGCCAAGTGCTCCGTAATAAAGTTCAGGGGCGGGACGGTAGTCCTGTACCCACTGGTAAAGTACCAGCCCGAGGTAAAGCCGCTGTACGGCAAGAGAGTACACGTAGTAATAATAGCAGAGGAATAGCATCAAACCACATAAACCTATATGAAACTAGAAACAGCTACGAAAGACACCCAAGATGTGGGGTCTCCGGGGTGGCCCCGAACGCCTCTAAAGTGTGGATGATGCCCCGAGCAGGATGCGGGGGAACGAAGATGAGGCTATGAAAACTACATGAATCTATATGGGAACTGAACCCCTTCGAGTAAGGATATAACTTTATATCACCAGGAAGTGTTGTTAAGAGAGCAGCTAACAAGTAGGAACGAGCATCTAAGGGATAAAAAGGTTCTTAATCACTCATAGGCATATTAGCTTGCGATACATTACTATACGTTTTGGTGAGAGAACATGGAGAGGAGAGCCGTACATGAAGTGCTGTCAAGACTGTGGGAGCTGCGTGAGGACCTCGTGGAGTTTAAGGAGATAAACCCCGACAGTCCTCATGGTCTTTACATATATGATAGGGAGAAAGATGTGTGGATCCTTTTCTCATCCAAACAGGGCGAGGTATTCGTACCCAAAGTCGACGGCTACTACATCATGTACTTCGACAACACTAGGTGCTCAGCATGCCGGAAGTACGACCTTCACTGGTTCCCTTACGTTAGGCAGAACGCAGGTAAGCTCCCAGACCACTACTTCATCATAGTCCTATGTGAGTGGTTTGCTAGGGAGTGTAGATCCCCGGTAGCTAGCAATACATTTACCTACTACGCTGTACATGCATCACCTACGACGGTCCTTCTATATGTAAGGAATGGGAAGGAAATATACAGAGAATCCTACGACGGCTATTTGAAGACTGAAGAGCTTGAGAAGGTAGTTGGCGGGTTTAAGGCGAGGGCGGAGGCTTTCGAGAGGGGGGAGAAGGTAAGTAAACCTATAGAGGAGGAGTCTGACATTATTAAGCTCCTTAGGCAGATACTCTCGGGTGCTAGGAAAGATGTTTGACCCTTATGAGATAAGGAGAGACTTTCCCGTGCTGAGTAGGGTCATCAAAGGCCGTAGGCTTGTTTACCTAGATAACGCGGCAACATCCCAGAAGCCTAAGCAGGTGGTAGCAGCCATCGCAAGGTACTACCTGTGGCAGAATGCCAACGTACATCGAGGCTTCCATACTCTGTCCCAAGAAGCAAGCCAGCTCTACGAGGAGGCCCATGAAGTTGTAGCTAAGTTCATCAACGCTAGGAGCTGGGAGGAGGTAGTGTTCACTTATAACGTGACTGAGGCACTAAACTTAGTTTCGTTCACGTGGGGATTGCCCAACGTAAATCCAGGAGACGAGATCGTCGTCACAGTGATGGAGCACCACTCTAACATGCTTCCTTGGAGGAAACTAGCTAGAATGAAGGGAGCTAAGGTAGTCTACGTCGATATAACGAATGGTGGTGAGCTCCCATTCGAGGAATTCGAAAAAGCCATCAACAGGAGGACCAAGGTAGTTGCTGTAACCCTGATGAGCAACGTCCTCGGCACTATAACAGCCGACGTAGTTAAGAGAGTCGCTAAACTTGCCCACGAGTACGGTGCTATCGTTGTAGCTGATGGGGCTCAATACGTACCTCACGCCCCTACGGATGTCCGCGACCTGGAGGTAGACTTCCTAGGTTTCAGCGGGCACAAGATGCTGGGTCCTATGGGAATAGGGGTGCTGTGGGGTAGGAAAGAGATACTGGAGGGACTCGAGCCATTTAAGTCCGGCGGGGACACGATCAAGGACGTTACCTTGGATGATGTGGTATGGCACGACCTTCCCTGGAGGTTTGAAGCCGGGACTCCGAACGTGGCTGGGGCTGTCGGCCTCAAAGCAGCAGTGGACTATCTTACCCGTCTTGGTATGGACGCTGTTAGGGAGCATGAAAAGGAGCTGGTCAGATATACCTTTAAGAGGTTCAACGAGGAGTTAGGTGACGAAGTCGAGGTATATGGACCTAAGGACCCAGAGAGCAGAGGTGGGGTCATAGCATTCAACATTAAGGGGTTAAACCATCACACGGTGGGGATGGCCTTGGATATGTTCGGGATAGCTGTCAGGACCGGAATGCATTGTGCCCACCCGCTCCACTACAGGTTGGGACTGAAAGGGACTGTCAGAGCTAGTTATTATATATACAACACAAAGGAGGAGATAGACGAACTCGTGCACGCACTTAAGACTATTACAATGCTTAAAGACAAGCTCCAAGCAGGAGAGGTCAATGAGAGAATATGCACAGGGACCTAGAAATAGTGAAAACAAGCAGCTGAAGCAGGAGAAGATAAGAGCTCTTGTAGAGGAGCTAATTAAAGTCCTCGGCGAGGACCCGAATAGGGAGGGACTTAAAGACACCCCGAACAGAGTGTCTAGGATGTGGGTAGAGGAGCTGGCTATGGGTTATTTCACGGATCCGCAGGTCTACGTTAAGACTTTCGAAGTAGAGGAGTACGCAGGTAGAGAAGGTCTAGTTGCCGTAACAAACATCCCGACGAGGTCTCTCTGCGAACATCACCTCCTCCCATTCTTCGGGTACACACACGTAGTCTACATACCCTCCGGTAAGGTACTCGGCTTCAGCAAGTTTGCTAGGGTCATAAAGGTTCTCTCAAGCAAGCTCCAAATCCAGGAGAGGTTGACAGAGCAGGTGGCGGACTTCCTCCATGAAGTACTGAATCCGAAGGGTCTTATAGTGCTAATTGAAGCTCTCCACACGTGCGCCCTGATAAGGGGAGTTGAGGAATCTATGACTATGACCACGATGGCTGTGAGGGGAGTATTCGAAGAGCAGAAAGACATGACTAACCTAGCTCTCCAGATAATAAACTCGAGTAAGCTCCAGCTACCTAAGTTCGAAGGGTTTTAGTAACTGTCTTTTAAGGCTAAGCATGTTCTCGTAGGCGGGGGTAGTAGTGGGGGATCAAATAGGGTTCTTCTTTAGCCCGAGGGTAGTGGCTGTAGTCGGGGCATCTAGAAAGCCGGGTAAGGTTGGCTATGAGCTCCTTAGAAATCTGAAGGAGATGTATAAGGGCACTTTGTATGCTGTGAACCCTGAAGCTAAGGAAATACTTGGCATTCCAACCTATCCCAGCATACTCGACATACCTGAAGAGGTGGATGTTGCTGTCATAGTAGTTCCCGCAGAGAAGGTCCCGGAAGCGGCAGAGGAGGCAGGTAGAAAGGGGGTTAAAGGTCTGATAGTTATCTCGGGAGGGTTTAAGGAGGTCGGACCTGAAGGTGCTGAAAGGGAGAAAAAGCTTGTTGAAGTAGTCCGGAAGCATAGAATGAGGCTTATCGGGCCTAACTGTGTCGGTGTCTATGTACCTAAGACCGGAATGAATACTCTGTTCTTATCTAAGGAAAGGCAAGGCTACCCACCACACGGATTTATCGCATTCGCTTCGCAGTCCGGGGCCTTTGGATCAGCTGTTTTAGATTGGGCAGCTATGAGAGGGATAGGGATCAGTAAGTTCATCAGCTACGGCAACAAGGCCGACGTCAACGAGGTTGATGTATTGCTGTACCTTAAGGACGACGAAGATACTAAGGTGATAACCCTCTACGTAGAAGGGGTGGAGAACGGTTCAGAGTTTTTTAGAACCCTGAGAGAGGTAACCAAGTACAAGCCCGTTGTCGTACTGAAGTCTGGGAGAACCGAGGCAGGCGCTCGAGCGGCCTCATCCCATACTGGCTCGCTTGCAGGTTCCGATGCTGTATACAACGCTGTCTTCAGGCAGTCGGGCACTATAAGGGCATACGGCATGGAGGAACTCTTCGATTTAGCTATGGGGTTAGCAATGCAGCCCCCAGCAGCTGGGGAGAGAGTAGCTGTTCTAACAGTGGGCGGAGGTTCGGGGGTTATGGCGACAGATGCTCTGACGGAGCTAGGTCTAAAAGTCCCGAAGCTCTCGGATCAGAGCATAGCCAAGCTGAGGAAGGTTCTGCTGCCATTTGCCTCACCTTACAACCCGGTAGATGTTACGGGCTCGGCTGTAGATGAGCACCTGGTCGAGGCGATAGAGATACTGCTAACCTCCGGCGAGGTAGATGCCGTCATGTGGTTGCCGTACTACATGGTTCCAGGACTCACACCTGAACTGAACAGGAAGTTCTTGGATAGAGTGAGGAAGGTATTCAGGGAAACAGGTAGTGTCATTCCTATAGTCGGTGTAGCGACTGGAGGGTCCTACACAGCTATGTACGCTAAAGAGGCTGAGTCCATGGGTATACCTATGTACGTTTCACCGGAGAGGGCTGCTAGGGTGATTAAAGCCCTCGTGGATTACGGAAAGTGGTTAAAGAGGGTTGGGTACCTAGAGTACCACATCGATAGGTTCCGTCGCCAGTTCTTGGTTTGACGCCGATAACGTTAACAGGTTAGCTCGGTCTATCTGAAGTCGAATAGTGTTTTACCGGCTCTAGACGCAGACTCCAGCTGTCTCTCGCTGACGCCGAAGTACTCCAGTATCCGCATCGCGGCAGGTATTATTTGGTGCTTTATGTAGTAATCAACATCTACGTCGCTAGGCTTAACCGTGAAGTAGGGTATGGCCCTAGAGGATATGGATCCCTCACCTCTCACAATGACGTAACCTACTTTATCCCCTTTCTCCACTTTAAATCCTAGGCTAATCATCTTCTTAGCTGCTGCTACATGCGGTGCGCTAACCTCGTACTCATCTAGGGGCTTAGTCAGGGTTTTCCATATAACGAGCTTGTCTATCGATATCCTCTGACTTCTTAGTTCGAGTATGATGTTCCTCACGTAGTCGACCGCCTTCCTCACGTCCCCGGTCTCTAGGACTATCTTAGCTACATTTTCCTGTACTTCCTTAGCTATCTCGGACCAATCGCCTCTGACAGCTTCAAACCCTACTATATCGATCCTACCGTCCTCAAGGATACCTACATACCTCTTCTTAGCCTCAGTGAAGAAGACTCTCTTGTAGATCTTATCTACCTTGATTTCTAGCTCCAGGACTTTCATGACCTCATCTACGAATTTACCTACCTCGGGCTTGTTGGAGACGAAGAGAGAGTCTGTATCCCCATATATCACCTCAAGCCCTAACCCCTCAGCTATCTCAATAGCCTTCCCTATAATTCCCCTACCCACCGCTGTAACTGCTTCAGCTCCCTGCCTGAAGTACCAACGAGCACCTACCCACCCCATGTACCCGTAGGAAGCATTTGCCAATACTTTAAGAGCTCTTTGACGTTCATCGAGAATAACGTACTCCGGCGAGTTAGGCGCGTGCTTCTTCATCTCTTCACGTACACTCTTCCTCAACTTAACCAGGGTTTCTAGGACGCTTTTATAGAACCCCGGCGGTTCCTTTCTGAAACAGTGATGTGTTCCTGAGATCTCGTAGCAGGAGTCTCCGCAGTCACAGCTAACGTACGTGTCCGGACCTATGTTAAACTTTATCATTATATTCGGGTACATGGAGGTGAAGTCTAGGACCGCTATGTTCTCGTGGATTCCTTTCTTAGGCTCTAGGACAACCGCTCCTTTATAGGGCTCGTACTCCCTCTCTACTCTGTTCGGTATAAGCTCACCCATCCTAACCGCGGATCTCATTAAGTACCACTCCAGCCTGTAGCCCACCGAGGCTGCTCCGACTTGGTCTAGAGGTAAACCAGTCAATGAGGAAAGCTGGATCGCAAATGGAAGGAACTTTTCGGACAGCTTAAACGTGGATACTGCATCATCCCTAGCATACTCCAGGAGCCTCGGCCTCCTGCCTTTATCGTCCCAGTATCTAAATACTTCATGACCCGGTATTAGAGTCCTCTCATTTCTCTTGACGATACCAAAGTACTCGGCAACTACGTCTAGGGACTTTACCTTAATCTCAGGTACCTCCTCAGCGAAATCATATATATCTACGTGAAGCCTGCCAGGTATAGAGTAATGACCATGTACTGAGGGTCTGGGAACTCCACCACGTACCCTCCCAATATCGAATGACAAACCGAGCCTGCTTGCTCTCTCCACTAGGTATGGAAGGTCGAACCTATTGGAGTTATACCCTACAACTATATCCGGGTCGTAGGCAAGTACGTAGTTTACGAAATCCTTAATAGCTTCTTTATCCTGAGGTGGGGATCCCTCTGATGCCGTAAAGAGTTTAAGATCTCCGTCAGATGTTGCCACAGCTATGATTATAATGGGATCACGTGCTGGATCGACACCGCCACGTGGGTTATAGACCTCTATGTCTAGGGCTAGGATCCTGATCTTAGGTGGGGTGTGGATATTGAGGGGTTTCAGCTTTCCAGCTAGAGAATAGATCGTGCTCACCCTGTATCCAGATACCCCTTCTAGGGGTTCGACCTCAGCTTCATACCACTGACACGGAGGGGTGTCGTTGTCCAGAACGTACCTCATGCTGAACCGGATATCCGCCTCAACTACGTCGACTACACCCTTAATTTTCTTAACTGCCTCCCTATACTCACGAACAGCCTCAGGCTTAACTGTGGTTATTCTAAGTGCCTTAACTGGTTTCCCATAGTATCTTTTGTTACTCAACTCAACCGAAATTATCGGTGAGTCCCCCCTAGACAGGAGCTTCACTTTATTCACTACATCACGCTCGCTAGCTTCGTCCTCGAGGATAGCGTAGAAGTAGGGTCTGAAGCTCCTGTCTAGGATTAGGACTCTCCTACCATCTTCAGCTACAGCCCAGAGAAGTATAGCTGGGACACCACCATGAATCTCGTAACTTACATCGAGTAGGTAAAACCTTAGTAGCACTTCCTAACTCCAAGAAGCTTCCTAGTTACATAACTAATAAAGCTGGCTCTCAATAGCTGAAAGCCCCTAACCTTTCCAGTGGGGAGTCAGCCCCGGGCTGTAGCAGAGACTATTTTTATCACATCGCCGTCGGCTACGATGTAGTCTGCACCAACCCTCTTGTTTTTATTGACTATGTAAGCTGCTATGAAACCCTTAGCTAGCTCGGTGTGCACCATCTCAGCCAGCTCTAGGGCGGTGGTACCTTGCCTGACCAAGTAGGCGTCGGGCAGTACGTTACCGTCTTTATCGCTAAGCTTTGTAATGTTCTCAACAGGGTATACGACCAACATTTTAAGTACGTCGAATACCGCAGCGTTGAGAGAGCTCTGAACACCGGTACCCCCATACTTCCTCATGAAAGCCTCTATCTTCTCTAGGGCTTGTTTCTGCTTAGTGGTCAGCTTAGACTCATCAACTACATGGAACTCCCGATCCCCCGGTAAATAGTCTATGAGGCCCGATTTAGTAGCCTTTCTAAGAGCGAGCTCGTACAAGGCGCTGACAGGTACAACCAATCTCCTATCTCCCAGCACGGAGAGGACCCTCTTAAAGTTGTCCTCAGCCTCCGGTACATCCATCTTGTTTGCCACTATGATCATAGGTTTAGCTTTCTCCCTCAATCTCTTCGAGAAAAGCCTTAGTTCCCCCTCTTTCCACGAGCCCGGCTTAGTACCCTCGAGCTTGGCATCCCTTAAGGCCTCAATTACGTGTTCCCTCCTAATCGACAGACCGGACACCCTCTTCACTATCCTAGCGACTACTTCGTCCCAAGGGACAGTATCTAATCCACGAGAGAACCGATCCCAATCACGGGAAATGATACTGTAAAACCACTCATCTACTTCGAACTCGATAGACTCTATCTCCTCTAGAGGGTCGTAGTGGCCGGGTTTCACGGGGTTACCCTCCTCATCAGTTTCGCCCGCCATATCCACGATGTGGAGAAGGACATCTGCCTGCCTGAGATCGTCCATGAATTTATTTCCCAATCCCCTACCTTTATGAGCATCGCGAATCAGACCGGCAACATCATAGAGCTTCACAGGTATGAATCTGTTGCCTTTAATGCATATGGAGTTCCTAGGGTTACAGTGGGGTAACCCGAGATCTACGTGGGCACACCTCTTTCTGACGTAAGCTATGCCGACGTTAGGGCTAATCGTTACGAAAGGTCTGTTCTCGATCTTAGCATCTATGAGAGTCGCAGCGGAGAAAAACGTTGTTTTCCCTACGTTAGTTTTACCGACTAGACCCACCGTAACTGTTGGGGGAGGCAGCTCCACCACCAACAACTTTAGCGGTCCTAAACTTAAGTCGCTTTACTGCTGAAAATAATGCTCTCAGAGTGAGGAGGTCGGATGTCAACTTACTTGCTGATCATCTTTATTAGTTTGTCTCGGTACTGTATCTCGGTCGCTACCATGGGTGGGTTCATCCTTATAAGGTCTTTAAGGGGCGCTAACGTAGTTCCGCTAGTTGAGGATGCCGTAAAGAGAATGGAGTTCCGAGGTAGGGATTGTAGTGGTATTGCTTGGGTAGGTAGTGAGGGTCTGAAAGTAATTAAAGATTCGTGCTCCATTACCGAACTATTCCGCAAGTACGACCTAGGTAAGGTCTCAGCTTCCGTGGTCTTAGGTCATACTAGGTACTCTACACATGGAAAGGCCGATCCCAGGAACGCTCACCCGCACTTAGATTGTAAAGGTTCGGTAGCTATAGCAGGAGACGGTGCCTTGAGAAACTATGAGGAACTTCAGCTGGAGTTAGCAGAACGAGGTCATAGAATAGCATCAAAGTCCGATTTCGAGTTAGTGTCGCATATTGTGGAGGAATTTGTTGGTGGGGGGTTAAGCCACGTCAAAGCTTTTACAGAGGCTATGCGGAGGACTAAGGGGCTTGTATCGGCTCTAGCTCTATTTAGAGATGGAACAGCAGCAGCATATACCTCCCACCAACCACTGTACGTAGGGCTAAGCGACGACCTTGTAGCTATCTCGTCGACTGTATCGGGGCTGTACGGAAACTCGAAGAACCTCACAAAAGTTGTTGGAGGCGAGGTAGTCGTTGTAGCGAGCGATGGCTCCATTTCTTTTCTAGATCTACAGGGAAGGACAGTACTCAAGCCTTTCTCAGCGTATAGTCTAGAGGAATCCCTCGTATTAACAGATGGCTATCCACACCACATGCTCCGCGAGATCTATGAGGTACCTTACAGCGTTTTAAGGACTGTTTCCGCGATCCAGGCAAGGTACCTAGAGCTTGCCTCGAAGATAGTACTTAGGAGCTCTAGGGTGTTCGTGGTCGCCAACGGAACAAGTCTTCATGCGGGAATGGTCTTCTCATACTACCTTTCTGAGCTAGCTAACATCGTGCCGGTGGTGGTTAGCGCATCGGAGTTTCTTCTATACTACCTCGATAATATCGGTGTTGGAGATACGGTGATTGCCGTTAGTCAGTCTGGGGAGACCTCCGAGGTCGTGAGATCAGCGTATGAAGCTAGGCTTAGGGGAGCCACTGTCATAGGAGCAACAAACAACATCAATTCCAGGTTAACGAGGTTCTCAAATCTGTACCTACCTATAGCTGCGGGTCCCGAACTAGCGGTTCCCGCGACTAAGACTTTCACGTCAACCCTAATACTCTTGTACCTCCTAGCTAAGTCAGTCTCATCTATGGCTGGTACAGCTAGGTCTAAGGTCCTGGACGATGTCTGGAACGAAGTAGAGAAAGTGCGGGTAGAAATAGACAGCAACTTAAGTAGAATAGATAGTGAGGCCAGGGAAGCATCAAAGGTCGTTGTGGGCTGCTCCAGTGGTTACGTAGTCTCGAGGGGGTTAACATACCCTCTAGCACTAGAAGGAGCACTGAAAATCAAGGAGTCAGCATATGTCCACGCTGAAGGTGTTGAGGGTGGTGAGCTGAGGCATGGCCCGATTTCGATACTCGATGAGAACATGTTCGTGATATTCATAGAGCCTCTAGAGCCAGCAGCAGCTGAAGACACTCTGAAAATGGTGGAGGAAGTTCAAAGCTATGAGAGCCCTACGATCATCATCTCGCATGGCTTGAAAGAGGCAGAGAACCTAGGTGCTAGGGTGAACGTACCGAGGCTTGGAAGGTACTTCACACCTATCAGCATAGCTGTATCTCTTCAGCTACTAGCTTACTGGATAGCTAGGCATAGAGGGGTCAATGTAGACCAACCAAGGAGGCTAGTCAAGGTAGTGAAAGTGGGATAGAACCCCTCTTTGCCGTCGCTTTTATTCGCAAGCTACCGGAATATCCTAGGTGACGACCGTGAGGCAGGCTGGTGGAGATGTATTTAGGGCTGTGTTAATGGTGCTGATAGTAATTATAGCAGTATCCGGGGTGTGGACCTCACCTGAGGGAGCGCTCCTAGCAGCTTCCTCCGGTAAAGTAGTTTACACGGATCCGCGGGGAGATTCCCTTGGCCCCGGGGCTTACACATTTAATCCGTCTCTTGCCGAGAGCTATAAGCTCGAGTACTTCGACTTAACGAGCTTCTCCGTAGAGCTGAACAGCAGCGTGATTAGATTCTCTATAGGTCTAGCCGCGCTAGATAATCCATTGAACTCGCCGCTAGGGTTCTCGCCTCAGGTGGTACACGTGTACATTGCCGGGGGGTGCAGTACCAAGAGATCTGACACTCTAGGTCTCAACGTCCGGCTTAGATTTGAGGACTCCTGGTGCGCGTGTGTGGTTATTGCTCCGAACCTAGGTAGCTATAGCTCCAGGATCGTGCTAGCTAATGGGACCTCAGTAGAGCTAAAGAAGATCTACGTATCCGGGAACGATACCATCGTGGCTGAGATCCCAGCTGAGCAACTCCTAGGGACTGTAGAGGGGAGTGTGGATAAGTGGAGGTTCTTCGTAGCGGTTACAGCATACGACCCTAAGTCCCCTGATGGACTTATCAGTGTGGGACTGCCGCACTCCAACGCCTCGGTCATATATAACGGGACCGACCTTCCCAACCCAGTGCTCCTACCTAGGGTCCTAGATGTCCTTGCTGATACAGCTGAAGATCAGTTCGCTATGCTGGGTACCTACCCACTACTACGAGGAGATATAGCCACTGTCGTCGCTTACCCCTATCTGAAGGGGTTACTGCTACCGTTCGAATTTGTAACTAGGACTGAGCTGGCAACCACAACTAGCTTTGCGACTGAGACATACATTAAGGTGTATGAGGTGCCGGGGGCGACGGCTACTACGACCCAATATGTTCAGGTACCTAAGTACGGAGTCGAGCTATACGCCTTAGCGTTAACTTGCGTAGCTCTAGTTGTGGTGCTAGCTTACGAATTAGCGAGGAGATCTAAGTAAGTGCCTCGAGGAAGTAGGTCAGACCCTCCAGATGTAACTTATTAGGGAAATACCAACACTTTTTAAAGGTATGTCGTCAGCAAAGATATTTCACCGGCTAGTTACAGTAGAAGAAGCACTTAAGCTACTTGAAGGCTTCTCAAGGTCGTTGAGACCTGCCATAGAGGAGGTAGATCTAAGTGAAGCGCGTGGGCGTGTTCTAGCTGACGATGTTCTAGCACTCGCTGATTACCCTCCATTTGATAGGTCAGAGGTTGATGGGTATGCCGTGAGATCTGCTGATACAGTTGGTGCCGACGAAGATAGACCGGTGAAGTTGAGGGTCTTGGAATCTGTAGGGGTGGGTGTGAAACCTGAGCACACTGTAGAGCCTGGCACATGTATTGAAGTGGCTACGGGGTCTATGGTTCCGCGAGGTGCGGATGCTGTCATTCCGGTTGAGTACACTAGGAGGATGGGTGATTCGGTTTATGTGTACCGTCCGGCGGCTCCAGGCGATAACATAGCTCATGGGGGTCATGACGTCCTGTCGGGAGATGTTGTAGTTTCTGAGGGTACCCTCATCGGCCCGGAGGAACTCGTCGTTCTAGCTGGTAGCGGTGTTTCGAAGGTTAAGGTATACAGCAGAATGAGGGCATGCATCTTCTCTATAGGTAATGAGCTAGTAGAACCCGGGAAGAGGCTCGAACTAGGCATGGTCTACGACGTGAATGAGTACTACCTTAAGGCGGCCCTTGAGGAGCTAGGGGTGATAGTATCGACGTATGGCATCCTTAGAGACGACGAGTCAACAGTGGTGGAAGCCCTTTCCAAAGCTATGGTTGAGTGCGATATAGTAGTAACGAGCGGCGGGACGTCGGCGGGTGTCGGGGATGTCACATATAGGGCTGTAGAGAGGCTCGGTAAGCCTGGCTTGCTGTTTCACGGGCTGAAGGTCAGACCTGGGAAGCCTACTTTCGTGGCGGCAGTAAATGGAAAGCTCCTCATAGGGCTTCCCGGCTTCCCGCTTTCGATGATGATGATCTACAATATTCTCGTCAAGCCTTTGGTAGCTAAAATGCTAGGGCTTAGGGAGGGTTACTTAAGTTACTATGAAGAGGCAGTGCTCTCTGAGAGAGTACTAGGGCATGTAGGTGTTGAGAGGTTAGTACCGGTAGTTCTGAGGAGGAAACGTGGGGGTCTTGTAGCCTACCCCCTAAGCTATCGTTCGGGTTCCGTAAACATCCTTCAGCTGGCTGACGGGTTTATAAAGGTTGGGATGGGGGTACCGTTTATTGATTCGGGGAGTCCAGTTACGGTGTTCAGGCTACACAACCGTAGAGTAGCGGACCTAGTAGTTGTGGGGAGCCACGACTACCTTTTCAACGCTATACTAAGGCATGTATCGCGAGAATTTCAAGTGAAGTCTGTCTATGCGGGTTCGTTAGCCGGTCTAGACGCTGTTGCTAAGGGTATAGCAGATTTAGCAGGCACTCACGTCCTCGATAAAGACACGGGAACATACAACGTCCCAATAATCAGAAGGCTTGGGTACGGGAAGAGGATCGCACTCATAGCCGGATATCTCAGGGAGATAGGGCTCGTAGTCCCAAAGGGGAACCCAAAGAAGATCTCAGGCTTATCGGACCTACTCCGTGAGGATGTAGTCTTCATAAACAGGAGTAGGTACAGCGGTACTAGGGTTCTGATAGATTTGATGTTGGAGAAGATAGCTGAGGAGAAAGGTATTCCATTCGACGAGCTAATAAGTAGAATTAAAGGCTATTACTCAGAAGCCAAAACCCACAGCGGGGTTGCTATAAGCGTACTTAACGGCCGGGCCGATGTGGGGGTATCTCTGAGATACGTAGCCATCAAGTACGGACTTGACTTCTTGCCGCTAGCGTACGAAAAGTTCGATATGGCAGTATCCCTAGAGTCTTTAGATACCAAGGAGGTAAGGAAGGTTATAGAGTTCATGAAGTCGAGAGAGCTTAAAGAAATGCTAGTAGACTACCCGGGTTACAAACTACTAGATAATACCGGAGAACTGATCTTTCTGGAGTAACTATTCTGGCTCTAAGAACTCGAGATATGGGATCTTCGGGGCGGGGGTTCAGCTCTTATATAGCTCATATGATTTGATTTAGTTTTCATTGCCTCATCTCCTTCCCCAGCATCGCTCCTTGGGCAACACCTGCCTTAGGGGTGTTCAGGACCCTCATATCTTAACAAAGCCTCGACATATTGTTTTCACACAGCTTTATTTTAAGTCTGCTCTTGGGTTTAGGATTCTGAATAGAGCTTTGTTGGCTGTCGATGACGGTTTTAAGGGGGCGTGAGTATCCATTTAACCCGGAACTCCGACAATAAGGGCTTGACGGATCTCGTGCTCGGTTGCACGATCTTGAAGGTCAGATAAGGTTTTATGCTCTAGAGAGCTCAAGTGTTAGAGCATCGTGTTACTAGGTGGCTGCGTTTGAGTGACGAAGAGAAGGTGAAGATGGGCAGTCGTAGGGCTGTGCCGAAGCTCACAGAAGGTGGTGACGAGGTCGAGTCAGCGCCTTCTCGCAGTTCTTCAGCCATCCGGGAGCTACAGAAGGGGAAGAGCGTAGTAGGACTCAAGGCCAGGCTCCTAGCTTACTTAGAGCTTGTTCGACCCCACAACGTCTTGGCAGCCGTTATCTGCGTTCTACTTGGTATGGCAGCTTCCTACAAGGTAGCTGGCTATACCTTTAACATAGCAGACGCGCTCGCGGCTAGCCTAGTAGTGGCACTTGTTTCAGCCGGTGGTTACGCTATAAACGATTACTTCGACTACATGGTCGACCTAGTCAACAAGCCCTACAGACCCATACCTTCAGGGAGGGTATCCCCTAAAGAGGCACTCGCATTCTCGGTAGCCCTCGGTGCGGTCGGTGTAGCTCTCTCTACTTGGTTTGGCTACGTGTCCGTAGTGTTCGTTCTGCTGAATGCTGTGCTGGTCTACGCTTACTCAGCTAAGATAAAGGAGCTAGGTATTGTGGGGAACGTAGTCGTCAGCTTTGAAGGTTCTGCCTCAATAGTTTACGGTTCGTTGGTGGCGTCATTAAGTATTGGAAGATATGAGATCCTATCGGCTTCGGTGATCCCGGCCATTATAGCTTTCGTTCTACTGCTAGGTAGGGAGATAGTCAAAACAATAGAAGACTACTATGCGGACTCTGTCCGCGGTGTGAGGTCCCTGCCTAGGGTTCTAGGTCTTCGTAAGTCAGCCCTCATAGCTTCAATCATTCTTCTATCGGTGGTCCCACTTTCATTTCTACCATATTTCTCCGGTATCTATGATAGATTTGTGTACGCCCCTTTAGCCACACTCACAATTGTTCTCATAGTTCTGTCTGTCGCTAGAATGCTCAGGAGCTCTAACATAGTGTCAGCTGCCGCAAAGGTCAGGTCGATACTGAAAGTCTCCATAATAACGGGCATCCTAGCGCTACTCCTATCCCTCATATTCTAAGCATCAGTACCGAGCTAGGATCCGCCCGAAAAGCTGGTGGGATGTCTCGAAGTTTTGTTGCCTCTAAGAGTGCGGAAGAAGCCATAGCCAACAAACCTAACCGCGGCTTCTTGGTCTAAGTTTGGGTGGGGACGCCTGCTGATGGGGTGCTGCTGTCGGGCTTGGCAGTTGTCCGTGGCCTGGCAGGATCTTCAAGTCTCCGCATGCGAGGTGGAAGTCCCCTAGGCGCTCATTCCTGTTGTTTATTTTATTCATAGCACCCAGGACAAAACTGAGACTGGTTTACTCTATGTACGATCTATCCGCGACAGTGTACTCAAACCGTGCCGGCTTGAGAACCTCAACAATGTATTTAAAGGCTTTCTCGGGGTTCGAGTGCTTCCCACAAGAGTAAACGTCTACTGTGGCGAAGCCAAACTCAGGCCATGTGTGTATAGCGATATGGGACTCAAGTATTACAGCCACTACGCTCACACCGGGGCTTATGCGCCAGACCTTAACATCGAGTAGGGTCATATTACCTACCTTAGCTGCCTCTACTACTACCCCCTTAAGAAATTCTGAGTCTGCTAACAACTCATAGCTACAGCCGTAAAGGTTCCCGTAAACATGTTTCCCATATACCTTGTACCTGACTCCCTCCATCTCCCCTAGAGCTCTGATGCTCGCTGTAAATATAAGTGTATCCCCCCGTACCCACACCTCCTATCATTTATTAATTTTTATCTAATTAATTGCCATTTACTTTTAAAAATATTGAAAAAGATTCTTTATCATTTTATTTCAAAATTAAGAGCTTAATGATGTGGCACCTCCTCGCTGCAGGGATTCGACCCCAATCTAGACTCGGAGCTATGGCTGTAGAGTCTCACTCACACCGATGTTGACGTGGTCAGAGAAAATACTCAACCTCTTCCCGCCTTAGAGAACCTCACTCTTCAGGGCAGGGTCCATCGGTCCTCCACATCCCGTAGCGGGCTTAGAAACCAGCCACGAAAATACCACAACATAACAGAATCCTCAAGCTTTCCCTTGTCTTATCCTGAAGGACTCTTTTCAATCGTCGATCGGCTGATCGTGCTCCGAGATTGTTTAGTCATGCATGTAGAGGGATCTAACTTTCCTACTTTTCTTGGATATCTTCTCGAGCTTGACAAAGCCTATGCGTATAAGCTGCACTACTTTTTCTGCTGGGAACTCTAATAGGGAACTCTCAGCTAGCCCTCGAAGAACCTTGAGCTTGAGTCCTTCAGGCTTTAGTAGTTCCAGTTCTATGTGCTGTCTTACCGGAACCCACTGTACTATTTTAAGTCCTTTCTTCCTTGCCTGGTCTAGGTCCGTACCTATGAACCTTGCTTCAACTACTTTCTCAGATGACTTCTCTATGGAGATGTTGCAGAACTCTAGAAGCCTCATTGCTCCGTCTCTGTTTAACACATCAAGTTCTTCTCTACTTATGAATACCTCAACTAACTCTTCCAATCCTATATCAATTAGTCGAGAGCCTAGGGACTGTGTGCTTGGATGGTAAGGGAGCCTGAGCTGCCTTATATTAAGATCCTTCGGTACATCCCTTATTACTACTTTAACGGGGTTAAACACTGCCATAAGCCTAGGAGCTACTGGATCTATTTTCTTCCTGTTTAGTGAAGCAATATTCTCCCAACTAATTGTCGCGTCAGTACCTTTAACTCCGACCTCCATTATTATCTCCCTTATAACCTCGGGGAGTATACCACGCCTCCTTAGAGAACTTATAGTCCCAAACCTAGGATCGTCTATGTTAACAGCTCTCCTACCCCGCTTCAGGATCTCCTTTATCTTAGACTTACTTAAAATCATGCCCTCAAGTTTAAGTCTCCCTAGGTTTATTACCTCCGGATACTCCCAACCTAGCGCCCTATATACGTAAAGCTGCTTCAATGTGTTTAGTGCGTGCTCCTTCCCTCTAAGTATGTGCGTGACCCCGATGAGCTTATCGTCCACCCCAGCAGCAAAATTGTACGTCGGCCATACTACGTACTTATCGCCAGTAAGTGGGTGAGGATACTTAGATGTATCTATTATCCGAAAAGCAACCCAGTCTATTAGCGACGGATCAGGGCTTGCGAGGTCTGTTTTAACCCTCACTACAGCCTCCCCCTCCCTGAAGTGCCCTGATAGCATTCTATCGAACAGCTCTAAGGATTCTTCCGGAGCTTGACTCCTGTGAGGGCATCCCTTCCTCTCGAGCTTGTACTTCCTAAACTCCTCGCGTTTGCAGAGGTCTACGTAGGCACCGCCCTTAGAGATAAGTTCCCTAGCCACTTGGTAATATATCTCCATTCTCAGGGACTGCACGTACTCCTCGTCCCATGATATCCCTAACCACTTCAGATCCTCCTTGATCGCCCTATATGCTTCGGGCATAGGTCTCTTAGTCCTTGGGTCAGTGTCCTCGAACCTGAGCACGAATCTACCTCTATACTCCCTAGCGTATTCGTAGCTTAGCAGAGCAGGTCTTGCGTTACCTAGATGGATATAGAAATCAGGATTTGGGGCGAATCTAGTCTTAATAACCTTATACTTGTCCGAGTTCGGGAGGGGTGGTAGTGTCTTAGGCCCGTACTGCCTCTTCCCCTTGGCTTCTTCGAGTATCTCCGGATATTTCTCCCTTGCGAGTCTCAACCGCTCCTCAGTGCTGAGGCTATTTACGAAGCTCACAACCTCCTTAACTATCTCCACTACCTGCTTTGCGTATTTCTTGAGCTCGGGAAGCTCCGCGAACACTTTGCTAACTACAGCACCTTCAAGAGCCTTCCCCCCATGCTCTATAGAGTTCTTTAAGGCATGCTTCACTGCTACCTGCCTGACCCTATCCACCTCCATCAGCTCCGACACCCTCACCAGTAACTACTACAAAGTACTTTAGCGGCTTTGAGGTAGGGTCTTCATGTAGTAACAGAACCCTACCCTCGAACTCTGATCTGACGCTCCTAACCTCTCCCTTATTAGTCACTACATAAGCGATGAGATCTCCGGGCCTCACTCTATCCGCTACGTCGACTAGGAAGTATACCTCCACCCCGCTTAGCTCTAGGATGTCTAACCGAGAACCTGCCCCAACGTTCAGGCAGGCGCTTTTTCTCTCGTTGCAGATGGTTAAGCCGTGATCCGCCGTACCTCTAGATATCAGCTCTCGTGCTAGATCAAAGCAGCTCGCCTCGCTACCGCCTACGTAGCACCTGACGGGCTTATAGTACCTCGAAATCTCCTCTATATCCCTAAGGACTTTAGCTGTCGCCTCACCAGGTTTTATAGACAAGAAGCGCACCGCTAGTAAGATCTCCTAGTTACGTAGTAGGCTAGTAACTTAAGTAACTCCCTAGACCTTAAGTCCCGCGGATGTGTAGAATCGAGTGCCTCAATACCTCTCTTTATGAACTCCTCAGCGAGCTTATTGCTGTACTCTAAAGCCCCCAACTCTATCAGCGTTCTAGCTGCTTTCTCCAGTTCCTCTCGAGATGCCGCCGCATTCCCCAGAGCGCCCATGATTATCCTCCTCTGCCCTTCGCTAGCTCTCTCAAGGGCGTATATCACCAGTATAGTCTTCTTACCTTCCCGGATGTCGCTATACTTAGGCTTACCCAGAACCTTCTCGTCTGCTACTAACCCCAACTCATCATCCCTGATTTGGAACGCTATACCGATATTGAAGGCAAAATCCGTGAGCTTAGCTATGTCTTCGTCAGGCGCCCCCGCTATAGTAGCCCCGATAACTATCGAAGACTTAAAGAGAGCTGCCGTCTTCTTTTTGACCATCTCGATATATTCGTCAACCGTAACCGTCTCTCTCGACTCGAACATAATGTCCATGGCCTGACCTTCAGCGACCGTTGTGGCAGCCCACGTAAGCTCTCTTATCGCAGATAGAACCTTCTCGTAGCTCAGACCGTAATCCAGTAACCTTAGGAGAGCTTCATAAGATTTAGCGAAGAGAAGGTCCCCGGCAACTATAGCTATCCCCTCGCCCCAAGCCTTATGTACTGTCGGTACTCCCCTCCTGTACTCGTCTCGGTCTATTATGTCGTCATGTATTAAGGTGAAGTTGTGCAGTATTTCGACAGCAGCCGCAGCCCACGACGCTATTTCAGGGGAAAGCCCGTACATCTTGGATGCGAGAACTAGAGCAAGCGGTCTCAACCTCTTACCGCCAGCCCTAATCAAATGCATGGACGCTTCGTAAAGCTCTCTAGGTTTCCCCGAGACTACTTCCTCTATCCTTCTATATGTCATGCTGCTAACAACGTTTGCGAGATCTGCTATATCTCCCGGAAGCTCCAATCTCCCCACCTCACACAACTTGAGCACACGCAGTTATATTTCTTGGTCTTAGCCTTAGAATACGATAAAAGCATGCGGAACTCAAGTGCTACGACTAGATCCTCACATTACCTAGCCGATACCTCTCGGGTTTCTGGGACCTGCAGGCTATGAGTCCCCGAGCGGGCTATAGTGAGGACTCGGGAATTGGGACAGGACCGCTATTTTATTGAGGGACGGCGTGCTCGACATCTAGCACATCTAGTAGGACAACCTTCATGGGCTTTCCGGTGACTCCTGAGAAGCTCGGGGTAGTTCTACCGCCATCTCCGTCTACGAGCTCCTTAACATAGAGACCCCCATCTACCCGCAGCAAAACCTCCATGATGTACTTTGAGATAAGTGTGGAGGAGACTTCGTAGACCCTCCTTCGGCGGACAACATCTTTTTTTCGCTTGAGCACCCTGGTCGGGGTCCTCTGAAGTATTGTTTGATTATTCAAGCTCTCCACCTTCTTGAGGTCGTCGTCACATAGGCCGCTAGGAGAAAAAACGACTACTCTGTACGTTTTCCGCGCTGACATCGTCTTTATGACCCTTACGTACTCCCTACTAGCTCTACCATCTAACACTATGTGGATCCATGGCTCGCGCTTGAGTTCTACAACCCCTGCTTCGACCGGTGGGAACTTCTTAGTGGTGGTTCCCTTAATCTCGAGCACTAAGGGTCTTCCACTGCCGAGAGCCCTAGCATCGACATCCTCCCTTCCAGCGGCGTGAAGGGTTAGCCTACCCCCATTAAGCACCCTGAGTAAGTCTTCACAGACCTCATATATGGAGAGCCTATACATTTTCGAACCATCACTTCTGATCCAGGGCATCTGAGAGACGAATCTACCGAGCTTTACATATCTACCCCTCAACATCAGAGGGGGGATACGTAGCTCAACATTTCTCTCTGCTAAGTCCAGAACGATGATAACGTCTGGGCTAGTAAAGTCCGGGGTAAGCAATAGCTCGCGAGCCACAGCCCTACCTACTAACCTCTTGACCTCCCTGCGGACACTCTCCCACGTGTCCAATCCTAGCACTCCGATTACTTCCTGCTCCCTCCTCTCAATATCTGATCCCGCTTTAACCCCGACAAGAAAGCTCGAAACCTTCGCACCGCTCTCTTTTAGGGACTTCACGGCCTTACTGCTTAGCTCAAATATTATCTCGTCGAGCTTCGATCCGCATATATAGCACACCCCCGGGTAACCCGCGGATTGCACTGACACGTCATCTTGCCGCGGGCTTAAGCCCTCCTCAGGGGGCTGCGGGCTGGTGGAGAGCATAGTAAGGAAAGTCCTGACGGCCTTACCTCGCTCAGCGTTGTCCAGGCCCCTACCTAAACGGGCGAAGAGCCTTCCCAAGCAGCGGTCGCAGAGCCGATACCTACGCAATACCCTCAAGGCAGCCTCGAGGATCCTGCTAGAATAACCCCATACCTCAGCCAGCTTCTCCACCTAGCCGACCTAGATCCAACCCCTTAAGCCTGAGCTTGCCTCTTTTTAGATCTTTCAACATCTTGTTGAGTAGCTCATAGTAGTTGAGTAGTTCGCGAACATCGTTAACAGCTCTCCCAGAGCCTATGGCTAGCCTCCTAATTCTGCTTCTATCTATGATGCTTGGATCGTCTAGCTCCTCGTAGGTCATGGACTCTATTATGGCGATCCACGAATCTATCTTCTTCTCGCTTCCCTTAAGCATATCATCACCTAGCTTAAGCATGGAGAAACCCGGCACGAGATCCACGATCTTTCTTAGAGGACCCAGCTTCTTTATAGACTTCAGCTGGTGGTATATATCCCTCATGGACATCCTCCCTAGGGCCACAGCCCTCTCCAGTCTCTTCCTAACTTCATCACTCTCCTCAATAGCCTTGAACTTCTCGAGGAGGCTCTCCAGGTCGCCTAGTCCAAGGATCCTCGCAACGAACTTCCTTGGATTGAATACTTCCAGATCCTCAAGCTTTTCCCCATCGCCTATGAACTTTATCCTAGCCCCGGTCGCTACGACAGCTGAGAGAGCCCCGCCGCCCCGTGCTGTACCATCTAGCTTTGTGACTACTATAGAGCCTATAGGCGCCCACTCGTTGAATTTTTTAGCTAGCTCGTAGGCTTTCTGACCCATTGAAGCGTCAATCACGAGTATGACCTCAGACGGTCTAACAGCTTCTGCCAGCTCCTTCATCTCCATTAGCAGGCTCTCCTCCTTGCCATAGCCATGTCTTCCAGCGGTGTCGATTATGATTATATCACACGAGTACTCGTTCAGTAGGGTAGCTACAGCTCTTCTAGCTATCTCTACTGGATCCCCGGATTTCTCGCCGCAGAATGGTACCCCGATAGCCTCAGCTATCTGTTTGAGCTGGTCGTAGGCTGCGGGTCTGTAGGTATCCGTAGTGGCGAGTCCGACTCTGTAACCTCTCTTTTTGTAGAAAAGGGCTAGCTTACCTGCTGTGGTGGTTTTCCCGCTACCTTGTACTCCAACTAACAGTATTATCCAAGGGAAGCTTTTGGGGTACGGGTCTGGGGCTACATCACCGCCGAAGAGCTTTGAGAGCTCATCATAAACTATTTTTATGAACCACTCTCTTCTTAGAACCCCCTCGGGGGGCTCCTCCTTGAGGGCTCTCTCCTTGATTCTCGCACTCAGCTCGAAAACTACCTTGACGTTGACATCGGCCTTTATCATCTCTTTTTGGAGTTCCTTGATGAAGTTGTTCACTGCTTCCTCATAGCTCTCCGAGGATCTTAGAAATGTCGATATCAGGTCCTTGATCCTACCAAAAACAGCTGACATAGCTATTCCTAAGCTTCCTAACTCCTCAGCACTCTCATTATCTTCCTAACGCCCAATACCTCCCAGTACTCAACCTCACTTCCTGTTTTAATCCTACCTGTTATTTCCTGCTCCTTCGGAAGCTCTACCTCGAAGGTCTCATAGGACTCGGTGTCCATGAGCTGAACCTTATCCCCAAGGACCGCGATGACCTGAGCAGTTTTCTTATTTACTATCGGAATCTCAACTCTCTGATCAGCCGGTGCCACCAACGTCTTCTTCGCCCCGCTCAATATGCTCAGAGCTACTAGATGGACTTTAGCGCTGCCGTGCTTACCGGTCTTAGCCTTAGTTATCTCAACAATCCGGCAGGGCTCTCCATCAATAACTACGTAGCTACCCTCCTTCAGCTCCCCGATCTCAGCATACTCAACACTCAAATCTAGGCACCTCACTACTACAGCTCTACAAAGCTTTAAAAGCCTCAACTATCTTATAGATACCTGGTGCCGCGGTAGTATAGCCCGGCCTAGTATGCGGGCCTGTCGAGCCCGTGACCCGGGTTCAAATCCCGGCCGCGGCGCCACTCCCAAGGGAGCTGATGGTTTTTAAATTCATTGTTTCATGGTTCTCCCTCGCGATCATGAAACGTATATATGTAGAGCATAACCTATTATCAGGGCCCTATAGCTTGGTGTCTAAGCTGTGGTATGAGGGGCTGGACCTCTCGAAGCTGGGGGCTGAGGACAGGGTCAGGCTGCTGAGGTGCGCGGTGGATAAGCACGGTGCCGACAGGGTCATGGAGGTTCTTGGGGTGTCTAGGATAACGCTGTGGAGGTTACTGAACGGCAGGTCCCCGGTGGATAATGGGAGGCTGGTGAAGGTCCTCCAGCTGCTGACCCCGGCTGAGTTCGAGTCCGTAGTGGGGGCAGCCAAGAAGCTCGTAGCTGCGGGTGTCCTCAGGGAGGACGGTGCCGTGGACTACGCGGCGGCCCTGGAGGTGCTGGCTCTGGCCGCTAGAGACGAGTACCTCAGGCAGGCTGTCCTGAAGTTTACGGTCGAGAACTTCAGGGAGGACCTGAGGAGGATGTTGGGCCTCAGCCTAGCCCACGTGGTGTTTAGGTGGGAGCCCGGCTTCGAGGAGTTTCTGAGGGAGAGGAAGAAGAGGAGGAGGGTGGTAGACCCCGGGACAATAGCCTACTACAGGAACCTGTTCAGGAGGTACCTAGAGGGTAGAACCCTAAGCGAGGAGCTAGTCGATTACGTGGTGAACCACGAGAACAAGTGGCTTAGGAACGTGTTTAGACACTACATCCAGTACCTCTACTACATGAGGAGAATACCGCCGGAGACCTACGGCTGGCTCATGGAGGTGGTCCCCAGTAGGAGCTACAGGGTGGACGTTAGGATCTACCCGATAGACCTGAACGACGTAGTTAGGACCCTGAACACCCTCAGGGAGGAGCACGAGCTCTACTACCTGATATACAGACTAATGCTCGAGGGCGGTCTAAGGTTGTCGCACGCGCTACTAGTAGTTAGGACGTACAGCCCCAGGGAGGTTGTTGAGGTGTCAGGGATCAATATGGAGACCGCTAGGCTGGTGTGCTTCGAGTCCCAAGGCTTCTGCAGGTACTACCTAGGCGTTAGAGGTACTCAGAAGCCGTGCGAGTGGGCCTACCTCTCAACCACTACCCTAAAGTTGCTGGAGGAGCACGCCGGGGAGTCCGTCAGCAGGAACGGCGTGGGGAGGTACGCCAAGAGGCACGGACTCCTACCACCCAAATACATGCGTAAGGTGGCCTGGAGGCTCATGGTTAAGGCGATGCCAAGGGAGGTAGCCCGGTTCGTACAGAGCAGGTTCGGAGAATTAAAAATATCTGAAGCAAGATATGAGGACTTATTGGGAGAGGCCGATCAACAGTATCCCAGGTATCTCCAAGTGTTATTGCAAAACAATATTCTGAAATAAAAATGCTCCGCACAATAATGATCCTATAAATGATTATGCGACTAATCTCATAAATGATGAGGGAGAGCCTTTAGTACATATAAGCTTGTGTTAAAGAGAATTGTTTCACTTCTGCAGTTCTATTTGCCTTTTTAATAAATCGATCCACTCTCTCTCGCAATATGATACTTTCCCGTAGATTGAAGTCAGTAGATCAATGAGCTCAGCTTTAGACCATTCTAATTTAGATTCGATCTTGACATTAGCGATTTCGCATATCTTCACTAAACCTGCTAACGCCGTAGGAGTGAGGCGTGCTTTGTCCACGCCGACAAATGCTTCAGGGGGGAATGACACGATCCAAACGTTCTCAAACATCTTAGAGGCCTGCTCTTTTAGCTTATTGAGCACAACGTCTCTTTTACCCTCCTTTAACAACGGCATTAGCTCATGTTTAGATAGCCCTAAAACCCTATACAACACTCTGTAGAATGAAGGCACTCTACCGTCAGGATCTACCGCTATGGGCAACTTCTTCTCACTTATAATGCCAGCCGCGGGAGAGGTGTGTTCGAGAATTCTCTCCACTTGGGCTACAGCGTCTTCTATAAGTCTGCTCCACTCTTCTTCAAGCTCTCGATCGTAGACTTGAGGTGATCCGCTTTCAAATATGCGTGGGACTTCTCCCGGCTTTATTAGATCTCGATCTTTTAACATTTCAAACGCCACGCTGGGTGGGAGGGCGTGCTCTACTATTAGCTTCCTAAAGATCTCTACTCCACTCAATCCCTGCTTACTCGTCTTTTCAATAACACTCTTCAAGTACTCAAAGCACTTCTCATGGACCTTATAGGCTAAACCTTTTTGGATGTACTCTCTGGGCATCATAGTAGATAGTTCTAGCGGGGACACCGGGCTCTTGCACAGTGGGCAAACATCTTTACGTCCCTCTTCCTCTCTCCAGGAGAGATATGAGACTTCCATAGCTGAGACATCAATGCATTCTCTAAGTTCTCTGGCGGCTCTCAATAAGTCTTCAATACACCTCTCTAGGTCTTTACGTTTCTCTTTAATCACCATCGACAGGAAGGACTCGCGATGCCTTATTCCACCAAACCAGGTCTTTTCAACTTCCTGTATGATGCTATAAGCATCTCTCCCCTCTTTGAGTAACCGAAGTAGAGTTGTGAAGTCTGATTCAACATGGTCTAGAACCTTGTGGACAGATCCGATCACATATGTTATGCCGTAACCTGGTCCATACTTCCTCACTAAGAATCCGTAGGGTCCAGTTGTTACAAGCGTATCTGAGTAGTCTAAAAGGTGATGATGCAACATAGCCTTTAACCCTATATCACCCCATCCCTCGTAAGTGGCGAGAGCTAGGTGTAGGAGGGCTTCTGGGACCCAATGACCCTCGACGATCACCCTATTAGCGTCATGATATTCGGGCTCGGGTATAGAGTCGATAAACTTATTAATCTCCTCGTAGACGCCTCTGTGTATATTGCAGAAACTTTCACCAGTATAAAGATGAACAATCCACTCGGGCACGTTGATCACCAGCTATGTTGATGCTCCTATGGCAGTTCGGACAACACGTGTAGTACTTCCTCCTACCTTTATACTCCCAGACGTGTCCGCAGGAGAGAACCTTAGCTTGACCAGGTGCGTCACCGATAAGTTAACACACTAACAGAGCTTTATAAACTCTTCTATCAATCTCCGCCCTGAAGGACGGGGCTTTCAGTTGCTAGTGGGCGGTCTACTACTCCTTATAAAGAAATGGGTTTATCATGAAGAAACCGCTCCCCTTCCTACCGCCCACCTCCACGTACCACAGCAACCCCGACCCTCTAGCCTTAGTGAGGGCGTACTTCACTGCGGAGTCCCCGTACTTGAACTCGTCCCACGACAGCTTCTCCCCTTTAGCTATCCTCTCCAGGACCTCCCTTACTTTAGCCCTGTTCTCTTCCTTGAACCTCTCCAAGAAGTCCTCTAAAGCCTTCGGTAGGTAGCCCTTGAAGTGCCTCTCCAGGTCCTCGACAACCGTAACGCACCTCTCCCTACCTCCGCCCCTCAGCACTAGCGCTAGGATACCCTCCTCCATCATTCTGCTGTAGTGCCGGCGGACGTCTAGGCGGTCGGTAAGCTCCTGGGACTTCACGCACCTAGAGTAGTCCAGCATCTCCAGCACCTTCCGCACCAAGAACTCCCTGGCGCTACTCCACTCCGCGGTGTGGTACTCCAGGTACTTCCTCACACTCTCAGGTAGGCCCGCGGGTGAACCCGCACCCACCTTAACCACCCTGTAGAATATCATGATGGTGAAGATAAAAGGCTATTCAACTATGCGGGGTTCCCAGACGTAGAGGGCCGGCTCGTTGGGCTCGGTCTTGCCGAACTGAATGTTGTACTTGCCGCGGACTTCTAGGATAACATATCCCCTCCTTTCTTGTAGATCGTATACTAGCTTCCTTATGTCGCTGGTCCACGGCTCCACCTCGAGCCATCTATAGAACCACTTCGGGAACATTTGGCAATCGCTGTCAGGATCTGGTTGCTTCAGCATTATGATCTTGTCCCTACCGCGAGTTTTAACCACCTTCAAAACGTAAACACATTCCTCTCTAGCGGTCTGGCTCTGAACCTGGACCTCGGGGGTCTGGGTCTGGATCTGGGTTCCGGATGTACCCATTTCTTCTCACCAAGATGTTATATGACACAGAAGTATTTAAGCTTTTCGGTCTCCTATAGCTCCCTGGGGAGCTCGGGGACCTTATAAACCCCGCCAGCCCGCGACCACCTCCCTGAGCCAGCCCCTGTACTCTGCGAGGAGCCTCCGCACCTCGGGCCAAGCGAGCTCCGCGCAGTACCAGGGGCCGCCGCGGTACCTCCAGCAGAGCCTGAGGTGGGTTGCACCCTCGCACCAGCTGACGCTTACGTAGAGCCCCCCAACCTCCCTGCAGGAGAAGCCCGGGGGCCTCCTAGGGTAGGCGGTCACCAGCTCCGGGGCTCTGCGCTCTATCCACACCCTAAGGGAGCCCAGCTCCACCAGGCCCACGGGGAAGGG
>Ga0080004_1112628_pt1 | contig 39750 bp, 34 predicted proteins | sample WasSprMetagenome_FD_69207 | JGI IMG/M metagenome (GOLD analysis project Ga0080004, IMG submission 69207) | Sulfidic aquatic microbial communities from Washburn Spring, Yellowstone National Park, USA - WS (SPADES assembly) (version 2) | ecosystem: Environmental > Aquatic > Thermal springs > Hot...
GCGAAAGAAGCGCCGGGCGAGAGGCTCACAGTGCCTGGGAATTCAGGTTCCACAAAGATCCTTACGCTCACAATATCCGCGTTGGGGTCTTCCACGGTGACGAGGATGTACTGGGAGCGGCTGATTTCCTGGGCATAGAGAACCGCGGTGATCTTTGGCCGCAGGGACAAAAGTTTTGGGAGATCCCATACCAATACCCGGCCATCTTCCGAAGCGGTAGCTAAGAATTTTTCGTCGGCACTTACGGCTATTCTGTTCACCTGGGCTGCATGGGGGCGAAGCTCCGCTATCTCGTAGCCCGTGGAGAGGGAGAAGAGGCGGAAGGTGAGATCCGCGGACACCGTGGCCAGGGCCTGGGTTTGTTCGAGGAAAAGGAGGTCCCATACAGTGCTTTTATGGCTGAAGGTCGCCAGGGGTTCGGCCTTGGGCATCCGGAAGAGGCGGGCGGTGCGATCGGAACCCCCTGTAGCGAGAAATCCTTCCGGTCCAAAGGCGATGGCCCACACCGGGCCGCGGTGAGCTTCGAGGACGGAAAGAACCGCGCCGGAACCCAGGTCCAAGAAAATAACCTTTCCCTCGCCTGTGCCGGCGGCGAGGATTTTTCCAGCCTTATCGAAGGCCAGGGCATAAACGCCGGACTTCCCTGTGGACCAAGTGCGGACTAAGTTTTTGGTTGCCCTCTCCCAAAGGAATACCGTTCCATCACCCAGTCCTGCAGCGAGATACTTTGCCGTTAGGGCGAGGCTAAAAACCTCGGCGGGAAGTTCCGAAGAGATCCAGAGGGTTTTGCCAGTTTTAAGGTTCCACTCCCGGACCGTTCGATCCAAAGCGCCGGTGAAGAGAGAGTCGGAATCCGGGGAAACCACGAGGCACCAGACGAGCCCGGAATGGCCAAGGAAACTTCGGATGAGTTTTCCAGTGCGGAAATCCCAAAGCTCTACCCGGTTTTCTTGGAGGAGAAGGAGGCCATGAGCATCGGGGGTGAAGGCCATATCCGCCACGCGGCCAAGCCTAAGCTCCGCCACCGCTCCCGGTGGAAGGGCGGCGAGCCCCCAAAAAGAAAGAACGCACACGAATATGAGCCCGCGCACCGTCGCCCCTTTTTCCATGATAGCGCAAGTTTTTAAGGTGAACTCATGGCCGAGCTACCTTGAGTGGTGTTGCCGTAAAGAAATCTATTTTGAAGCGAGCCAAAAGCTTTTCCCCTTGCCAAATTTCCACGGGGGCGGGCTGGTTGTAGTTCTTCTCGTCAAACATTAGGCGGAAGCTTGCCCGGCCCTCTGGCCCAGTCCAATAGCTCTGTCCGGCTATTGCCACCCGCACCCCTTGGAGTGGCTTTCCCTCTTGGTCCGTCACAATTACTTCAAACTCCCGGGTCACTTGGGCATTCTGCCACTGCAAGTTTTCTCGAAGTTCCTGGCCTATTCGCAGGCTCCCAACGATCGTGAACCGATTGGCCTGGGAGTGATAGGGCACCCCGCCGATGATCTCGCCAGCGGTTGTCCACTCGGCGTTCTCACAAATTAGAGTCCCGAAGAAGTCACGCGGGATGAATTCCACCATGTGGGAGTTCACGAGCTTTACGATCGAGTGCCCGCGAGGCTGAAGGAAGAGATAGTTGCAGCTCTCCAGGGTGACCCGGGATTCATCCACTTCGAAAGGCCATTGCCCCATCACCACCACGTTTTCCAGCACTATGTCCCGGTAACGCAGGCTGGCAGGGACACCGACCCTAAGATTCCGGAACTCCACGGTGTCGTTGCGGATTTGGAGGAAGACCTTGCGCAGCTCACACTCTGAGAGCCGCACGTGGGCGGCAGGATCAAGGAAGAAGATCCAACCCCGCTCATAGGGGCCATGTTTGAGCTCCCCTGGAAGCTCATCCTTAAGGAGGGTCACCCTTTCCAAAACCAGCCGATAGTCCACGTCTTTAATCAGCTCTTGAACGTCCCACCGCTCAAAATACATCCCAGAATGTAGCCCTTTAGCCTCGAGCCTACTTCCGGCTGGTACCAGAAGCCCCAAAGCAGCGATGGTGGAATCGGCTACGTAGGTATCGCCACCCTCCACTTGAAGGAGGCCGCCGATGGGGTTCACCATTTCTGAGTGTTCCATTCGGAATTTGGCGCCTTCAAACATGTGGAGGTAATGGATCTCCGTAGGTGAATTCACGATCCGCACCTCGCCATGGTTCCATAGGCAGATCAAACCGACGTCCGTTCCTCCTGCTGGCGAATGAATCCTTGAGTTCTCAATGAGGAGTTTCCCTCCTGGGTTTACGAAGAAGTACACGTGGACCGTAGGCACTGCCCCACGGGCCATTGCGAACTCAGTATTACGAATGATGAGGGTCCCGCCGCCTTTTATATAAACATGCCCCTTCTGGAAGAATTTCACACCCTCGATTACCCGGGTCTCGCCAGGTTGGACCACAAGGTCGCCCTCGTGAACTTTCCACTCCGAGGGGCATTCTCTTGTTGAAGCCGTCTTGCAACCGAAGTCGTGGAGGTTGTAAACGAAAGGTTTGGTGAACCCTTCACCAGGGATAAAAAGCTGGATCGTTCCGCAGCAAGGGAAATCCACGCGGTCGAGGGCGCTTGGCCAGGGGAGGGTACCTACAAAAAGCCCTGTGGGCGGCTGGTCCAAAGGAGCATCAGGCCGGATTACGGGCTTCCCTATGCCACCCTCCATGGGGAGTTCCGCACCGTCCAGAAAGAACCGCCAACCTCCCCATCTTCCCGGCCAAGTATCGAGAAGGATGTGGATGACCCGTAGGTCCGGATCCCAAGTGACCTGGGTGATCTCTGTGCCGTTGGCCAAAGAAAAGGCCAAGATCAGCCCAAAGAAGATGTGCCGGAACCAAGTTCTCTTTAGGTCTCCCCTTATTTGGCCGCTCATCCTACCTCCTATCCGGTGCGGCGGGCAAGGTTGTGGGGACTGAATTGAAAAGAGAGCAGCGGCTTGGGGCGTCCGAGATTTGGAGAGGTCGGCTGCATCAAAATCGCGTTGAATCAACGCTTCCCGAGTGCGGCCTCTACGTCCCAAAGGAGGATTGTCCCGTCCGCCGACCCGGAGGCGAGGATCTTCCCGTCGGGGGAGAAGGCCACCGAGTCGACCCAAAACGTATGCCCCCGAAGGGTGCGGAGCAGCGTCCCTGTGGCCACGTCCCAGAGCTTGATCGTGTGGTCATCGGACCCCGAGGCGAGAGTTTTCCCGTCGGGGGAGAAGGCCACGGAGTTGACGGAGTTCGTATGCCCGGAGAGGGTGCGGATGTGCTCCGGGCTCAAGACCCCCACGGTTCGGGTGGAACTATCGTCACCAGTCGCGATTTTGATCGCGAAGGAGCCGTCCCGCGGAAACGTATGCGTGAAGGTTACCGTTCTTGCTTCATCTGGCTTAAGGGAAAGGGTGGTTTCGCCGATGGGGACACCATCTATCTCGCACCGGATCGTCCTTGTCCCGCTATAGAGACCTGCATTCACAATCCTGGCAGAGATCGTCGCCGGTTGCCCCGGAAGCGGGGGGCTAGGGCTTATGTAGATTTCGTATACCTCAAAATCTACTTCATACTTGGCTACAACCTCGATGGGTGAACTGCACTCATCGGCGCTGCATACACTGATACCTAGGCTTATGGGCTTGGGAAAAGCATATTGAAAGCTGACGTGTTTGCTCTCTCCCGGTTCGAGGGCAAGGCTAAGCTCTTGATTGCGGGCGTCCTCGACCTTTAGCCAGACTTGCTTTGCTCCCTTCTCAGCCCCGGTGTTCGTGATCGTCGCAGCGATCGTAGCCGTGGTACCTACCAAGAAAGGCGGTTTCGGATCAATCGAAAGGTCAGTCACCCGGAAAAACGCTGGGCCGAAGCCCAAAAGATCTCCCTTCCGGTTCGCGGCGAGGGCATTTGTCGCCCGGAGGTCAGACGGCGTAACCGTGGCGTTACCTCCCGAGGCGATGCCCCACCCTTGGTTATTCTGGATGGTATTGTCGCGAAGCTCCGCAGTGGAGGCGGCAATATAAACACCATCCCCACCGTTCCCTTCGATCGTGCAGCCGGTGATCCGGGCTTGGGAGCCGAGGGTAAGGGAAATCCCAGCTTTGGCGCTGCGGCGCACAGCGGAATTCACGAGGGTTACCCGGGAGCCGAAGGAGACCACAATACCTGAGCCCTTCGCATCCTCGATCGTGCAACCCCTGACGGCACCTGAGGAAGCCTCGATCACGACCCCATCGCCAGGGCTCCCTTTCACCGTGACCCGGTCCAAGGTGAAGGAAGCCGTGTCGCGGATCTCAAGGGCGCCACGGATCTCCAGGTTGGTCAAGGTCACGCTGCGGGCGGCCGAGACCCATACGATGCCCTCGATTACTACTCCGGACTCGCCCGTAATTTGGATGGACCGAGTTATTGTGATGTCCCCGCGGTAGGTGCCCCAGGCGACCTGGATCTCCCCGCCTTCGGGCGCAGCGCGCACGGCAGCAGAAAGGTTCGGCTGATCCTGGGGTACGCGGATGACCAGTGCGGGGAGACCCGGGCCAGCTGCAGGACGGACCGGTGAAGGCCCGCTCGGGAGAACACCCCAGGGGATGAGGCGCTTGGCCTCGTTCACGGCCACGGCCAGGCGGTACTCCGGCTGGTCGGTAAGCCTCGCGGAGTGGATCCCGATGATCTCACCCCGGGCGTTGATCACGGGACCTCCGGAGTGGCCAGAAGCGGTAGAAGCGTTGTGCTGAAGGAGCTTTACCCCGGCGAGGACCCGGGTGCCCTGGATCACCCCCGCCACCGCAATCAGACCCACGCCCGCCCCGGGAAGGGGATACCCCAATACCCGGATCTGCTCCTCGATCGCTACCTTGTCGGAATCGCCGAGGGCGAACCAGGTAAGACCGCTTGCGGAAATCTTGAGGATCGCTACGTCAGCCTTGTAGTCCGCGTTCACTACCGAGGCCCAAAATTCGCGGCTCTCCTCGACCACGACCTTGATGCGGCTGGCGCCCTCAATTACGTGAGCGGCGGTGAGGATGTAGCCATCGGGCGAGATGATGGCCCCGCTTCCTGCGGATACGCCCTCGGGCGTCTCGACGAGGATCCACACCACCGCGGGCTTCGCCGCCTGGATGAGGGAAGCCCAATCCGTGGTTTGGGCAAGGGCCGGTAAAAAGACGCTAGCGAAAAGCGCTCCAAGGACTAAACCCACTCTGTAACCGGTCCGCCTCAACCTCCCCTTCGGGTACATGCGGATCACCAACGGGAATTTTACAAGGGCGGGGCCAAAAGGTTCCACAAAGTTCTACTCCTACGCAGACCCTAAATAAACCTAATTTTTCCAGCGCGCTATTCCGTTACGCCCGTGGTTTAAAACACGATCAAGCATGGGGCTCTCACCGTATTCCTTTTGCTAAGCCGGAACTTATTGGAAAGTGGGATTGAGGGATCGTTTCGCCCTTAGTGCTATGCTCAGCGATGTCAACGAAAGCTTTCACTTTGAGAGGCCTTGGACTAAGTATTCATCGTGTTTTTCAGCGATATCGGTCTTCCCGCTTTGGCCGAGGCCCACGAGGGCTAGGTAGTCCTTCGGGGCGGCCTCCTTGCGCAGGTAATCCTTGGCCATGCGCCGGATAAGCTCAGACAGGGAAATACCCTCCTCCCTAGCCCGCTCCTTGAGATCCTGATGCACCTCGGGATCAAGGTAGATTTGAATTTTTCTCTTAGCCATAGTTTGATGTTATCCGAAGGCCGTAGCGCAGATTAGGTCATTTGTGGCCTGCGTTTGGGGTAACCCTCCACATTCAACCGGGCTCCCGGTTTACCTCTTCAAGGGCGAAGCCGGCGTAGGACTTTTTCCAATACCTGCCGGGAAACCACGCGTAGGATGTGGATAGCGTCTTCCGCGGTGAGGAATACCACCCGATAATCACCGATCCGCAAGCGGTAAACTTTTTCTTCATAGCCCTTAAGCCTAGCGATGTCCATCCCTTCCAAAAGAGGCCAACTTTCCAGTGCTTGCAAGGCTTGAAGGACCTGAGAACGCCGGTCCTTGGGTATGCGAGTAAGGTCCTTCTGAGCGGTTTTAGTGAGAAGGACTTGCAAGGTCTTCTTGGAGGGCTTTCTCCAAGGGGACGGTCTTACCTGCCTTCGCCTCTTTTATGGCTTTTTCCACGGCCTTACGGAACCGAGGACGGTACGAAAGGAGGAAATCCTCCAGTTCTTCCTCGGTTAGACCGCGTAGGACTGCAACGGGCTTTCCCCTTTGAGTTATGAACACAAGCTTTCCGTCTTTAGCGCGCCGCAGGATCTCCGAAGTGCGATTATGGAGCTCCCTTACATTCACAAACTCCATTTCTCCTCCTTGTTGCTACGATTATAGCAACAAAGGGAGGGCTAGAAGTAATAGCGGGTTTTGCCCCTCGTTTCGCACCTCAATATTTGGGCGAACAAGGTCAGTTATGCTTAGGCCTTTCACCATAAAATGTGTCCATCCCTTTTTAAAAACCCGGCCTGCGGACCCGAGGTTCGTCCGCGGGTACCGAGAGATTGGGGTCTTGAGCGCTTCGGCTTAGGAATTCTTCGAGCATTTTGATCTGGGCGCCCAAATCATGGCGGGACGAGCGCTCCTCCCTAAGGATGAGGATTTTTGGGAAACGCCGGCCCTGCTGGTACCACTGGCTTGCTAAGCGTTGTAGGTAACCAAGTGCCTCCCTTCTTGCGCGGCATAGCGAAGCTGCTCCTCGTCAGAAAGCCCCTCGTTCCCCACCCCGTGAGAGCGAAGCACATCGAAACCTTTGCCTCGCAAAGCTTGAGCCACCCGGCTGCTCATGTCCTCATCGAGATAGAGCCTGACCATCAAGGCCGAGGGAAGAGATGGAGATAAAGTTCAGCTGCCTGGGCTTTGAGCTCCCCTTGGCGACGAAGCTCCTTCTCAATCTCTTCGGGGTAAAGATGCCAGTAGTGGAAGGCGTCGCGGAGCTGCCGAGGGGAAAGCCAATCAAAGGTTTCCTTGAGCTTTTCGAAATCCTCGCCGCAGTCTCTGTAGGCTTTGACCACTTCCCAAACCTCAAGGCCTGTTCCGGCGAGGACCGGCCTCCTTCCCGTGGGTCCGTCCACAAAAACGATCCCTGGGCAGCGCCGCATCCGCAGCGCCTCCTCAAGAAGATCGCGGACCACAGCGCTCAAAGAGCGCCGCTCCCCAGCAGCCAGCCGCTTGAGCTCCCCCTGGATCCCTGGGGGAACGGCACACTCACCCGCGCTGCCTTTGTCATAAATGCCCTAACTCTAAAAATACGAAACTTTTAAACCCGTCTCCGCTCATCCCCGCTTGAGTTGGCTAGCGGGGCAATCTGCCCTAGTTAATTAGCCCTGGAAAAGTTCGAAGCCCTCTTTTGCAAAGTCCGGATCGAAGGCCAAGGCTTTGCGAACCTTGTGCTCCCTCATCACCAGGAAACTCAGGCAATCCACAAAGCTCAGGCCTCTTTTGCTCCGCTCCTCTAAAAGCCGCACGGCCCGGCGGTGATCCTGGGCCGTTACCCAGTGGATCCTAAAATTTTCACTTTCCTTTAGGAAACGAATGGCTGGACCAAGGCCAAGCCTACTTTGGAGAAGGACAGCGGATTCCACAAGGATGTAGTTGTGCACAAGGAATTCCGCGCCCATTTCTAAAGCTTTTCCAAAGAGCTCTTTGGCTCGTTCGTGGTTGGGATCAGCGGCATCAGCCAGGGCATAGATAGCAGAGGTATCAAGAAAGATCAACTGCTCCCAAGGCCTCGTCATGGCGTTCGGAAACGGGTTGAAGATCCCCTTGCTTTGAGGAACCTGAGCCGATGAAGGAGAAGTCTTTGAGGGTCTTCTTTCCCTTTGGGGCCAGGCCTAAATAGGCCCGCAGGGCCTCCCGCACCAATTCTGCCATGGAGGCTCCCCGAGCATGGGCTTCCTCTTTGAGCCGCCGGTAGGTTTCCTCATCCACCTGGATCTGCGTTCGCTTCATTTCCCTCACCTTATTGATACGATGACATCATTACATCATACTACATTCGATTGGTTTGGCCACCTTTGAAAGAGACGAAGGTTTGCTTCTGTTTCCTTAAAAGTAATACCTCGTTTCTCCTTTTGTTTTGCAGGGGGTCGGGAAGGAGAACCACGGGGTATCCACCGCTTATCTCTCCCAAAGCCAGGTAAGTTGGGGAAGAGCTTTTACCAGGCCGGTTAAGGAGCCTTCTTGGATCATCCCGGACTTCGCTCTACCCCTTTATGTCCTCCTCCAAAGGCAGCCGGAAGATGAACAGGTTATCCGCCGCCCGCAAAGCCCCTTCCGGAAGCGCTGTCGGTGTATTCGTGATGAAGAAACTCGTGATCCCAGTGTGTCTTGCCGTCGTCACGAGGGCACCGATCCCCTGCGGGGTTATATAGAGGTGCTCCTCTTCGGAAACGACCTGAGCCCTTTCTAAGAGCGCCCTCACCGCCTCAGAACCTGGTTCTTGCACGTAGAGCTTCACCAGGGCACTGGTATCAAGGTAGAGGATCATCCCCGATCCTTAAGGATCAGTTCCAAGAGAGCTTGACCGCGGAGTTCTACGGGCCGGGAGGAAGCCGAAGGCCTTCCACCACCCCACAAACCAAAGATCTTGTGGAGGCCAACCGGCACATCCCCCTCAAGCCCCACATTGTTGCCAGCTTTATGGTATACCAGCATTTGGGTAGAAGAGAGAACTTCTTGAGTAACCTTTGGTTCCATACACACAAACCTATACACATTGCCAGAAAGACAGTTTTATGGTAAAACGGTTTTCTGGTAAATACTAGACGAAAATTTGCAGGCCGAAAAGAAGGCGTGTAAATTCTAAGGCCATGTTGGTCAATAAACGCCTCGAGATCGGCCTTCGCCTCCTTTGGGACTTGGCGAAAAATCCGGATCAGCTCCAAAAAGCCCGAGACATTGCCCTAAGGTTCCGGCATTTTGCGAAAAGCCCAGTGGAAAGCTAGCCACGCTGACCAGACAAACTGCCCGAGACAATAGGGGACTAGCAATGAACAGAACTTCTTCGTCAAGGTCACTTCCCCAAAATTTTGCGGAACAAACGTAGGCGATCTAAAAGCAACCGAGTGATAAGGAAGTTTTGGCGCACGTGTTCTTTACCCTGCGCGCCTAAGCGCAAACGCAACTCTGGATTTTGAAGGAGCTGTATCGTGGCTTCGGCGGCAGCCTGGTAATCACCTGGTTCCACGAGGAAACCGGTAACCCCAGGGATGACCTGCTTCGTTATTCCCCCCACATTTGTGGCCACTACCGGAGTTCCCTTCCATAAGGCTTCGGACACGGTGAGGCCAAAGCCCTCGCGGCGAGAAAGTTGAAATACCACAGCTGCTGCACGCTGGAGAGCGTTCACCAAAAGTGGATCTGTTATGGTTACGAGATGCACATCGGCAAGACGTGCAGCCTGAGCTTGAACTTGCTCGAATATTACCGGGCCTTCCGGATCATCTAGCGCCATGTTCCCGATTAGAACCAACTGGCAGTCAACTTTTTGTTTTACTAGCTCATAAACCTTCAGTACGCCCAAGGGGTCCTTCCACTTATCAAAGCGGGATACCTGGAGCAAAAGGGGTTTTTCCAGGGAAATTCCGTGCGCTTCGAGCTCTTTTCTCACCTCTTCAGGAGAAAGTTCCTTATTGATCGCAGAAAAAGGATCAATGGCCGGAGGAATAATTGCTATTTCTGTGGGAAGGCCTGGCTTAGCAAAAGCCTCGGAAGACACCACCACTGCATCATAGCGGAGGATAAAAGCCCGAAGGAAGTCCCAAACAGGAGGATAGGGGGAAGAGAGATCAATGTGACAACGCCAAATCCATGGCACCCGCCGTGGGGCATACCGGATCATGGGGAGCGGCTGGGGATCATGCACAACGATCAAATCGTGGAGATGAATGGGACTGTAGAGAGCAAAAGTTTCGTTTACGCGCAAATAAATGGCTATTTCTTCATCGCTGAGGTCTACAGGTTCTCCCTGTAAAGCGTTGTGAATTTTTTTGGTAACCTGGAATAACTCGGGTTCCCCATAAAGGAGAGCCCAGTCAGCATCAATGCCCACTTCATTGAGGAGGGGGATTAAAGAGTGCAACATTCCGGCTACTCCCCCACCATGAAAAGTGGAGTTTGTCTCCAAAACGCGCAGGCCATAAAGAGGCCGGGCTGCTGCAAAAATTTCAGCAACGACTGTTTCTCCCGCAACGTCTATGTATCGCTCTATATCTAAATACTTCATAGCCTCCCTCCTTATGCTATTTTCAGCCTTTTCAAGCAAAAGCTATTTGATGCCAGAAAGGCGAAAACCTTCCACAAAGTGCCGCTGGAAGAGGACGAAAACAATTATCACGGGTATGGCACTTATCACGGTCCCTGACAGAATAAGGTTCCAATTCGCTCCGCCTGCGGCCCCATAATATTGCCGGAAGAAGAGAAGACCGATAGGTAGTGTGAACATCTCCATATCTCGGAGGACCACAAGAGGCCAAAAGAACTCGTTCCACGAACCCTGGAAAGTAAGGATGGCCAAAACCGCTAGAGCTGGTTTAGCCATGGGCAGGATAATCCTGGTATAGATGCGAAAAATGCCAGCTCCGTCGATTCTGGCCGCCTCCTCGAGCTCCACCGGAATGGATTCGAAAAATTGCTTCATCATGATTACCCCAAGGCTGGACACTAAAGCAGGTAAAAACAGCGCCCAGTAGCTGTTGAGGAGGCTATCCCTCCCAAAAAGGCGGGAAATACCAAATAACCCATCCCTGAGCAGGACATAGTTGGAGATAAATGTCACTTGTTGGGGAACCATCATGGTGAACATTACAAGGAAAAAGAGCAAGTTTCTTCCGGGAAAATGCAACCGGGCTAAAGCATAGCCTGCTAATGGAGCAAAAAGCAAAGCCACCATGACTTTTCCTACGGCAATTATAAAAGAATTCCGCACCCATCGAGGAAAGATAGGATTTCCTAGACGATCTCGAAACTCAGTCCAGGCTTGAATAAAGTAGCTAAAAATGTATCCTAAAACTCCGGAAACTAGGTTATCCCAATAAGCCGTGGTTCCCAGGCCCCGAACGGAATTAGGGGCTAGTGTGGCGCGCAGGAACCGAGAGTTCGGAGGTCCTACTACGGCAAGGGGTAGAACGGGGTAGGTTTGCGCCCCAAGATTACGAAGGGTGATCCTGAATGTCTTTTCGTAACCTTCGGGGCCGTGGTGTTCTTCTACGTTTTCTATCTCCACATGAGTAACTGGTCGGGGGTCGGGAGGTTGGTAAGTACCCCGGCCTGGAGGGCGGAGGATTTCCACCCGTAGGTCACCCTCTACACCCGGAGGATAGAAAAAAACCACATCTAAACTGAGGGCCCGTCCTGGAGCCCAGCCGCCTAGCCATCCGTTATTTCCAGCTTGTATGCCCAAGTTCCAGGCAGAGACCCAATTGGGTGGCCAAAGGCGGGGAATATTTAAAGAAGGTGGCCACTCAAGGGGGTTGACTTTGAACGCGGAGAAAACAGCGTAGATAAAAGGGCCAACAACAGCAAGAGCCATGGCTCCCAAAAAGGCATAGACAAACGCGGCTTTGGCCCGCCTCCGCCGGGCGAACCAAGCCTGGTCAACTCGTCGCTGCTCTGTCACCACGCCTTCTCCCCAATCCCGACGCGGCGCTGGATTAGAACCACAACCAAAGTCAACACAGCTAGGAAAATTGCAGCGGCTGCGGCCATGCCCACCCTGGGCAATCCGCCCGCACCAAACATGTTCCAATAAACGTAATAAGCAAGGGTAATTACGGAATCCAAAGGGGCCACCCCTGAAGTGATCGCGGCCTGGTCGAACATCTGCAAAGTGCCGATGAGACCAAGCGTGATCACCAAAAACATTACTGGGCGTAGAGCGGGGATGGTCACATACCACAACTTGGCCCACCAAGAAGCGCCGTCCAACTCTGCAACTTCATAGAGTTCGCGGGGAACGTCTTGCAAGCCGGCGAGAAAAAAGAGCATCATCGTGGGCACTGTGGTGCCGATGTTAAGGGCCATGATGGCCCAAAGAGGGCGGGGAATCCCCAAAAATTTTTCTGCGGTCTCGAGCCAAATAATATCCACCGGTGACATGGATTTAGGTTGGATAAGGCGAAAGTGACCAAGAAAAAATGCGCCTACTCCCCCCACGAACAAGCTTATCCAAAGGTATACCGGATCAAAGGCTCGGACAGGAAAGCCCCGCTTTCGCCCCCAAAGGACCAACGTGGACTGCATGACAATAACGAGGCCCAAAAACGAGAGAAAATAAGGATAATAGTTGCGTGCAACCGTTAGAAGAAAATTCACCACACCTCGCCGATATGTAAACCATATAAAGATGAGCCCGACTATAACTGAAGAAAGAATGCTCGGTGTGTAAAATGCGGCACGAAAGAATGTGAGGCCTCGAATCTTCTGATTTAGGGCGATAGCCAAAAGTAAAGCTAAAAATGTTTGCGTAAAGGTAACAATGACGGCAAAGGACAAGCTGTGAAACAAAGCTTTAAGGAAATGCAAGTCCGCAAAAAGCTTCGCATAGTTGGCCAAGCCCACAAATTTGGGCGAAGCGAAGAGGTCGTAGTCACAAAAACTCCACCACAATGCACGAAAAAAGGCATAAGCAAAAGCCACTCCCAATGTCCAAAGAAGAGGAAGGAGGAAGAGAAAAGCCCAAATGAGCTCGTTGCGCCGCGGCCCCCTCAGCCAGGACATAAAAAGGGGGCGGGAAAGGCCCGCCCCCTTCCCCTTTTAACGTTTCAATTCCGCGTTTAATTTCTTCGCTGCTTCCTGCATAGCCGCAGCCGGAGAAAGCTCGCCTGTAAATATCTTAGTGAGGGCTTCAGCGACTGCAACGTGGTAAATCGAGCCCACAGGAGCGAAAGAGAACGGCACGGTGCCAGGAAGCCCTGTAGCTATGAATACTGTGCGCATTGCTTCTTGGAAGGGATCAGCAGGACTGGCCAAGACCGGATGAGATAGAAGCGCAGCCCGAGAGGGAATAGCGTGGCCAATGGAGAGGATGTAGCTTTGGGCCTCAGGACTGGTAAGAAGCTCGATAACTTTCCAAACTAAATCTGGCCTCTTGGATGGGAGGATTTCATCTACGGGCATGCCGTAACCTACTGTAAACAGGTAGTTACCGCGCCGGCCGCCAAAGGTGGGGAGGAAGGTCGTTCCGAATTTCATGAGAGGTGCACCCTCACGAATAGGAGGAATAAGCCATCCTCCCTCGATTACCACCGCAGCCTTCTCTTCTACAAACGCTGCTCCCGGCCAGCCTACGCCGAGGTCTGCGGCAGTCGCACCAAACCCTGCGCGAATAGGCGCGGAGAACCATTCCGCTGCGGCAATTGCTTCAGGCCGAGCAAAGGGCGCAGTGCCATCGGGATTGAGGAAGGGCATGCCCGCGGCAAATGCAAAGGGTAAGAAACGAGCGAAATCCGGGTTTAGACAGATCCCAACCCATTCCGGAGGGTTATGAACCCGCCGGACCTTATCCCAAAACGTGAACCAATCATCATCAGCACTGGGATAAGGTACACCCTTGGCATCAAACATGTCTTTGTTGAAAAAGACTACAAGGCTGTTGAAGTCCTTAGAAATAGCGTAAAGCTTGCCATCCACAGTAAAGGCATCAACTAGTACTGGAATGAGGTCTTCCTTCTTGAGGATCTCGGATTTGGCAAGGAACTCGTCCAAAGCCCTAACGCGCCCTGTCTTCACTACCTCTTCAGCCCAGTACACGTCAACATAGAAAATGTCCGGAGGAGTGCCCGCAGCAAGCATGGTAAGAAGCCACTGCTTGTAATCGTCCACAACAGGTTCAAACACAACCTCTACATTCGGAGGAAGCTTGGGAGCCACCACGTCCCGGATCAGGGCTTCTTTTACAGGTTTGTCTACAGAGTGGCCAGCAATACGGATGATGATTTTCTCCTGTCCAAAAGCCGAAAAAGCCAAAACTACACTAACAACCAACAGTATCAACCGTTTCATAGGTCACCTCCAAAAGCTAATTTTCTGAAATGTGTTTTTTCTTCTTTCCTTTCTCACCCCCTTTGAAACCGGTTACAAACATTATAGAGCGCCCAGTAACCACTGTCAAGCTCTCCTCGAGGTGCTTGCACGCACAACAAGAGCTGTGGGGAGGATCACGCTCTCGGTTCCCCCTTCCCCCAGGACGCGGAGGATAAGGCGGCCTGCCGCCTCCCCCAGTTCCCGAATGGGTTGACGCACAGTGGTAAGAGGGGGGTCAAAGAAACTCGCGTAAGGGATGTCATCAAACCCCACCACCGCTGCCTCCCCGCCCACTTTGATCCCCATTTCTTTGAACGCTGTGCTCGCTCCGATCGCCGCCATGTCGCTTGCAGCGAAAACCGCAAGCACTCGTCTTCCCTTTCTCCACCACTCTTTGACCGCTTGATAGCCGCTAACGTAGGAAAAGTCGCCATAAACCACATCCGGCTTTAGATTGTGAGCGAGCATTACGGCTTTATACCCTTCTTCCCTGGCTATCGCAGCGGTGTGCTCCTTGGGGCCATTAACAAACAGTATCCGCTTGTATCCAAGTTCAATAAGATGCTCTGTGGCCAATCGGGCTCCCCCGTAATTGTCCGCGTCTACAAAACTTACGTTCGTATATCCTATAGGTTTTCCTACGGTGACCAAAGGTATATTGTTCTTGAAAAGGAAAGGCAGCCGGGGATCGTTCCGACGCACGCCCAATACCACTACCCCTTCTGCCAGTCTTTCCTGGGCTATTTGTTGGCATGCAAGTTCATAGCGTTCCTCGGAGTCCGGAATGGATAAAACCAAGCGGAATCCATATTCTTCCAACACATGGCTTATTCCGGGAAGAAACTCGAGAAGAAAAGGATGAGCAGAGAGGCGGGCCGCGGAATGAGAAACGACAAGAGCGATAACCCCTGTTTTTTGGGAGCTTAGGCCGCGGGCCAGAGGACTTGGCCGATACGAATAGGTCTGGATGATCCTCTCCACTTTCTCCCTGGTCTGAGGGCTAACGCCGGGCCTTCCGTTGAGAACCCTCGATACGGTAGCCTTGGATACCCCCGCCAACCGCGCGATTTCCTTGATAGTCAGTCTTTCCATCCTTACTATTTTGTCCCTTTTGAGACCGGTTTCAAGAGGAGGAGACCATGGAGCTTAAGGCCGTAATCTTCGATCTAGACGGAGTGATCGTGGACACTGCGGAGCACCATTTTCAGGCCTGGAAGAGGTTGGCAGAGGAGTTAGGCATCCCCTGCCCGCCGGAGCGCAAGGACCAGGTACGCGGCGTATCTCGGCGAAGATCTTTGGCCATCGTACTCACAGGTAATCCCCACGCGGCTGAGGAAGACCTATACGGTCTTTATACCGATGAGGAAATTGAGGAACTCATGGCTAAAAAAGACGAATATTACCGGGAGTTGATCAAAAAGCTCCGCCCTCAGGATGTGCTTCCTGGAGTGCGCCAATTTCTTGAGGACTTACGAGCCCACGGAGTCAAAACCGCGGTCGCCACCGTGTCTCGCAACTGTCAGGATGTCCTAGGTAAACTGAATCTTCTGGATGCGTTTGATGTCTTAGTGGATGGGCATTCCCCAGCACGAAGCAAACCGGAACCAGACTTATTTCTTATCGCTGCAGAAAAGCTCAAGGTTTCGCCATCCCAGTGCTTAGTAGTGGAGGACGCGCCCGCGGGAGTTGAGGCAGCGGAAGCAGCAGGAATGTGGTCCCTAGCCTTGGGGCCAAAGGAGAGATTTTCAGAAGTCAGGCCGAGTTTGATCCTCCCTTCTTTAGCTAATGTAACATGGGATGAAATTCTGGCCTTACTCATGGCTATCAAAGAGGATCCATGGCGAGTATGGGAATCCCCGCGGCTGACGCCCCAGGCATGGGAGACAAACTTTACCGTGGGCAATGGCTATTTTTGTACCCGCGGAACCTATGAGGAGCCCCACCCCCAGGAGATTCGGGCCACCCTCGTTCACGGCCTCTACGACGCTGTCCCTATCTTTTTTGAAGAGCTTGTTAATTGCCCTGACTGGACAGGACTGGAAATACAAGTGGATGGGGAACCACTGCTTCCGGGACATGGACAGATCCTGGAACACCAACGTTGGTTGGATCTTTATGATGGTTCCCTCCACCGACGGACCCGGTGGCAAAGCCCCTCTGGTAAAAGGGTGTTCCTTCATACAGTGCGGTTTGCCTCCATGGCCGATCCACACCTCGGCTTCCAGCTCTGCACAGTAAGCGTCGAAGACACCCCTTGTGCCCTGGGAATTCGCGCTTTCTTCCCCGTTGCCCCGGAAAATCCTGGTCTTCCGCCTTTTCCTCACCTTGGCCACACCCATTGGCGGGTAATAAAAACATTTCAAGAGGAAGGAAAAGTTGGGCTGAAGCTAAAAAGCAAAGGCCGGGGCCTTGAGCTAGGCGCAATGATGGCCCTTCTTCCCATAGGGCAAGGAGTTCCTCGCTTCTCTTCTTTCGCCTGTCCAGAAACCCCCGGAGTGTTTGTGGACGTTACGCTACGCCCTTGGCAAACTTTCGGGCTCGTCAAGTTTTTTGCCCTTTACACCTCCCAAGACACCCTCGATCCACTGGGAGAGTCGCAAGCTAAAATAGCGGAAGCCTTACGGAGGGGCTATTTCCAGCTTCTTCGAGAGCATCGCCGGGCTTGGCAAAGCCTTTGGGAGAACTGCGATATAGAGGTAGAGGGTGATAAGGAAATTCAGCGCGCTATCAGGTTTAACTTGTATCATCTCCTCATTGCTGCTCCAAAGAGGGAGGGTGTAAGCATACCCGCTAAGGGCCTTACGGGTTTTGGCTATCGAGGCCATGTATTTTGGGATACAGAAATCTTCGTTCTCCCCTTTCTTGTTCACACCGTTCCAGAAAAAGCTAGGAAGTGTCTTTCCTATCGCGCTTTAACTCTTCCTGGTGCTAGGGCGAATGCCCGCCGACGGGGTTGGAAAGGGGCCCTTTTTGCTTGGGAATCTGGAAGTTCAGGAGAAGAGATTACCCCTCGGTGGATTCCAGCTCCGGACGGCTCGCCCATCTTTATACATACCGGGGAAAGGCAACACCACATTGTCGCGGACGTGGCCTATGCGGTTTGGCGTTATTGGCAAGCCACTGGAGACGAAGAGTTCTTGAAGAGCCAGGGCGCAGAAATCATCCTCTCTACCGCCCAATTTTGGGCCGGCCGTGCAGAAAAAGAAGGTGAGACTTATGTGCTTCGCCATGTCATTGGCCCGGACGAGTACCACGAAGATGTGGATAACAACGCTTACACGAATTGGATGGCGCGCTGGAACCTTTTGGCGGGGGTAGAACTTTGGACAAAGCTCGGGAAAGAGGTGCCTGCCCTACAAGCAGAGCTTAGAGAGAAATTGGAATTGGAAGAACACGACATCCATCGCTGGTCAGAAATAGCAAAGAAATTAGTGTTTCCTTATGATCAAAAATCTGGGCTCATCGAGCAATTTCCAGGTTTTTTCCAGCTGGAAAACATCGACCTCAAGACGCTGGAACCCCGGCGGCAATCCCTTTGGGATCTTCTGGGCCGCGAAAAGGTGAACCGTGCTCAGGTTCTTAAGCAGCCGGACGTGCTCATGATCTTTCACCTCTTTCCCGAGGAATTCTCCCTAGAAATCTTGCGAAAAAATTGGGAGTATTACGAGCCTCGAACTGATCACGCCTTTGGCTCTTCCCTTGGCCCTGCCATTCATGCCGCATTAGCCGCGCGCTTAGGAGAGGTCCAAAAGGCTTATGAATTTTTCCGCCTGGCAGCTTTTATAGATTTGGACGATCTCCGCGGCAATACCAAAGATGGAATCCACCTGGCCTCTGCCGGGGGACTCTGGCAAGCCTTGGTGTTCGGGTTTGCCGGGCTCCGCCTTACCCCAGGAGGACCGGTAGCTTGGCCACAGCTCCCTCCCCACTGGAAACGCCTGCGCTTTTCTTTTCTTTGGCGCGGCCAGCGTTTCCAATTTTTGCTCACCCCCGAACAGATTGGCCCCGTCCTTCCTCGTTTTGCTTCAGATGCGGAAAGAAGAAATTCGTCTGAAGCATGAATGGTCACCCAAAACTTGGGGGGACAAGATTGAGGGCTGGATTTCTCTCTTTAAGGCTATTTGACAGCCCCGCCAATTAGGCCTCGTACAAAATAGCGCTGGAAAAAGATAAACACTAAAAGGGACGGAAGTGTGGCTAAAAATGCCCCGGCGCTGAGAAGACCCCAATCCACGTGATACTGGCCGCGCAAAAGCGGGATTTGCTGGGTTATGACCATCTTTTTCGGATCATAAATTAAAATCAAAGCAAGAAAAAAATCATTCCAAGCCCATGTGAATTGCAGAACTACTACCGAGGCTATGGCAGGAAGCATGAGAGGAAGCACAACGAGGAAGAAAGTCCGTAAACGGCTTGCACCATCAATAAAAGCCGCTTCCTCCAGCTCTATAGGCAGGGTTTCAATATATCCGCGGAGGAAGAAGACCATCCAGGGTAAAGCCCAAGCACTGTGGGCAAGAGCCAATCCAAAAAGGTTGTTTAGGAGCCCCAAGTGGTGCATCAACTGGAAAAGCGGCCATGCCACCATCTGCTGAGGGACAGCCAAAAGTAGCCCAATTGTCATGAGGACCGGTCCTCGTGCGGGAAAACGTGTCCGAGCGAGCCCATAGGCCATGAGCGACGCGCACAGGGTGGGAAGGATGGTGGCCAGCACCACCATTTGAACGGAGTTTTTTAGTCCCCACGCTAGAGATGCTGTGGAATGGTGCCAAGCTCGGATGAGGTTATCGGCGGTGAATCGAAATGGCGGCCGCCACCAACCGTAAATTACGTCATGGCTGGGCCGAAAGGCGGTCATTACTACACCCAAAAATGGCACTGTCCAGACCACGGCCACTAAGATGGCGACAAGAGTGGCTAACCTGTGCTGTCTCATGCTCGCAGCCTTCGTACCGCAAACCAATATCCCAACGGAACGCTTACCACGGTGATCAGGGTAGCAATAGCTGAGGCCCGATAAGGATCAAGAGCGCGGAACCCCGCAAAATACATTTCCAGAGCCAGCACAGTGCTGGCCCGGCCGGGTCCTCCCATAGTGGCTACATAAACGATATCGAAGATCTTGAGCTCCCAAAACAAGGTAAGAACAGCCACAACGATGGTCACCGGGCGGAGAAGAGGAACGGTTATGTACCAAAACTGTGCCCACTCCGAAGCACCATCAATCTGGGCGGCCTCGAACAATTCCGGATCAATGGAAGAAAGACCTGCGGAGTGCAAGATCATGCTAAACCCTACCCATAGCCATATCGACCCCAAAATTAATCCCAAAAGGGCTGTTTCTGGATAAGCCATCCACCCACTGGACCACGGCTTTGGCACTCCTAAGGCCCCTAGGATTTGAGGGATGATGCCGGAATGCGCTTCAAAAAGATAGCGAATAATCACCCCGCCCACAATCATGGGCGTCACAATTCCCAGAAAAAGGGCACTGCGTGCAAACCCTACCCATCGGGGGGCCTTGGCGAAAACCACTGCCAGAACAAGTCCCAGACCTACGGTAAGGGGAAGATGAATGCAGACCCAGACGAGATTGTGTAACAGTGCCCCCCAGGGAGGTACCTTTGTTGGGAATCTTGCGGGATTCCAAATAGCTTCGTCCCTAAAAAGATTAACGAAATTAGTTAACCCTGCGAATCCATCTTTGTTTTGAAAACTAAGGAAAAGGGTTTGGACGGCGGGAAAAATTACGAATAAAAAGAGAAGAAGCAAACCAGGTCCAAGAAAAACCATAATAGACAACCATTCTCGTTGTTTTCGCTTGCGGAACATAATAAAAGGGGGAGGGGCTACGCCCCTCCCCCGACTTTTTAACCTTTTGCTGCAGGGTGAAGCTGGTCAAGAATGCGGAGGACGTCATCCAGAGCTTCGGGCTTTACCCAAAGCAGCTTTAGCTGGTCCCAAAAGGCCCTCTGCCAGTCGCCGCCGATAGTGTCATCCATGTCCGGAGCGATGGTCAAGGCCCCCACCGCTTGAGCCAATGCCGCTTCTGCAGGTGGATAATTCTCAGGTCCTACGTCAGCACGCATGGAAAGCTTCCCACCTTTGGATACGCGGAGAGCTACACCTTCCTTGCTTATCAGGAACGCTAAAAGCTTACGGGCGTCCTCAACGCGTTTGGAATATTTGGGAATGAACATGTAGTCCGTACCGCCCACCACTGCCTTGCACCCCGGCAAAGTAAAGACTCCGAGGTCGTTCGGGTCTTCCACCATCCCGGTGATCCAGTTGCCCATGAAGTAGATTCCGTATTTGCCATCCCACCACATATCAAGGGCGGCGGTCCACTCAATGGGCTCGCTGGCATGGCCAAGGAAGGGAAGAAGATAGTTCTCAAAAATGGCGCGAACCTCTGGAGACTCCCATTTCACCTTGCCCTCGATGAGCCCCATGAAGAGATCCAGCCCACCGAAAGTAAGGAGAAAATGCTCAGTCATATCGGAGAGGGGCCAGCCCACACCGTCACCGGAAGCAGCCGCTTTTTCCACACCGGGAATGGTCTCAATCCTCTCTAGAAGAGAGATAAAGTCCGTCCAGTTTGTCGGCGCCTGGAGATTATGGGCGGCAAAGAAGCTCTTACGATACCAAAACCCCGGCTTAACCCAGGTCACATATGGAACACCAACGGCCTTCCCCTCAACAATGATGGGCTCTGTAACGAATGGAATCCCTGCGATTTCTGAGGAAAGGTCCACCATGTGGCCTGCAAATTCTTTTATCCACCAACCCCAACCAAAAACCAAATCACCAGGGGTCAAACCCGCGGCAAACTGCGCAGGGAAAACTGTAGCGATGTCTTCGGCCCGCATGACCCGGTACTCCACTGGAACGCCGGTCTTCTCAGTGAATGCTTTCAATACAGCGAGGAAAGGCTCGGCTTCCGCACCAGACCAAGGGCCTATTACCACTAACGATTCTGCACAAAATGCAGAAAAACCAATCAAACCTACCAATACCAACATCCAACCTCGCATGACCCACCTCCTTCGAAACCGACTTCTTTACCATAGCTCCTCTCCTTCCGCCTGTCAAGTTTGCGAGTTACCTCATTGAATTTGTCACTGAGGTCGAATGCCTTTCGGCTCCACGTAAGAAGCAACAGTTACAGCCTGAATTTGGATGACCTTTGGGCCCATCCGCCCACAAACCTATACATATCGCCAGAAAGACAGCTTTATGGTAAAATGGTTTTCTGGTAAATGCTAGACGAAAATTTGCAGGCCGAAAAGAAGGCGTGTAAATTCGAAGGCTATGTTGGTCAATAAACGCCTCGAGATCGGCCTTCGCCTCCTTTTGGACTTGGCGAAAAATCCAGATCAGCTCCAGAGGGCCCGCGACCTCGCCCAAAAAGAAGGCCTCCCGGAAACCTCCGCCCGCCCAATCCTCCTCGCCCTTTCTCGCGCAGGCTTCCTCTCCTCCACGCTCGGCCGCCAAGGCGGCTACAAACTCGCTAAGCCCCCGGAAAAGATAAGGCTTGCCGAGGTCTTGCGGGTCCTCGGCGGAGACGGCCTTGAGCTCGCCCTCTTCGGCCGCGGCCGCCAAAAGCCCATCCCCCTCGAACGCTCCTCCCCAACCTTCCCCTTCTTTGCCTCTTTGGAGCGAAAGTTCTGGGAGGAGCTTAAGGACAGGACCTTGGCCGATCTCCTCTAATGCCAAACCCAAAAGTGGTGGAAGCCGCCTCCGGGTTGCGCGATGATCTTCCCACCCGCCTTCTTTTTTCTCTCCTTGCGCAAAACCTCGCTGAGGTCTGTAACATCGTGAGCCTTCTTGGGCAAAAGGACCTCCCGCCTGCCCTCCTCTCCCGCCTCAAAGGGATCGAGGCCGAGCTTTTGGAAATGAGCCGCCTCTGCCAGTTCCCACCCGTCACTTTAAGCAAGAATCCTTGGCGCTGAGCGCTATCTAGGTCCACACTTCGGAATAGATAAGCAAGAGCTGCTACGGAAACTCTTCCCTTAGTGGAAGACTTCGGGGTCGGAGGCCCACCTCGCCATCTAGACCACACCGCTCATTTGGACCGCGCAAATTGACACTCCTCCGCCCTCAAAGTTAAACTGCTTTTATGCAGTTAGAGATCACCTTTGTTGGCAAAGATGGAAAAATCCTCCTCCCTCGCCAATACAACGAGGTTCTCCAAGGATTCCTTTACCGAAACCTGGAAAACGAGCTTTCTTCCAAGCTCCACGATAGCGGCTTTGCAGATCCCAAAAGCGTAAAAAGGCGGCTGAAACTTTTTACCTTTTCCCGCGTTCTTGGTAAATGGAAGGATGAGGGAAAGATGATGGCCTTCGAGGGTGCGGTTCGTTGGATCGTGGCCTCCCCGTGGGAGGAGCTCCTTTCCTCCCTCGCCATGTCTTTCCTCCAGGCCTCCGAGCTGGAGCTCCACGGCCAGAAAGTTCGCGTAGAAAGCTTCAAGGTCATCCCCATCCCAGAATACAAAAGCCCCATACGCGTCGTGGCCCTCTCCCCCATCACCGTCTACCGCACCCTCCTCACCCCTGAAGGAAAGAGGAAGACTTACTACTACTCGCCCTTCGAAAAGGAATTCAGCGAGCTTGCGGTGGGGAACCTCGTGCGAAAGCTGCGCGCCTGGCAGGGCCAGGAGGTTCCCAAGGAAGGGGAGGTGCGGCCAGTGCACGTAAAAAAGCAACACGAACACGTTATCCTCTACAAAAGCACAGTGATCAAAGCCTGGAGCGGCGTATACGAGCTGGATCTCTCGGAACCCCTTTTCCGCATGGCCTTTGCTGCGGGTTTGGGCGCTAAGAACTCCCAAGGATTTGGCTGTATCGGCCTTTGGTCACCCGCCCCTAAAGAAAGGAGGAGCCCATGATCCTGGAAGCGGTCCGCCGCTTGGGCTTAGCCACATTGGAACGCTCGCCCTTAGCCGAGGCCCTCGTGGATACCGAAATCTTGGAGCAGGGCACCAAAACCCGGGGCAGAACAGAAGAAAAATACGTAGTCATCCTAAGTCTTCGCTCCGATCCTTGGCAACTTGAGTTTGATATTCGGTCTCTGAGTGAAGAAGTCGTAAGGGAATTCCTCTGGGTTGGAAATGCTCGTGGCGCAAATAGCCCCCAGGATCGCCTCACCACAAATCACCCGGAATACTTAATCTCTCAAGCGATCCCCAATATTCTGGCCTCTATTCCAAAGGGCGAGCTAAAGGAAATCCTTTGGACGATCAGCCAAAATGTCTATCTCGACCTAGGAGAGAAGCGTGAAGTTTTCCCTAGCGGCGGGGATACGCAATATGAGCGGTACCGGTACCTCTGGAACTTACCGAAACTCGGGCTAACCGATGCGCATCTCCTTCCCAAAAATGAACGGGAAGAAGTGGAGAAAATCTGCCAAAAAGAAAAAGTCACCCCCTTCAGCCGGGAGTTCCTTCAGGCCTATGCCCGCGAAAAGGGCAGTGCAAAAGAAGCATGTAAGCTTCTTGGTAGCGCTCTTGAACAATGGGCAGCCCAAAAGTTCGGTATCAAACCTACGAACATCGCCCTCTATACCCTCGCTTTCCAGGGAAAACCCCTTGCCCAATACTCCGATTACCGGGCCTACATTGAACGAAAACTCGTAGACGAGGCTTTCGCGGAAGCCATCGATAGCGTCTGCCACCTCTGCGGAAAAAAGGAAAGGGTGACCAAAGACACCACCAGCTTCCGATATCTCAAATTCTACATCACGGATAAATTGGGGTTCGCTTCCCGCCTCACAAAGGACGGATTTTTCAAAAATTTCGCCCTTTGTAAAGAATGCTACCGAGGGCTTTTGGCTGGAGAACAGTGGGTTGAAAACCATTTACAAACGCGCCTTGGCGATACAAATGTTTACGTGATCCCCGTTTTCCACCTGCCCGAAGCTTACCCCTCTTCGGATGAGCTTAAAGCGTGGGCCGAATATTTGAAGGATCGGTTAGCCGCCGCCAACACTTTCGAGAACTGGAAGAAGTTCCAACAAGAAATCCAACGCTACCAACACTACGAAGAGCAAAAATCCCTTTTCATCCTGAATTTCCTTTTCGTGACCAAGAAAAAAGCCGCCGTCAAGGTGGACAAACTCATTCCCGACGTTCCGCCTTCCCGGTTGGACCGCCTCGACGAGGTAAGGCAAAGGGTGCGGGATCGGGCCACGGAATTCTTGGGACCCGACAAAAACAACGAATGGGACCTAAACTTAAAGAGCATGTACTTCCTCCTTCCCTTACATCGCGGGAAAGACGGAACTGAGATTACCCCCTATCTCAATCTCCTCGATGCCCTCTTCACCGGTCGCCCGCTGGAGGAAAAAGCCCTCATCCGCCAATTTCTAGAAGTGGCCGAGATCCACCGCTTTCAGCGCTACGACCAATATGTTCAGAGACGCCCCAAAGCCCATAACTTCGCTTTGGAACTCGCTTTGCTCCAATTCCAGCTTTTCCTCATTTACCTGAAAGAATTGGGGCTGCTTGGCCGTTTATTAGGAGGTGGAAGGAAGATGGACGAACTGAGGGCCAAAGAAGAGGTAGAGAAGTTGCTGGATCCGGATTTGCGGAGCTGGATGGATGGGTTAGGCCTTGAGGGCGCTCGCCGCGGCCTTTTCCTTATGGGTGTACTCATCGGCAAAATCGGCTCCACACCTGAGCAAAGGGAAAGCGAAAAGCCCATCCTCAATAAGCTCATTTTCCAAGGAATGGACCGCCTGAAGGTCATGCGCCTTGCGAACGAAATCTACGAAAAGCTCCGCCAATACAAGATCGCCGACAAAAACGAAGTGACCTACGCCATCGCCAAAGCCTACCTTGACTCCGCCCTAAATGAGCTGGATTCCCCTCAAGAGAACGTCTTTTGGATCCTTTCCGGCTACTCTTACGCCACTTGGAAGGCTATCCAAGCTGGCAAAGAAAAGAAGGAGGTGCAGGGATGAGCGAGGTAAAAAGGAATAGTGAGATTCTCTTCCTTTACGACGCCAAGCTTTGTAACCCAAACGGGGATCCCGACGAAGAAAATAAACCCCGCATGGACTACGAGACCCGCCGAAACCTCGTAAGCGATGTGCGCCTCAAACGCTACCTCCGCGACTATTGGATCGCCCTCGCTGAGGAAGCCTGGAAAGAGTTGGGATATCCCGAAAAACAGGATGTTTGGGTCCGTCAAATCGAGGACTCACCCGGGAACATAAGACACGTCTCCGCAAAAGAGCGCATAGACGCCCTTGCCCAAGAATTCGCAAAGGCTCAAGGAAAGCCTTCCGCTTCGGCCAAAAAACTCATCGGAGATCCGGGGTTTGTGGAGTGGTTATTGGGAAAGCTCGTGGATGTCCGGCTCTTTGGCGCCACCATGCCCATTGGTGAAGCCGAGGGCGAGGCCGGCGCGGCCCTTACCCTAACGGGGCCTGTGCAGTTCACCTGGGGCTACTCCCTCAACCGCGCGGAAATCCTCCCTTCCTCTACGATCAGCTCCCAATTTGCCGGCCGCGAGGGCGAAGAAAAGGGCCGCTACGGCACGTTCGGCAAGGACTGGCGGATCAAATACTCCCTTTTGGCCTTCTACGGAACGATCAGCGCCTGGCGCGCCCAATATACCCGCCTCACCGAGGAGGATGTCCGCCTTCTGGACCGTTCCATGTTTGAAGCTTTGCCCCTTTTGGCCACCACTCGCAGCAAGCTGGGCCAGACCGCCCGCCTCTACCTCCGCCTGGAATACCGGGATGACCAAACCTTCCTCGGCGACCTCCGCGCCGGCCTCAAACTCAACCCCGAGGAGGGCCTCGAGAACATCGCGGACGTAAAGCTCGACTTTTCCGAACTTCTAGCCAAAATTCGCGCCGCAAAAGATCGGATCGAAAAAGTTGTCCTCTGGGTGCACCCGGATTTTGCCTCGGGAAAAGCCTTCGAGAAGGAACTTGCGAACCTTTCGATCCTAAAGCAAGGGTGAGTATGGCAAGCGAAACGAAAGGGCCGCTCCTTATTTTCGATCTTGCCGGCCCTATGGCCCATTTCCGCAAGTTCTATACTAACTCCTCCTCCCTCTCTTACCCCTTCCCACCGCGAACGGCGATTATGGGGGTGATCGCCGCCCTTTTGGGCCGCGAGCGCGACACATACTACGAGGAGCTCGCCCTGGAGAACGCCCGTATCGGCATAGCCTTAAAAACCCCATTCCGCAGCGTGATGCAGACCGTAAACTACCTCGCTACGGATAACGCGGACTGGCATGGAGCCCAAAGGCGCATCCAGATCCCCCTTGAGCTCATCTTGCCTAGGCCGCCCGCGCGCTTTTTGCGCTACCGCATCTTCTTTAGCTCCCGCAACCCTAATCTTTTGGGAGAGCTCTACGAACGCTTAAGCCAAGGCCAATACAGGTATCCTCTTTATCTAGGCCTCACGGAGTGCCCAGCCTGGGCGGAAAATCCCCGCCTTCTGGAGGTAAACGTAGTTAGCGATCCAAAAGATCCCTTGCCGGTGGAAACTGTGGTTCCCCTACCAAAACTTGTGGAACTTCCGGATCTCCAAGAGCTTCGGGGCCTTCGCCTCCTTAAGGATCGCATTCCCTTGGATTTCTATCCCGATCGGAAACTCAAGGCCGCGGCGGATGTGGTCTGGGAAGCCGAAGGCCGCGCCCTCCCCCTCAAACTCAAAGGCGAGGTTTTTCCAATTCCCGAGGATTCCACATACGGTTGCTTTTTAGAGCCCTAGCCGAAAACCATGCTTTACGAATCCCACCCGGGGAAGCCCTTAAAGAAGCACTTGGCCGAAGTGGCCAAGGCGGCCAAAGGCTATCTCGATCATCCGGCCCTTCGCTACACCGAGCTTCTCCGGGAAGCCGCTTATCTTGTGGGCCTAGCCCATGATTTGGGCAAATACACGCCGTTTTTCCAAGCCCATCTAAAGGAAGGCCGAAACTTTAATGGTCTAGAACGCCATTCCTTTTTGAGCGCAGTCCTCGCGGCCTGGTTGGCCCTAAAAAGGAACGAAAAGCTTCCCGAGGCCCCGGGACGCGAGTTCCTCCCGCTTTTGACTTACCTTGCCGTACACCGGCATCATGGCCACCTCCGTGCCCCAAGGGCGCTTCTTCCGCCCCTCGGTGACCCGGATCAAGCCCAAGGCGACCTCTTTTTCGCTCTTAGGGCCTTGAAATTCCAACTTGAGGCCATGAGAAAAAACCGCGCTTGGATAAGCGAATGGGAAGAGCTGGGAATAGAGGAAGCGATTGAGTTCGTGGAAAATCCAAACCTCAAGGAGCTTTTTGGAGCCCTCGACCACTTGGAGTACCGCTTAAAGCGGGCGGATGAGGAATTGGGGGCCCGCCTATGTCTTTGGGGCCAGCTTCTTTTCTCAGCCCTCACGGATGCCGACAAACACAGCGCCACCCAAACCCCAAAACCCAACCGCCCCGCGATCCCCAAAGACCTCGTGGAGCGTTTCCTCCTTGAGCGCTATCCGAGCTCGCAAGAGGAGATAAATCGCTTGCGCTTAGAATTCCAGAAAGCCGTGCGCTCCGAAGTCGAAGCCCTCGATCCCCAGGAAATACCAGGGAAAACCTTCGCCCTCACCGCGCCCACGGGTTTAGGGAAAACCCTCGCCGCCCTCGACGTGGCCCTCCGCCTAAGAACCAAACTCCAAAAAATTTGGGCCGAAGACCGCCCTCCCCGCATCGTTTATGCCCTCCCTTTCATCAACATCATCGAGCAAAACTACCGGGAGTTCCAAAAAGTCCTGGGTTCCCTTTGGCCAAAGGATTTCGTTCCCGAAACCGCCCTTTTGCGCCACCACCATTTGGCCGAGATCTCCTACCGCACCGAAAACGAGGCCCTCCCCCTAGAACAAGCCCTCCTCCTCACCGACTCCTGGGAAAGCGAGGTCATCGTCACCACCTTCGTCCAGCTTTTCCAAACCATTCTTGGCTACCAAAACCGCTTTCTTCGGAAGCTTCATAACCTCATAGGTTCCATCGTTATCCTGGACGAAATCCAGGCTCTCCCCATGGAATACTGGCCCCTTGTGCGCAAAGTATTCGAAGTCCTGCGGAGGGAGCTTGGGGTGGTGGTCCTGCAGATGACCGCTACCCGGCCCCTGATCTTCCCGGAAGCCCAGGAACTTCATCCCAATCCCAAAGTTCTCTTTCACCGCCTGAATCGCACCAAACTCCTTGTGCGGGAGGAGCTAGCCTTCGAGGACTGGCTCGGAGAAGCCCAAAAGCTTTTTGAGGAGCATGGCTCGCTCCTCATCGTGGTGAACACGGTGGGAACGGCCATAAACGCCTATAAAGCCTTGCGCGAAGAACTCAAAGATCTTCAACCCTTTGGCTTTAGGGCTCCCGAGGAAAATGCCGCATGGCTTGTGCATCTTTCCACAAACATTGTGCCCAAACAGCGCATAGAGAGGGTTTTCGCCCTAGAGAAGCATTTGCGCCGCGGCGGCCAGGCCCTCGTGGTCTCCACCCAGGTGATCGAGGCCGGGGTGGACTTGGATTTTCCCGCTGTCCTCAGGGACTTAGGCCCCTTAGATTCCGTCGTTCAAGTTGCCGGCCGCTGCAACCGCGAGGCCCGCGCCCACCAAGCCCCCGTCTACCTCATCCCCCTCCAAGGCGGCGGATGCACCAAAATTTACGGCGCGATCCACACCCACGTCGCCCGTCAACTCCTCGGAAACCTCCGCGCCCTGGAAGAAAAGGATTTCTATTCCCTCGTGGAGCAATATTTCGCCGAGGTTCAAAAGCGCCTTTCTCAGGAAGCCTCCCGCGGGCTTTGGCAGGCCTATAGAGAGCTTAACTACGACGCGCTGGAAAGCGAACCCACCCTTTCGGAGTTCCACCTCATCGATGCCCCGCAACAGTTACCCATTTTTGTCGCCCTCACAGAAGAGGAGGAGCGTTGGTTTTCAAAGGAGTTTTGCCCAGCGGTGCTAGCGGAGAAGGACATCCAGGCTCGCCGGAGCGCTTGGCTTAAGCATCGCAAAAGGTTCCATGATCACCTTTTGCGTCCTTTTCTTGCCCGGGCCGCCTCGAACCTCCCGCCTGAGGTGGAAGGAGCTCCCTTCCTGCGTTGGATTCCCCATAACGATTTGGGCCGCTTCTATCATGGGGAATGGGGATTCCGCTGGCGCGAAGAGGATTTGGAGGGGGCATGGATCGGCTAGAAGGAACCAAAATCACCGGCACACTCCTTTGGTACTGGGCCATCTGCAAAAGGGAAGCATGGCTTATGGCTCATGAGATCCTACCGGACGAGGACGATCCCTATCTCGAATTGGGCCGTTTTTTGAGCGCAAAAAGCTATCCCCGCCTTAAGCGCCGCGAGCTTTCTCTCCCCGGGATGAAGGTGGACCTGGTACAGCTCAAAAAAGAGGAGCTTATCGTAATAGAGGTTAAGAAGTCCTCGCGTTTCCTTGAGGCTGCCCAACTCCAGGTGCTCTTTTATTTGGCTCGCCTGGAGGAGCTTGGAATACATGCTCGTGGAGAAATACGGGTACCCATCGAACGCCGCAGGCTTCCCCTCGAACTCGACGAGGTTGGTAAACACCGCCTTCTCTCCGCCATAACTGGCCTATCCCGCCTTTTGGAGCAACCCCTTCCCCCACCCCCGGCGCGCATCCCATTTTGCCGGAGATGCGCCTACCGCGCGTTCTGTTGGGCTCAGGAGATTTCGGAGGATAAAAATGAAAAGAACTCTTTACCTCATGAGTAGCGGCATACTTCGTCGCCAAGGAAATACCTTGGTTTTGGAACCGCCTAGCGGCAAAGAAAAGGTTCCCCACAAACACTTTCCCATCGAACAAATCAAAGAAATCCTCATTTTTGGGGAAATCGAGCTAAACAAGCGAACCCTGGAGTTTTTAACATCCCACGAAGTTTCGGTGCATTTCTTCAATCATTTCGGAAACTACATTGGAACTTTCTATCCCAGGGAACATTACAACTCGGGCTATATGTTGGTCAAACAAGTTGAACACTATTTGGACGAGAAAAAGAGGGTAGACCTGGCACGGCGTTTTGTGCAGGGAGGTTTGCAAAACATGCTCCAAGTCCTCCGATACTACATAAATCGAGGCAAGGGTGAACTTCAGGCTTTCTACGACTACATCGCCAGACAAGCTCTGCGGGTAGAAGATCTTGAAGAAATACAGCAGCTCATGCAGGCGGAGGGCCAGGCCCGCGAGGCCTATTACAAAGCGTTCGATCTCATCCTCGATAGTGAAGACTTCGCTTTTGAGGAAAGAACCCGTCGACCGCCCCAAAACCGCCTAAACGCCCTCCTTTCTTTTGGCAATAGCCTCCTTTATGCTTTGGCCCTCAGCGAGATCTACAAAACTCATTTGGATCCGCGCATCGGTTTCCTCCACGCCAGTAACTTTAGGAGGTTCTCGTTAAACCTAGATGTAGCCGAGATATTTAAGCCAATCCTTGTCGACCGCCTCGTGCTTTCCCTTATCCAAAAGGAGCAGATCAAGGCCCAAGATTTTGAGTCGGAGCTCGGCGGGCTTTTCCTAAAAGAAAAGGCCAAACACACGTTCATCGAGGCTTGGGAAAAGAGGCTGTCCACCACCCTCTTGCACCGCGGCCTTGGTCGCAATGTTTCCTACAGAGGACTTGTACGCCTTGAGCTTTATAAGCTGGAAAAGCACCTGCTTGGGGAAAAGGAGTACATACCATTCCGCAGTCGGTGGTGAGAGATGTACGTAATCATGGTCTACGACGTGAACCAAGCACGCCTAGGGAAGGTGTTGAAGATCGGGAGGCGTTATTTGGTTTGGGTACAGAACTCTGTTTTGGAAGGCGAGTTATCTTGGGCTCAACTGGAAAAGTTGAAAAGCGATTTATCTCGTGCAATAAAACCTGAAGAAGACAGCATCCTTTTGTATGTGTTGCGGGACGAACGGTGGATGGAACGGCAGAGGTTGGGGAAAAGCAAAGGAGAGCCAAAGTGGGTGGTGTAGGGGGCGTCGGAAGCGGATAGAGCCGAGTTCCTTGGGGATGGACGCCGGGCCTGCCGGGGCCATTTTTTGACTTAAGGCGCGTTTTGACGTATTTTCCCCGGGGTTATTGAGGTAGATCTTGGACAAGTGGATAGGAGACAAGAACCATGAACAATTCTTCAATCTTTTGGTTTTGAGCCTACCTAGCAGGAATTGAAACTGGATTTTTACGATGAGCATGGCTACGTGCTAGCGAGTTTTGAGCCTACCTAGCAGGAATTGAAACTTCTGTTATTTTCTCATGAGGGGTTACCGCCATATCGTTTTGAGCCTACCTAGCAGGAATTGAAACGGGGCGCAAGGAGAGATTCGAGGGGCCCCCTTGCGCGTTTTGAGCCTACCTAGCAGGAATTGAAACATGGAACTGCGCTACCGGTCAACTTACCAGGAGAAGCGTTTTGAGCCTACCTAGCAGGAATTGAAACACAAGGCAGGGATACAAACAAGTCCAAGTCGAGGAGGTTTTGAGCCTACCTAGCAGGAATTGAAACTTCATGGGTTGCTTTTCATTTGTGCCTGCTCTATAAGGTTTTGAGCCTACCTAGCAGGAATTGAAACCCACTCGGACGGATGCAGAACTGCATCCGTCTCGCCGTTTTGAGCCTACCTAGCAAGAATTGAAACCCATTCGGACGGATGCAAAACTGCATCCGTCTCTCGTTTTGAGCCTACCTAGCAGGAATTGAAACGCGCGGATGCTCACAGAAGACCCCAACCTACCCCAGGGTTTTGAGCCTACCTAGCAGGAATTGAAACACTGTCAGATGTCAGGATGCTTGGCTTGCTTTTCCCCGTTTTGAGCCTACCTAGCAGGAATTGAAACTCCAGGTTCTTACGCATTTTTCTCTCGCCTCTCTTAGTTTTGAGCCTACCTAGCAGGAATTGAAACCTCCGGTTTCAATGTTCGTGATTCGAAACGAAACAAGTTTTGAGCCTACCTAGCAGGAATTGAAACCGATACTCGTCACATATATCGCACGAAGAAAATAGAGGTTTTGAGCCTACCTAGCAGGAATTGAAACCCACTCCGACGGATGCAAAACTGCATCCGTCTCTCCGTTTTGAGCCTACCTAGCAGGAATTGAAACCTTCCGCATGACTGTATCTGGTTCGCGGCAAGAGTGGAGTTTTGAGCCTACCTAGCAGGAATTGAAACCACCGTGGTTCTACAGATGAGGAGTACATAGCATCGGTTTTGAGCCTACCTAGCAGGAATTGAAACTTTGCAGCGCCGGGGAAAAGGTGTAAGACTGACGAGTTTTGAGCCTACCTAGCAGGAATTGAAACAGAAAAAGGACGGTGCTAAGATCAAGACCGTGGCCCGGTTTTGAGCCTACCTAGCAGGAATTGAAACCGGGCTGGCGCCAAGCTTAGGAATTAAGTTCCTGTCTGTTTTGAGCCTACCTAGCAGGAATTGAAACGCCCTCCCCCTTTTGGGGGCGCCGCGGTTTTTTCTGGTTTTGAGCCTACCTAGCAGGAATTGAAACGGCTCGCCCCTCCGGGTTCTTCCCTGCCGGAAATGCGTTTTGAGCCTACCTAGCAGGAATTGAAACGCCATTCTGATTCACCTCCGCTCACAACTCACCCTGTTTTGAGCCTACCTACCAGGAATTGAAACTCCCCTGCAGCGTGGGCTGTGGATTTTTTTGCTTCGTTTTGAGCCTACCTAGCAGGAATTGAAACGTAGCTGTCGCTGGATAAGCGAATGCTAATATGTAGTGGTTTTGAGCCTACCTAGCAGGAATAAAATGGGGTGAACGGTGATGCACGCTTGAGGGTTTGAAAATCCTCACCTGTCATCCGTCACCTTAAAGCCAGAATTACCGAATACCAGCTTTCCAGAAAACCAGCACCCGGTACCCTCCCAACAGAAATTGAAACCCCACGGAACACCCCCTTTTACTTGACGGAAGAGCTGTCTTACAGTAAAATGGCTTGACTTCCATGGGTGGGAGCCCTGCCATGATGGGCCGCCATACGGACACGGAGGCTGAGCAAGCAGCAAGGCGCCTCATCCCAATTTTAGACTCTTTATTGGCCATCCCAACACCTAACCCTCCGGGTAACGAGGCAGCCGCTGCCGAATTCCTCGAAAAATTGTTCGCACCTTTTGGACTTCCTACCCGCCGCATCCCCTTGGCACCGGGACGCGAATCCCTCACGGTGGTGCTTCCAGGCCGCCGCCCCGATTCCGTGGCGCTCTGCGGACACTTGGACACTGTGCCCCCGGCGGCAGAGCGCTGGACATACCCGCCATTTGAGGCAACGATCCGGGACCAACGGATCTACGGATTGGGAGCAGCGGATATGAAGGGCGGAGTGGCCTGCATTGCCGACGCGGCTTTGGACCTCCTCGAAAGCGGCACCAAAACTGACCACACGATCATCCTCGCCTTCACTGCCGACGAGGAAGGCCACATGGGGGGAGCTCGTTCGTTGGTCACCGCGGGCGTGTTCGCGCAAACTAAGTTTTTGGTGATCGCGGAGCCCACGGACGGCCGGGTCTATGTTGGGGAAAAAGGACAACTTTGGCTCCGCATCGCGTTTAAGGGATTGGCTACGCATGGTTCAACGCCCTCGTTAGGACGCAACGCCGTCCTGGCCGCCGCGGAGGCTGCCCTCCACCTTGAAAAAAGAGCCACCACAAAAGCTCGAGACGAGGAGGTCACACTGAATGTGGGCCGGTTAGCGGGTGGGGAACGGGTGAATGCGGTTCCAGAATACGCTGAATTAGACCTGGACGTGCGGTTCGCCGAACCTTCCCAAGGGGATACCCTGCTCAAAGAGGTGCAGGAGTTGGCACACGAAGTGGAGGTTGCCCGTCAGGTCACGGCCACACTGACCGTTTTACGCCATCTACCTCCCTTACGAACCGACGCTGCAGATGTTTACCTACAGACACTCACAACCGCTGTTAGCACCACGCTGGGGCGCGGCCTTCAAGCAGATTTGGCACCTTACGCGACCGACGCAAAGGTCATCGTTCCTCAAATCCATATCCCATTTGCGATCTTCGGCCCGGGATCTATTGCCCAAGCTCACGGCCCCGATGAGTACGTTTCCTTGCCCTCGCTGGTACAGACTAAATTAGCATTGGTCTCGTTTTTGCGGGAGCTGTGAGAAAGCGATGGCAAACTTCTGCTTAGCAAACGGGCAGGAGGAAAGGAGGTGAGAGCGAAAGGAAACGCAAGTCTAAGCCACTGAAAAATCTCTTGAAAGGAGGCGGTGGACCATGCGGAAGCTTATTCTAGCGGTGATTGTCCTCGGCTTAGGCGTAATCGCCTGCGGAAGCGCACCCCGTTATGGGGGAACGCTTCGGTACGCAATGTACGGCGAGCCGCCCACGCTGGATATGCATGTGACCACCTCCGTACTCGCGAGTGTAGTGGCTCACCATATATTTGAGGGGCTGTTTGACTTCGGCGCCGACTATACTCCCAAGCCCGTGCTTTTGGAGAGCTTTGAATATCAAGGAGACGGAACTACCGTGGTTTTCCATCTGCGCAAAGGTGTCCTATTCCATAATGGCAAGGAAATGACCTCCGAGGATGTGGTTGCTTCCCTCAAAAGGTGGGGGGAATTCGGAGTACAGTCAAAACAGTTGTGGAACCTCGTGGTGTCCATTGGTGCTCCTGACAAATACACAGTAGTCCTTCAGTTATCCAAACCGTTCGGTCCTCTCCCCGCGTATCTGGCCAACATATATGGTGGGCCAAGGATTTACCCTAAGGAAGTCGCGGAATCCGCCGGTGCTCAACCCATAAGTCCGGACAAGTACCTCGGCACAGGGCCATACAAATTCGTAGAGTGGTCTCCAGGCCGCTGGATCAAACTCGCCCGGTTCGATCAGTACGTCTCTCCGCCCGGCCCATCCGATGGCTTCACCGGAAGCAAAGTGGCCTATATTGACGAGATCATCTTCGTGCCCGTGCCGGATCCCATGACCCGCGTCTCAGGCGTGCTCGCCGGTGAATATGACTACGCTGACTCCATACCCACAGACCTCTACGATTCATTGGCTGCTTCTCCAAATGTCGTCCCTCTGTTATTGACCAACCCGCCGATCTATCCAGCCATGGTGATGAATACCAAACAAGGGCTGATGTCCAATGTCACAATGCGACAAGCTGTGCTTGCGGCCTTGAACATGGAAGAGGCTCTCCGCGCAGCTTACGGCGACGAAAGGTTCTGGAGCCTAGAGAGCTCCTACTTCGCCAAGGGGATCATCTGGTACTCCCCAGCCGGCAAAGAGTACTACAACCAAAACAATCCCGAGAAAGCCCGTGAACTGGCAAAACAAGCGGGCTACGCCGGAGAACCTATCCGTTTCCTCGTCTCCAGTGACTACAAGCATCACTACGACCAAGCTGTCGTACTGGCTCAACAGCTCAGAGCCGCAGGGTTTAACGTCGATCTCCAGGTTTACGACTGGGCCACACTCCTCCAGCGGCGGGCAAATCCTGAACTATGGGATATTTTCTTCTCGCACTTCCTAACCGTCCCTGAACCATGTTTGGTTCTCTTCTTGCCCGGTACGTATCCTGGATGGTGGCAGAACCCCAAGAAAAACGAGCTCGTGGCTTTAATGAACTCAACTCTTGACTTTGAGACCCGCTATTCCATTTGGGAGCAAATCCAGACTCTCATCTGGGAAGACGTTCCTTTCATCAAAATCGGCAATGCCTTCTTCCTTGACATTATCTCAACCCGCGTGAAGAGCTCGGACCACCCCATCATGTTGATACCGTACTTCTGGAACATGTGGCTCGAGTGAAAGAGGCCAGGGGGAGGCCGCAGGCCTCCCCCTTTTTCTTTAAACCATGCTTTCTTTTTTGATCAAGCGACTGTCCGCTCTCATCCCTACCGTCCTATTGGTAATTACGCTCAGCTTTTTCCTGCTACACATGATCCCGGGAGACCCTGCCGCCGTTCTCCTCGGCCCAAATGCAACCCCTGAACAAATTGCGGCGCTAAAGCATTCGCTAGGATTGGATCGCCCAGTCTTTGTCCAATATGTTAAGTACATGACGCGAGTTCTCCGCGGCGATTTTGGCAATTCCATTTATTTCCAACAGCCAGTACTCAAAGTCGTCCTAAGCCATGCGGAAGCGAGCTTTCTTTTAGCAACTTTAGGCTTAATGGTGGTGATCCTACTCGGAGTTTCCTCAGGCATTACCTCAGCGGTGCTTAGCAAGACAGCTTACGATAAGGTTTTTCTCTCTTTCGCACTCTTAGGCGCTTCGATCCCGAGCTTTTGGCTTGGTCTTCTCCTGATCTTGCTCTTCGGGGTGCGCTTGCGCGTCTTCCCCACTTCCGGCTTTGTATCCGTTCTTTCCACAGGGAATTTATCAAATCTGCGCTATCTCGTTCTGCCCGCTTTAACGCTCGGAGCCGTGAACTCTGCCGTAGTCGCAAGAGTGACAAGGTCAGCCATGCTCGAAGTTCTGCATCAACAGTACATCGACGTCGCCCGGGCCAAAGGGTTGCACAGCGCTAACGTCATCTTGAAGCACGCCTTAAGAAACGCAGCTATCCCCATTGTAACGGTTTTGGGCTTCGTTTTTGCGGGCATGATGGCAACCGCTGTGGTTACAGAAAATGTCTTCGCTATACCCGGAATTGGACGCCTTGTGGTGCAATCGGTGCTGAGACGTGACTATCCCATGATCCAAGGGATCATGGTTCTCGTCGCCTTTCTTTATTTGGTTGTTAACCTCGCCACTGACATTGTATACACAATCCTTGACCCCCGTATTCGCCTGACCTAGATATGAAATTCTTTAAGCGAAAAACATCAATTTTTGCAGCAATAATTTTATCGGTGATTGTGTTAATTGCCATCATCACTCCATTCCTTCGGCTCCTTAATCCGCATGAGGTCAACCCCAAAATGCGCCTTTTACCGCCTTCGCGTCACAATCTTTTTGGGACCGACCAGTTTGGCCGAGATATCTTGGCCCGCACTCTCGCAGGTAGCCGTGTCTCCCTCATCGTAGGGATGTCGGTAGCTTTGCTATCCTTAGTCTTCGGAATCCCTTTGGGCCTAATTTCCGGGTACTTTCGGCCGGCGAGTTTGTTCCTAATGCGTCTTGTCGATGCACTGATGGCTTTCCCCTCCATTTTGTTAGCCCTGGCCTTAATGGCCATTCTCGGCAAACCCAGCATCGTTAACGTTATCATCGCTGTGGGAATCGTTTACATCCCTAGGGTGGCGCGATTGGTGTACAGTGCTACTTTGGTGTTGCGGGAAACCACTTTTGTTGAAGCGGCACGGGCCATAGGCTCTAGTACTTTTCGCATTTTGTGGCGCCATATTTTGGTGAACCTCATATCCATCGTGATCGTCCAATCCACTTTCACATTCGCCTTTGCGGTACTCGAAGCGGCGGCTCTGGACTTTTTGGGGGTCGGCATTCCCCCGGAGATCCCTAGCTGGGGTGGCATGATCAATGAAAATCGTTTGTATTTAACCATCGCACCGTGGACCGTAGTATTTCCTGGCTTCTTCCTCCTTTTGACAGTGCTATCCCTGAACCTTTTGGGTGACAATTTGCGCGATTTCCTCGATCCTTATTTGCGACGGCTCGTTTGAGTAACGTACCGACGAATCAAAAGCAAACCCGCCCCGCATCAAAAGATCCCCCACTCTCCTAAATACCTGAATCCTCGGGCCCAGGGAAGGCTATATAATCCTCGGTCGCCCAATATCCAAAAAGAAAAGGGGGTGAAAGTGGGAGAGCTTGCTTTTGGAAAAAACCATTAGGAGGTGAACGCGTTATGCGCAGGAGTTTATTTGTGGTTTTAGCGTTGGTCATGGCTGGATGGCTTGGATGGGCTCAACAGTACGGCGGCACCGTGGTCATCGCCTGGGGCACGGATGCCGTCCGCCTCGACCCTGCAGACATGACCGATAACCCCTCGGAGACCGTCCTCCGCCACATCATGGACGGCCTCGTGGAGTTCGATGAACAGCTCAACAAAAACCCGTGCCTAGCCAAATCCTGGGAGATTTCTGAAGACGGCACAGTCTACACTTTCCACTTGCGTGAGGGCATTAAATTCCACGATGGAACTCCTTTCAACGCTCAAGCCGTGGCTTTCAACTTTAACCGCATCATCACCCAAAACCTCCGCCGCACCGCTCTCTTCCAGCCCTACATCGATTCCGTGACTGCAGTGGATGAGTACACTGTGGTATTCAAGCTTAAGGCTCCCTTTGGTGCCTTCCTTAACCACCTGGCCCACGGAGCAGCGCTGATCCAGTCGCCCACCGCGATCCAGACCTGGGGCGCTGAGGTGGGAAAGCACCCGGTGGGCACAGGCCCGTTCAAGTTCGTGGAGTGGGTTCCCGGCGACCACATCACCCTTGAGGCCAACCCCGACTACTGGCGCGGCCGGCCTTATCTCGACCGCATCATCTTCCAGGTTGTGCCGGAAGCTTCCACCCGGGTGTTCCGCCTGGAGAGCGGTGAAGCTCATGTAGCTACGCGCATCCCACCCACAGAAGTTCCTCGCCTTAAGGCTAACCCCAATATCGAGGTCTTGGTCCGTCAGACCCTCCGGGTCATCTATATCGGCATGAACAACCAAAAGCCGCCTTTCAATGATGTCCGCGTCCGCCAAGCCGTGAACTACGCAATCGATAAAGAGCTCCTCTGCCAGAGCATCCTCGGTGGGTATGCGGATCCCGCGGATTCGCCGCTTGCTCCTCTCACTTGGGGCTACTACTCCACCGGCGGCTACCCCTATGATCCTGAGACGGCCAAGGCCCTTTTGGCCGAGGCCGGCTACCCCAACGGGTTTGAGGCCACCCTCTATACCCCCAAAGGCCGCTACCTCATGGACTACGAGACCGCTTTGGCCGTGCAGGCCATGCTCGCGGAGGTAGGGATCCGCGTGCGCGTCCAGGTCATGGAGTGGGCCGCATACCTGAGCATGCTCGAGCGCCGCGAGCAGGAGATGTTCCTCCTCGGTTGGGCTCCGTCCACCGCAGACGGCGACTGGGTCCTCCGGCCGCTCTTCCACTCCGCCAACTGGTCGCCGCGGGATAACAACGCCCTTTATGCCAACCCCGAAGTGGATGCCCTCATCGAGCAGGGCATGCGCGCCATGGGCGAGGCCCGCTACGAGCTCTATAAGAAAGCCCAGGAAATCATCGTCCGCGATGCACCCTGGGCCTTCCTCTACGTCCTCAAGGACATCAATGCCTACAGTAAGAAGCTCCATAACGTCCAGTACCTGCCTATCGAGATCATCCTCGTGAAGAACGCCTGGCTAGGCTAAGGAAAAAGGGCCCCGCTCAGATGAGCGGGGCCTTTCTTTTTTGCGTTGAGAGAAAAATGTTGGCCTTCTTCGTCCGCCGGTTGATCATGCTCCTTTTCACCCTCTACGCCGTTGTGACACTCGCTTTTTTCGTGATGCGACTGGCTCCGGGTGATCCTGCCCGCATCATCGCCGGCTTCGATGCCCCTTATGAGACCATCCTTGCCCTCCGCCACGAGCTTGGTTTGGATCGGCCTTTGATCGTTCAATACGGCCGGTATTTGGCTGCTCTTTTTCGCGGCGATTTCGGCCGCTCCTATAACACCCGCCGGCCTGTTTTGGAAGAGCTCGGTTGGCGGTACAAAAACACTATCATCCTCGCCCTCTGCGCCGTGTCCTTCGCCCCCTTTTTGGGCATGACCTTAGGGG
>Ga0080004_1166133_pt1 | contig 39691 bp, 38 predicted proteins | sample WasSprMetagenome_FD_69207 | JGI IMG/M metagenome (GOLD analysis project Ga0080004, IMG submission 69207) | Sulfidic aquatic microbial communities from Washburn Spring, Yellowstone National Park, USA - WS (SPADES assembly) (version 2) | ecosystem: Environmental > Aquatic > Thermal springs > Hot...
CCCTCCCAGGGGGTTTGGGGGATGTGCCCCCAAAATTTTCAAGTTAGGGGCGAGTTGCCCACATTAGCAACCCCGCCACGGGTGGGGCCCAAAACGCTGGCGAACCCTCAGCTAACGAGGGTGGGCAAAAAGGGGGGTCCAGGGGGGCAAAGCCCCCGTGGCAGGGGGCTGTGGGGGATGTGCCCCCAGGAAACCAAAATTGGGGCGAGTAGCCCACTCTGGAAACCCCGCCACGAGTGGGACTCAGAACGTTGGCAAACCCAGAGCCCACGGGGGTGGACAAAATGGGGGAACCCGCACACTTCGGGGCCACGCTCCAAATTGGACAATTCCCGAATCATCTGCTATTATTTTACACCACAACACAAAGCAGGAGGTGAACCATGCAAGCCGTATTGCTTTCCGTGTTGGATAAATGGGTTAGTTTCCTCTTGGCCAGGCTGCCTGGTGCTATCGCCTTCTTCATAGGCGGCTGGATAGCACTTAAACTGGTAATCGCAATCGTTAACAAAGCTATGCAAGCAGCCAAAACTGAGCCAACTATCGCTTCCCTTTTCCGAGCTTTGATAAGCGTTGCCGGCTGGATTTTAATCCTGGCCGGAACTTTGAAAGCCCTCGGACTAAATGAGCTTGCCTTGGCTATATCCGGCTCTATCGCTGCGGTTTCCCTCGGCTTAGCTACAGGCATATCTGGCACTACATCCGATATCCTCGCCGGTATATTCTTGGCAACCGACCCCGATTTCAAGGTCGGCTATACGGTAACGGCAGGCGGGGTAAAAGGGGTGATAAAGTCCCTTGACTTACGAAAAACGCGCATAATAGGGGAGGATGGCAAACTCTACGTTATCCCTAACCGCTCTGTAGAGTCAGCTACGTGGGTGGTTGAAAAAAGGGCGGAGTGAGATGGCTTTTGAGGTCCCAGTAAGGCAGAATGAAAAGCTTAAGAGGTTGACTGAAAGGATAAATCAGGACCAGGAACTTTGGCAATGGTGGAGGAGCGCTAACGTCAATGCCATTGACCGCCAAGGGATGAGCGACCATGGTGAGGTCCACATTAGGATAGTGGCTAATGCGGCCTTGAAGATTTTGCGTCTTCTTTTGGAGGCCGGCATAAAGCCCAGCGTTGAAGTAAACTATGGCCTTTCCCCAGAAGACGCCGAGGTTGTAGTCGTCTTAGGGGCATGCCTCCACGATGTGGGGATGTCTATCCACAGGGAAGAGCACGAACTTTTCAGCGTAGCTCTGGGTTACCCCAAGGCCCGCCAGCTTTTGGAAGGCTTATACCAAGAGCCCACTTTAACCATAATGGCCAGCGAAATCCTCCACGCTGTAATCGCTCACCGCTGGGACATCCCCTGCCTCACAATTGAGGCCGGGGTCATCAAGGTGGCTGATGCCTTAGACATGACAGGGGGCCGCTCCAGAATACCATTTGAGGCGGGGAAAGTGAACATCCACTCGGTCTCGGCCCTGGCGGTTGATGCCGTGAACATTGAGAAAGGGGAGGAAAGGCCAGTAAAAATTGAGATAATCATGAACAATTCGGCCGGAATCTTCCAAGTGGATGAGCTCCTCAAGCGAAAACTCCAGAATTCTACCATCTACCCCTATGTGGAAGTCGTGGCTCGGATAGAAGGGGCAACTGAACGGAAGATATTGGGGGTCTACAAACTTTAGGCTCTCTCGGAGGGGTCAAAAAGTTTTTTGTGCTCTTGGAGGGCAAAACGGTCGGTCATTCCAGCGATGTAGTCGCATACGACCCTGGGTAACGGTTCTTCTTTCAGGCGCGCCCGAATGCTATCGGGCAGCTGCCTCGGTTCTGAAGTATAGGCGTGGAAAAGGTCGGCGATCAATCGCTTGGCCTTGGTCATCATTCTTACCACTCGGTAATGGCGATAAAAGTTCTCCAGGAGGTATGCTTTCATTTCCTGATATAGCCTGGCCATTTCTTCGGAGAAGCCAGCTATGTGTTGCCCCCAAGCCCGCACTTCCTCTACCGATTGCGGTGAGGCTTCTTCCAGGCGCCTTGTAGTCTCTTCCAAGACATCCGAAACGCTTAAATCAATAAGCTTGCGTATAAGCCGATGCCGGGCCATGTCATCAAAAGCGTTCACGTTTATTTTAAGCTCCTGGACGAGCTCTCGGCCCAAAGTGGTATCAAGTAAGGAAGCGGGGGTAAGGATTCCGGCCCTGAGGCCATCGTCAAGGTCGTGAGAGGTATAGGCGATTTCATCGGCCAGGTTTATGATTTGAGCTTCTAAAGAAGGGGGCTTATCGGGCTCATAGCCCTCTCCTGTCCCTTTATCGTATTCGGTGGCGTGTTTGGCTATTCCCTCCCGCACTTCCCACGTTAAGTTCAGGCCTGGGAAACCAGGATAGCGCTTTTCCAGAACAGTTACGATGCGCAGGCTTTGGCGGTTGTGGTCAAAACCGCCGTAATCGGCCATAAGTTCATGGAGAGCTTCTTCCCCTGAGTGGCCGAATGGGGTGTGACCTAAATCGTGGGCTAAGGCTATGGCTTCTGCCAGGTCCTCGTTCAAGCCCAAAGCTTTGGCCAGAGTTCGCCCGATTTGAGCTACTTCTATAGTGTGGGTTAGCCTGGTGCGGTAGTAGTCCCCTTCGTAGTAGACGAAGACTTGGGTTTTGTATTCCAGGCGCCTGAAGGCCGTAGTGTGGATTATCCTGTCCCTATCCCTTTGGAAAGCAGTTCGGTAAGGATGTTCTTCTTCCGGGTACTCCCTACCCCGGGTTTCCCGGCTTTTTACGGCGTAGGGGGCCAAGGTTATGGCTTCTATCTCCTCAAGCTGTTCTCTCCTGCGCATGCTACGTCCCAGGCGTTACTTCAGGGGTTGGGGTAGGCTGAGGGGTAAGCAGGAAAGGCCTCACTTGCCCCGCCCTCCACTCCAGGTTCAGCACTTCCCCTGCTCCTCCTAATGGCCCTATATCCTCACCGTTGACTATTGCTTTTACCCCACCGGCATTCCCGCACTTTACGTAGATAGTCCCGCCGCTCCAGGATAAGGTATCGCCGGGATTTATGAAATTCCTGAAGACCAAAACTTGGTCAACTTTCACCTCAAGCCAGCTCCGGTCAAGGCCTACAAGGGTCAAAGTGAGCAAAGCCGGGGTAGGGGTTGAGGTCGGCGTAGGAGCTGGAGTCCAAGTGGGGGTTGGTGAAAGTGTAGGGGTCGGGGAAAAAGTGGGGGAAGGGGTAGGGCTGGCAACGGAGAAGAGGGTGGGCTGATATCGGGCGTAAGCGAACCAGCCCAGGGCTGCTACAAGGGCTATTATCAAGAGGGGGATTAAGAAGTTTGCCAAGTTCTTAAGAGGCCAAGGAGATGGTCTTTCCAGGGGCAATTCGGCTTGAAGGGTAATGGTTTCACTTGGAGGAGGGACCCCCGCTTCCTCGGAGTAAAGCTTGAGCATCTCTTCGGGGTCAAGGCCAAGGAAAGAAGCGTAGTTGCGGATGAATCCTCTGGCGAAAATATCGCCGGGCAGGGAGTTGTAATCGCCTCTTTCCAGGGCCTCTATAAACTTTGGCTTTATCCGGGTCTCTTTTGAGACTTCTCCTATGGTTAGGCCAAGGGCCTCCCTTCTTTCTTTTAACCTTTGACCAAGTTCGCTCATACTTACCCCGGTTTCAGAAGTCTATGCTTTTACCCTCGTAGGCATAGAGGAAAAGTTTCTCGGTCTCTTTCTCGGAGGGGATGCGGGTGCCGGTGTTTATTGTGGCATCCATGCTGGCGTTTTCAACAAGCTTCCCCAGGGCCTTCTCAAATTCCTCTCGAGGTATTCCGGCCTCAGCCAGGGATAGCGGTTCGTTGATGGATTTAGCCAGCTCCCGGATTTTGCCCACAAGGATGGCTGCAGCCTCCTTTTCGTCTTGGTAAGGGATTCCCAAGAAGCGGACAATTTCCCCGTATCGTGTTCCGCCGGCATTGGCACAGTATTCAATGGTATAGGGGAGGAATAGCCCAACCGCCCGACCATGGTGGATGTGGAAGATTGCTCCAAGGGAGTGGCCAAGGGCATGGGCTAAGGCTGCCATAGAGTTGATGAAGCCAAGGCCGGCCAGAGTCGCAGCATAATGCATCTTAGCCCGCGCTTCTCGGTCCTCTTTCCCCCTTTGGTAAGCCCTGGGCAGGAATTCAAAGACCAGCTTTATAGCTTGGAGGCAGAGGCCGTCAGAGAAATCGTTGTGCCATATGCTGGTAAAGCCTTCCACTGCATGGCAAAGAGCATCCATCCCGGTGGAGGCGGTTAATCCCGGAGGCAACTCCATGACAAGGTCTGGGTCTATGATGGCAATGTCAGGAGTATTTACAGGGGCGCCAAGGGAGAGTTTGCGCTGCTCAGCTCTATCAGTAAGGACGACGGCCCAAGTGGTCTCAGCTCCGGTTCCGCTGGTAGTGGGGATGGCTATCATCTTGGCCTTCTCCCGGAGCTTAAGCTCTTCAAACGGGTTTATAGCTCTGGGGTCAAGCTGGGGGTTTTCGTAGAGGAGCCAGATGGCTTTGGCTGCATCTAAGCAAGAGCCTCCTCCAAGGCCCACTATCCAATCGGGGTTGAGGGTTTCGGCCAAGGCTTTACCCTTGAGGACGGTCTCCAAGGAGGGGTCAGGCTCTACTTCGGAGAAGACGTGGGTTTCAATTCCGGCATCGTGCAGGTATTTCTCAATCTTTTGGACGAACCCCAGCCGCAGGATGTTCTCATCGGTTACGATTAAAGCCTTCCGGCCCTGGAGCTGGGAAAGGTGGAAGAGAGCATCGTCCCCGTAAACGATGACGGGGGAGCGGAAGAACCACATCTTTGCCTCCAAAAATCAGGCTGCGAACTCTGTCTCTACTTTAGCGCAGCATTTAACCAGTTCGTTTGCGGCTTTGACATTGCGCATAATCTTAATCATGTCCCCTTTGAGCTTGAGCTGCCGGGTCACGAGGCCCTGTATTGGGTCCAGCTGGCCGAGGATAACCTTTTTCCATGTCCCGTAAGGTGCCCAAATCTTGAACACTGGGTCCTTTACCGAGGGATCGGTAGCCAAGAAAGCCTCGCGACATTTGCCATGCCACAAGTCCATGTAGAGGTAAGCTGTTTCTTTGAACTCTTCATCGGGCTCAATTATGAAGTAAAAATCGCCCTCCCAATTCTTGGCTGCTTCGGCATAAGCCTCGCTTTCATTGAGGGTCTTGCAGAGGGCTTTCACCCATTCATCGGAGGGAAATCTGTAAGCCATGGGACACCTCCCTTTTGTGAAGTCACTAACATTTTACCTGCTATCCCGGACTATGTCAACCGAAAGCTTCCTCCGTTTCATGCTCACTAAAATGAAGGGAGCGCAGTCCCATTCCAAGGGGTTTGGGGTATGTGCCCCCACCCTTCACGCCGACGGAAAATTTGGCGGGGTTGGCCGGGAGAGAGGTTAACCCCAGAACGCTGGCAAACCCTCAGCCTACGGGGTGTGGAAACGGAGGGTCCAGGAGGCGCAAGCCCCCTGGCGGGGGTTGTGGGGGTGTGCCCCCAAAAACCTCAAAAGGGGACGAGTAGCCCACCTTAGCAACCCCGCCACGAGTGGGACCCAGAACGCCGGCGAACCCTCAGCCCGCGGGGTGGGCAAACAGGGGGGGGCCAGGGGGGCGAAGCCCCCATGGCGGGGGGTGTGGGGGGTGTCCCCCCACAAATTCAAAAGAGGGGGCGAGCAGCCCACCTTAGCAACCCCGCCACGAGTGGGACCCAAAACGCTGGCAAACCCTAAGCCAACGGGGGTGAGCAAAAGGGGGTCCAGGGGGGCAAGGCCCCTTGGCAGGGAGCATGGGGGATGTGCCCCCACGAACTCAAAACCCGCTTTTCCTTTTTTCCCCTTCCAGCTTTATAATATCCCCAGAACTATGGGGAAAGAAGCCCTTATCTCGGCCATAAGACGCATAACTAACGCCATAAACTCGGCCTTGGACTTAGCTACAACCCTCCAACTCATAACCGGCACCACCGCCGAGGTTATGGGGATGGATTCCTGTTCCATTTACCTCCTGGACAAATCGGGGGAATACTTGGTCCTCAGAGCCTCCACTGGGCTTGCCCCGCAGGCCATAGGTAAAGCCAAACTGCGCCTCGGAGAAGGCCTCACCGGCTGGGCAGCACTCCACGCTGTCCCCGTGGCCGCAAAAGATGCGGCCTCAGACCCTCGCTTCAAACTCCTCCCGGAAACAGAAGAATGGCATTTCAAGTCCCTCTTGGCCGTCCCCCTATCCATCCAAGGGAGAGTAATCGGCGCCATGAACGTCCAGACCTCCTCTTACCACGATTACACACAAGAGGAAATAGAACTCCTAAGCCTCGTAGCTGACCTGGCGGCCGGAGCAATTGAAAAAGCGATGCTTTACGACAACATGCAACGCCAACTGGAGGAACTTTTGGCCCTGGCCGAAGTAAGCAAAACAATCGTCTCCCCCCTCTACCTGGACGATGTCCTCAAAGTTGTGGCCGAAATGGCCGCCAAGATGATAAAGGCCACCGGCTGTTCCCTCCTCCTGCTTGACGAAAAAGGTGAACTCGTCCCCAGGGCCTCTTACGGCCCTCCCAAAACCCTCCCGAAGCTTGAAGAGGTGATTTCCAAAGGCGAACCGTTAGTCTTTACGGAAGCCCCTGCCTTCTTAGCCGTCCCGCTTACGATGCGGGACAAGGTGCGGGGAGTACTGGCCTGTTACACCGAAAAACCGCGCCTTTTCTCCCAAGAAGAACTCCGCTTCCTCTCCACTTTGGCCAACCAAATAGCCTTGGCCATAGAGAACGCCACCCTTGTAGCGGGGATAACAATCATAAGAGAAATGCACCACCGCATCAAGAACAACCTCCAAACCGTAGCCATGCTCCTGCGGATGCAAATGGCAGAAGAGGAAAACCATTCCGCCCGACGCTCATTCCAAGAAGCCATAAACCGCATCCTCAGCATCGCCACAGTCCACGACATACTTTCAAGCCAGGGCTTTCAGCAAGTGGATGTCTTAGCCCTCATAGAAAGGCTCGCCTCCATCTTGGCCGAAAACATGGCTGTTCCGGGTAGAAACGTGGGAATCAGAGTCCAAGGCCAAGCCATTTTCCTGCCAGCCCGCCCTGCTACCGCCTTAGCTTTAGCCGTTAATGAACTCATCCAAAACGCCTTGGAGCATGCTTTTGTTGGAAAGGACGAAGGCACAATATCCATCACCGTAGGGCAAGCCGGGGAAAAATTTTCCGTGGAGATAACCGATGATGGGGTGGGGTTCAAAGGACCAGAGCCCAAACAAACCTTGGGTCTGCAGATAGTCCGAACCCTGATAGAAGACGATTTAAAGGGCTCTTTCACCATAAAGAGCGGGGAAAAGGGCAAGGGGACCCAAGCTTTGATTGAAGCGCCTCTCCCCAAGACCCTAACATCAGGTTAAGAGGAAGAGGCTATGGAGGAAAAAGGGGCTAAGGAAAGAGCAAGTCTCCCCCAGCCTTACATAGACCTGGAACAAGCTGTAGCTACAATTGAAAGCAAACTGCCTAACATCTCCCAAACCACTGCTTACCCCGTCTTGCTGATGCTTTCGGGCTTGCCGGGGACCGGGAAATCGTTCTTGGCCCGGAAACTCTGCGAGAAAATCCCGTTTGTAGTTGTGGAATCAGATTTCGTCCGCAAGACCCTCTTCAACCCTCCAACCTATTCCCCACGGGAAAGCGCTTTCGTCCACAGAGTATGCCACATTCTGATTGACCGGCTACTCAAGAAGAAGCTGAGGGTAATTTTTGATGCTACAAACCTATCCGAAATGCACAGGGAATATGTCTACCGCTTGGCCGAGAAGAACAACGCCAAATTGGTGATAGTCCAGACCGTAGCCCCTGAAGAAGTAGTGAAGGAAAGGCTTGCGAAACGCCACACTGCTCGTGACGACCACGACCTTTCCGATGCTGATTGGGAGGTTTATTCCCGGATGAAACAATACCGAGAACCCATTGGGAGGCCTCACATAGTAGTGGACACAAGCAAAGATTTGGAGGAAGAAATCCAGAAAATCTTAAGGGCACTTCAGCGATGAAAAGCCTGATAATCTTTAACCCTGCGGCTGGCCCCCGTCGCAATTGGGAAGCCTTGACTAAGGCCGCTTTTGCCTTAGAAAAAGGCGGCTGGAAAGTAGAAGTAGTGGAAACCGAAAGCAGCGATGAAGTCTACAAACTGGCCAAAGAAGCCGCTTCCTCGGGTTACGATGCCGTAATAGCCGCTGGAGGGGATGGCACAGTAAACGGAGTGGTTAATGGGATAGTGGGGACAGAAACAGCCTTAGGGGTTTTGCCCCTCGGCACTGGGAACGTATGGGCACGCCAGCTGGGTTTAACTTCCGCCAATCTCTTCCTGGGCTTGCCAGATGCAGCCAAGGCAGCCGAAATCCTCTTGGAATCATCCACGGTCAAAGTGGATGTAGGCCTGGCCAATGGCCGCCACTTCCTCCTGTGGTGTGGTATAGGGATAGATGCCTTGGTCACTGAAGAGATAGAATCGCACCCGGCGGTGAAAAGAAGGCTTGGTCCTACCGCTTTCGTAGCCGCCGGGGTAATAACGGCCATAACATTTTTGGGGACTAAAACCATCTTCCAGTTTGATGGGAAAACGATAAGGCGCAGGATTATCCTGGCCATAGTGAGCAACATCCGCCTATACGGAGGGATGATCAAAATCGCCCCCTACGCCCGACTCAATGATGGACTGCTGGACCTGTGCATCTTCAAAGGCTACCGCTTCCCTCACCTCCTCCACCATGTCTACTCTGTATTTTCCGGCCGGCATTTGAGCGACCCCTCAATAGAGATGAAGCAAGTGTCCAAACTTACCGTAAGGACTGCTCGGCCTTTTTCCATCCAAGTTGATGGGGAACCTATAGGCAAAACCCCTGTACAAATAGAAGTTAAGCCTCAAGCCCTCAAAGCCCTAATCCCTCCCACCTGCCCGCCGGAACTTTTCAGCCGGGGCATACAACATATACCCCAAATTTAAGGGAACGGCGTCCGGCAGATTTGGGGCACACCCCTGCCATTTGCAAATTTGACAAAAGCTTCGTTGCCTTGTATAATATCTTCCGAATTGAGAGCCCACGTAGCTCAGTCGGTAGAGCAACGCCTTGGTAAGGCGTAGGTCACCGGTTCAAGTCCGGTCGTGGGCTCCATAATTTGTAGAAAGGAGGGAGGGAAATGTCTAAGCCTAAATTTGTAAGAACTAAACCGCACGTGAACGTGGGGACTATAGGCCATATAGACCATGGCAAGACAACTCTTACGGCGGCTATTACTAAGGTTTTGAGCCTAAAAGGGTTGGCTCAGTTTGTCCCATTTGAAGAAATAGACAAAGCTCCGGAAGAGAGGGTGAGAGGCATCACCATAAACATCGCTCACGTGGAATATGAATCCCCAAAGAGGCACTACGCCCACATTGACTGCCCCGGGCACGTGGACTACATAAAGAACATGATTACCGGTGCGGCCCAGATGGACGGGGCAATACTGGTGGTAGCTGCTCCGGACGGGCCTATGCCCCAGACCAGAGAGCACGTCCTCCTGGCGAAGCAAGTTGATGTTAAGAGCATGGTCGTCTTCTTGAACAAGGTGGATATGATGGATGACCCTGAGCTATTGGAGCTTGTGGAGCTTGAGCTTAGGGAGCTGCTTACCAAGTACGGTTATCCGGGAGATGAGGTGCCAATCATAAGAGGCAGTGCGAGGTTGGTCCTGGAAAGCCCAAGCACTGACCCCGATGCCCCTGAATACAAGTGCATATGGGAGCTTATAGAGGCTTTGGATACCTACATCCCTGAGCCTGTAAGGGATGTTGACAAGCCCTTCCTTATGCCTATAGAGGACGTGTTCAGCATAAAGGGAAGGGGCACTGTTGTCACAGGCAGGGTTGAAAGGGGCAAAGTGAAGGTAGGAGATGAAGTTGAAGTCATAGGCTACAGGCCTGAGCCGATAAGGACGGTAGTAACCGGGGTGGAGATGTTCCGCAAGGTGCTGGATTATGGGCAGGCCGGCGATAACATAGGATGCTTGCTGAGGGGCGTAGAGAAGAAAGATGTGCGGAGAGGCATGGTTTTGGCCGCTCCGGGCTCAATAAAGCCCCATACGGAGTTTGAGGCTGAGGTCTACATCCTGAAGAAGGAAGAGGGCGGCAGGCACACCCCATTCTTCAGCGGCTACAGGCCACAGTTCTACATCCGGACTATGGACGTTACCGGTGAGATAAGGTTGCCTGAAGGTGTGGAAATGGCAATGCCTGGGGATAACCTCAGGCTCAGGGTTAAGCTTATAGTTCCGGTAGCTCTGGAGCCTGGTTCCCGCTTCGCTATCCGAGAAGGCGGGAAGACTGTAGGAGCAGGGGTAATAACCAAAATCATTGAGTAGGCGCCGGGGGTAAAATATGGCGAAGAAGGCAGCGCGGGTTATAATCACTCTGGCTTGCACCGAATGTAAAGAGCGAAACTACACAACCGAGAAGAACAAGGTCAATGACCCGGGGCGATTGGAACTGAAGAAATATTGCCCTCGGTGCCGCAAGCACACCCTTCATCGGGAGGTAAGGTAGGCCCGTAGCTCAACTGGCAGAGCAGCGGTCTCCAAAACCGCAGGCTGCAGGTTCGAGTCCTGCCGGGCCTGCCTGCAAGAGAACCGCTTAAGACACCGCTCCACTCTGAAGTGGAACGGTGTCTTAAAAATGTAAAGGGGGTTATAGGTGCCGAAGGCGAGGGAATCTATCAAAAATTTTTCGCTGATACGTTACCTTAGGGAGACAAGAGCTGAGCTTAGGAAGGTCACTTGGCCTACCCGCGAAGAGGCCATGAGGCTGACTTTGGCGGTTATAGTGACCATTCTGGTGATGGCGATCATCTTGGGGCTTTTGGACTACATCTACGCCAAACTTATTGACCTTATAGTTTGAGCTATGGCGAAAGAGCGGAAGAGGCGTGTAATAGAAGAGGTGTCTAAATTGATAAAAGAGGCTAAGGCGGCCGAAGTGGAAGGCGAGGGTGAGCCCACTGAAATTGAAGAGGCCCCTCAGCTTTCACCTTCCTCCGAAGAACAGGCCGCTTGGTACGTTGTGCACTGCTATTCTGGCTATGAGGAAAAGGTCAAGAAAAACCTGGAGCAGCGGATTGAATCCATGGGGATGAAGGATTACATCTTTGAAGTCCTCGTCCCCACTGAAGAGGTCATAGAAATTAAGGATGGCCAGAGGCAAACGGTAAAGAGGCGCATATTCCCAGGCTATGTGCTTGTAAAAATGATAATGAACGAGCGCTCTTGGTATGTGGTCCGAAACACCCCAGGCGTTACCGGGTTCGTGGGCATAGGAAGCAAACCAACCCCCCTAAGCCAGGAAGAGGTGGAGAAGATAATGCAACGTATCTACGCCGAGGCACCACAGGTTGAAGTGGGCTTCAGGCCTGGGGAGAGGGTTAAAATCACCGAAGGGCCTTTTGCCGAATTCATCGGCATAGTAGATGAAGTTTACCCCGATAAGGGGAAAGTGCGCATACTCCTGTCGTTCTTCGGCCGGGAGACACCGGTAGAGCTGGATGTCCTTCAAGTGGAGAAAGCTTAAAGGAGGGGAAAATTGGCTAAGAAAGTAGTAGCAGTGGTAAAGTTACAGCTTCCGGCAGGGAAAGCAACTCCTGCTCCTCCGGTTGGGCCTGCTCTGGGCCAGCACGGGGTTAACATAATGGCTTTCTGCAAGGAATACAACGCTCAAACCGCCCACATGATTGGGGATATTGTCCCGGTGGAAGTTACCATCTACAGTGACCGCTCATTCACTTTCGTCCTGAAGACTCCGCCGGTCTCCACCTTGCTCAAGAAAGCGGCAGGAATTGAGAAGGGCTCCAGTGAACCCAACCGGCGTAAAGTGGGTAAAGTCACCCGCCAGCAGATAAGGGAAATTGCTCAGCTTAAGCTAAAAGATTTAAACACCAATGACATTGAAGCAGCCATGCGGATTGTGGAAGGGACTGCCCGCAGCATGGGGATTGAGATAGTTGATTAGATGCAGGAGGTTTAAATGGGGGGTAGTCACTCCTTTAGGTATGGATGAATGGCTATGCTCACTTTACAGTGCCAACTGCGCTTTGAGTGCCAAAAGGACCAAGAAGAGGTTTTTCAACTCATGCGCCGTTTCTCCTCGGCGATGCGCTTTGCTTTCAAGCGCCTCCTTGAGGGGAAGGAGGAGAGCGAAGTCCTAAAGAAGCTTCCTCTCCTATTCGACCTCAATTCCCGCTATGCCTACGGCGCATTGGTAAAGGCTAAGATGACCATTGCCTCCCTTAAGGAGCTGGGCCAGAGCCCAGCAAATGTGGTCTTTGGGGGAAGGAAGCTCTTTGAGGAGCTCTCCAAAAAGCACCTCTCCGGGAAGCGAAGGGATAAGCTTCTTAAGAAGTGGAGGGAGAGAAGGCAAGGCTTGCTTTTCGCCGTGGGCCAGAAGCACGCAAAAGGAAACCAAAACCTGAGGCTGGTCTGGATTGATGGTTGCCTTTTCTTGCGCATTAACGTTGGAGAAAAGAAGTGGGTCTATGCCAAGGTAATCCGAAAAGTGAAACGGAATAGGGATAAGTGGAAAGTGCTTCTGGCCCGCCTAATGAGGGCGGAAGCCACAGGGGATTGGTTCCCCTACACTGTCACCTTGCGCCGAAAGGAAGGCAAGCTCTATGCCTTCATTTCTTTTGAGGAAGAGCTACCTCCGGTTTCAATCACCAAGGCTCAAGGTGTAATAGGGCTTGACCTCAATGCCGTCCCGCAACATGTGGCCTGGGCCGAAAGTTCTTCGGATGGGAATTTGGTCTCTCACGGGGCCTTGCCCATCCCTGGCCTTTCCGGGAAGCCTAAGAAAGTGCGAGATTACATCCTCTGGCTTACGGCTTGGCAAGTAGTTCGCCTGGCCAAGGAGAAGGGGAAGGCCATTGCTTTGGAGCGCCTCAGGCACATGCCTAAGGGGGAGCGCGGGGACGGGAAGCCGGCCCTCAGGCGCAAGCTTGGGAACTGGGCCTACCGGAGCCTTTTGGAAAAGGTCAAAATCTTGGCTCGGAGGGAAGGGATTGAGGTTGTTGAAGTGAGTCCGGCTTACACTTCGGTCATAGGGGCATTGAAGTATGCACCGCAGCACCTATTGGCCAAGGACCGGGCAGCGGCTTTGGTGATTGCCAGGCGGGCTTTGGGGTTTGAAGAGAAGATGCCCAAGCATTACGAACGCTTATTGGGTGACGGAGAATTCCTTGGCTATGCCATTGCTTACTGGGAAGAGAAAGTTGAAGAGCTGAGGGCGAGGAAGAGGGAAGAGAGGAACAAGTGGAAGAGGAAAGCGGTTCGGGGGAGTTTGGAGAAGGCTAAGAAATCCCTCCAGTTTCTTAGGGGCTGGAGGGAGACTGAGGAAAGTGTAGGCGGTGAGCCAGCTGCCCAAGAGACGGCCGACCGATGGAAGGAGCCGGTGAGGGAGAATGGCTGGCAAGTCGCCTATGTAGCCCTCGCTGAGCCTCTTCTTGGGAGGTCTTTTAGGGACCTCTCTCCCTTGAGGGTGGTTCTGGTCTTAGGGGAATGGGAGAGGCCAGCGAAGAGGTTAGCTCCTGACCTGATCCAGGGGCGAGATTACTAACACTATAGGGGAGGACCAGGAAATGGGGAAGAGGGGCAAAAAGTACCAGGAAGTAGCCAAGCTTGTGGATAAGAACAAGGAATACACTCCGGAGGAAGCGATAGAGCTGGCCAAAAAGACCGTCTATACCCGGTTTGACCCCACAGTTGAGCTGCACATCCGTACCGGGGTTGACCCCCGTCATGCCGAGCAGCAGATAAGGGGGGTAGCACTTCTCCCCCACGGCACCGGTAAGAGGGTGAAGATTCTGGTCTTCGCCGAAGGTGAGGCAGCCAAAATTGCTCAGGAAGCCGGTGCTGACTATGTGGGAGGGGATGAGCTCATAGAGAAGATTATGAATGGGTGGTTGGATTTTGACATTGCCATAGCCGTGCCGCAAATGATGGGTAAAGTGGCTAAGCTTGGTAAAATCCTCGGCCCACGGAAGCTTATGCCGAGCCCTAAGTCCGGCACCGTCGTTCCCCCTGATGACCTTCCGAGGGTCATTGAGGAAGCGCGGAAGGGTAGGGTTGAATTCCGGGTGGACAAGACCGGCAACCTCCACATCCCGATAGGCAAAGCCAGCTTTACTACCCAGCAGCTCTTGGAGAACATGGCCGCAGTAATGGATACGGTCATGAAGATAAGGCCTTCCGGCCTTAAAGGCCAGTACATAAAGAGGGTTTACCTTACGACTACGATGGGGCCAAGCATAAAAGTGAATACAGCGCTGGCTACTTCCATGAAGCCAGCGGAGTAAAACTTTCGCCGTAGAAAGCAGGTGCGCTTCAAGCGCTTAAATTAGCCTGCCGAGGCGAAGACCAAGCGGTGTGAGGGGTCTTTGCCTTTGCAGGCAAAGGCCCTTTTATGTTTCATCCCAAAAAGGAGGTGGTGAAATTGCCTATCACAAAGGAAGAGAAGGCCAGAAGGATAGCACTGTACAAGGAAAGCATCTCGCAGAGCGAGGGGGTAATCTTAGCCAACTTCATAGGCATGGATACGGCCCAGATAAACGAGCTCAAAGGCCAAATCCGCGAAGTTGGCGGTAATTTCATGGTCGTGAAGAACACCCTTCTGCGGATAGCCCTTGAAGACTTGGGAATTCGGGCCGCAGGGGAGCTCTTGGAAGGGCCTACAGCCATAAGCTTTGGCAAGGACATCACCAAAGTAGCCAAGAAGTTGCTGGATTACTCCAAAGATACAGGGCTCCCCCAGATAAAAGGGGCGCTTGTGGGGCAGAGGTTGCTCAAGCCCGATGAAGTAGAATTCTTGGCCAAACTTCCCTCTCGGGAAGAGCTCTTGGGGCAGCTTGTGGGCAACTTGCAAGCCCCTATCTACGGCCTGGTTTACGTTCTTGGAGGAATCATCCGAAGCTTGATTTACGTGCTTCAAGCTCGGGCTAAACAATTGGAAGGCCAATCTTAACTTAAGGAGGGAGGAGAGATGACTAAGGAAGAGATTATAGCCGCTATTGAGAAGATGACTGTGCTGGAATTGGCCGAGCTGGTAAAGGCATTGGAGGAAAGGTTCGGCGTTTCGGCGGCGGCACCGGTTGTAGCCGCAGCCCCGGCAGCAGTCGCTGCCGCAGCACCAGCAGCTCCGGCTGTTGAGGAAAAGACCCAGTTTGATGTTTACATAAAGGATGCAGGCCCCAAGAAGATTCAAGTGATAAAGGTGGTACGCGAGCTCACGAACCTTGGCCTCAAAGAAGCAAAAGATTTGGTAGAAAGCGCACCGGCTAAGCTCTTGGAGGGCGTATCAAAGGAACAGGCCGAAGCAGCCAAGGCTAAGCTGGAAGAAGCTGGTGCTGTTGTGGAAATAAAGTAAAAATCAAACCTCGCTGGGGATAACCCCCAGCGAGGGAAAATTATAGCTTAAGGAGCATACCGAAATGCCTGTGCAGCTCCCATCCGACATTGTGGAGCGGGCCGTAATGGTTTTGCAGGTCTTTTTCGGCCTTGCGGGGGCTTTCTGGCTCGCTCTATGGGTAAGCATTGTGGTTTGGACCTATAGGGATATAAAATCCAGAACGAGGGATGTGCTCGTCCAGATTCTGTCAGTAATGATGGTCCTTTTGTTCAACCTGCCAGGGCTGCTTTTTTACTTCTTGCTCCGTCCCAGGGAAACCTTAGCCGAAGCCTACGAAAAGGCCCTTGAGGAAGAAGCTTTGCTCCAAAGCATAGAGGAACGCGAACTCTGCCCCGGCTGCGGGCGTAAAGTCCAACAGGACTTCATCTTGTGCCCATACTGCCATACGAAGCTTAAGAAGTTATGCAATGCTTGTGGCCGCCTCCTGCACCTAAGCTGGGAAATCTGCCCCTATTGCGGGGCAGAACAAAAGTAGCGGGCCTTTGGCCTGAGCAGTCAGGATTTTAGTGGTGAAAACCCTCAATTTTTGCCTGATAACCCTCGGCTGCCCCAAAAACCAAGTTGATAGCCGTGGCATGGAGAAAAAGCTCCTGCAACTGGGCTATCGCCCAACTTCTACCCCGAGGAAAGCGGACATCATCATAGTAAACACTTGCGGCTTCATAGAGAAAGCCCGGGAAGAATCCCTGAAGGTTGCAAAAGAGCTGGCCAAAAAGAAGAGGAAAGGCCAGTTCCTATTGATAGCCGGATGCCTACCCCAGCTTTGGGGTAGAAAGATTGCCGAAGAAATCCCCGAGGCCGATGCTTTCCTGGGGACAAAAAGGTGGATGGAGATAGGGGAGCTGGTGAGCAGAGTTGTGGAGTCCCCGGAAGAAAAGCCCATTTTATTAGGCGACCCCCAAGGCCCATCCTTTGATTCAGATGGCCTTTCAACAACGTGGGGAAGCTCGGCTTACCTTAAGATATCGGAAGGATGTAGCTCAAAGTGTGCCTTCTGCACAATACCAACCATAAAGGGTCCTGCCCGCAGCTTCCCTCGCCAGGCCCTTGTGGAAGAAGCCCGCAGGTTAGTAGAAGAGGGGGTGAAAGAAATCATCTTGGTAGCACAGGATACAACCGCTTACGGTTTGGATAGAGGCGAAAAGGATGGCCTTGTAACCCTCGTGGAAGAAATCTTGGAAGCGGCCCCGGCTTTGAAATGGCTTAGGATAATGTATGCCTCACCTTTGCGCGTAACCGAAAGGCTCATCCAGGCGATGAGCTCATACCCTCAAATCTGCCATTACCTTGACATCCCCATTCAGCACGCCCATCCTGAGGTCCTGAAGAGGATGCGCCGCCCTTACAATGCGGAGAAAATAAAAGGCTTGGTAAACCAGATTCGCCAGGCTATCCCCGATATCGCCATAAGGACCACTTTTATCGTTGGCTATCCGGGGGAGACGGAGGAGGCCTTCCGCTTTTTGGTGGATTTTGTGGAGGAGATGGCCTTTGACCGCGTGGGGGTCTTCGTTTACTCCCGTGAAGAGGGCACTCCGGCAGCCTCATTGCCGGACCAGGTCCCTGAGGAGGTCAAGGAAGAAAGGTTCCAGAAGCTCATGGCTGTCCAGCAGCGAATTTCCTACGAGAAGAACCTGAAATTGGTGGGGAAGGAGCTGGAGATTTTGGTGGAAGGCTATGGGCAAGGCCTAAGCGTGGGGCGCAGTTACAGGGATGCCCCAGAGATAGACGGGATGGTCTTGGTGAAAGGCAAGCTGAAGCTTGGCGAGATGGTAAAAGTGCGCGTGGTTGAGGCTTTGGAATACGACCTTATCGCTGCGATTTAGCCCTCTTCCTCCTCTTTGCCCAGCACCCTGTAGGGGACAGAGATGGATTCAATCTGGCGCCTTTGTTCTTCCACCACTCGGCAGGGGCTTAGCTCCAGAAAAACTTTCAAGGCCAGGAGTGCCAAAACTATGTCGTCAATCTGCCCCAGGATTGGCGTGGCATCGGGTGAAAGGTCTATGGGCAGTAGGATGTAGATGAGTGGTATGAGGAGGACAAGGGCTTTTAGCCAGGCGGGAACTCTCGGGTCTTTGAACAAACGCCATATAAGCCTTATTTGCTTGAACCTCACGCTCTTCAAGGGCCCTCCTTTACTCAATCCCACCTTTTTGGGATAGTGCTGACGCTATGTCATCCAGGGTAGGGCGGCTGCGCTTTATGAAGGTTTTGAAGCGCTTTTCAAAAACCGAGCGAGGTAGGAGCACTTTCCGGCCACATTTCATGCACTTTAGGCCGATATCAGCCCCTACCCGGACTACAAGCCAATGGTTGGCCCCGCAGGGATGGGGCTTCCGCAATCTGACCTCATCATCAATTCGCACATCAATAGGCATGCTCTACCTCAGAACTTTTCTCTCAGGGTGAAAGTGATAACTCCGGAAGGCGGGAGCCGCTCCAAAACCCCGCCCTTTTCTCCTACAAGTATAAGCCCAAGCGTATCGCCTATTTCTAATCCCAGATAATTCAGCGGTATGGCGATTTCCAGAGCTTTCTCGGAGCATGCCAGATTGTGTATTTCCCTTACCGGATGCCAGACTTCCTGGCCTTCAGCTTTGAAAAGCACTGCCTTTGGTTCATGAGGGGATATCTCCAAAGCCCAAGCAAAGCCATTAGCGGTTTCCACCCTCTCATCCAGATGGCGGAACTGCCAGTTCACTTTATCAGCCGTTGGGCTTGCGAAGTAAACGGAGAGGGGGATGAATCCAATGGGTTCGCTGGTTTCCACCCGGAGGTAGAGGGTTCCGGGGTCGTAGCCGTAGTATAGGCCGTTCAGGAGCTGGCTTGAAGGGCGCATCGCTCCACCTATTGAGCCCTTTACATATCCGGCCTTTGCCCAGTCAGAAGGGGCTTGAGGGGAGGCAGTGAGCCTGGGTGATATGAAGCCGGAAGGTGCCCTTTCGGCCACTATTGCTGCCCTCAGTATCGGATAGCTCAGCCATTCCGGGACGGGAAGGCCAAGGCTTGTGTAGACCCCACTCAAGTGCCCTCTGAAAGCTTGGTCAAATATCTGCTCCTGCTCGGAGACATTGCGGCTGTAGTACCACCAGAACCAATCGCTCCCCTCAGCTCTGTAGATGCATTCCCATGCTCTTTCCAAGGTCTCCAGATCGGCAAGGGGGTAGTTCTTCTGCCAATTGACTAAATCTTCTCGGACTTGGGCCAAGGCTTCCCAGGCTTGGTTCTGAGCTTCTTCCCCTATCCAGGTCTCCAGGTTCCCATTTATCCAGGAGCCGGTAGCTATGTCGGTTAAGGTTTCCTGCGGGGGGAATCTTTCCAGGAAATCTTTGACTCTTACGCACTCTATCTCAGGCTCCTCGGAAAGCATGCGGTAGAGGTTGTGCAGGAAGACATCCCCATTGTGCTCGTAGTGTTCCCAGCAGTTTTCGCCATCCAAGATTATGGTGACAAGGTAAGGCCTATCTTTGGGCAAGCGGTCCTTTATAGCCAAAAGCCTGTTCACCAAGTCCCGCGCGGCCTCGTATCCATCCATGTATTGGTAGACAAAGCCGATGCGGTCCGAGAGGAAGCGGTCTCGGAAGAGGACCGTTAAGCTTTTGCCGTCAATCTGGACTTTGTAGGGCTGGTAGAGGATTTCGGGGCTTTTGAGGTGGCCTTCTGAATCCCTATCCAAGTTTAAGTTCAGTGTGCGGGCCAATATAGCCTCATCGGTGGCGAGCCAGGAGAGGCCTCTGCGAGCCAGGATTGGTATTAACTCCGGGCAGACGGCTCCTTCCGGAGGCCAAAGGCCAACCGGCTCATGGCCGAAGAGGGTGCAATGGAATTCAATGGCGCGGCGGATTTGCTCTTCGGCGTCTTCGGGGTGGGAGAAAGCTAAGGAGGGCAAAGTAAGCCAGGGGCTGGCCCGATGGGCGTTCTCGGTGTTTATGAGGAGGGGGAGGATTGGGTGGTAGAAAGGGGAAGTTGCCAGCTCCACTTGCCCCTTGGCTTCAAGTTCCCGGTAAAGAGGGATTATCCCAGCCATTATCTCCCGGTGTTTCTCCATGAGCTTGCCGAAATCTTCCAGGGAAAAGTTTCCACCTTTCTCAACCAAGGCTCTGAGGAATGGTTCACTTTCCAATTTATTGGGGTCGGTCCAGGCCAGGTTGAACCAAACGGCGAGGTCTCTGAAGTAGGCCGAAGAGAAGAGGTTAGGAGCTTGCCGGACGTAAGGCCGCAGTTCCAGAAGCAATTGGTATCGCGGGTGCCGAGCGATGAAGCGCTCGTGGTTTATGCTGAAGAAGTGGGTTAGGATGTATTCTTTTTCCGCCTCAGACCATTCTTCCTTAAAGCCCAACTCCATGGCCGGGTCAACTGCTTCCCCTTTCAAGTAATCCAGAAGCTGGGAGAGGAGGGATGGGACGAGGTTTATGGTTACCTTTATCTGGGGGTATTGGCTCAAGATTTCCGCCATGTGGAGGTAATCTTTCACGGCGTGGAGGCGAAGCCAGGGCAATAGGTACTTGCCCGATATCGGGTCTTTGTAGTATGGCTGGTGCATGTGCCAGATGAAGGCTAAGTATAAAGGCATTTTAAGGCCCCCAAGAGATGTTGTGGTCCATCCAGTTCCCAATTGATTCGGAGAGGGTGGTGAGTAGGCAGACATCTGAGCCGTTGGCCTGCATGGTATATAAGCCCCACTTGCCCCCTCGGTGGGAGAGGAAGGCCAAACAGCGCCCGTCGGGAGACCAAACGGGAAGGCCGTCTATGTCTGGGTCTGTGGTGAGGCGGTTGATTTTGCCTGTCTTCAATTCCAAGACGTATATCTCCCAGTTGCCATCCCTTTCCGCCGACATGAAGGCAATCTTTGAGCCGTCTGGCGAGAAGGAGGGGGCGGTATCGCCGGGGGAGGAGGTGAGCAGGCGGAAGTTTGAGCCGTCGGCGTTCAAGGAGATAAGGCCGCAATTTGAGGTGGACGGGATGCACCCTTGGAATACCAAGCTTCGGCCATCGGGCGACCAGGCCGGCCTTGTGCCAAAGGCCAATTCATGCGTTTCTTCTAAGCCCAAAACCCAGCCGAGGTAAATCCTCCATTTCCTATCGCTTTCCCGGCGGGAGGCGAAGGCCATCTGTTTGCCGTCTGGAGACCAGGAGGGGAAGGTGTCTTCAGCATACGTGGTGACCCTCGTCCTTTCACCGCCTGAGGATGGGATGCGAGCCAATCCTATCATGTCTTCCTGAAGGGAGCGAAATAGTAAGGCGGTTCCATCAGGGGAGAAGGCAGGGTTGGAGGCTTTTTCGGTTATTTTGCGGATTTGGCCTCGGTTCAGGTCCATGGAGTAAATCGTAAATGTGGATTTGATTGGGTCGTAATCAGCCCAGGCGATGTGGCCTGAGCATGTGCCTGAAGGCCCGGTAGTTGTGAAGACGGCGGTAGAAGTTGGCCCTGGGGAGGGAGTCGGAGTTGCTACGTGGCAGAATGTATAGGCTTTGTATAATTCGGCTTTGATTTTGGCGTCGGGTTCAGGTATGAGTTTATATTGGGCTTCGGCTTTACACCATTCTCCGCGGTAAGCAAGAGCTTTGGCGTATTCTGTTCGGGCTTCTCGGAGTTTGGCTTTGGCGTCTTTGTAATCGGGGTATTTTTGGGCGATTGTCTCCAGGGCTTGGATGGCTTTTTCCCAATCTGCTCCCCAAAAGGTAATGGCTTCAAGGTACAGGGTGGCTTTCTCTTTCTCTTCGTTTATCTTTGGGTCTTGCGGATTGAAGGCGAGGGCTTTCTCAAAGTATTGGATGGCTATTTCCAGCTCGTTTTCTTGGACTTTGGCCAGTCCTGCTTGGTAGAAGGCCGAGCTCATCATATCAATTACGGCTGCTTTTCGGTAATCTGGGGCCAGGAGGTGGAGGTTTTCCAGGGCGCGGGCGGCTTCTTCCCATTTCCCTTCCTGGTAGAGCTTTTGGGCTTCTTGGAAGGCGTTTTCCAGGACGTTTTCAGTTATCTGTTGTTGGGGTGTGGCTGCGATGGTCTGCTGGAGTAAGGGTTTTAGTTCGGAGATTTTGCGGAGGGCCTCCTCGTTCTGGGGGTAAAGGCGCAAGGCTTCTTCAAACTCGGCGTAGGCGAGTTCAATGTTGCCTTCTTTCAAGTAAGCTTCTCCGCGCTTGTAGTGTTCCCAGGAGCGTTGTTGAAGGGATTGGTTTATTTTTTCCACTCCTTGTTTTAGGCCGAAGTATCCGGCCAAGGAGAAGAGGCAGGCTCCGGCTAAGAGGATTACGGCCAGGGCCAAGAATTGGTATTTTTTGTGTGTCATTTTGTTGAGGAACATAGGTTAACCTCCGATAGGTTAATTATAGCGGGCAATGGGGAAAAGGCAACTTGCTTACTCTTTTGGTTTTGTGGGGGGCCCTCTGCCAGGGGGCTTCGCCCCCTGGACCCCCGTTTGCCCACCCCCGTGGGCTGAGGGTTCGCCGGAGTTTTGGGTCCCACTCGTGGCGGGGTTGCTAAGGTGGGCTACTCGTCCCCTTTTGAGGTTTTTGGGGGCACATCCCCCAAACCCCCTGCCAGGGGGCTTCGCCCCCTGGACCCCCCGTTTGCCCACCCCCGTGGGCTTAGGGTTTGCCAGCGTTTTGGGCCCCCCTCGTGGCGGGGTGGCTAATGTGGGCGACTCGCCCCCTCTTTTGGTTTTTGGGGGCACATCCCCCAAACCCCCCTGCCAGGGGGCTTGCGCCCCCTGGGCCCCCGTTTGCCCACCCCCGTGGGCTGATGGTTTGCCGGAGTTTTGGGTCCCACTCGTGGCGGGGTTGCTAATGTGGGCGACTCGCCCCCTCTTTTGGTTTTTGGGGGCACATCCCCCAAACCCCCTGCCAGGGGGCTTCGCCCCCTGGACCCCCCGTTTGCCCACCCCCGTGGGCTGAGGGTTTGCCGGAGTTTTGGGTCCCACTCGTGGCGTGGTTGCTAATGTGGGCAACTCGTCCCCTTTTGAGGTTTTTGGGGGCACATCCCCCCAAACCCCCCGCCAGGGGGCTTGCGCCCCCTGGACCCCCCTTTGCCCACCCTCGTAGGCTTTGGGCTCGCCAGCGTTCTGGGTCCCACTCGTAGGCTTACCCGATAACCCTACCAAAATTTCCCCCTTCCCTGCGAGGGAAGGGGGTCAGGAGGGGGCTTCGCCCCCCTGGGCCCCCAGGTTTTCGGAAGGGGGCGGAGTTTGACACCTTGGGGCCTCTAAAGTATAATCGGCGACAGATTTGGTTCAAGGAGGGGAAATTGCGAGAGAGGAACCTTCTGACGCTCTTGGCCATTGTGCTTCTTATATCCTTCTGCTTGTGGGTGGATTTGCCCCAAACTAAAGCCCTAAACTTGCAGGTTGGCCCAGTAAAACTATACCGCGAGATTGAGTTCCGCCTCGGTCTTGATTTGCAGGGAGGCCTCCAAGTCGTTTTAGAGGCCGATGTCCCACCCGGAGAAGCCCTCAGGCCTGAGTCTATGGATGCAGCCCGCAATATCGTCCAGAACCGCGTTGACGGTATGGGGGTGGTGGAAGCAGTGGTGCAGCGCCAAGGGGAGAGGCGTATCTTGGTGGAACTGCCAGGCATCGCTAACCCCGATGAAGCCATCGCTACTTTGAAGACTACAGGACGCCTGGAGTTTGTAGAAGCAGGACTTGCTCAGCTCCCTGAGGGCCTCAAAATCCTGACTACTTACGAGGTAACCCCTTCTCTATCCATAACCCCGACAGTTACGCCCGAAATAACTCCAACCGCTACAGGCGAAGTCACCCCCGCTTTGGAAATGACCCCTACCCCTTCACTTGAGGTTAGCCCAACGCCAACTTCGGAGGTTACGCTTGCTGTTACCCCAACATTGGAGGCTACGCCTACCGCAACTTTGGCCCCTGCAGCAACGCCAGAATTGACCCCGACTATTACTCCTGGGATTGCTCCTACTGCTACCCCAACCCCTACACAGGAAATCAGTCCCACTGTCAGGATTTACCGGACAATTATGACCGGCAAGCATTTGAGGTCGGCTAAAGTTGGCAGCGATGAGTTTGGAAGGCCGGAGATTGACTTTGAGCTTACTCCGGAAGGTACGGAGATTTTCGCCAAATATACCAGGGAGCACGTAGGTGAATTTTTGGCCATAGTGCTTGATGGGGTGGTAATTTCTTGCCCGAGGATAAGGGAGCCGATAACTGAAGGGAGGGGTAGGATTACCAGTGAGAAGGGCTTCACCCTTGAGGAAGCCAGGCATTTGGCCGTTATCCTCCAGTACGGCGCTTTGCCTGTCCCCCTCAAAGTAATCCAAGTTAGGTCAGTAGGGCCAGCTTTGGGCCAGGATGCGCTCCAGAAGACTTTGAGGGCCGGTATAATCGGGCTGATAGTGGTTTTAACCTTCATGCTCTCCTATTACCGTGTGCCCGGTTTCTTGGCCGACCTGGCCCTTATCTCTTACGGCCTAATCAACCTTGCTATTTACAAGTTTGGGATTCCTGGCTTGTTCCCCGGGGTTACTTTGAGCCTGCCCGGCATAACCGGTTTCCTCCTCTCAACAGGTATGGCCGTTGATGCCAACATCCTCATCTTTGAGAGGATGAAGGAGGAATTGCGCCAAGGGAGGCCTTTGCCTGTAGCTATTGAGGCCGGTTTCAGCCGGGCCTGGACTTCCATAAGGGATTCCAACCTCTCAACCCTCCTTACCTGCATAGTCCTTTACTGGTTCGGCTCCAACTTCGGGGCCAGCATGGTCAAAGGCTTCGCTATAACCCTGTTCATCGGAGTGTGCGTCAGCATGTTCACGGCCATAACCATGACCAGGACTTTCTTCTCCTTCGTCTTTGACCTGGTCGGGCGATTCTTGGAGAAGAGGCCTTGGCTTTTGGGAATCTAAGGAAAGGAGGCAGGGATGTACAACCTGATTGAGAAGAGGTATTGGTTCTTTGCCCTCTCCCTCCTCATAATAGTCCCAGGCTTAATCGCTATGGGGATATCTTTAGCCCGCTTCAAAGCTCCTTGGAAGCTTTCGGTTGACTTCACCGGCGGGACTTTGATGGAGCTCCGCTTTGAGCAGAAAGTCTCCCCGGAAAGGATTTACTCCATTTTCATGGGCCTGGGCTACGGCGATACCACCGTTCAGACTACGGCTGATGAGAAGACTGCTATCATCAGGTGCAAGCATTTGGATGAGGAGGCTAAGGCCAAGGTTCAAGGGGAGCTCAGGAAAGAGTTCGGGCCTTTTGAGGAGTTGCGATACGAATCCATAGGGCCGGCAGTAGGGAAAGAGGTGACGAGGGCTGCTACCCTGGCCACAATCGCTGCGTCTTTCATCATCGTGAGCTTCATAGTCTTTGCTTTCCGCAAAGTCCCAAACGCTTTTCGCTACGGGATTTGCGCCGTAATCGCCATGATTCACGATGTCTTAGTAGCAACAGGCCTCTTCTCCATAGCCGGACTGCTCATAGGCTGGGAAGTAGATGCCCTTTTCGTCACTGCCCTTTTGACTGTAATCGGCTTCTCAGTTCAGGATACAATTGTGGTTTTTGACCGGATAAGGGAGAATACGCCCAAGCGCCGAGGGGAACCGTTTGAAGTCATAGTCACACGAAGCCTCTTGGAGACTTTGCACCGGTCGCTGGTCACTCAGCTCAATGCCATGTTCGTCCTCATAGCCATACTTCTCTTCGGCGGAGCTACAATAAAGCAGTTTGCTACGGTGCTCCTGGTGGGGCTCATGAGTGGGACCTATTCCTCTATCTTCAACGCTGTTCCTCTCCTGGTGGTTTGGGAGAACAGAGAAATCCAGAAGTTCTTTGCCAGAGTTTTTGCCCGTAGCTCTTAATGAGAAAAGCTAACCTTTTTATCCCGATACTTCTGGGGGCAGGGGGTTTAGCCCTTTACCTCCGCACCATGGCCCCGTCGGTTGCCACAATTTTTGATGATAGCCTGGAATTTCAGGTTGTTTGCCCGACCTTGCGCATAGCTCACCCCCCTGGTTATCCCCTTTATACTCTGTTGGGCTGGCTATTCGCCCGCTTACCGGGAGCAGACCCCGCTTGGGGGGTGAACCTCCTTTCGGCGGTGGCCGGGGCAAGCACGCTGGTGGCTTTGTATTTCCTTGCTCGCCTCTACTCGCCGAGGGCTGCTTTCCTCGCCCCCCTCTACCTCGCCCTCTCCCCTGTCTTCTGGTCCCAGGCTACCATAGCCGAAGTTTACTCCTTGCATGCTCTCATCGTAGCCTTGGCCCTCTATTCCATCCTCAGGGCTACAGAGGACAAAGCCTTCTTGCCTTGGGCTGCTTTCGTTGTTGGCCTTGGCCTTGCCCACCATCGGACTTCGGTTTTCTTGCTTTTGCCCCTTGCCCTGGCCTTTTGGGGTAGTTCGCGGCGAAGTTCCCTCCTTTCCGCTTTCGCCTTATTAGCCCCTTTGGCCTTCTACCTCTACATCCCTCTGAGGGGGATGGCAGTTTCTTCCCTTGATGGGACCTACCGAAATTCTCTGGAGGGCTTCCTCCAGTGGGTAACGGTGTCAAGTTACGGGGTTTTCCTCCGGGAAAACCCTCTGGCACGCCCAACCCCTTTGAGCTGGCACATCAAGCTGTGGCTTTCGCAATTCGGCCCGATCGGGATAGCTTTGGGGATTATCGGGCTGGCCAGGCTAAAATCCCAAAAGGGGCTTATCTGGTGGCTGGCTTTCGTTGCCTTTACCCTGTTCGGCTTAATCTACCGGGTTCCCGACCCCGAGGTTTTCTTCATCCCTTCCTTTCTGCTTTTTTCGGTGGCCATAAGCGTGGGGGGAGAGTTCATCCTGAGCCTCAGGTGGCGCCTCATAGGCTTTCTTCTGCTGGCCATAGCTTCACTGCAGCCTGTTTGGATCGGAGCAAGCCATTTCCACGAGCTTGACCGCAGCCACAGGCTTGAGGTCTACTCTTTGGGGGCATCCATGGTCTCTTCAGCAAAGGGCGAGGGGGCTGTTGTGGTAGGGCTATTGGGGGAAAGAACCCTCATTAGGTACTTCCAGGAAATATACCATCTCAACCCCGCTGTGTCCATAGCGGCAGCCGACCGGGAAGAGGAGAGGTTGAGGGTGGTGGAGGAGGCTTTGGACCAAGGTAGGCCGGTTTACCTCACCCGTCCCCTCTCCGGCCTTCCGGAGCATTACAGGCTGTGGGCGCAGGGTAGCCTGATAAGGGTTTGGGATTCTCCCCCGCCTGAAGTCACCCCTGAAAGGCTGGTCGGGGTTGAGGTTGTGGCTGGGCTTAGGCTTGAGGGGTATGAAGTTGTAGCCCTGCCGGAGCCACCCAGGCGCTGGCCGGTTCCTCCCCTTCCCCCTCGCACGCTGGTTAACCTCTACTGGAGGGCTTTGAAGCCCCTCACCGATGACCTTAAAGTATCGGTTCGCTTTTACGATTCTGAAGGCCGAATGCTGGCCCAGAGCGACAAGGTTCCGGTGCATTTCGCTTACCCCATGACTAAGTGGAAAGCGGGGGAGCTTGTTTTGGATGCCTATGAGTTTAGCCTTAAGCCTGGGGGAGGGAAGCTTGTGGTAATAGTTTACGACCCCTCAACCCTGGCCGAAAGGGGCCGCATAGAGCTTCAGCCTTAGTCTTGCCTGGCCGCAAACTAAAGCGCTTCTTTTATGATTTCACAGGGTTGACAACTGTTGGCAATTTTATTATCGTCTGTTTCAGCAAGGAGCAGCTGGCTCCAAACCAAAACGCCCGTGTATTTACCTCCGCCTTTGACAATTCCGGCATGTAGTGTTAAAATAGCCTCAAGCCCGAAATGGGCTTATGCGCACCTTAACAAAGTATCGGTCCGGCGGGCTGTGGCAGCGAATTCCCCTGCCACGTAAGACCGATAGGGTGATGGCGAAGACCAAGCCTAATTATGGGTTGGCTCACCTTACGAGCCCTACCGGGAGTTCCCCGGGAAGTAACGCCTGTAGAGAGGGGAGGTTGTAGGGCATTTGCCCGGTACCCCTCGTGGAAGCAGGAAGCAACCGGTCATTTGTTTTGCCCCAAGGGGTGAAATAAATGACTATGAGTTGCAGAACGGCTTGCCCGGGCTTTCGGCCCTTTAGGGATTGGGCTTGTGCTCAGCCTCAACTGAGCGCGGGCTTAGCGGCGCCACGCCTCTCCATTAAACTGGGAGCCCAGGGGGCTTGGGGGATGTGCTCCCAGAATTTTCAAAGAAGGGGAGAGATTAACCCCGCCACGAGTGGGACCCAAAACGCTGGCGAACCCTAAGCCAACGGGGGTGGGCAAGAATAGGGGGTCCAGGGGGCGAAGCCCCCATGGCGGGGGGCGTGGGGGTGTCCCCCTTCACGCCGACTGAGGTCAGCCTTCGCCGACCTTGATTAAAGCGGGGGTGGAGGGGGCGCAGCCTCCTCCCAAGGAGTTTGGGGGATGTGCCCCCAAAAATTCAAAAGAAGGGGCGAGTTGCCTACATTAGCAACCCCGCCACGAGTGGGACCCAAAACGTCCGCGAACCCTAAGCCCACGAGGGTGGGGGAAAAGGGGGGTCCAGGGGGCGCAGCCCCCGGGCAAGGGGTGTGCCCCTACAAATTCAAAAGAGGGAGCTGGTTGCCCGCTCAGCCTTTGAGCACAAGAGGCAGGAAAACTTTGAAAAGCTCCTTAAGGTAAGTCAAAGTGACAGTGACCGTCCCCGTAACCACTTGACCGCCGATAGCTGTGCCGGTCACTAAGATTTGCCCGCTGTAAAAACCGAAAGTCGCGGGCAGAGTAGCCGTGATTCGGATAGCTCCGGTAGTCCCTTGGTAGAGAGGGCCTCCCACGGCCGAGAAAGTGAGCCAGCCCGTTGAGCTTAGGCGCACAGTCCAGCTTAGAGGCACGCACCTCGGATTTTCCACCGAAACAGTCGCCGTGTAAGGCCCGACAAAGCCTGAAGAATCGGCCAGGAAAGAAATGCTTGCCGGGTTCAGCCTCAGCTTGGCCTTGAGAGCTTCCGCCGCGTCAATAACCCCGTAACCGTAATACCAGTCGCGGCCGGGTTCTCCCAAGTCCACGGCTGTGGATGTGATGCAGTAGCGGACCTGGGCTGCAGTAAGGCTCGGGTTGGCCGACCACAGCAGAGCCGCCAGTCCTGCAACGTGCGGGGTAGCCATAGAAGTTCCAGCTGCGTAGCCATACCAACCCGGCACTGTGCTTAGTACGCGGTAACTTCCATCTCCTCCTGGCGCTGCTACCTCTATCTCCGGCCCATAGTTTGAGTAGTAGGCGATGCCGGAATAGTAGTTTACGGCTGAGACGGCGATAACTTGGGTGTAGGCAGCAGGGTAAAGGACGCGGTTTGCCCCCTCATTACCAGCGGCGGCTACCATCAGGCAACCCTTGCGGTAAGCGTAATCCACTGCATCGGCCAGGACCGATGAACTTTCGTCCGCTCCCAGGCTCATGTTCAGAACCTTAACCCCTCGGTCTGCAGCCCAGACGATAGCCGCAGCCACGTCTGTATCGTAGCCGTTACCGGAGGAGTCTAAAACTTTAAGTGGCATGATTTTCACGTTCCAGGCGACTCCTGCCACCCCTCGGCTGTTGTTCCCCTGCGCTCCGGCTATCCCGGCCACGTGTGTTCCGTGCCAGTTGTCATCATCGGGATAGGCATCATTGTTCACAAAATCCCACCCTAAGACAATCCGGCCCGAAAATTCCGGGTGGTCCAGGTCAACCCCGGTGTCTATGATGGCTACCGTTACGCTGGAGGTGCCTGTGATTATGTCCCAAGCTTGAGGGGCTTTGATGAGGTTCATGTTCCACTGGTAAGCCCAGTAGGGGTCATTGGGGACGAAGAGCGCCCGCACAAACCGAACGGGTTCGGCATACTCCACGATGGGGCTGGCTCGGAGGCGTTCAATCCATTCCCTCTCTTTCCCAGGCGTGACCGAGAGCACTTTGACTCTTAAGGGGGCGATTTCGCCAACGATTTTGGCTTCGCGGCCGAGCAAGGCTTGGAGAGCCGGTTCGGCAATGCCGGGGCGGATTTTCACCACTACTTTGCCTGGCACGAAGGGGCTTTCGGCGCCCACGAGCTTGAACAAGGATAAAGCCAAAGCTAAGCCGAGGGAGATGAAAAAGACTCTGCCCAGCTTCACAGGTTTTCTATCTCCTAAGCAGGGTCCTCAAGAAGTAGAGGCAACCCTCCGGTTTAGGGGGCTGAGGGGCTTCTGCTTCCAGAGCGGCCAAGGCATCGCCTCGCCCTGCCCCTTGCGTGTTCGGGTCAAGGTTCAAGTTCAAAGCCGAATCCATCATCCTGGCCTTGACCTGGGCCGGGCTCAAATCGGGGTAAGCTTGGAGGAGCAGGGCGGCTACTCCTGAAGCATGAGGGGTGGCCATGCTGGTCCCGCTGGCCGAGGTGTAGAAATCGTCCACAGGGTTGCCCATGGATGTTCCGCCAGCTCGGCAGGATACAATCCCTACTCCGGGGAAGAGGATATCGGGCTTAACCCGGCCATCGGCGGTGGGGCCGCGGGAGGAGAATGGAGCTACTTGGTCGGAATCATCGGATGCCCCAACCGTTATGACCTCACGGGCGCACCCTGGGCTCCCGACTGTTCCCGGGGAAGGGCCATCGTTTCCAGCAGCAGCGCACACCACAACCCCAGCTTTCACTGCCGCATCGCACATAGCTGATAAGGCATCGGTCCCATCACAGGGGCCGGGGGAGCCTAAGGAGAGGTTTATGACTTTTGCCCCTTGCTCCACTGCCCATTCTATCCCGGCCATGACATCGCTCATCATTCCGGAGCCGTCGGCTCTGAGGACCTTAGCGCTCAGCAGGAGGGCTTCGGGGGCTACTCCGCGGTATTTCCCGCCGGAGGCTTCTCCGCTCCCAGCTATTATCCCCGCCACATGGGTGCCATGGCCATGGTCATCCTTGCCGTCCCCTCCCACAAAGCTGGTGTAAGCCAGAATGCGGCCGGAAAAATCCGGGTGCTCATAATCAATCCCCGTATCCACCACGGCCACTTTGATTCCTCGCCCCGTGAACCCCTTCTCCCAAACCTGCGGAGCCCTTATGAGGGGGACGGAGACGTCCAAGAGGGCGTAGACGGGCTTATCGGGCCAGATTGCTTCAACCCTGGGGTCTTCCTCCAGGGCTTTTAGTTCCCCTGCTTTCACTCTCAAAGCGGTGGCCGGGATGAGGCGGAAATGTCGGAAGATGGCTTCTCGCCAAGGCTTGAGGATTTCTTCGGCGAAGCGAGCCAAAGCTTCTGGGCTCAGAGCCAGGCCTTCTACAAGGCCTGCGGCCATGAGGGAAGCAGATGTGTATTTCACAATCACCGGTATGACCTCTTCCGGAGGCAAAGCCGAAATCTCCGGCGGACGCTTGTATGGGCTCATTTGACCTCCTTGACCTTCTCCCTCCAATAGTCCAAAACGTCTTCCAAAGTCTTCCTGATGGGTATTGAGGGCTCCCAGCCGGTATCGCGGCGGATTTTGGAGTAATCGCACAAACTCACCGGCACATCGCTTGGGCGCATCAAGGCCTGGTCCTGTTCAACCCTGACCTCTATCCGGCTCATCTGCAAAAGCATCTCCAGCAGTTCTTTTATGGAGTAAGCTTTGCCGGAGCCAATGTTGTAGACCTCGCCGGGTTTCCCCTTGGTGATAGCCAGGTAGTAAGCTCGGACCACATCTCTAACATCGGTGAAATCGCGTTTGGGGAACAAGTTCCCGACTTTTATCACCGGCGGACGGAGCCCGGCTTCAGCTTCGGCCAGCTGGCGGGCAAAGGCGGGAATTACGAAATCCGGCCTCTGGCGTGGCCCAGTGTGGTTGAAAGGCCGGACCCGAACTATATGAAGGCCATGGGAGAGGTGGAACTGGAGGCCGAGGAAATCCTGGGCTACTTTGCTAACCCCGTAAGGGTTGTTGGGGCGAAGGGGCGCATCTTCACGGACGGGAAGCTCCTCCTCTTTAACTGCCCCATATTCTTCGTTTGAGCCAACCACTAAGATACGCGGCTCAAGCTTGAGCTTGACCACGGCTTGGAGGATGTTGAGCTGGCCTCGGACATTGTTTTCAAAAACTTCCCAAGGGTTTTTCCAAGCGTCGGGGACAAAGGCTGAGGCTGCCAGGTGGAAGATGAAATCGGGGCGGATTTGGGCCAGGATTCCTTCCACCTCTTGGTAATTCCCCAGGTTGCCTTGCACCAGGTGGATTTTGTCCTGGATATGGGCCACATTCTCCGCCGAGCGGTGGACGAGTCCCGCTATCTCCCAATCGGTGTTTTCCAGGAGGAACTCCGCCAAGTGGCTTCCGGCGAATCCTCCTATGCCTGTTATGAAGGCTCGCACATAAGCCCCCTTTTATGGGTAAATCCTTCCCAAAGTCCTGGGGAAAGGAATTGTTTCCCGGATATGCTGTAGTCCGCATATCCAGGCCACAGTCCTTTCCACCCCTAACCCAAAGCCCGAATGTGGTACTGTGCCGAATTTCCTGAGGTCAATGTACCACTGATAGGCTTCCCGAGGCAGGTTATGCTCCTTAATCCGCTGCTCCAGGAGGTTGGGGTCCGAAATCCTCTGGCCTCCACCTATTATTTCGCCGTATCCTTCCGGGGCCAGGAGGTCAACCGAGCGGCAAACCTCGGGGCGGTCCGGTTCTGGCTCCATGTAGAAGGCCTTGGCTTTAGTTGGGTAATGGTGGACGAATACCGGCTTCTCAAACCTAAGGGATATTATGGTCTCGTGGGGGGCGCCGAAATCTTCACCCCATTCCAGAGGTTCTCCGGCCTCTTTGAGGATTTCCAAGGCTTCATCGTAAGAAATGCGAGGGAAAGGTGGCTCTACTTTTTCCAGTGGCGAAGTATCGCGCTCCAGCACTTTTAGCTCGTTGGCCCGCTCTCTGAGGACAGTTTGGACTACGTAGGTGACCAGCTCTTCCTCTACTCGCATACAATCTTCCAAATCGGCGAAGGCCATTTCGGGCTCAACCATCCAGAACTCCATTAAGTGGCGGCGGGTTCGGGACTTCTCGGCTCTGAATGTGGGGCCGAAGCAGTAAACCTTCCCGAAAGCCATAATTGTGGCCTCGTTGTAAAGCTGGCCGCTCTGGCTCAAGTAAGCCGGCTGGCCGAAGTAATCGGTGGCGAAGAGGGTGGTAGTGCCCTCGCAAGCGGCTGGGGTAAGGATTGGGGAATCAATGTTCAAAAAGCCGTGGGAGTCAAGCCAATCCCTTATGGCCTTTATCACCGTAGCTCTTACCCGCATTATAGCCCACTGTCGTGTGGAGCGAAGCCAGAGGTGGCGGTGGTCCATCAGGAACTCTATTCCGTGCTCCTTCGGTGTTATGGGGTAATCCTGCACGAACTGGAGCACTTTAAGGTCCTTCACTTCCACCTCATATCCGCCTGGTATACCGGGGGCTCTCGGTTCGGCCTTAAGGGTGCCTTCAAGGATTAAGGAGGATTCCTGGCCTACTTGGCGGGCGGCTTCAAAAGCTTCGGGGGGGACGTTGTTTTGGAAGACCACTGCTTGGATTATTCCGGTGCCGTCCCTAACTTGGAGGAACTGGAGTTTTCCCTTATCAACTTTGCCGTAGAGCCAGCCCTTTATCCTTACCTCTTCCCCCACGAACTTAGGAGCCTCTTCAATCCTCACATCCCTGGGCACTTCTCTCCCCTCCTCGCTTAATTTGAATTCATTATACTTCCACTTGCTTACTGAAGCAACCTTTTGGCCAAAACTGGCCATTTCGCTTGGGAAGGAAGGGGAAGATTCTGGCGAGGGCATGGGGGTGTCCCCTTCCGACCTAACCCCCTGGCCCCCTTCCCTGCGAGGGAAGGGGAAAATTTGGTAGGGTTATCGGGTCAGCCTACGAGTGGGGCCCAAAACTTTGGCGAACCCTCAGCCCACGAGGGTGGGCAAACGGGGGGTCCAGGGGGACGAAGCCCCCCTGGCAGGGGGTTTGGGGGATGTGCCCCCAAAAACCAAAAGAGGGGGCGAGTTGCCCACCTTAGCAACCCCGCCACGAGTGGGGCCCAAGCCGCTGGCAAACCCAAAGCTAACGGGGGTGGGGAAAATGGGGGTCCAGGGGGCGGAGCCCCATGGCGGGGGGCTGTGGGGGGTGTCCTCCCACAAAACCAAATAAGGGGCGAGCAGCAAACTCTTGCTACCCCGCCACGAGTGGGGCCCAATACGCTGGCAAACCCTGAGCCCACGGGGGTGGGCAAACGGGGGGTCCAGGGGGACGAAGCCCCCCTGGCAGGGGGTTTGGGGGATGTGCCCCCCAAAAACCAAAAGAGGGAGCGAGTTGCCCACCTTAGCAACCCCGCCACGAGTGGGGCCCAAGCCGCTGGCAAACCCAAAGCCAACGGGGGTGGGGAAAATGGGGGTCCAGGGGGCGGAGCCCCATGGCGGGGGGCATGGGGGGTGTCCCCCAAGAACAAAAAGAGGGGGAGTTGCCCACCTTAGCAACCCCGCCACGAGTGGGACCCAAGCCGCTGGCAAACCCAAAGCCAACGAGGGTGGGGAAAATGGGGGTCCAGGGGGCGGAGCCCCATGGCGGGGGGCATGGGGGTGTCCTCCCAGAACAAAAAGAGGGGGCGAGTTGCCCACCTTAGCAACCCCGCCACGAGTGGGACCCAATACGCTGGCAAACCCTAAGCCAACGAGGGTGGGAAAATGAGGTCCAGGGGGCGGAGCCCCCTGGCAGGGGGCTGTGGGGGATGTGCCCCCAAAAACCAAAAGAGGGGGCGAGTCGCCCACCTTAGCAACCCAGCCACGAGTGGGGCCCAAGCCGCTGGCAAACCCAAAGCTAACGGGGGTGGGGAAAATGGGGGTCCAGGGGGCGCAAGCCCCCTGGCAGGGGGTTTTGGGGGGTGTCCCCCCAGAACAAAAAGAGGGGGCGAGTCGCCCACCTTAGCAACCCCGCCACGAGTGGGACCTAATACGCTGGCAAACCCAAAGCCAACGGGGGTGGGAAAACCTGCAAGCCCTTCAAAAGCTCTGTGGGCCATTATCGGCGCGGAGAATTATCCCACCGCCTAAAAGCTCATCCCCCCTGTAGAAAACTACCGCCTGGCCAGGAGCTGCTCCTATTACCGGCTCCTTGAACACTACCTTCAATTTCCATTCCCCCAAAGGGTAAACCACAGCCTCCTTTTCCGGAGCACGGTAGCGAACGCGAGCTTTGACCTCAATCGGCTCGCTGGGGAAATGTCCGGAGATAAAGTTGGTTTCCCCGGCTATAAGCTCCCTCTGCCCTTGCTCCTCCATCGTGCCCACTATCAAAGCATTCCGTTCCACATCTTTGTCCAAGACGTAAAGCCGTTTTCCGTAAGGGATGCCAAGGCCGAAACGCTGCCCTACAGTGTAAAGGGGCAAGCCCTTGTGGGTGCCCAATAGGCGGCCCTTCGTATCGTAGATAGGGCCAGGGCGAAGTGCTTCGGGAGCGTAAAGGCGCAGGAAATCGCGGTAATCGTTCCCAGGGACGAAGCAAATCTCTTGGCTTTCCTCCCTATCGGCAGTCGGAAGGCCGAATTCTCGGGCCAGGCTCCGCACCTTTTCCTTGGTAAACCAGCCCAGCGGAAAAAGGAGCCGGGCTAAGTGCTCCTGAGTGAGCATGTAGAGGACATAGGATTGGTCCTTGGCCGGGTCAATCCCCTTGAGCAGTTTGTATTCCCCATCGGTCTTTACTATTCGGGCATAATGGCCGGTGGCCAGGTAATCGGCTTCCAAAGCCAAAGCTTTCCGAAAGAGCAGGTCAAACTTTATGAATTTATTGCAGGCCAAGCAAGGGTTAGGGGTTATGCCCGCAGCATACCCTTGGATGAAAGGGGAAACAACTTTATCGTAAAAGGGCTGCCTTAAGTCCAACACATAGAAGGGGATGCCCAAGATTTCGGCTACACGGCGGGCTATTTCCACCGCTACCGGGGGACAACAGCGGTTCTCTCCATCCCCCGGAGCCCACAACCTCATCATCACTCCGATTACTTCGTATCCTTCCCGAAGCAAAAGAGCGGCGGTGACAGAGCTGTCAACCCCGCCGCTCATGGCTACCACAACCCTACTTCTCCCCATCCTTCCCTTCGCTAAGGTTCAACTTAACCTCAGGATGCTTTTTGAGGTAATCCTCAATGGCTTTGTGGACGGCCTCGGCAGCGAGGTTGCTGCAGTGCATCTTGTTGGGAGGAAGCCCGCCCAAAGCTTCAGCTACAGCTTTGCGGGAAAGCTTCAAGGCCTCCTCAAGAGTTTTGCCCTTGACCATCTCCGTAGCCATGGAGCTGGTAGCAATGGCCGCTCCGCACCCCAAAGTCCTGAACTTTATATCCTCAATCCTCCCATCACGCACTTTTATGTACATCTCCATGACATCCCCACACACGGGGTTCCCGACCCTGGCCACCCCATCGGCATCCTCTATAACTCCGACATTGCGGGGGTTCATGAAATGCTCCCAAACCAGTTCGCTGTACATAGGTCGCCTCCCAATAAAATCCGACTTTTAAGTCGGTTTTTATTTTATCACCAGCCTCCTGGTTAGTCAAGGGTTGAGGTAAGGCTTTATGTAGACGAAAGGGCAAAAGGCGCTGAGGATGGCGAGCCCAAAGAAGAAAAGGGCGAAGATTAGCTTATCCCACTTCTCCGGAATTGAAGCCTTGACCACGCAAAAAGCTGTTCCTGCCAGAACCAGAGCCAGGGAGAAGCGATTCCAATCGCCGGTGATGAGGCCCTTGACCACCAGAGCCAAAGCTCCCAAGGCCAGGATTAGCCCTGCCGTCACTATTGCTTTCCTCTTTAAGCCTTCTCTCAGGCCTAAAGAGAACCCTAAACCCAGTGGGGTTAAAGCCGGGAAGAGGTATCGGCCTTGGTGTTGGACGAATTTAAGGTTATACCAGAGGAACGATAAGGCTGTGAGCGAGAGGGAGAGGGCCAAGAGTATAAGCCCCAAGCGCTGTGCATCTTTCAGAGCTCGCCACCCTTGTGGGAGCCAATGCAAAAGTCCCCACAGGGCAAATAAGCAAGCCAGGGCTAACAAGCCGTAAACCCTTTCATCCATTGGCACAGCCATCCAGCCAAATTGCCCCCAAAAACTCCTGAAAGAAGTCAGCAGGAAAGCCTTGAGCAGACCGGAAGCCCCCATCGTTTCAAGCCACTGATAGGTGCGTGGCTGCCCAACTACTATGGAATCGTGCCGGGCAAGGCCGAAGGGGTCGGTTAAACCGTAAACGGCCATATTCCGGGCAAACCAGGGTAAGGAAAAAAGCAAAGGCCAGAGACTAAACGCAAGCAACCGCAACCTTTTCCCCGGAGGAAAACAACGCCAGGCCGAAAGTCCGAAAAATATTAGGTAAAGGGCGAAGGTAATGTAGGCCGTGGTTTTGGTCAAGAAACCCAAGGCGATGAAGACCGAAGGCTTCCACAGTGCCTCTTCCGGCCAACTCCTCTTGAAAAGTCGCACCATCTCCAAGAGGAAAAGCCCGATGATTAGCTCGGCCAGGGAATCGTTGTTGACCGAGGCGCTCGTGGCGGTATGCATTGGGACAAAGGCCACGAAAGAGGCTGTCCCCAAGGCCAGTTCCGGCGCCTCCGGGAAAAGTTCTCGGGCGATGAGGAAAGCTATTGCCACTACCCCGGCTCCTATGGCTACTGAAAATAACCTCAGGGCCAAGAGGCTTCCCCCCGTTATGGCATAGATTGGGGCAGCCAAAACGTAGTAGAGCGGGGGCTGATGGAACTCATAGCGTATGGGCTCAATAGACATATTGGGTGGGAAGCGGCGGCTCTTTATCTCCTCCAAGTAAGAATGGGGGTAATCTCCCATCCTCAAAACCGGCAGGCGGCCCTCGCGCACTAAGAAAGCGATGTAATTGTAGTGGGCAGGCTCATCCGGAGCTTGCCAAGGCGGGGTAAGTGAGGCATAGATTGTCCCCAGAACCAAAAATGCAGCAATCAGTGTTAAGAGCGAGGCTTTGTGCCCCATGGGAACCTCCGAAGTGTGGGATCGTAAAACTCCTCCACAGCCTTGCTGAGAAGGTAAAAAGCACCACAGAAAGCGATTATGGCCAAGGCCGGGGGGAAAAGGGCATGCCACTGCGGCCCCTTCGGCGACCAGTAAAATGTCAGCTGAGTGAACCAAATCATGGTCCCCCAGCTCATCCTTATCCGTGTCCGCCCGAAGAAGGAAAGGAAAGCTTCAGTCAGGACTGCGCCGGAAGCCGTAAACGTCATAAATAAGAAGCCGGCAGGAAGCACATAAGGCAAGATGTGCCGGCGGAGTATGTAGAAATTGCCCCCTCCTGAAACCTTAGCTGTCTCCACAAAAGCTTTTACCGTTATGCCTTGAGCCCAGGATTTAATGATTGCGGCCGGGGCTCCTAACCCAGCCAGGACCCCGTATAGCAGGGCTAAGATAGGCCAGCGCATGTCAATCAATAGGCCGACTATGAGCAGGATTATGGGCGGGGGCATGAGGATTAGGACATCGCACAAGGCCATGAGCAAGGCCTCAACTTTTCCCCCGAAGTAAGCCGAGGCCAGCCCCGCACTCAAGGCTAAAATTGAAGCTATAAAGCCAGCGGTTAGCCCTACCCCTAAGGAGGTTCCGGCCCCATATAGAAGCTGGCTCAGAACATCCCTCCCGAAAGAATCCGTCCCCAATGGGTGCTTTAGGGAAGGAAAAGTCGGGTGAGGGGCGATGTCGGGGTCAAAGCCGGTCATGGGGTGGTATATACCTCTGTTCCAGACCCAGGCCATTAGGATAGGATGGGATAAAGCCATTAGGGCAAAAATGGCCAGGATTATGGAACCTACCAGGCCTTTGGTGTTCTCCAAAGCCACCCCTTTAAGCCAATCGCCCATGCATCCTCCACCTTAGCCTTGGGTCCAACCAAGCCAGGGCAAGGTCCAGAAAGACGTGGGAAGCCAGCAGCAGGATTCCAACCAAGGAAAGGACTCCCATTAGCAAAGGCACATCTTGGTAATCAATGGCGAAAAAGAGGAGCACGCCAACCCCTGGCCAGAAGAAAATCTTCTCCAGGATGAAGCTTCCCAGAAGGAGCAGGGGGAACTGGAGGAGGAAACGGCTAAGCAAGGGCAAGATAGCTATTCGGCTCAAGTGGTAATCCCTAACCCTGCTTTCATCCAATCCCTTAGCTTTGGCTAAGAGGACAAAATCTTCCCCGCGCAACAAAGTCATGCTGGTCCGCATCAGAAGCATTATCTCACCGAAATTGGTGGCCAATAGTGTGATGAAAGGGAGGGCGAGGTGCCAAAGGATATCCAGAGCGAGGCGGCCCCATCCCTTAAGGAGCCAGGCCAAAGCTAAGGCCACAAGGAACAAGGCCCTTAAGGCAAACACAACAGTTGTTCCCCACCTCTTGGCCCTCTTACCTATAATCCACCATCCTCCGATAGCGGCAATGAAAGTGGCCAGCATCCAAACCATCACAATGTTAGAGGAGATAGAGACATCGGTCCAAAGCTCAAGGCTCACCTCGCTCTGAGCCGGGAACCATCTGAGCCTTATGGCGAAGATTTGGACGAGGATGAAGGCAACCCAAGGGAGGAAAGAGGAATAGCTTGCTACGGCCAAAGCTGTAGCCGAAGCATTGAGTAAAGAATGCTTGGGGGGCCAAGCCATGCGTTTACCCACCAATACCCCTAAAATCCAAGCGGAGACCGTAGCCGGGACCAAGAGGAGCAAGGTTTTAGGGAGGGCCATAAAGAGGAGCGCCGTTACGGAATAATGGGGGTAGAGGAAACTCCTCCCGAAATTACCGGTAAAGAATCCCTTCATCCACCTCAGATACTGCTGCCAGAGGGGCAAATTCAAACCGAGGTAAGTCCGTAGGGCCTTCTTCCAAATTGGGGGCAATCCCACCGCAGTGCTAACGAAATCTCCCGGCAAGGCGTGGATTAATAGGAAGAGGGCAGTTTGGAAGAGGACAAGGGTTATAAAAGCTCGCACAAGCCGGTGAAAAAGGTAACGGCCCACTTAACTCCCCTGCTTTAATTATAACCTCAAACCGCTAAAGGCGCCACCTTTTACTTTGCCTTAAGCCAACCTCTTACGCCGACTTTAAGCAGGGGGCTGTGGGAGGTGTGCCCTTCCGACCTAACCCCCTGACCCCCTTCCCTCGCAAGGAAGGGGAAAATTTGGTGGGGTTATCGGGTCAGCCTACGAGTGGGATCCAAAAGACTGGCGAACCCTCAGCCCACGAGGTAGGCAACGGGGGTCCAGGGGGCGAAGCCCCC
>Ga0080004_1212009_pt1 | contig 39607 bp, 40 predicted proteins | sample WasSprMetagenome_FD_69207 | JGI IMG/M metagenome (GOLD analysis project Ga0080004, IMG submission 69207) | Sulfidic aquatic microbial communities from Washburn Spring, Yellowstone National Park, USA - WS (SPADES assembly) (version 2) | ecosystem: Environmental > Aquatic > Thermal springs > Hot...
AACATTCATACATGAAACAATCACAACAGTTCTGGCAACATGGAAACAGCAGGGACAAAACCCAACAGAAACGCTACCAAAAACAATAACACTCAAATGGCAAAACAGCTAAACACATACCAATTATTCAATTATTAAACCATAAAAGTAAGCTGAAATCCCAACTCATGCTTTTCCTAGTGCTTTTAGGATTTTGTTTGGGGTGATTGGCCAGTCATCTATCCATTTGCCTATGGCGTTATATATTGCTGGGGCTGCTATTGTTGATAGGACGGCGCCTGGAGCTTCACTGCAGCCTGCTGACCCGTAGGGACCGTAGCCTAATCCGGTTTCCACTATGTGGCAGTCGATTTTGCCAACATCATTCATTAATAGGACGGGGTATTCAGCAAGGTTGTCGTTAAGCTTTACCCCAGTTAGGGGGTCATAGTATATTGCCTCAGTGAAGGCTCTGCCTAAACCCATGTATGCTCCGCCATACTGTTGCCCATTAATCGCGTCTGGATTAATTGCCCTGCCAACATCATTCACACATACAACATTCGTAATGTCAACCTTCCCAGTTTCAGGATCAACCTCAACCTCAACAAAATAAGCCTGCCTAACCATAACAGGTCTCTGATCTGGCAATATTTGCAAATTCCGCGAAGAGTCATCCCATACAACGATTGTGTGTGCACGTGCGACCTCGGCCACTGGAACCTTATTCGCAGGATTGGCCTTTTCGAAAATTACACCATCTTTGATGTCCAATTCTTCGGGTTTTCTCCCTCTGAATTCAGGCAGTGATGTAGCATAATTTAATATCATTCTCTTGGCTTTTTTAGCGGCTCTGATGATTTGTATAAGGTTAGAAATTGTGCCGAAGGAACCGGACATCTGCGTAAAATAGTAGCCCTTGTCATATTCGTGTACGAGAAAAACATCTTCTAGACGCATCCCCATTTCATCTGCTAACACTTGAACATAAGTAGTTCCAATAGCCAAGCCTGAGTCAGGACGCATTCCATACAATAGAACAGTTCCATCCGCATTAACCCTTATACATGTGCTGACAAAAGATTTGCCTTCCGGTCCAACCTTAATAAAGGGAGACGATGCCCATTGTTCCATTGCTGTGAATCCTATTCCGTGGTATTTTCCGTTTGGTAGTATTTTTGTGCCTGGAGGGTGCCATTTTTCGTTCCAGCCTATTGCCTTTTTGCCGATTTCGATGACTTCTTTTAGGCTATGTCTGGACGTGTCGAAGCCTTGTTTTTTGGCTATGTTCTCGTATACCCATTCCATGCCGTGGCCGCGCCAACCATCATTTTTTAGGGCAACCTCTGTTGGATCCACGCCTAATTCAGCAGCCACACGATTAATAACCATGGTAACAACGGTGCAGGCAGGCGCACCATGCCTATAACATATTGTGGGGTTTCTATTAATCAATGGATGGATTGCATGTAACGAAACATTTGGAATTTTAGTGCACTCAAGAAGCTTACTGATGGGATCCAGCATAAATCTATCAAACCCTCGGCAAGCATACACTATGTAAATTTCAACTGCCGTTATGGTTCCGTCATTCTTGAATCCAACCTTAAACTTGTACGTCCCAAGATGATGCTCTGCACCTCGAAAAGTTGAGTAATCATCAATGTACTTTACAGTCCTTCCGGTCTTCTTAGCCAATAATGCACATGTAGCCTCCAAAACACCTGTCTGAAGCCATGTAATTCCACCGAATAACCCACCAGTAAAGCCGGTAAAGATTTCAACATCACATTCCCTTACCCCCACTTCGGGTAATGCCCTTTGCTTAACCAACACATGAGCACTTCCATGATTAGTCCACAATTCCAAGCGATCATTACGCCATCTGGCTATGGCGCAGCTTGCTTCTACTCCTGCCCATACGTCTTCTTCGCTTTTGCGTATGGTGAATTCTATTGTTTTTTCGGCTTCTTTGAAGCCTTTCTCTATGTCTCCAATTTCATAGTGGAAGTCTTCGAATTCGAGTTTTCCTTTGGCTTGGGGCGAGTATTTTTCGTATCCGGGCCAGGCGGGTGGGTGGTTTTCATATTCGTCCCAGTTTAGGTTGAATGGCAACTCTTCCCATTCAATGTTTTCCATTATGAGTTTTAACGCTTCGTCGCATGTTTCCTCGTTTTCAGCAACCACTATTACGCCGACGGGCTGGCCATAGAAGTAGGCCGTGTCGGACAGCCACGGCAAAAATATGGGACATGGGTCAACTCCACCGTATCTTGGCCATTTATCCTTGAAATCCGGGTCGTCCCACCTTATTATGGAGATTATGCCTGGCAGTTTCTCCGCTTTGCTTGTATCCATGCTTTTGATTCTTGCGTGGGCGAAAGGCGAGTTTAGGTGTTTCGCGTAAACCATTCCTGGAATCTGCAAATCCTTGCAGTAAACCGCCTTCCCACTTGCCTTTTCCTTAGCATCCTTCCGCGGTATGCCCCGCCTTCCTATATATTTAGCATCTTCAGGAGGCTTCCAAAGCCAAAAACGTTCATCCACAACAACCATACCTTCACCTTTAGGTTATGAGGCTACTTAATTTTTTAGCTGCATACTTCACGGTTTTTATGTGTTCGGGATAGGCACCGCATCGGCATATACTTCCGCTAAGGGATTCCCTAATGTCTTCCTCTGTTGGGTTAGGATTTCTATTAAGTAATGCCTTTGCCTTCACAATGAAGCTTAGTGTGCAATATCCACATTGCATTGTATTATACTTATACGCCTCAAATATTGGATGCATGGAATTCGCAATGCCCTCTGCCGTCTCAACGGTTTTACCATTGCGGTCTACAGCTAATGTAAGACAGGAAAGAACAGGTCTTCCATCCAAAATTACAATACACAATCACAAGCACCCACACCATGACACATATCTTTTATCGAAGTTAGACCAAGTACATTTCTTAATAGGTCTCGCAACGTCATGTTAAGCTTTAAAAGGAAATCGTAAGGCTTGCCAATTATTGTAAGCTTCACTATGTGTGTCTCTGTTATGCTTTTTAAAGCCATTATGCTAGGGCTTATGGATATGTGAATATAAAGGTTTTTGCTTGTGATGAAGATTCGTATAAGGCTTACAACGTGAGAGAGTATTTAGGTTTTGAAAGATTGTAGATGAGTGACTAATCACCCAAACAAAATCTCAAAGGCATATACACTTCTGAGTTTGCGTTGTTGTTTGCTATCTAAAGCCCGCCAGCAATTATCGGCATTATAACGATTTCGTCCAAATCTTTTAATTTTGCCTTGTAGCCGCCGATGAAGTCTATGCGTCTGCCGTTCACCAGAAATGTCATGCTTGTGTCTTCTGGGTTTACGCTGATTCCATGTTCCTTCTCAATTTTTGCTAAAACGTCTTCAACCGTAGCGTCGTCGTCAACGAAAAGCCACATGTCGGTTAAACCATACTTTTTGCGTAGTTCCCCTACAAACTTGACGCGAACCTTCATCAAAAATCACACAAAAAGTGAAAGGGGTTGTTATGGATAGAGTTCCTTGGCAGCCTCCGGCAGATCCAGTTCAACTAGTTTTTCTTTTGTTGGGATTCCACGTTCGTTCCAGCCTCTAACCTTATAGTAGTCTTTGAGGAGCACGTCAAGCTCAAAGATTTGCCCTTTGGAAGGCTCTCGTGGCACTGGTTCCTTGAGAATTCTTTCAGGCATTGAGTCTTGGCTGACGTCAAAACCATCTCTAGCTATGAAGGCTCTTTCAAGGTTGAAGATTCTCTCGCCAACAAGCCACAAGTATCGCGGGTCTTTGAATGTTTCAATGCCCGTGGCTGAGTGCAACAGTTTACTGTAGAGTTCTAAAGTTATCATGTTATTGCTGAGGGGAAATGTGCAGAAAACCGCTGTCTCAATTGCCGCTGTTTCGTCTTGCACGTATTTGGTTATCTCGCCCTTGCCTTCAACAGCAAAGGGGTCAACTTTTCTGGGAACTCCTAATATTTCAAATTTGTTCCAGCCAATGCAGTGGTTTGCCCCTACTGGTGACGTGGCAAAGCTTAAACCGTGAGCTTTCACTGAGCGCGGGTCATAAGCTGGAAGCTCAAGCCCCTTAACATGTATGGCGTATTTTTCAGCACCTCTTCCAATGACTTCGGCGGCTCTTTTAACCCCCTCGCCCAGCAGCGTCCCTATGCCGATTCTTAGGGCTATTCGTTTCACAAGTTCCACCAGAACATCCGGATCGCCCCATCTGAGTTCGAGGCCGTCGGTTTCGCTTTTGCTTATGATGCCCTTCTCGTAGAGTTCTGTGGCGAAGGCTATGGCTACGCCAGTTGATATGGTGTCTAAACCGTAAAGGTCTGAAAGCATGTTGGCGTAGGATATAGCCTCTATGTTGCAGTTTCCAAGAACTCCACCATAAGACCAGTGGGTTTCATATTCTGGGAAATCCCAAGCGATTCCGGCATACGGTCCATTTGTAATCTTAAACTTCTTCCAGCATCTAATCATGCAGCCATAACAGCCGTCATGTTTAACCACGTAGCTGGCTAAAACCTCCGGTGTAAACCTGTGGGCGCCTTCGAATGGAAGCTGTTTAAAGTTATATGTTGGAAAGTTCCCCATCGTGTAGAATAAATAGACTATGCCGTTTGTGCCTAAGCTTCTGAACCCTTCAAAAGCCGGGTTCTTCCGGAAAGATTCTATTTGCTCCTTAACCGCCTCGTCAAAGGCTTTTTCGTCGTAAATCGCTGGCCTCTTGGAACCCTTCACAACTACGGCTTTAAGCTTTTTAGACCCCATTACGGCGCCGCCTCCGCCTCTTGCAGCGGTTCGCGTTTCATCAGTGACTATGGCTGAAATTTTAACAAGTCTCTCTCCAGCAGGGCCTATTAGAACCATCCTTGCTTCTTCGTCTGTTTCTTCACGGATAAAGTCTCTGGCAGCCATGGTTGTCATGCCCCAGACTTTGGAGGCATCTTTAAACTCCACTTTGTCGTCGTGTATCCATAGGTAGACTGGTTTTTCAGAGGCTCCCTCAACTATTATTGCGTCGTACCCAGCGAACTTTAGCTCAGCGCCAAAAAAGCCTCCTCCAACACTTCTACAGTAGGCGTTTGTGAGCGGAGACTTGAACTGGGCGATCCATCTGCTCGCCGACTGAGCTTTAGTGCCGGTTAAAGGGCCTATTGTAAAGATCAGCTTGTTGTTTGGACCTAGAGGGTCCGTCCCCTTTGGAACTTCGTCAAAGAGTATCTTGGCGCCAAACCCACGGCCACCAATAAACTTTTCAGCAAAATCCTTTTCCAATGGTTCTACAGCAAATTTATGTTTTGTCAAGTTCACTCTCAGAATTTGCCCCATGTAGCCGAACCAAGAATGTGCTTTTTCACCCATCTTTCAGCCCTCTACGGCTTTACTTTATGTTGATAAACAATTATTAAATTTTTCATGATCATTCTCGACAAACATCATGCCAGCTCAGCTTTTGGCAAAATTTTTTATTACTCATAAGTTCTATTACCATTCGTGGTTAGTATGGGAAAACCGGAAGACCTTGTAAACGCTTTGGCAGACTTGAAAGAGGAGGAAGCCCTTAAACTTGTCAAGGAAATGCTTGACGCTGGAGAAGACCCCTTCAAAATCATGGAATACATCCGTAGGGGAATGGAAATTGTTGGCAACCGTTTCGCCAACAGCGAATACTTCATATCCGACTTAATATATGCTGGTGAAATACTCAAGGCAATAACAGCCCTAATAAAGCCAAAGCTGGCCAAAGGAGCTGAAGCCAAAAAGCTTGGCAAGATCATTATTGGGACAGTGGCCGGAGACATACATGACATTGGGAAAGACATAGTGGTTTTTATGTTGGAGGTTAACGGCTTTGAAGTTTACGACCTAGGTGTGGATGTCCCACCGGAAAAATTTGTTGAAAAAATAAAGGAAACAGGCGCACCGGTGGTTGGATTAAGCGGCTTTCTAACAATAGCCTTTGACTCCATGAAACAGACTGTGGAGGCCATCAAAAAGGCGGGCTTGAGGGATAAAGTGAAGATAATGATTGGAGGGGGTCAAATAACCGAAGAGGTGAGACGCTATGTGGGTGCTGACGCTTACGGCAAAGACGCTATGGAGGCCGTTGCTCTAGCCAAAAAATGGATGGGGGTGAAGTAGGTTGTCGGCAAACGAAAAGAGGGAGGAATTGTTTAAACGCTGGCTTTCTCCAGAAGGCGTAAAATTTGTCAACGAAAAATCTGAAAAAGCCTACAAGGAACGGGTAACCCGAATAAAAGATGCCATCGAAATGAAAAAGCCAGACCGGGTGCCCGTCTTTCCAATAATAGGGTTTTTCCCCGCCTATTATGTTGGTTTAACTCCCTACGACATGATGTACGACTATGAAAAGCTAACATTCGCCTTTAAAAAATACGTCTTGGACTTTGAACCGGACGCCCATGGAGGAGCAATAGGACCCGGTCCAGGCAAATTCTTTGAAATCCTTGACTATAAGTTGTATGCTTGGCCTGGGCACGGTGTTCCAAAAGAAAGCTCCTATCAGTGTATTGAAGGCGAATACATGAAGGCTGATGAATACGACATCTTGATTGAGGACCCAACGTACTTCTTCCTGACCGTTTACTTCCCCAGAATTTTCGGTGCCTTGGAACCCTTTAAGAAGCTTCCACGCTTCACCAACGTCCAAGAAATGTATGGAGCCTTTACGCCTGCCAGCTTTGTACCATTTGGCCTTCCCGACGTTCAAGCAGCCTTGAAGGCGGTTATGGAGGCTGGAAACGAAGCCCTCAAGTGGATAGGTTATGTGGTGGCATGGGACAAGGAAATAGCCAGCTTAGGTTTTCCAAACTTTTTCGGTGGAGGAACTAAAGCGCCTTTCGACACGCTCGGCGACACATTAAGAGGAACAAGAGGGATCATGCTTGACATATACCGCAACAAGGACAAGCTTCTGCAAGCCGTGGAAGTGGTTACGCCTTTAATGATTAAAATGGGAGTTTCGGCGGCAAAAATGAACGGAAACCCCATAGTGTTTATACCGTTGCACAAGGGCGCCGACGGTTTTATGTCCACTAAACAGTTTGAAACGTTCTATTGGCCAACCCTAAAGAAGCTGATTTTGGGTTTAATAGACGAGGGATGTGTGCCCTTCCTCTGGGCAGAAGGCGGCTACGGTTCACGACTGGAAATTATTAAAGACTTGCCTAAAGGCAAGACCCTCTGGGGCTTCGACCAGACAGATATGCGTAAAGTCAAGGAAGTTTTAGGCGATGTAGCGTGCATAGGAGGAAATGTCCCGACAGCGCTATTGCAGGTGGGCTCACCAAAAGATGTGGAAAAATATGTTAAGAACCTCATCGAGGTTGCTGGTGAAGGCGGAGGCTTTATAGTGATGAACGGAGCGGTTATCGATCAAGCAAAACCAGAAAATGTCAAAGCCATGATTGAAGCCACCAAAAAATACGGCGTGTACAAGTAAAAATAAAGTGGAGGCTAAAGGGGTAGCCTCAAAGCTTGTTTAGCCCTTTTTTCTAACTTTTGTGGCTAGATAGACCGTTGATATCAGAAGGATCACTGTTGTAGCGACGAAAATGTATGTTAAGTACGCTGGGGTTGATGTTTTGGCCAACTCATATAGAGCTTCAAAATCTTTCTGGAGTTGGGCTAGACTGCTTTGGATCTGAGTAACGTTATTCCGGAGCTGATTGTAACTGTTCTGAAGCTGGGCGAAACTGTTTTGAAGCTGGGTTAAGCTGTTCTGGATCTGAGTGATGTTGTTCTGGAGCTGGATGAAACTGTTCTGGAGTTGGCTGTAATTGTATTGCAGCTCGTCATACATGGCTTGAAGCTCGTTAAAATCATCTTGGAGTTGGTTAAAATCATTTTGTAGCTGGTTGAAATCCTCTTGGAGTTGATCGTAGCTGCTCTGGAGGTCCATATATTCGGATCCTAGATCTTCATATACTACTGGTAATGTGAGGTCGCTTGTCCACTCTTGGGCTGAGCCGTCGTAGAATTTCACGTTGGTATAGTTAAGCACTTCGCTGAGCACGAAATACATCGTGCTTGCGTATCCGCCGACACCACAGTAAACTATCACTTCCATTGATTTATTGGCGCCAACTATGCATTCGGCGAAGGTTTTTAACGCGTCAACGTTTTTGTAAGTGCCGTAAATCACCGTCCCATCGGTAGCGTTAATGGTGAGGTCCCAAAGCCATGGTGTTGGAAAGCTTCTAGCGGTTGGAATGTGGCCGACCCTTGCACACCAAGGCTCCAGTATGAAGCCTAGATAGACTTCGAGGTCCCTAGCGTCTATTATGATGGCTTCTCCGATTTTGTCGGCAACATATTGCTTGTCAACAAGCATTTCGCTTTTAACAGTGCCCGTGTATGTTACTGGCGTGGGTGTAATTGTTCCACTTTGTGTGGGGTAGCCGTCGGCAACCCATTTCTCGAACCCTCCATCTAGGATGGCGACGTTTTCAACACCGGCATAGAGCAAGGTTAAGGCTACCCGAGTTACAGTGGCTATGTTGTAGAGGGCCAGAGGCAATGGAGCAAGGGGGCCGCTTGTGCTTCCAACCACAACAACCCAAGAGTCTTCCGTTATGCTATTGTTTCCAAGCAGCTCAAAGAGATAATCGTCTGATGGCATCTCCATCCATGGGAACTCTGCACCGAAAGGGGGATTCGTAAACCACATATAGCTTGGGACGTTTATGGCTCCGGGGATATGGTTAGCATTGTACTCTTCCGGGCTTCTAACGTCAAGCACAACAATGTCCACGAGGCCAAGATGAGCATACAACCATGCTGTTGAAACTATTGGCGGCACATTGCGAGACGGAGACGAGTAAGCGGTTTTTATGGAGAACGGCGCCAAAAGAGCTGAAAGCAAAAGTATGCTTAAAAATGCAACTTTCCTCTTATCCATTTTTATTTTCCCACCTTGCTCCTTCTTTCCTAAAACATTGCAGATATAAAATTTTTGTAAATTTATTCAGTTCGTAAAACCTTGTTTTGACGTTAAAAAGAGGGGAGAATGAGATTTTTATGGTTTAATTACGCACCTTCCCAGAATTTCTCCTTTCTTAACTTTTTCAAGGGCTTCGTTGGCTTCTTCAAGTTTGAAGGTTTGTGTTGTTACGGGTTTTACAAAGCCCTTTTTAGCCAGCTCGACTAAGTCAACCAGGTCCTTGTGGGTTCCAACTTTCACGCCTGAAATGGTCAATTCAAAGTTTACAGCGGTGTCTGGCAAACACTTCAGCGGACCTGGACCCACACCGACGACAAGGAAGCGTCCCAGTACACCCAGCATTTTCAGCCCGTTTTCCAACGTTTGTTCAAGGCCAACCAAGTCCAAAACAACGTTTGCACCACGCCCGTTGGTCAGCTTCCAAACTTCGTTTACGGGGTCTTTAGATGCGTCAACGACGTGGTCTGCCCCAAATTTTTTGGCCATTTCAAGTTTTTCAGCGGAACGGCTTACAGCTATAACCGTCGATCCCATGAGCTTGGCTAGTTGAACGGCAAACATTCCTAAACCTCCGGCTCCATAAACCACAACAGTGTCGCTTGGTGTTACCGCAGCCTTTCTCAACGCTCTGAAAACTGTGACGCCGCCACAAGCCAGAGACGCAAAGTCTTGTGGTTTCAATTTTTCAATTTTGATGAGCGCCTTGGCTGGAACAGTTATGTATTCGGCGTATCCTCCATCTTTGCCGAAACCTATAGGCGTATTGTTTATGCAACAGTTTTCAACTCCAGTTCTGCAAGGCATGCATGTGCCACACGTATACGCTGTCCAAGCATCAACTAAAACAGTGTCGCCAACGTTGACGTCCGTAACTTCAGAGCCCGCTTCAACAACGTTTCCAGCAATTTCATGGCCAAGAATCCAAGGTCTTTTGCCTCCGAAATACTCCGTTTTTAACGCGCCTTCAGCAAGGTGAACATCTGTGTGGCAGACCCCGCACGCTTCAATTTTCACTAAAGCTTCTTTCGGTCCAGGCTTTTTTACTTCCACCTCGTCAAGCTTTAGTGGCTTTCCATATTCGTGGACCCGCATCGCCTTCATAAATACACCACACACCTTCAATAGCAATGTTCGACTTTTCAATTTTTCTATGAGGGAGTTCAATCCCTTATTGGTGTGGCCTTCCAGAAGTAAACGTACATGCCGTCTTCGCGTCTAAGGTCTACTCTTCTGAAGGTTAGCCTCACTGGCATGTCAATTTTCAGTTCTCCAGCTTCCACGTCTGTCAAGTCTAGGAAAACTCTGCCCCCGCCTTCAAGGTTGACAAGCCCGACTGGCGTGTTTTCCCTTACGGGGTCGAAAGAGTAGGAGAACAGCGTTCCCTTTTTGTCGCATAGTCGAACTTCCTCAAAATTGTCTTTAGATTGGCATTTTGTACATACCCTTTGAGGCGGATACTGGATAGTGCCGCATGCCTTGCATTTAACTCCATGCAATGGATAAATTCGGTTTGTTTCTCTCCAAATTGCCGTGGCGCTGGGGTATGAAACTGACATGTCAACCCTTGGTTCAGGCATTTTAACTAGTTTGCGCCACTTAAGGTAGGTAACATAGTCTGGGAGAACCTTTTTGTTCGCTATTTTTGAAGCAACCTTACTTTTTCCGTAAATAGGCGTTTTCAGACCATTCTTGACTTTGAACAGAAAGGCATCGCTTCCGCTTCCATAACTCGCCATCAATATTTTGTCGCCGGGTTTTGCCCCTTCAAGAGCTGCTGCAAACAGCATTAACGGTTGAGCTGTTCCAGTGTTGCCTACAGTGTCCATAAGAGGGTCTTGAAGCTGCGTTTTGGGATCTAAGCCTAAACCTCTAGCGAGCTCGATTCCCCTTCTGAGTTCGGGAATTGAAAGCGCAACTTTAGCTAAATCCTTCACGTTTAAGCCAGTTTTATCCATTAACATTGAAAACGCCTCTTTGACAACTCTCATGTAGCCGCAAGTGTACACGTACCGGTCTTCCCATGAATTAACGAATAAGTCGACATCCCTACGCCACAAGTCATATATCTCATCATAAACATGCACGCTGAATTCTATATCCGCAATTTTCGCATCCCTCTCCACTAGAAGGGCTGCTGCGCCGTCTCCGAAATTTTGTTCAAAAGGTGTGCCCGGACCAGCCAATCGACAGTCAGCCGCTGTGACGAGGATTTTTTCCGCGGATCCGGCTTTAACCATGTCAAGGGCGACTTTTAACGCTGTAGTGCCAGCCCTAAGCGATCCGGAAAAGTCTGCGGTAAGCACGTCGCGGCGGGCGTCAAGGACAGCGGCTATTGTGGCTGACACACTTTTCTCGTGGAAAGGCGAAGTGGTGGAAGCGAAGAAAATGCCGTCGATGGAACTTTTGTCAACATCGTCAACACAGTTTAGGGCTGCAGCCACAGCCATTGTTAGGCTGTCTTCATCCTTGCCCGCAACAGCTCTTTCACCCGGGCCTCCACCAATCAATTCTCGCCTTAATCGCCATATTGGAATGTGGACACCGTATGCTGAAACTCCAACCATCTCATTTCACCTCAACCCAAGTATTGCCACGGCAGCTGTCTGAGAATCAATAGGAGTGCCGCCGCACGTGTGCGTTAACCCCAACTGGTTTCTTATGTTCACTTGCCTTTGGCCAGCTTTTCCTTGAAGTTGCTTGTAAACCTCATACATCATTCTAAGCCCGCTGGCGCCGATCGGGTGTCCGAAAGATTTTAAGCCGCCATCCGTGTTTACGGGCAGTTCACCTTTCAACTCGAAAGCTCCAGCCTCCACGTCCTCTTTCGCTTTTCCCCTCGGAGAGAAGCCAAAATCCTCATAGATTAAAAGTTCATGGATTGTGAAGCAGTCGTGCACAACGGCCAAATCCAATTCTTTGCGCGGGTTTTTGACGCCCGCCTCGGCATAAGCCATATTTGCAGCCCTAAAGTTTTCCTCTATGTGGGTTAGGCTCCAGTCATCTTGAACCTGTGCCTGATAGAACCCAGTGCTCATCCCAACACCTTTCACGAGAACATAGTCATCTCGATAGTTCTTGGCCAAATCGGCGCGGACAATTATGGCGGCTGCCGCCCCATCACTTACACCACAGCAGTCATAAAGCCCCAAAGGCCAAGCAATTATAGGCGCGTTCAAAGCATCCTCGATGGTTATTTTACGCTGGAACTGAGCTTTAGGGTTTAAAGAACCGTTATAATGGTTTTTGACAGCAATTTTTGACAGTATCCTTCTACCTTCATCTACTGGAATATTGTAACGGTGAAAATACCTCAATGCAAGCTGGGCGAAAGCAGACACCGGCATAAATCTTGTGTCGACTCTGCTCGTGTACAAGTCTGCGGGGTCGCTGTTCCCGGGTATTGGCAAACCAGTATCCTTAAGCTTTTCTGCGCCGCAAACAAGAACAATGTCAAAGGCGCCGCAAGCAACCGCGTAGCAAGCGTCTATAAAGGCATTGTGACCACTTGCACATCTATTTTCAACTCGCGTAATCGGAATAAACTTTAGCTTTAAAGGGTAGGCTAGGCTGCGGCCAAGTTCGCCGCTTCTCGCCGTTGAAAACCATGCAGCTTGAATATCCTTAGGTTCAATGTTAGCGTCTTCGAAGGCTTCATAACAAGCCTCAACAATCAAGTCGTTGACACTTTTGTCCCAGTGTTCAGTAAACCTTGTGCAACCCATACCTATTATAGCAACCTTATCTTTCACACCCGGCATAGACCCATCACATCCGTCTTGAAACATAAAATTGGCTTATGTTTAGATTTAAACTTTCCCACCCTAAACTTTTATTAGCACTTGAAACACATTCTTTTTTCTAAACAACCATCTAAAAAGGTGAAAATCTGTTGAAAGTTAAAACGGTAGCCATTATAGGCGCAGGAACAATGGGAAGCGCCATCGCTGAAGTTGTTGCAACCAAAGGTTTCCACGTAAAAATGGTGGATGTAAGCGAAGAGATACTGAAGAGGTCGCTTGAAAGAATAAGAGGTGAACTGAAAAGCAGCTATGAAAAGGGATACATAACAGAAAACATCGATGAAATAATGAAAAGGATTGAAGTAACGGTAAACATGGCTGAAGCTGTCAAGGACGCAGACATCATCATTGAAGCTGTTCCAGAAATAATGGAGCTGAAAAAGAAAGTTTTCAGTGAAGCTGAGAAATATGCTCCTGAACATGCAATATTCGCCACAAACACATCCTCACTGAGCATAACGGAGCTTGCAACAGCGATCAGAAAACCTGAAAAAATGATAGGTATGCACTTTTTCAATCCTCCAAAAATCCTCAAACTGCTTGAAATAGTGTGGGGTGAAAAAACAAGCCAGGAAACCGTAAAAATAGCTGAGGACTTCGCCAAAGCAATCGAAAGAATAATCGTCCACGTCAAAAAGGATGTCCCGGGCTTTATAGTGAACAGAATTTTTGTCACCATGTCGAATGAGGCTGCTTGGGCTGTGGAAATGGGTGAAGGAACAATAGAGGAAATAGACTCTGCAGTTAAATATGTGATGGGTCTTCCAATGGGCCTTTTCGAACTCCACGACGTCCTTGGCGGCGGAAGCATAGACGTAAGCTATCATGTTCTGGAATACTTCAGAAAAACTCTTGGAGAAACATATAGGCCTGCACCGTTATTTGAAAGACTTTACAAGGCGGGACATTATGGGAAGAAGACCGGCAGAGGCTTCTATGACTGGAGCGGAGGCAAAACAAATGAGGTGCCATTAAGGGCTGGAGCAAAAATTGACGTGCTTAGGCTGATCGCTCCAGCTGTTAATGAGGCCGCGTGGCTTATCGAAAGGGGCATAACAACCGCCGAAGAAATAGATCTCGCAGTTTTAAATGGGCTTAACTATCCAAGAGGCTTACTCCGTACGGCTGACGACATAGGAATCGATAAAATAGTGGCGAAACTGGAAGAACTCTACAAGAAATATGGAGAAGAAAGGTACAAGCCTAACCCGGTTCTTCAACAGATGGTTAAGGAAAACAAGCTTGGAAGAAAAACGGGTGTAGGCTTCTATGAATATGGAAGAGGAAAATACGAGTTCGTCATTGTTGAAAAACGTGGAAAAGTCGGCATCATTTATCTTAACAGGCCGAGAAGGGCCAACGCGCTTAACCTAACCTTCCTAAGGGAGATTGATGACGCGTTAAGCATGCTTGAAGAGGACGCTGAAGTAAAAGCCGTGATGATCACGGGGGTTGGCAGAAACTTCTGCGGTGGAGCCGACATTTCAATATTCGCTTCTGGAAGACCAGAGCTTGTTGTGGAGTCAAGCCAAGCCGGCCACAAAGTTTTTAGAAGAATTGAGCTTTACCCGAAGCCAGTGATTGCCGCAATAAATGGGCCAGCTCTCGGTGGAGGTTTCGAGCTGGCGCTAGCCTGCGACCTGAGGGTTATGAGCGACAACGCTTTCCTAGGGCTTCCAGAACTTAACCTTGGAATAACACCAGGCTGGGGTGGAACCCAAAGGCTGGCATACTTGGTGGGCATTAGCAAACTTAAAGACATCATACTCCTAAGAAAAAACATCGACGCAAAACAAGCGTTAGGGCTTGGCCTAGTTTCCGAAGTTTACCCAAGCGCGGAATTCTTGGAGAAGGCTGTTGAATTTGCTGGAGGAGTAGCGGAGCTTCCATCTCTTGCGGTTAGATACTTCAAAAAGGCTGTAGCCCTTGGAGTTATGCCGTCCCTGGAAACTGGATGCTTCCTAGAATCCACTGTTTCAGGAGACATCTCCTTATCAGAAGAGGTTGCTGAAGGAATTCAGTCGTTCATGTACAAGAGAAAACCCCGATTTTAGAGGAGCTGAAATAATCCATGCCGACGGAAAAAGTCCAGCTCCCCATTTTTCACCTAAATACGGTCCATTAAGTGGCATGAAGAGTTCTTCTTGCGGGAAGCATATTAGCAGGACCCACGATAGGCACACTGCTCGGCGACTTGGGAGCGGAGGTAATACACATAGAAAGACCGGACATCGGTGACACTTTGAGGGTTCTTCCGCCTTTCTATGAAGTTTCCGGAAAGAAAATAGGCGGTGAATTCGTGTGCGTTAAAAGAAACGAACTCAGTGTAGCTCTCGATATAAGAAATGAAGAAGGAAAATATTCTTTGAACTCATAGAACAGTCCGACATATTCATTGAAAACCTAGTTTGGCTTGAGGAACGATTTGGAATAAAAGACGAAGACATTTTGAAAGCTACCCCGAAATCGTGATAGTACACGTAAGCGGATATGGACGCCCGGAGTCGGGTGGAGACCCAAAAAATGCAAGAGAGGCTGTTACGATATAATTTCGCAGGCCTACTCAGGATGGTGCAAGCTGGCCTCAACACCAGAACATGAAGTTTATAGACTACCCCTATACGCGGGAAACTATGTCACAGCCCTCTTCGGGGCGATGGAAACGTTGGTGGCATACATTCACGCACAGAAAACCGGAGAAGGCCAAGTTGTAGATGTGGCGCAGTTCGAGGCCATAGCCAGAATAATTGAAATGTACTACACACAATGTATTATAACCTTGGAGTACTAAGGGAGAAAGAAGGCGTCTATAAAGTTTTCAATCAGCAGCCTTACGGCCTTTATAAGGCCAAGGATGGGTGGGTTGCAATAGGGGGCTATTGGGCCTCACAGAGTACATTAGAAGTCACACACAGGAAGAATTAGAGGAACACTTTAACAAATATGACGTGCCTTGTTCAAAGGGTGACGACACCAGACGACGCATTAAAAGATAAACATTGGATCGACAGGGGAGACATAGTTGACGTCTTAGACCCCACAACGGGAACCTTTGTAAAACAGATTGGAGTAGTCCCAAATTCTCCAAGACCCCAGAGAAAATTTGGAGAGGTGTTCCAAAACTCGGAGAGGAATACTAAAAGGGTGCTAAAGGATCTTGCTGGCTTAAGCGAAGAGGAACTCGCTGAACTAAAAAGAAGGGCGTAATTAACTACCCTTAACTTGAAATAAGTTTTTACTAATCATCTTTTACTCTGCTGTAAAATTTTGTTAGGTTAATGATCGAAGGACTTCTGAAAGTGGCGAAGATTTAAATAAGTGTAGGTGCGTCGCTATTCGAAGGGGTCATGTATGGAGATGCTTGTTGGTAAAGAAACCCGTGCGTATTTGAGAAAGAAGGGGCTTCCAGACCACGACCTTTACGAGCTTCCAGAGTCTAAACTGAGGTTTCCAGACGGAGCACAGTATAGGCTTGAGGTTCCAACAGTCAACTCGGCTGAAACAATGAGGGCTGTACTTGAAACCGCTGAAAAATATGGTGTGGTCATCAACAGAATCGATGAAACTCGTGGAATAATGCGTCACACAGACGAAGAATTGAAGGAATACATACAGCTTGCAAAGGATTTCAAGGTTGAACTAAACCTTTCAGTTGGACCAAGAGCAGCTTACGACTTAAGCCCCCAGAGGGCAACAGGCACAGCTGAAGCTGGCAGGATTGGATACAGACTTAGGGGAATGGAGCAAGTTGTAAGAGCTATTGAAGATGTCAAAAGAGCGGTGGAGCTTGGCTGCAGAGGCATACTCGTTTACGACGAAGGTCTTCTGTGGCTGCTAAATGAAATGCGGAAGGATGGGGAGCTCCCCAAAGACATATCCTTCAAACTGTCCGCCCACTGCGGCCACGGAAACCCCGTGTCCTTCAAGGTTTTAGAAATGCTAGGCGCAGATTCCATAAACCCCGTTAGGGACTTGACCTTGCCCATGATCGCCGCCATAAGGCAAGCTGTAAAAGTGCCAATAGACATACACGTTGACAACCCGGCCTCCACTGGAGGAATGATTAGAACCTACGAGGCGCCCGAAATGGTCAGGATAGGTGCACCAATACACTTGAAGACTGGAAACTCGGCGCTTGTAAGCCACGGTGTGCCAACAACCCGGGAGGAAGGCGTAAGGATGGCCATTCAAGCAGTGCTTGTCGACCGCATAATCAAAAAGTATTATCCAGAGGCTGTCCAGTCAAAGAAAGGCGCGAAAGGATTAGCCATTCCAAAGTAGAAAAAGGGAGAAACGAATGCCAAAAAGTGTTTGGTATCATGAGTTAAGTTGGCCGGAAATAGTTGAACATGCCAAAAAATGTGACATCATAATACTGCCCGTCGGCTCGATAGAGATGCATGGTCCTCACTGTCCAGTAGGCGAAGACTCCCTCAACGTTCAGAAAATGGCGGAACGCGTAGCCAAAAGGACATGTGTACTTGTTGCGCCCCCAATATGGTATGGTGCCCACATGTACATGCAGTACGGCTTTCCAGGAACTGTTCCCATTCGGTCGGATATACTCAAACAATTCGTGAAGGATGTTGTAGCTGGTCTTGTGAAGAACGGCTTCAAAAAAATAATAATATTCAACGGGCATGGTCAACAATGGGTTTTTGTCGGCGCCTTACATGAACTTGCCTTGGAGACTAAGGCTTTCATCGCCGTTGTCACGTGGTGGGAGCTCGTTACGAAACTCATAGAAGAGGTCTGTGAAACCCCATTTGTGCATGCGGATGAAACGGAAACTTCGGTGGCTTTAGAGCTTTATCCAGAACTTGTTGATATGAGCAAAGCAAGCAAAGAGTCGGCACCTACCATTGTTGACAGAAAATGGTTCGGTCATCCAACAAGAACAATTCCAGAGGAAGGCGGCATCCCACACCACAACATTACAGCTTCCTACTTCCAAGTTGACGTTTACAAGCTGGGCATCCTTGGAGACGCCACAAAGGCAACAAAGGAAAAGGGCAAAAAGATAGTGGACGCAGTAGTCGACAAACTGTGCGAATTCATAGAAGAGCTTAAGAGAAAATATCCTCCAGGAGTTTCACCACTTGAAAATCCGCCAAAGGTGTAAAACATGATAGTCGTTAAGAAAGACGAGGCTCCAGTGTTTCCGGCACCACCGCCTTCAAGAAAAGTGACAAAGATACTGATGGACCCAGTTATAGGTTCAAAAAATTTGGCAATGGGCTTCACAGTCTACCCAGTAGGCGAGAAGGGAGCACCTCACGCCCATACCGGCGAGGAAACAATTTTCATTCTAAAGGGGAAAGCGAGGGTTTCAAGCGCAAAGGGAGAGCACATTCTCGAAGCAGGCGACCTAGTTTATTTGCCGCCAAACGAAACCCACACTCTAGAAAACTTTGGCGACGAAGAACTACAATTCATATGGGTTTATACACCTCCTGGAGACGAGAAAGTCATAAGGGAAAGAGCTAAAAAATAGCAGTTTCCCTCTTTTTATAAACATTGTAAATTTGCCGAGGGTTTGGCATGACTGGATATGTAGGCAAAATTCTAAGGGTAGATCTTACAAACAAGGACGTCAAAACTGAAAGCCTACCTCAAGACTTAAGAGAAAAATACATAGGTGGCTCAAGCCTAGCCGCAAAAATAATTTATGACGAAATGCCCGTCGACGTGGACCCATTCAGCCCTGAAGCCCTCCTAATATTCGCCACGGGACCCCTTACGGGCACAGCTGTTCCTACCTCTGGACGTATCAGCGTGTGTGCAAAATCACCCCTCGGAATTTGGGGGGAATCCCACGCTGGAGGGCTATTCGGCCAGCAACTCAAGAAGGCTGGTTTTGACTTAATTGTTATAAGCGGGCGGGCGGAAAAGCCAACATACCTATCCGTAATGGACGGCGAAGTTGACTTTAAGGATGCAAGCAACATTTGGGGCAAAGACGTCTACGAAACCTATGATCTCATAAAAAAGGAGCTTAAAGACAACACGGTTCAAATAGGCGCCATAGGACCAGCGGGCGAAAAACGTGTACATTATGCGTCCATAATTTTCGGCGTCGGCAAAGCGGGAAGATCTGGGATGGGCGCAGTTATGGGATCCAAAAACTTGAAGGCGGTGGCTGTCAAAGGAACTGGAAAGATTCCAGTGGCTAATGAAAGCAAACTACTGGAGTTTGCAAAGGAAGTGCAAATGCAGTTGGCTAAAAGCCCGGCTGCCCAAAGTCTCCGTAAATATGGAACAGGCGGAGGCATGGAATCCTACTATCATATGGGCAACATACCCATAAAAAACCACAAGGACGGCGTTTGGAATGAAGAAAAAATAGAGAAAATCAGCGGCGTCAAAATGTCCCAAACTATTCTGGACAAGATAACCCCGTGCTGCAACTGCGTCATCGGATGTAAACGCACAATCCACATCAAAGAAGGGAAGTACGCCTGCCTAAAAGCAGACGGCCCAGAATTCGAAACCCTATGCATGTTGGGCTCAAACCTGCTTAACGATGACCTATCCCTCATTGCAAAGTTGAATGATCTATGCAATAGGCTTGGAATGGACACAATCTCAGTGGGAGCGGTCCTAGCCTGCGCCATAGAAGCCTACGAGAAGGGTATAATAACAAAACAAGACACTGGGGGGATGGAGCTCACATGGGGGCCTTCGGAAAACCTTGTGAAACTCGTGGAGCTCATAGCCAATAGGGAAGGATTAGGCGACTTGTTGGCTAAAGGTGTGAAAGAAGCTTCAAAACAGTGGAACCGAGGAAGCGAGGAGTTCGCCGTTCACGTTAAAGGCCTTGAGGTCGCAGCCCACAACCCGAGAGCCTTCTTTGGACATGCCTTAAGCTACGCGACAATGAACCGCGGTGGATGCCATCTCGCCTGGCCCCATAACCCAGATAGGGGAAGACTTGTACCGGAAATCGGCATCACAACACAAGGCGACAGGTTCCAGTCTAAGGGAAAAGCCATAATGGTCAAGAAAATGCAAGACATGATGGAGCTTTACGACGCATTAACTATATGCAAATACGCATCCGCAGCGGGTCTCACCCTCACTCAGATCACGGTGTTCTTTGAGCTTGTGACCGGCAGAAAAGTGACCGTTGGAGACTTAATGAAGGTTGGTGAAAGAAGCTTCAACCTAAAAAGGCTGCTCAACTGTCGGTGGGGTGTATCCTCAAAGGATGACGTTCTTCCAAAGAGGCTGCTGGAACCGCAAGAAGGTGGCACTATGAGAAACGTTCCAGACATGGAACTCATGCTAAAAGAATACTACGAAGTTCGCGGATGGACCTCTGAGGGTTTTCCTTCAAAGGAGAAACTGATGGAACTTGACATTTAAAATGGTGCTTTAACGTCAAATCTTTCAGCCAGCTTTTTCAAACTTTCCAGAACCTCGCTGTCTAATGGCACTCCAACCTTAGCTCTGCGCTCCATCTCCCTTTTTTCAATTTCCCCGGGCAAGAATATCTCATTCACACCTTCTCTTTTCGGACAATCCTTAACAGCCTTCACATACTCAGCGATTTTCTCCTCATACTCTCGGTATGGGATGAAAGCCTCCACATCGATGGCTTCTATGAAGAAGCCTGTTCCAGAAGGGCCGCTAAAGTCGTCTAGGGCTTTGACGTTTTGGAGATAGCTGGAGCCCATAACCAGTCCACAGAGCAGGTCAAGGGCAAGAGCTAAACCGTATCCCTTAGGTCCACCTATAGGGGCCAAAGTTCCCTTGAGGGCTGCCACCGGGTCTGTTGTTGGGTTTCCATTTTCGTCAAAAGCCCAGCCCTCGGGGATTTTTTCTCCCTTCAGAGCTGCTAAACGTATTTTTCCACGGGCTACTGTGCTTATGGCCATGTCCAAAATGATTGCGTCTCCCTTGCCCATGGGAAATCCGATGCAGAGGGGGTTTGTGCCAAGCATGGGCTTTTTTCCTCCCCATGGGGCAATAGCCGGCGGACCATTTGACAAAGCTATGCCAATAAGCCCCTTTTCGGCAAGTTTAAGCACGTAATATGCGGCCATGCCGAAATGATTTGCGTTTCTAACCCCGACACATGAAACTCCTAATTTTTTAATTTTTTCAGCTACAAGCTTTACCGCATGCATCGCCGCCACTTGGCCGAAATTGTTATGGGCGTCTATAAGCGCAGTTGCCCCGTGTTCCTTTACAATCTCTATGGGACCTTGAGGGTCAATGTACCCTCTTAAAACTCTTTCAACATACGTTGGCAGTCTCGCCACACCATGGGAATCCACACCTCTAAGGTTAGCCATAACAAGGTTGTCCGCCACTATTCTCGCGTTTTCCTCATTTACTCCAATGCGTCCGAGGATGCCCATGCAGAAATCAAACAGATCTTCAGCCTTTACAAGCTTCTGATCCAGTTTAGACACCTCAAAGTTTGAATAGCTGAGGAAAATAATAAAGGCTTTTATAACGAAAAACAGCCTAGTGGATGGAAAAATGGCGTTGAACAAAAACGTGGAAATTACATTTGAACCAGTGTCTAGGAAAATCCAAGTTCAAGCCGGAACAACGGTCCTTCAAGCGGCAAACGAAGCTGGCATAAACATCACAGCTGAATGCGGCGGAAAAGGAATCTGTGGAAAATGCAAGGTGATCGTTAGAAAGCCCGAGGATTTAAGTGGACTTACAGAATCAGAAAAAAGGCTTCTGTCAACCTCAGAGATCACTCAAGGATACAGACTAGCATGCCAAGCCAAAGTTTTAGGAAACACAACTATTACGCTGCCTCCGGAAAGCTATCTTGGAGCTAGAAGAATCCAAGCAACAGGGTTAGAAAGATTTTTGAAACTTCAACCGGCCGTGACAAAAGTTCACGTAAAAATGCCTGAGCCCACTCTGACCGATGTGAGGCCCGATTACGAAAGGCTTGTGGACGCATTGTCGCTCGCAGACCAACAACTGGAGATAGATTATGAGGAGCTTAAAGAGCTGCCGATAATTGTACGCCAGTCAAATTTTGACGTAACAGTTGCAATATGGAGTGGACGCAAAATAATCTCTGTCGAGGCTGGGGACTCCTCCAGAAACATGTTTGGCCTAGCTGTGGATATAGGTACCTCAAAAATAGTTTGTCACTTAGTGGATTTAATGAACGGGAAAACTTTGGACATAGAGTCCATGGAGAACCCTCAATTGGCTTACGGCGAGGACATAATAAGTAGGATAACCTTTGCGGCAGCTGACCCAAAAAATTTAGCGAAACTTCACAAAATATTAGTGGACGCCATAAACAAGATTGTGGAGAGAATCTGCAGAAAACAAGGGATTGAAAGAAGCCAAATATATGAAGCCGTGGTTGTAGGCAACACCGCCATGCACCACTTGTTTCTCGGAATCCAACCGAAATATGTTGCCTTATCCCCATTCACACCGGTGGTGAAGAGACAAATAAGCGTTGAAGCGAGCAGGCTAAAAGTTGGAATAAAGCCGTCGGGAATTGTGACGGTTCTCCCGGTTATAGCGGGATTTGTTGGAGCCGACGCTGTGGCAGATGCGTTGGCTTCCGGAATCTGCGACTTTGAAGAAGTTTCCATGTTAATTGACATTGGAACAAACACCGAAGTGATAATGGGAAACTCTGCAGACATGTTAGCGTGCTCCTGTGCTTCCGGCCCCGCTTTTGAAGGCTTTCACATTCAACACGGCGTAAAAGCTGTTGAAGGCGCCATAGAAAGAGTTCGAATAACTGAAGACTTCGAAGTTGAATATGAAACGATAGGGAACAAGAAACCAATCGGACTGTGCGGCTCAGCCATGATAGACATTGTAGCGGAAATGTTTAAGCATGGGCTGATAGACTCCGGCGGTAAAATAAACCCCAACGTGGAAACTAAAAGGTTGAGAAAAAGGGGGAGGAAAGTAGAGTTTGTCATTGTTTGGGGAAGCGAAACAAAAACTGGAAAGGAGATAACTGTAACCCAGAAAGACATACGCGAAATACAACTTGCAAAGGCAGCCATATATGCTGCATGCTCCATACTAATGGAAAAGAAAAAGTTGAAAGAGAAGGACTTTGAAAAAGTTTTTATCGCCGGAGCCTTTGGAAACTACCTAAACCTCGAAAACGCCAAGGTTGTAGGATTAATACCAGACATTCCGTTGGAGAAAGTCAAGTTCATAGGCAACGCAGCCATAGCTGGTGCAAAAATGGCTTTAATCTCGGTTGAAGCTAGAGAAAAAGCCAGCAAAATATCAGAAAAGGTGCGCTATCTAGAGTTGGCCGCCGATCCCAACTTCAACAAAGAATTCATAAGCGCAACTTTAATTCCACATAAAGACTTAAATAGATTTCCTTCTGTTAAACGCTTCCTAAAGGGTGATTAAAAATGTTCAGATTCGAGAAAGAGCAAAAAATTTTTGATATAGCAGGCGTAAAAGTTGGGGGACAGCCCGGCCAACTTCCCACAGTCATGATTGGATCCATATTCTACCACAAGCACAAAATAGTGAAGGATGAGCAAAAAGGCGAATTCGACAAGGAAGAGGCTGAAAAACTACTCAAAGAGGAAGAGGAAATCTCCAAGAAAACAGGAAACCCAAGAATAGTGGATGTATGCTCCTCTTACCCAGAGGCCTTTCCAAAATTCTTAGATTTCGTTGCAAGCACTATAGACGGACCCTTCACAATTGATGGTGTCACAGCTGAGGTGCGAATAGCTGGGCTTAAATACGTGAAAGAAGCTGGCCTTTCCGGAAGGGTCGTCTACAACTCCATAACACCGCACATCAAAGAGGACGAAATCAACGCGATCAAAGAGGCTAACGTAAAATCTGCAATACTTTTAGCGCTTAACACTAAAAACCCAACGGTTTCCGGAAGACTACAAGTAATGGACGAACTCATAGCAGTAGCCCAGAGAGCCGGAATAGAAAACATGTTGATAGACGCTGCAGTCTTAGATCTGCCGGATCCGGGCCCCGTGAGTAAAGCCATCTACCTGATAAAAGAGAAGTATGGGTTGCCATGCGGAGCTGGAACCCACAACGCGGTCGCTAGGTGGAATGATAAACGTAAACTTGATAAAACTGAATATCTGCTGGCGTGCAGTGTAGCCAACGTTTTCCCTATACTTGCAGGGGCAAACTTCACTTTATATGGACCCGTTGAACACGCAAAAAGCGCCTATTTCTATTGTGGACTGGCAGACGCTTACGTCGCTTACATCGCAACACAAGAGTACAGAGTTCGCCCCCAAACAAAAGAACACCCATTATTCAAGATATTCAGGTAACCCCAACTTACCCACGCAAATAAATGCGAAATTTTTATTCTTTTTAGCACTTAAGTCGACGCTTACACCGTATACTCCACATCATGTTTTAAACGTCTTGCAATTGCGCCAAGGCTTTTAAACTTTCTTTAACTTAAAACTACCTTGTCAAATGAAAAAGAGGTGATGGCATGCCCATCGTTCATGTGTATGTTTGGGAGGGGTTTGGAAAAGACCGTGTGAAAACGTTAATTCAGGGAATAACAAAGGTGTTTGGAAGTTTAGGGGTTCCAGAACATGCCGTTGAAGTCGTCGTACACGAGGTTCCCAAAACCCATTGGGGTGTCGGCGGCGAGCCAGCCTCGGAAAAGTTTAAGGACATATCATAAAGCTCACACATCCAAATTGAGCATCTCTTGAATCTTTCTTTTGGCTTCGCATAGGCTTCTCGCCACAGCGTCGGGCTGTTGTCCACTCTCCAACAATTTTCTAAGCGGGAAAAATTGGGATGCCACGAAAATTGTTTTAATGCCCAGTTCCTTTGCGCCTTTGATATCTTCGTCTGGACTGTCTCCCAAGAATAGGGTTTCCTCGGCTTTGACGTTGAGGCTTCTTAGGGCTTCGTTGAAAATTTTCGCGTGGGGCTTGCGCCACCCAACAGCGTCTGAAACCAGCACAACGTCAAAGAAATGGTTTATCCCGACTTTCCTAAGTCCAGCGTAGATTACCGGCGCGTAGGTGAAATTTGAAACTAAACCAAGCTTGTAGGTTTCGGAAAGCATACTCAAAATCTGTTTTGCACACCTTCTAAGCCTAAACGAGTTCACATAATCCTCAAAGAAAATGTTGACGGCTGTTTTTATGCGCCAATCCTCGGGGCTTGTTTGGAAGCCGAGATTGTTAAGGGCTTCTGCAATCCAAACTGCGTTTGTAACCTCGACAAGTTTTTGGTAGCGCACAATCCGGTATTTTTCATGCGCTTGTGCATATGCCTCCAAAAACTCTTTTTCGCCAACCTTGAAGCCAGCATCAACTATAGCCCGATAAAGCTTCATTCTTGAAACGTCTAAGCGGTATCCCTTCACGCTGACCAGAGTCCCAATGAAATCAAACAATACAGCCCTTATCCTAGACAAGCCTATTTCTCCCTTTCAATCCTGATTGCAGATACTTTTCTGCAATACTTATCCCAATTTAATAAGATTTAGGTATGCCCTCTACTCTTGAATAGAACTTGCATTTCCATGTCATTTAGGGATTATCTGCACGAAAAAGCAGAGGAGTCACGCCACAACGAGACAACAGCCTACTTGATGTTTCTGGCTGGAACAATCTTCTTTGTCGGCGGAGTCCTAGAAACCCTATTCATATACCAGTTTGTTAATACGCCCCCAGAATGGTTCATCTTTATCCCATACTATACAGAACCCCATGCAGGTGCCGTGATGGGATTATCATTGATAATAGGTGGCTTAGTCCTCATAGTCTACGGAATAGTGGCGGGCATAAGCTACTCAAGAGACAGAAGCTGGTACATGAACGAACTGCGGAAAGCTAACTCACTAGAAGAAACTTTACTTTCAAGAAAAACAGTCGCCGTCAAAGAAGAAGTCAAAAAACAGAAAGCACCAGTTAAAAAGACCTCCAAGAATTCTGGGAAATAATCCGCGGAACAATTTCAGCCAGTTTTTGGGCGAAAACCGTCCTTAAAAGCACTTCTACATCGCCCAACGCGTTTTCAACCTCAGAATCAAACGGCACATCTCCCAAAAAACTGGTTCCTAACTCTGCAACCTTTTCTTTAATGAATGAACTTTTCTTCATTTTCATGTTTTCGATGACGCCTATCACGGGCACTTTCAATTCTTTTAAAAGCGCTAGAAGCTTCTCAACAGTCTCAAAAGCCAACACAGAAGGAGTGCTAACAATTAGGAATTCAATCTTCTTTACCAGTCGAATAATGTCGAGGGTTACGTCGCCTATTCCGGGGGGCATATCAACTATCAAGTAGTTTAAATTTCCCCATAACACTGCTGAAAAAAGCTCTATTAAAGCGTTTGAAACGTCTGCGCCTCTTAAAGGTAAGGCTTTTTCTCTGGAAAAGGCAACAATCGACATGTACTTTAAGCCGTGAACGAACATTGGCAATATACCCCTTTCCTCTTTAATTTCTAGGTTTTTAACACCCAAAATTCGGTGGGTTGAGGGACTGGTGAAATCTGCGTCGAAAAGCCCAACCATGAAACCTTTCCGGGTAAGATGCAAGGCAAGAACAGACGCTATCAGGCTTTTGCCAACGCCTCCCTTGCCACTTGATACGGCGATTACTCGCTCTACGTTTTCCAACCTTTTGTCTATAACTGCTATGCGTGGGTCTACTGGACTATTTGATTCCTTTGATGCTTTCAAGCAATACACCCCTTCCCTCGAGAATTTCAAAGTCTGGACTGCCACATTTAGGACATTTAATGTAGGCGTGTATGGTTTCTGGAACAAAATGTACCGCTTCCCTTGACGCGTCATCAAGCTTATTTTGGCTGAAGCCCCACACGTGTCCACACACACGGCAACGCAATTTCGCTTTGACCGTTTCTATCATAAACTTAGCGTTTTTCAATTTACCAGTTTTAAGCGCAGATAGGGCAAATTCCAAAATATCAACTTCCACCCGCTGAAGTTCACCAACCTTTATTTTAACTTCTTTAACCTCCGTTAACCCTTCCTTTTCAGCAATGTTAATAGCGGAGGAAATTATGGCCTCAGCTAAAGCCCACTCATGCATGGTAAAAGCCTTCACAAAGTTAAATTTAAAAATATTGGGTTTGTTGTGTGGAAAAGAAAAACTTTTAAAGAACCGATTTTTCAGCACAAATTTGGTGATAGCTATGCCAAAGAAGAAGAAGGAAGAGAAGAAAGAAGAAAAGAAAGAGGAGAAAAAGTAAACTTTCAAAACTTTTGAACGGCCTCACCATTTCGTTTCTCGTCTATTTTTTCCCTTCTGGTTTTTGAAGAACGGAAGAGTAAATCTTCTTAGGGTTCCAAGCTTAGTTGACGCTGACATGAGCAGAGTTGCCAAGTTAAGGGGTCAAATCCAGTTGAGGTGACAGTCAAGGCTCCTGAAATGATAAAACATGACTCACGTGAAGCTCTTTTTCGGAAAACCCATTTTGATAAAGCCAAATTATATTGTTGCTAAACACTCATCAACGGGAATGACAACGGACAGCAGAATTGTAGAAGGAATGATAAAATTTTTGAGAGATAAAGGATAGTGACCTCACCATCGGAGAGGGAAGTTTTTAGACACTTGATTTTAGCCGAGAAGAAAAGGCTTGGAACCTATCAATTAAATAGGATAGAGTAGTTGGGGGGATCCTATCGAAAAAGTTAGGCGAAAGTTTCAAAGAACAAATTAGAGAAAGGCTTTTAAGTTTTCTCTTTTCGCTTTAAAATAAAAGAGCTTAAGGCTGAAAAAGCTAAAGGCTTACAGAAACCGAACAAGCTGGAATCAGCAAGTTTGCCCTTGCCTAATTATCATAAAGGATTTCGCCCTCATAAAGAACGGAGAAGTCCTCTAGCGCGAGAACAACATCAATTTGCGGATCGATGATAACGTCGATGACAACATCGATTTCCACAACAGTAGTTTTTACAACGGCGTGTCCCACATTCTCGGAAGTTACGAAGTTGGAGTAATCCCGTATCTCCATGCTTCCCTCACGTTCTTTCACAACTTTAATTGAACTTAAAGCTTCTTTAAACCGTTTCATATTGTCCCCAGACAACGTGTAGAAAAAAACGTCACAGTATCCTTTGGCTTGGGCTCTGTTAATGAAATCTTTTACGAACTCGACGCATGTATAGCCAGCAGATGGTTCACGTTCATTTAAGTCATCACTTCTGAGAAAGTCCACTAATTCGGCAAGAGAGTTGAACCGCTTTCCTCTATCAGGCATCAATTTGCATATCAAAAAGCCATTTAGAGATAATGAGCCACATAAAACAGGTTATAACAATAAGTGAGCACAACAGAAGAACTATTTTGGAACGGCGCATCAATAGTACCTAATTTTAAACGTGTAATTAAATTTTGTTATACTTGTCGTGGCACACATGAATAGCGAAAAACGTTTTGTTTAATTTTGACGTTTTCTATTTTCTCGATGGGGTTGCGTTGAGCATAAACATCTACCGAAGCTGTTTGAATCAACTTTATTCCTTTTTGTGCTTGCTATTTTAGCCTTGATTGGGAACTAGGCAGACCCCTTATTACAGTTCTAAGCAGAGTCTTCGTGAGGGTTACATATGTCCATCCAAATTTTTAAAAGTCGTCTAAAGACAAAATCTGTTAGGAGTTCGCGTGGTGAAGGTTTTTGAGTAAGGCTGTAGAAGAGTTGGCAAGAGAAAGAATGGAAAGGATGGAGGCTGTAGCTAATCTTAAGGAACCTGACAGGGTTCCTCTGCAGCTTCACTTTGATTACGGATTTATGGCCAAATGGGCGGGCATAACTGTGCATGAGCTTCTTTTTAACTATGAGAAGGCGTACAGAGCCATCCTCAAAGTAGCAAAGGATTTTCCAGTAGATTCACCTCCAATGCCCATGATGGGTTCCCGCTGCCTGCTAGGTTTTGCTTTGATGGCTTATCCAGAGGTCTCTTCTTTTGTCGGAGTTTTAACGGGTAAAATGCATGATATCCTACAAGACATCTACACCTGTTGGCCTGGACGTGAATTGTCAGCAAACTCTGGATCCTACCAGTTTATTGGGGGAGAATTTCTAAGACAGGATGAATACGACGAGTTCATAGAAGACCCCGTTAGGTTTGCAGCTGAAAAAGTAGTTCCGAGAGCGCACAAAGCCCTGCGAAGGCCTGGTTCGGCAGAAGCCATGGCAGCCATTATGAAAGCGGCTCTGGAAGGTCAGAGATATTCAATGTTCATGAAAAAGCTAGCTAGCGAAATTGCAAAACTTGGGTATTTCTTGACCCCCTCTGTACTGACTCTGGTGCCATTGGACTTTATAGGTGACTATTTGAGAACTATTCCAAATGTATTGATTGATCTATGGAAGGTTCCCGAAAAGGTTAAGATGGCTTGCGATGCATTACTGAAAGTTCAATACTCCAATCTTCAACAAAGGTTTGGGTCGGCTAAGCGAGTTGGCATACCACTTCACTTGAATGAGTATCTTTCGCCAAGGCTTTATGGCGAATTTTATTGGCCATACCTAAAAAATATCATCGTAGACTTCAACAACATTGGAATCAAATGCGGTGTTGCCTTTGAAGGCCGCCACGATGCTCACCTTGAAAGAATCCTTGAATTGCCCAAGGCCTGGGGCACTGCCATGTTTGAAAAGACAGATGTGAGGAAGGCAAAAAGAATCCTCGGAGGACACACTTGCATAGCTGGCGGAATACCTCCAACAATGCTTATGCAAGCCACACCTGAAAAGGTTGAAGAGTATATAAAAGATTTACTTGAAGAACTCATGCCTGGCGGAGGCTTCATATTAGCATCATCAACAGCTATACCAGCAGAAACCCCCGTCGAAAACATAAGGGCTGTCATTAGAGCTGTGGAAAAACATGGGATTTACCGCCGTTAACTCAAAGGGAATTTAAGCCGAATCAAACGAACTTTTTCGAAATCTTGAAGAGACGTTTGCGTATTTCAACACGCGGCTGTCCAAAAGCCTAATGCTTTAAATGGTCGAGTAAGACAAGCAACACTCCTTCCTAGAGCGCCAGATCCTCTTCCGCAATTGTATGTTGTCACTTAAGAAATCTTGTATTAAGCGCCGAGGGCTGGGGTTAAACCCCTAGTTCTGGTGCCCTCACTTTGTTTTATGGGTTTGTTTTTCATGTGAGGACACCGTTTGGATATTACAGCTGGGTTTAAGTTAAAGTTTTTCTGCGTTAACAGTAATCGCCACCCTATTGGCGCAATGCGCGCTAGGGTGTTGCTAAATTGATGTTTTCTTGTTAATTTTATGTCAGCTTTGTTATTGCCCTTATTTGTTCTGGCTTTCCGTGTTTTATTGCTGTTAAGGCTACGAGTAGCATGGCTATGATGCATAGTAATGCGTGGGTGAGGATGTTTCTCAAGCCTATGACCTTGTGGTTTTCTAGGCTTAGGTGCTGTTTTAGCCTTGAAATGTTTCTTTCGGCTGAAGCCTTATGGGCGTAAAGCGTTTTCAGCCTTTCAGATCCATGGGTTCTGAACTGCTTGTCTATGCGTAGGAACTCGGCTTCGGCTGGCCTCTGGTTTGATGGGTATGGTATTACTGGCTTTATTCCATGGGAGTATATGCGCCTTCTAAGCTTTCTGCTTGAATCTGCAACTAAAACTTTGGTTTGGCCATTTGCGGCTTTAACAGTCTTCTCCAACAGCTTTAGAGCATGCTTCTTCTCGTTCTGGTTTGCTGGTGCAGCTGTAACCGCCAATGGAAGGTCTGAACTGGCGTCTACAGCTAAGTGGAGCTTGTAGCCGAGCCTATAACCCTTCCCAGCCCTTCCAACCCTAGCTTCTGGATCGCTATAGCCTCTAGAGCCATCTTTTGGGTCACGCTTGCTGTATGCTTTGATGAATGTGGCATCGCATGCAACTATCTCACCCTTGACGGCTCCAGCATCCCTAAGCCCTCCAACAATGGCTTCCATTATGCGTTCAAGCCTTTCAGGGCCTACGCGCTGTCTAAAACGCGTAAGCTGAGATGGATGGTAAGGCTTCTCATGCTCCTCTATATCGCATAACTCCCTCAGTTCAGGATCACTTCACAAGCGCCTATAGAGTTCCCGATCGCTTGGAATGCCTCTAAAACGCTTAACAACCAAAGCCTTCAAAATGCCCAAAGGATTCCTAGGAGGCCTACCAGCACCAGAATGGCGATAAGGCTCACAGACAAACCCCTCCAAATTATCCAAACATGCCAAAACATCCCCTAAACCAACATTCACCTCCAAACATCACCATATACAAGAAAATGTCAAAACAAAGAATTTAGCAACACCCTAGCGCGCATATGGTGTGAATAATTCTATTGGAATGTTTTTATGCTGTGGGCTAGTTCTGGTTTGCCTGTTTTGTGGGCTGTTATGGCTATTGCTAGGATGACTGAGCAGCATAGGGCGACGTGCATTCTGACTTTGGCTGCTCCCCTCCATCTTAGGTTGTCTAGGTTTAGGCGTTTCTTTCCATGTTTGAAGACTTGTTCCACCATCATCCTCATGTGGTAAAGCTTCACCAGTTCCTGGTCGCCTTCAACTATGAAGCTGTTTCTAACTTTTAGGTGTATGATGGGTTTCTTGATTTGTGGAGGAGCTGGAATCACAGGTTTGATGTTTAGCTCCTTCAGCATGTTGAAGAATCCCTCCCAATAGTATTGGGCGTCGGCTATAAGCGTTCCAATGGCTGCCCTTTTCAGTTGTTTGACGGCTTTTTCTAAGAGTTTTGGGGCTGGAACCTTGTCGTTGACGTTTGCAGCCCTTACAGTGTAGGCTAATGGAAGCCTCGCTTCTGTTGCCACTGTGTGGCTCTCCATCCAAGGGCGTAGGTTGTCCTTTCAACCTTCCCATGCTCCAGATCGCTTACACCAGCCTTCCTCTTACGCCTCGAGTAGGCATGGATGAAAGTGCTGTCCACCGCCACTTTCCCCCTGCCATATAACCCCATCTTTAAGGCTTGGCTCCTAAGCTCGTTTAAGACGCCTTCAACCGTCTGCGGTTCAGCTATGAACTTGCTGAAAGTTGTGCGGTCAGGCGTTTGAAACCGCAGAGCTCCGCATATTCTCCATGCCTAGCCAGCGTGGTTGAGAGCATTGTAATCGATGGAATCTGGAGGAGATACATGAGGGCTAAAAGCATGGCCCTAACAGGGTACCTACGCCTCCCCTACCAGAATTCCTATACCTAGCCTCAACCCGCCGAACCGTACAGTTTATATCTAAACACTCGAAAAGTGTCTTTTGGGCGTCGAGGGCGGAAGAACCACCTTTCGCCAAGGGTTCACCTCCTCTACCGCTTTAGAACCTACTCGACGCCCAAACCATATAAACATGTCCATAAAACCAACCAAAAATAGAAAGGACAATTATTCACGCCTTATGCGGCAAGTCTAGTAAAAATCAAAAATTCAAACATCACGAAAGCTATAGAAGAATCTCTAAACCTGATAGGCTATAAGATTCCAGAAAACATTACTAACATTGTTATAAAGCCTAACTTATGCTATTACTGGGACTACTCCACAGGACAAACAACGGACCCAAAATTTATCGCAGCTTTAATAAACTTAATCCGAAGTGAGATATCATCTAACATAAATATCTCTATTGTAGAATCCGACGCCTCAGCCATGAAATGCAAGTACGCCTTCAAAATACTAGGCTACGAAAAACTAGCAAAAGACCACAAGGTAAAACTCGTCAACCTCACAGAAGACCAAAGCCAAACCGTAAACGTAACCGCTGGAAAATACTCCTTCAAAATAATGGTACCAAAAACTATACAAGAAGCAGACCTGCGAATAAACGTTCCAAAAATAAAGTACAGCACTGAAAAAGTCAAAATCACATGCGCCCTGAAAAATATTTTTGGCTGTAATCCCTACCCAAAAAAGTACAGATACCACCCAGTCATAGACGAAGCCATAGTAGCCATAAACAAAGCCATGGACTTCAACCTCCACATAATAGATGCCAACATAGTTTCAGGCGTCCAACCCAAACGCCTAGGCTTGGTAATGGCAAGCCAAGACCCGGTAGCCCTAGACACAGCAGCATCAAAAATAGCAAGCGTAAACCCAAAAACCATAAAATACCTCCAGCTAGCCCAAAAAGAAGGCCTAGGCAAAATGGCCTTCACCACAAAAGGCGAACCCCTCGAATACTTCAAAGCCCAGTACCCCCAAAAAAGCCTACAAAACATCTTAATGGGCAAAGCATACACCATAGCAATCCAAACAGGACTAAACAAAAAACTAGGAATAGAATAAAATAGTAGAGGAATTGAAGCTTTCTAGAAAGCTTTTAAATGTGGTTGCCCATTAAAAACGGTGTGAGTTCCTATGAAAATTGAAGTTGGTAAATACATAGTCGTCGACGACGAAATCTGCCATGGAAAACCCACATTCAAAGGTACACGAATTTTAGTCAGCGATGTAATTGAACTCCTCGCCGCCGGCCTTTCCATTGATGAAATAATTAGAGACTATTATCCCAGCTTGAACGAGGACATGATCAAAGAAGCATTAATTTGGGCTGCAAAAATCATAAGAGGCGAACACTACGTCAAATACACTGAAGTTCCTGCTTGACGAAAACATCCCAAAACTGATTAAAAATTTTCTAGAATCTAAGGGTTACATAGTCGAATATTCGCCGAAAGGTGCGAAAAATAGGGATTTAGCATCTCTAGCCATAAGCAAAGGATGCATTTTGGTAACCAGAGATTACGACTTCGCTAACACAATCTTATATCCTCCAAAGCAATTCCACGGCATAATAATCCTCCACATACACCCTCCAAAAGCTGAAAAACTGCTTAAAGAAATAGAATCGCTACTTGCTAAAATCAAAGATTATGAAGGCAAACTGATAATTATAAGGGATGGAGCGCTTGAGATCATATAAGTCCGTTAAAATGAAGCACACAAATTAGGATAACAAGGAAAAGGATAACAAGGAAAAGATATGGAAAAAATTAGATTAGGCCTAATCGGTCTAGGTTATATAGGCAAAATTCACCTTAGACACTGCCAAAAACTAGCCAACACAAAACTAGTAGCCACAGCAGACCTGTCCAAAAAAGCATTAAAAACCGCAAAAGATATGGGCGTCAAAAAACCTACACAGATTATAAGCAACTACTGAAAGACCCTGAAATAGACGCTGTTATCATAGCATTACCCACGCATTTGCACGCTCAATGCGCAGAACAAGCAGCTGAAAACAAAAAACACATACTCCTAGAAAAGCCAATAGCGCGAAACACATTAGAAGCAAAAGAAATAATCACTGCAGTCCAAAAACACTCAGTAAAACTAATGATGGGTTATCCCATGCGATTCGCCACAGAATTCCAGCAGCTAAAACAGAAATTGAATGAAGGAGTTTTAGGCGACGTTGAAATCGCCCAAGCCACATACATAAGCTCAGGCCCCCTATTCCACAGAGCTGAAGGCCTAACACCAAAACCCGTTCCAGAATGGTGGTTTAACAAAGAATTAACAGGCGGAGGAGCCCTCGTAGACCTAGGCAGCCACCTAATAAACATCTTGAGATGGTATTTCGGCGAAATAACAGAAATAAAAAGCTACTTAGGCTACAGATTCAACATGCCCTTCGAAGATTCAGCCATATGCTTGGCAAAATTCGAAAACAACACTAAAGCCATAATAACCGTAGGCTGGTTCTCGCAAGATTATCAACTAAACATCCAACTATACGGAACAGTAAAAACAATCCAAAGCCAACACAAACCCCTAAACAAGCTATTAGCCGCCATCCAAATGCTAACAATAGGTTCAACAAAATTCTACAACGCCCACAAAGCAGAACTCCAACATTTCGTGAACTGCCTAATAAAAGATAAACAGCCAACACCAACAGGTGAAGACGGCCTAAAAGACCTAGAAGCCATAGAAAAAGCATACAAAAACCAAATAAACATAGATTAAGATTACCCAATAACTTACGTTTTATTCGTGTTGACCGTAAGCACAGATCATTTTGAAATCAACAATTCAAATTGCTTGTAAAAACTATAACAAAGTTGCGCTCATAAGTGTTCATTAATTATTTTTAGGCTCTTTTTCCTGAAAGAAGCTTTTTGTTTGCTTAGTTAAGTTTTTAGGGTTGAGGGTGTCAAGGGATAGTTGAAATAACCTCTAATGGAGGTGATATACTAATTTGGACAAATTCCTGCGACTACCTCTTGACACCCTCAAATTATTGTTCTCCAATATCGATATAAGGCTAACGGTGAGCCTTGTTGAGGCTAAATACGCTAAAGGTGGTAGGGGAAGACCACCTTTTCCAGTGCGTTCTATGCTTTTGGCTTTGATGTTCATGCGTTTTGAGGCTATACCATCAGTCAGGAAGCTTTGCAGACGGCTTGAAAAACGCCAGTATGCAAGGGAGATATGCGAGTTTGGCGATAGGACGCCTAAACATAACACCTTCAGCCTATTCATCAAGCGTGCAGGGCCAGAAACCATAGAGAAGCTTTTCGACGATTTTAGAGATCAAGCCTTCAAAATGGGCATAATAGACCCTTCAGAGGCCATTATGGTATGCACTGACAGCACATTCATGAAGGCCTATTCCAGGCGGGGCAAAAAGGGCGGATTAAGCGATAGAGGCGCTAGGGTTGGTAGGGCTGATAGGCGAAGCTACAAGCTTGGATGGAGGGCTCACACGCTTGTATCAATGAAGGCCCTGCCCATAACCTACATTGTTAGAGCTGCAAATGTAAACGACAAGGTTCTTGTTAAGCCATTGCTGAGGAAGGCTTCAAGGCTTCTGAGGTGCCATGGTAAACGCATAAGCCATTTCATAGCAGACAGCCAATACTACTCAGAGGAAGTTTTTAAGGCGATAAAGCGTTATGGAGCCGAGCCAGTCATACCCCACTCCTCAAAGGTGAAAGAGCCTCTAATCAACCTATACGTGACTAAGCGCTTCAGGGTTAAAGGCGAGAAAAGGCTTGTAGAACTTTACAAGAGAAGGATGGCCGTTGAAAGAACGTTTAAAGCCTCAAAACTTGAGTTGTCGATGGAGAAGCCTAAGTGGAGGGGCGTAGCAAAAATAAGAATGCATGTTGCAATATGCTTGCTACGAAAATCTCTTTTGCCAAAAACAAGACAAACAAAAACAAGGAGGAAAAAGGCCGAGCCTATGCTTGGGGCATAAACCCCCTGTGAGAAGCAGGCCAGCACCCCCAGACGCTTAAGGATGAATGGGCCAAAGAGCCCGAGTAGCAAGATGTCAAAAGCCGGAGGTGCCCTCCAAACCACGTAAAGAGGTGAAAATAAATGGAACGCGTATTCGGAATGGACGTACACAAAAACGTCCTTGTAACCACGATCATAACAGAGGAAGGTGAAGAAACAAGATGGAGCGGAGTAGACGCTGCAGACCTGAAAAACCTAATGGAATGGCTAAAAGAGAAAAACTGCATGAAAGGCGTAATGGAGTCATCAGGCATATACTGGGTTCCAATATACGTGACGCTAGTAGACAACGGGTTCCAAGTAACAGTAGCCAACGCCCACCAAGTTAAAGCCATACCAGGAAGAAAAACAGACGAGCTGGACTCACAGTGGCTAGCACGCATATTCAGCGCAGGACTAGTAAAACCATCATACATACCAGAAAAGAAGATCATGGAGCTCAGAAACCTAACAAGGCTAAGAGTTTTATTACTGGAAGCGCAGACAGCCTTCAAAAACAGAGCCCACAAAACACTACAAATATGCAACATAAGACTAGCCTCAAAACTATCAGACATCTTCGGAAAGGATGGGCAAATGCTCCTAAACGCGTTAATGAAGCGGGAAAACATAGATGAAGTCATAGAGAAGTACGGCTCCAAGAGGCTTAAGGCAAAAAAGGAAGAGGTGAAAAAATCCATCCTAGGAACTTTAAGAGAAGCAGACATAATCGAGCTGAAAATATGCTTAGACAACATTAACAGGCTTGAGGAACAAATAAGGCAGCTAAACGCGAAAATCGCCACGCTGGTAAACAAAAAGGATGTGGAAAGGATAAGCAAAGTCCCAGGAATAGGAGAAGTCTCAGCATCAACCGTAATAGCAGAAATAGCAGACCCAAAACGTTTCCAGAACGAGAAAAAGCTATTCTCGTGGTCAGGACTAGCCCCATCAACATACCAAACAGGTGGGAAAAAGCCAAAGTCCGGACACATAACCAAGAGAGGGAACAAATGGTTAAGGAGAACACTTGCACAATGCGCAGCCTCAGCCATAAAAGCCAGAAACAGCCAAATAAGGCTGTTCTACCTAAGAATAAGGGGAAGAAGAGGACACAAAATAGCCATAGTAGCCACAGCAAGAAAACTATTAGGCATAATATGGCACCTACTCATAACAGGAGAAGAATACATAGACAAACACTATGTGAAGAAAACCATGACGAAATCAAGGAAGAAGACGCTCAAACTAGCATTAGACGAGGCGATACCACTACTCAAACAAGCAGGATACACAATCATAGCACCAGGCTAACGTGGCAAAAGAGATTTTGGTAACTTCATCCAAAGTCGCTAAGCGACAATGACCGCTTCCCAACTAAGACTGGCTTTCTCCTCGGACACCAGACCAGGTGGTACTGTATTAGAAAGACCCTACTCCTCAAATGTTGATAGGCTTCCACAAGCCTACATAACCGGTCGCTACATTCAAACTCAACGACAATTCACCTCACAGTAAAACCGTAAGCTTTCTTGTCGATTTCATGTAAATTAGCCTTAATTATAATGAAATAACGTAGGTTTTAGAATAAATTTTTGGATTCTTCTCAGACTTTATTCAACATTTTGCTTAGGTTAATCTTCTCCTAAACCTTAATTGCACGTAGCCCTCTGTATGGTTCGGACGGGTATCCTTTTTTCTCCCAGTATCCTAGTTTCTCTCTTTCTGTAACTTCTATCCTGTGAACCCATTTAGCCCACTTGTAGCCGTACATGTTTGGCGCTACGAGCCTAACTGGGTATCCGTGTTTGATTGGTAGGGTTACGCCATTCATTTTTAGTGCTAATATGACGCATGATTTCCTCACGTACTCTATCTTATGGTTTGTTGAGTATCCATCTAGCGAATGGAATAATATATGTGAGGAGCCGCTTTTTGGTTTAGCCATCTCAAGTATTCTGCTGACTAATACGCCTTCCCACTCCGCTACACCTATTAGTTTTCCGTCCGGAGTATTATCATAGCATTCAAGGATCTCAATTATCTTAGTCTGCGGAAGCGCTCTTAGTTCCTCATATGTGAGGGTTATTGGTGTCTCTACACATCCATCAACGGTTAGGCGCCAGCTGCCTATATCTACGCTTGGAATCTTACCCTTCTGAATAGTGAAAAACCCCTCAATTGGAGTTAATGTTATGCCCAATTCTCAGCGCCGCCACGCATCCTCTCAACTAACTGAGATGCTTCAAAATAAAAGCATTTTGCTAATTAAGGTTAAATGTATAAAAGCCATATTTTGTTTCTTAGTTAAGTATGTCGTCAGCTGAAGTTGCCGCGAGGGTTTTCCGTCAACTTGAGCCTGAAGATATAAGGGTGTTAGCAATCATAGAGGCTGACCTGAGTCGACATAGGTTTGTTCCAGAAAGAGACATTATGAAACTTAGCGGTTTGCCTGAGAGGGAGATTAAATATAGGCTTGAGAGGCTTAATAGTTTTGGCTTAATATATCGTTGGTTAGGTCCATACATAGGTTACATGCTAAATACAGCTGGATATGATTGCCTAGCCTTAAATGCCCTCGTAAAAGCTGGCATCCTAGAATCGCTTGGTAAACCGTTAGGTATAGGTAAGGAGTCAGATGTGTATGATGCTTTAACCCCCAACGGTGAGAGGGTAGCTGCTAAATTCCATCGTTTGGGCAGAATAAGCTTTCGTCAGACTAGAAGGCTTAGAGGATACTTACTCGACAGAAGGCATGCATCGTGGCTTTATCAATCCCGCTTGGCTGCTGAAAGGGAGTTTGAAGCCCTAAAACTAGTTTATCCTTGCGGCGTTTCAGTACCTAAGCCAGTTGGGCATAATAGACATATAGTTGTTATGAGCATGATAGAGGGTGAATGCTTATTTCGCTTTACGGAAATGCCGGATCCAGAGAGGATCTTAAATGAGATCTTGGAGAACGTTAGGAGAGCCTATGTTAAGGCTGGAGTAATACATGGAGACCTAAGTGAATTTAATGTTGTCTTAACTCCCAGCTGGCATATTTTAATAATAGACTGGCCGCAATATATTAAAGTGAATCATCCGAATGCTGATATGCTGCTAAAAAGAGATATATGGAATATATTAAGATTTTTCAATAGAAAATTTAACATATTTAGGGATTTACGCTCAACTCTAGAGTATGTTAAGTCTACATTTTAGGGGAAAGGATTATTTAAGAGCAACATTCACAGAATTATTTAATGTATGCAAAAATTAATTGTTGGCGTTGATCCTGGACTTAACTGCGGTCTAGCTATTTTAAGGCTTGATGGAACCCCCATTCTCATTGAAAGCCATAGGGGTTGGTCTCTGGCAAACATTATTGAGAGGGTTAGAGAGATAGGACTGCTTAAAGCTCTAGGGATGAGTGATACTACGGTCTTACTGTTATATCTGATTCAGGGGTTGTTGATAGGCTTTATAGGTGGGTTATCAGGTTTCGGGTTAGATATCGTGTTATCGCAAGCACTCACACATTTTCAGTTTAACTATCAGTCCTAGAAGTCCGGGTCCAGGACCGCAGACAAACCCATTTACTAGTTATACACCGGTGTTAGATCCTCAATATACCTTAATAGCTGTGGTGTTATCCCTCA
>Ga0080004_1127466_pt1 | contig 39576 bp, 38 predicted proteins | sample WasSprMetagenome_FD_69207 | JGI IMG/M metagenome (GOLD analysis project Ga0080004, IMG submission 69207) | Sulfidic aquatic microbial communities from Washburn Spring, Yellowstone National Park, USA - WS (SPADES assembly) (version 2) | ecosystem: Environmental > Aquatic > Thermal springs > Hot...
CCTCTGTGAACAATAGGGGGGATTAATATGTCAACGTCTGGGATTACTGAAAGCGTCAAGATTAGAGCAACGTTGAATTTGGTTTTCGTCATATTGGACGTTAGCTTTGCGAGGATGTATCCGATGGCGAAGTGGCCTACAGCATACGTTAATTTTTCCTCCATTGCAAGTTTAATTTAAACTATTAATTTTCGTGTTCCATTTTGGTTGGCGTATATTATATAGATTGAAAGCTTTGAGTTTATGGGCTTTTTCTTGCTTGTACTTTTAGATATGCTAGAATGCATATTATTGTTATTGTTGCTGAGATCGTGCCTAGGGCTATGTATGGGTATGTTATTTGGTTTGTAATGTTTTGAAAGGTTGCTTTTAGGATGAAGGCTATGTTTGTTATCGTAACGGTTGTTAACATGCATAGGGCGGTTAGTGTTGATGAGAATTTGAGTTGTTTCATTGTTACTTTTTCAACGTCCGCTTTGTCTGCCCCTCGGCTTAGGAGTTCGTCTCTTGTTCTTTTTATTTGGAAGAGGAAGTAATGCAAGGTTTCGCATGAAACGATTAGCAGTCCGGAGTATAAGGTGAATGTGAAGGGTAAATCTGTTTTGAAGAGTTGGAGATTTATTGGAAGTTCTAGAATTTGAAGCCAGTCTAGGTTGCTGAACCACAGTATTGAGGGGATAAGCAGCATAAATGATATTTGGCAGATTCTTGAGAAGGCGCCCGCCACCGTCATAGCGAAAACTGCAACTAGCAATGTTGCTAGTAATACGATAGCGCATATTTGCTGTGGAACATTTAAGGCTTCCATAGTTGTGAGTATGATTGTGTAAAGGTTGTTATGGATAAAGTTGTAGTAGGAAAGCAGGAAGGCTCCAAAGGAGGTTAAGGCTTCGGTTAAGAGTATAATGGGATAGGCTTTTTCGTCTTTCATCTTTGCGTCAACCCCACCAGGAGGAGGTGGGTGAAGCTTTGCCTTTTCGGATTCCAAGGTATAACATGTGCCCCTGACCTCCTAAGCAGCCTGATTAATTGGTTATTCTTTATCTCAAGCATAATTGCCGCTGCTCTCTCGTATAATCCCCTAGCGGCTATGCAATACCCGGACACGTGGATGATGAGTATCTGTGGTTTTCCGCGGGCTATACGAGAAATTTTTCGGAGCCTTCTTACACCGTTTAGGAGTTCTTGAATATTATCCTTCCTAACCATTGTGATTATTATGAAGTATGGGTTTGAACCTTTGACGTGGCCTTGGCATTTCTCTACCGCTATCTCCAGCGACTCATGATGTGCTTTGGTTTTGGGTTCAACTGTTAGGATTTCTTTTAACACCTTATATTCTTGCCTTCTTCCACAATCTGGCAGTAGTAATCTTTCGTCATCGTTGTAAACGTATAATGCGACGTAGCAGTTTCTGGCAAGGTAGAACTGTGTGAGCCCTAACACGGCTTGGACAGCGTATTCGAAAGCGTTCTCTGTCGTGGTTCCTGTGCGCATGTATGGTGATGCGTCGAGGAACATCCATACAATTCTTTTGCCTTCACGTTCAAAATCGTTAACGAACGGAGGGGAACTGGGATTGCTTGTCAGCCTTGCGGTTGCCTTCCAGTTAATTAGTCTATATGGGTCGCCCCAACAGTAATGCCTAATTTCTCTAAAGTCCGTTGTCAGCATTCCAAGTTTTGTTACAGCTGCTATGGGCATTGGAACTCTCGATTGGATTTTTGGATCTCTGATTCTTTTGACGCCTAGTGGTCTTGGCCTAACCACAAGTTCAGCAGCCATAGGGTATTCATTGATTCTTGTTTGATGTAAGCCGGAGAAGTGGCGCGATTCGACGTGTACAGGTCCAATGTGGTATATCCCCCTTTTTGTGCATTTTACCTTGTAATTTAATGTTTCTGAAAATTTGCTGAAGCCCTTCCAGAAAACATGGAAGTTGTTTCCTTCTTTTAACTCGAAATGTTCAGGAAGCATGTCTGCAACAGTTATTATTCCGATGCCTTGATTTGCTTCGATTTTTGTTTTAATTTCAACCGTGTCGTTTATCCATGCTGATATTTTGTTTTCAATTCGCTCAACTCTTATTTCATGAGGTTCTTCAAAGTGTAAAGAAAAAACCAAGGCGATTAATGGAATAAGGGATGAGCATAGGAGGGGGATGTTTCCGAAAAGCATGCCGGTTAAGAATAGTGCGGAGAAGCTTCCTAGAAGCTTCCACACGAGTGAAGTGAGCATTTTGTTCACTTACGCATGAAGTTCTTTGGGACTTCTGTTTCGAGTACAATTTCGTCTACAATGCTTTCAGGTGTGACCTTTCCTTCGAAAGCGTAGTCCATCTTTATAATTATCCTGTGGCACAGTGAGTCTTTGGCAAACATTTTAACGTCGTCTGGCGTGACGAAGTCTCTTCCGCATAAAGCTGCATGCGCTCTTGAAAGTTTTAGGAGGGCTAAACCTCCTCTCGGGCTTGCTCCAACTTCGACGGCGGGGTGCACCCTGGTGGCTCTTACTATTTTTGCTATATACTCAAGGATCTGTGGGTCAACATACACTTTGTTTTCAACAAGGTTTTGCATTTCAATAAAGTCTTTTTGACTTGTTACCGGTTTAATGTTGACTGTTGGGTCGTCAACTTTCCAGCCGATGCGTCTTTTTAGAATTTCACATTCAAGTTCGAGGCTTTTCACGTAGCCTGTGCTCATTTTAACCAGGAAGCGGTCAAGCTGGGCCTCGGGCAAGGGGAAAGTGCCTTCAAGCTCTATTGGGTTTTGCGTTGCGATGACGAAGAATGGGTTTTCCAGCTTGTGGGTTTCACCTTCAATGGTAACTTGCCTTTCCTCCATAGCCTCAAGCAGGGCGGACTGTGTTTTTGGAGGGGAGCGATTTATCTCGTCTGCCAATAGGACGTTTGTGAATATTGGTCCCCTTTCAAGGACAAATTCTGATCTGCTCGCGTTCCAGACGCGTGTACCGATTATGTCTGCAGGCATCAAGTCTGGAGTGAATTGTATCCTCCTCCAGGAGCATCCGATTACCTTAGCGAAAACTTTTGCAAGCAAAGTCTTTCCAAGTCCAGGGTAGTCTTCGAAAAGAATGTGACCGTTAGCAAGCGCCGCCGTGAGAACTTTCCTTAACAGCATGTTTTCTCCTACGAATACGTTTCCAACGGCTTCTAAGATTGCATCGCACACTGATTTGAAATCTTCGAAGTTCAAGCGATTTCCCCCTCGAGTTCCTCTTCGAGGATATGGGACTGGCTGCTTAATCCAAGGAAGTTTGAGGCTTTGATAAGTGTGGAAGTTAACACTTTCATTCTACGTTTTTTATTTTCTATTTCAAGATTTTCCAGTTCCCATTTTAATGTTAGCTTTGGATAGTGGTCATCTTCGTAATCTGCGAGTTCTCCAATGATGGATTCAATTGTGCTTGTTGGCACCTCGTTTTCAACGAGGGCGGCTATCAAGTATGACAGTATTCCCCCTTTTAATCCTGATTCAATGAACTCTTCAGCCACTTTTGAGACTTCTACTACCTTGTCTTTTTCGTGGAAAATTTTTTGTACATGGGTTGTCCATTCTCCCACTTTCAAATCTTCTGTTAAACGTTTTGAGACATAGGTCTTCATCCTTCTATAAATTGCGAAGGCTGTTAGACACACAGCCGCCCATTCTATGACAACTATATAGTTTGGAAGCAGGTTTACTATTATTGGTCGGAGGTCAGAGAAGTAGAACAGCAACAAAATTATGATTATGAATGTTGAAGTTTTCCCCGAAAGTGTTCCGAACTTTTTCCCCACGTATGAGAGATATGGGTTTCTTGAGTTCTGGAGTATTCCAAGAATGGAGAGGATGGATAGAGTTAGAAATGAATAATAGATTTTCTCGGGTAAACATGTTGATTTGAGGAATTCTATGTTCTGGGTGTTTATAAGGATGTTGAGGACTCTGTTTAGGATATAGCCTAATGTAAAAATGCATGGGCTTTCTATGAATGTTTTGAGGATTACTCCTCCATAATATTTGGTAATGGATCCAGCGGCGCGAACGATTATTATTGTAATTGTAGCCATCAGTAGCCAGAAGCCAAGGGGTTGGAGAACCTGCGGAGTGGGCGGATTCGCCAAGATTATTGAGAAGAATATTGTGGCAGCCAACATCTTTATGCTACTTACGGTTATGTATGAAAGTTCGCCTGTTAAGAGTAGTTTGAGGATGGAGGCTAAATATAGTGCTATGGATGTGGCTATTATCGGGTAGAACAGGAAAGATGGTTTTATGTTGATAGCTTGCTGAATGATGTTGCTTTTGTTTAAGATGAAGTCAACGGTGAAGTATACGATTGCAAGGCCTATTGTTCGAAGGATAAACCCTTGCATTAGCTTTTTATCCATTATCGGTTAACTCCAGAACTCGTTTATTGAAAGGTACATTTGCTCATACTCTTTTCTTGTTATTGGATGTAGGCTGTAATTCGCGACCTCAAATGTGGATATTATTGTGTCTAGTGGTTTGTGTTTCACTTGGGAGGTTTGGCTCATCAATGTTGACTGTAGTTCTCTAGGGGTCATTTCGTCTCCTATTCCCTTATACTTCTCTTTGGTAGATGTGTAGAAGGAGTTAAACAGTTTAACGACTTCTTCTTTGTAGTCTACTATCCTGACTTCAGTCTCAGCTGTAACTTCGTCCCCCTCATCTTTATATGAAGCCTTAAATTTGTAGGTTCCCTTTTCGTCGAAGGTATATGTTGCTTCAACCTCTCCGTCCTTAGACGTTTTCAGCTTTTTCTCGCCAAATTTGTCGACGTTTAGCTTTATGGTTGCTGATGGAATTGGATGATTTGAAGGGTCATTGAGGGTTATTTTGACCTTTAAGGGTTCGCCAACTCCCCAAACAAGCGGAAATGGGATTTGAATTTGGGGAAACTCTATTGAGAGTTTAGGCCTTTCCATCTTTGGAGTTATGGTTACCTCACTTTTCTCTTGCTCGGCTGGGACTTCATGTGTTGCTTCACGTGTTGCTTTTCTCCTGCGCCATATGTAGGCTGAGATTATAACGATTGGTATTGGAAAGCCTGCAAAAAGGAAATAGAGCATGTTTGGGCTTGAGGTGTCTGGCACGACTTTTATGGAGCTTTTGTAGGAGGAGGGAAGGTAAAACTCGTTTCCATTAAATGTTGCTGTGTAGGTAATGTTTCCGCTAAAATCCTTTGGAATTGTGATGTTGAATATTTCGGCTGCACCATTGTTGTCTGTGGCTTTTTCAAAGGTTTTGTTTTCGTCTTTGAAGAGGAACACCAGCTTTACAGTTGCGTTTGTCACCGGTTGGTTTAGGTTGTCGGTTAGGGATACCGTGACGTTTAGTGTTTCTCCAGGTTTTAGGGTGTTTTTGTTTGTACATTGAATTGTGGTTCTTGCCATAACCTTAATTCTTTGCAGCTTTTCAACCGAATAGTATTCTAGGGAGTATTTTATCAAGGCCTCTCCGAGGGTTTGGTTTTCGGGAACTTTGAAGGTGATGTTAAAGTAGCCTTCACTGTTGGTTTGAGTTGTAAAAGTTGTTTTTTCATCAAATTTTATTGTTAGGTTTTCGAAGTCTAATGGGATGTCGTCAGCGTGTATGCGGCCTGATATGGTGGCTTGTTCGCCTCTGATGAAAGTTTCGTTTGTTGTTGGGGTGATTGTTATGGCTAAGACGCGGATTTCTTTTGAGCATGAGCTGCTGAGGTAGTAGTCGGAGCCGTTGAAGGCTAGGGTAACCGTGTAGTTTCCAGGCTGCCAGATGGTGAGGTTGCTGATGTTGATGCTTCCTTGATTGTCCGTTGTCAAAAGGTAGCTTTTCGAGTCTATGGTTACGCATACTGTTTGGTTTGCTATAGGTTGGCCTGATAACTTCTCCTTTAAGGTGCCGTTAACGGTGAACATTCTTCCCATTACTACTTTCTCGGGGCAAGATAGTTCAACTGTTGTCTCAGCCAGAACCCTCAGGGGTGGGTCACTTGTTGAGCCTTCATATTTGTCATCTCCAACTGTTTCTGCGATGATGAGGTAGTCGCCAACATTTATCTCTTTAGAAACGTAACATGTGATGTTGAAGTGGCCGTTAACAACTTTTCCAGCTCCAACGATTTCTTTTTCACCGTTTTTGTCCTTCGCTATGTATATGACCACGTTTAGGTTGCTTACCGGGTTGCCGTCCGAGTCGTAGACGTTGCCTTCAACGCGGAAAGTTGACCCCTTTAGCGCCATGTTGCTGCTACAGCTTGTTATGTTTGTATGTGTGGAGATGCGGGTTGGAGGTTGTTGAGGTGAAACGGTGAAGCTTACAACGTCTGAGCCCCTGTTTCCAGCGAGATCCACGAAGGTAACTTCGACGTTGATTTCGCCTGAAATGCTGGTTTGGTTTATGAATGAAAAGGTTCCTGTTGAAGCGTTCCAATAGGCTAGTGTGAAGCGTGTGTCGTTAATGTAGGGCTTAAGGTTTCCTTTGTTTAGTTCGTTGATGGTTCCGTTAATGTAGATTGTTGGGGTTGACATCGAGGTGCCATTTGACGGAAAAGTTATGGAAATCTTTGGGGGCGTATTGTCAACTGTGAATTTAACGCTGTCCGAAGCTCTGTTGCCAGCGGCGTCTGAAATAGATACTTCTATTGACAATTCGCCGTCTTGGATGTATGTGGTGTTGTCGAAGGCGAATTCTCCATTCCAAAATGTTAACGAGAAGCCTGTGTGGTTTATGTAAAGTTCTGCGTTTTTGTAGAATCCGTAGGCTTCTCCGGCTATTGTGATTTTTGAGCCTGATATGTAGGCTCCCTCAGACGGGTAAATGATCTCCAGTTTGGGAGGCTCTGTTTTCATAAGGCAATTGCATGGTGCTGTTGCATCGAATGTTATCCAGCCGAGGTCTTCAAACAAAACTTCGGCGTATGCATGCTTCTGTTTTGGTTTCACTATTTGATATTCTGCAGCCGAGTTTATTAGGTATCCTGCAACGAGCCTTGCGGGTAAACCTATGGACCTGGCCAATAGAACGAAGGCTGAGTTGAAATGGGTGCATACACCCCTTCTACTGTGGAATAAGAACCATTCAACGGGGTCTATTCCAGGTGGGGCGCGGGTGTAGTTACTGTCGTATATATAGTTGTTTCTTAGGTAATCCTCTATGGCGATGAGTTTTTCGAATGGGGAGTTGAGGTTTGCTGTTATGTTCAGGGCAAGTGGCTTAATTTTTTCAAGGAGTTCGGTGGGCACTGTTAGGTAGTTGGTGTCGCGGGAAACGTTCGCCTTCTTCAGCGTTTCCAGGTCGAAATCGTAGTGGATGTAGGATACGTTATACGTGTTTGTGAATGGGTATTCTGAGAAGAAAATTTGTTGGTTTATGTAGTAGAGGAGAGAGTGTTCTAGTGACATTTGGTATGGGTTTTGCGTTGTGGGTGTGAAGCCGCCGAAAACTGTTAGTGGTTGAATTTCGAAGTTCACGCGGTACTTTCGCATATAGCCGGTAATGTTTGATATTATGTTTCCGCCTGTATACCGTAAGACTTGCGGTTTCTCAGGTAGGGACCAAACGCCGTTCTCGTATGATTCGCCTACAAGATATCTTAAATAAGAGGTGTTGGTGCACCCTCTTATCAAGAAGAGGAATGCCGTTTTATTTTCTCCGCATTCGCAACGGGGTGTATCAACGCTTATTTTCGTATTATTGTTTATGCAGCATGTTTGGTTAAAGTCGGGTTTTTTATCAGTCGGTTCAAGCTCCGTCGCTTTTTTCCTATTTAATGCAAAAACTAAATTTTTTATGTGCCCAACAACTTCTAAAAGCGTCTTAAAAGTCTGGTAATCCCTGGCGCTTATTGTCAGGTTGTAGATTCCTTCAGCGAGTTTGAGGGTGAATTTTCCGTATTGGTCTGTGCGAATTGTGTAGTTTCCAATTTTGACTTCGGCTCCTTCTATTGGGTTGTCTTTCTCATCGGTTACTGTCCCCTCAACGACAACAAATTGGGGGTTTACGAATTTCAGGTAGTCGAAGGCTGTGAGGAGGAGCGTGGTGGATATGAGTAAAAGCAAAATGAAGATGAGTAGTTTGGCTTTGTTGTTCAAAGATGGCTCCTCAACAATCCTATACTTTACCATTACATTAGTTATGTTATACTGAGTTAAATTTTACTCCTAATCTACAATTTCAATGTACATGCGCCTTTTTAAGGTTCAATCTTTCTTATTTCCATCAATCTCATCGGATGAGATTTTCAGGAGAAACTCCAGCTCTTCTGGCCTCAATAGCGGCGTTTTCATCGTAAATTACGGGTATATGAAAATTTGAATCAATATAGGATAGTTCTCTCTTCAACTTCTCCCTCCAAAAGCTTTTCCAAGTCAACTTTCTCCTTTAACTTCTTGTCAATTAAAGAGCAGAAGTCATCTACAAAGTTTGCTGTGTCAACCCAACGCCTGATCAAAACTTCCTTGTCCCTGACTTCTAATATAATCTCGTCTCCGGACTTTAATCCTAAAAATTCTCTTGCAATTTTAGGTATGACTATTGCCCTTTCGGTCCAATTTTCCTTTTAATTTGCATTCTAACCACTAAGCCTTCCCCAGTTAAGGTCGAGATCAAACGTCAGCTGCAACCATCAAGAGTTTATTGGCGTTTGATCTTTTTAAACGTGTATTTTGGCATAGGGCTTTAGTTAATAAACATGGTGTGGTTTGGGTGTTAGGCGGCCGCCGGGTCTTAAGCCGGCAGAATAGCCGCCTAACACGGTGCTGAGGGTGGTTTCGACGCTGAAGTGAGCCTTTGAAGAGGGACTGAGTAGCTTCGAAGTTTAAAATGGGTTAGCTTTTCATCTGTTTATTGGCATGTTGTTTTTGTTTTCGCTTATTTTGGCTTGGTGTTCGCGGATTAGGGCTGCTGTGGCGAAGGTTAATGTGAGTGCTAGTAGGCTTAGGGTTATTGGTGTTAGCCTTATGCCCCATGGGGAGTAGTTTAGGAGTAGGCCTACTATTGGGACTATGGCTAGGCTTAGGCCTATGCTTAGGGCTGCTCGTTCGATTGTGTCCATTTCCTTTTTCGACGGGAAAAGGGCCTTTATTAGGGTGAATCCTGGAAGCCATAGGACGAATATGGAGCCTAAAACGTAGCGTATGTATACTATGGGGTAAGAGTTTTCTGGAACTGCGAATAGTGTTATGGCTGTTGCTATGGCTAGTAGGGTTGTTGTCCAAAACCAGTATGCTTCACCTGAGCGCATGTAAGCTTTTAGGGATTGCGGGATCGGCTTATGTGGCTCTTTCAGCTTAATTTTTCCGTTGTTTATTAATTGCATTATATGTTTTAAAGCTTCTTCTTGTTTGAGTGATAGTTTCTCCTCTGCCAATTTTACGAGTTGCTCAACGTTTTCAGGACTCTCCTTTTTAACGAGCTCAAGTATGCGCTGTTCAATCATAGAGTCGCTAGTTTGCCCTTTAGTCAATAAGCCATCCTCATAAATAGAAAACGCGTTAAAATTGATAAATTATTTGTGGAAAGGCCGCTTTTTGCTGGTTAAGGCTTTTATGCCATATGCGGCTATGAATGCTGAGGTTGCTCCTAAAACTCCCAATGGGACTTGAGGAATCACTAAAGTTATTCCCACGTCATGGGTTGTTCTATGTGCAAAACGCCAACTCGGGTCTGGACCTGTTAAGTTTAGACCATATTTATACTTTATCTCTGTTCCGTAGGGGAGTGTTGGTATCGTCCAACTAAAATTAATAGTTCCGCCGGATCCAATAGTATAAGTCCCAATGAAATAGTCGCTTTCCAAATAGTTAGCCCATACATGTATAGCTTGACCCTTGCGATATTCTGTGATTCCAGATATATTGAAATAGTAAAGCCTACCATATATCACAAGATACTTTTCTGAGTGATCCGTTGTTGGCGCCTCTGTCTTATACTCGTCTATATAAACGTATAGGGTGCCATTGCCGAGACCTCCTCCTTTGTACTCAGGTTTTGATGAAGCATTTTTAGAAGAGGTCTCAGAGCTTAAGCTGCTTTCAGGGATCGGTCTTGCCCATGCAAAAGCTATGAATATGACTAATGCCACAACAATTAAAATGGAAAGGATTATCCATTTTCCCTTGTTTTTTAGAGCCATCTTCCTTTCTCCAAGCGTTAAGGGCTAGTTGCTTTATATTAATGTGTATGGAAAATTTTCGATTTTTTCTGTAAGATTGTTTTGTTTGTTGTTAGGATGTGGTTATTATTCCGTAGATGCGTATGGCGACTGTTATTAAGAATAGGATGGCGGTTATTAGGGCTGCGTTTTTTAGTTTTTTCTTGTCTATGAGGAGGTTTGTTTGTCCGTAGTATGGTGATATGAGTTCTGCTGTTATTAGTAGGATTATGGCTGTTATTGCTAGCCATAGGCTTATTTCCCAGAAGCTTAGTGGGATCTGCATTTCTAGTCCTCCAAGATGCGGTATTGGATTTTCGTTGTTTTTCCATCTTCGACTTGTTCTTCTTTCTCTATGGTTACGGGTTTTCCCGTTGTTTTTGCTAGGGCGCAGGCTATGGCGCTTGTTAATGGGCAGCCTAATGCCTCATGTGTTTTTGGAAGCTTTTTTGTTTCTTCGCAGATTCCGCTGAAAATATGTTTCGTTATTTTTACGGTTATCAGATCGCCCATGGCTTCGATTTCAACGTCTTCGGCTATTTCCAGGTCCTCGATTAGTAGTTTTGGAAGGTTGTTTTGTATGTAGTTTATGTCTGTTTTTGTGAAGGATGTTCCAAGCTCCTTTTCGAATAGTTTTGATAGGGCTAATCCAGGCGGAGTTATGAAGAGGCCTTCTGGGTTTTCGGAGAAGAGTTTTTCCTCGTCTATTTCTTCAGGTTTTGGTAGTTCTTTATTGTTTTTGGAGGGTATATACACGAGGCTTGATTCGAAGTCTCTCAGGTATTTTGGTGGTAGGTAGATTCCCTTTTCATTTAGCTTTGAGTTTGCAAGGATTTTTTCGATGTTGGTTAGGGTTGAAGGGGCAACTGCGTTTAGCAATTCTAGTTTTACGTATTTTGTTGGGGTTACGTAAAGTAGTAGGGCTCCCCAAAAGGTTAGGCCTAAACCGATGAAGGCTAGTATTGTCGAGGCGTAGAATGCTGAGGCTGCTAGGGAGACCAAGCCAAGTGCAAGAATTGAGAAGGCTACTATTCGTGTGGAGAATCGAAAGTTGACTTTCGTTTTTCCATTGCTCATTTTTATGGGCATATTATCCCTACAACCATTTCTCCTTATGTAGTTGTTGCTGCATATGCCTTTAAGGTTCAATCCTTTTTATCTCGTCAATGATGTCGAAGTCTTTGTCGTAACTTACAATTGTTGATACTTTATTTTCGATGGCTGCGGCGGCGTGTATGGCGTCTCTTGGCTTCAGCCTATATTTTTCTGCAATTTCCTGTGCCTTAAAAATGGTTGCCCTCTTAACGATTAAGAATTTAAGATTTGGAAAGCTTAGAAATTTTCTTCCCAGTTCCAAGGATAAATCGACACCGAAAAGTTTTCTGATAACCCATACCATTTCATCCCAAGTAAAACATGAAGTGTAAGCTTCAACCTCACCGGATGAAATTCTAAGAAGAAACTTTTTAGCCCTCCTAGCTTCAACAACGGCGTCTTCATCGTAAATTACGGGGTATATGAAAACGTTTGAATCAATGTAGAATTGTTCTCTCTTCAACCTCTCCCTCCAAAAGCTTTTCCACGTCAACCTTCACCTTCAACTTCTTGTCGATTGAAGAGCAAAAATCATTCACAAAGCTTGCCGGGTCGACTCCACGTCTGATCAAAACCTCCTTATCTCTAACCTCTAAAATAACTTCGTCTCCGGACTCTAATCCTAAAAAATCTCTTACCACTTTAGGTATGACGATTTGCCCTTTTGGCCCAATTTTCCTTTTAATCTGCATTTTACCACTAAGTATGAAAAAGTTTTACCTAAAATTTAAACCTTCCCCATAAAAGACATCTCTTTTAGTAGGCATATTTTTTCTTACAACTTGGTCGCTATAACGGTGAAGCACAACCTTTAAAAATGCATGCTTATCCTTTTGGTTTATAATATTCACATTTTTCGTATTCGTATGGCGAATTACAAAACTTCTTGAGCAGGTTGCACCATGAGATACGTTTACTCGAAATCTACACCTTGGCTTTGGCATCTTATTTGACCTTACGCAAGTCATGATGAGTAGCAAAATTTAGAGTCTAAATTAGGACTTTGTTTTTGGTTTAAGAAGGTTTTTGTGTTTGAGGAATGCGGCGGCGAAAGCGGCGGATAGAGTTCCGATTGTGCCCAGCATAGCTTCGGGAATGACGAAGAAGCCTGCTGTGACATGTGTTTCCTCATCGTCTACGGCGTCTGCGTTGTCTAGATAGCCTCGCACACCATCCTCAACACAGTCCGCAATTATGTCATATGCTCCGGGTCTAAGAGGGGCTGACCAAATTAACGTTGGGCCAAACTTACCCTTATTATCTGTTGTTACGTTTATGGGCGGTATAACTGGTGTGGGAATACGGTCTCCCATTACTAGATCAGTATCATTAATTACATAGATTGTGTACGTTCTTTGTTTATTCATAAATGAACCTTTAACGTAAACGTTGTCGCTTGGCAGGAAAACGTTTACTTCCTCGGTGTCTGTTGGGCTTTTTAGAGTTGTTAATGTTCCGCATGCATGTTCAGCTGGTTGCTCGACTGGTTTAAGCCGGAGGAATATTAATACTCCTATAATAGCTGCTATTAATATGCAAAGAGCAAATATAATGAAAACTTTCTTCTTCATTGTTATGCACCCAGTCACTGAAAGGAATTTTATTCCATGATATTTAAGCTTGTAAGGAAAATTTGCAAAGTTTTCTAGATTTTTATTAGTCCAGTTTAGTTTTCCATATTAGCCTTGGCTGGTCTCCATAGTTGTTTATCTCCTTCTTTATTAGCCCCACATTTTCTATTTCGCTAATTTTTTTGGTGAGTTCTTCAATGTTGATGTTTCTCCCTGTTAGCATTTTATAGTGGGATGCTATCGCGTTTATTGTTGGCTCGCTCTTCTTTGAGGCTAGTTGGGCTGCTTGTATTACTTGTTTGTGTTGTTCAGAAAGTTTGTCGTATAGTTTTATGTTTGATTTTTTCTCTCGTCGGTTTTGGAGTTTTTGGTAGGCTATTGTTATAGCTAGCAATGTTAGTGTTGCTGCTGTGAGGGTTTGTCCGTTTTGGCTGATTGTTAGGGCTATTTGCGTCCATGTTTTTACGGGCTGCCAGTAGTTGGCCATGGCTTGGGCTATTGGAAGAAGCTGGTTTTCCATAGATGAAATTTCTTCTGGTGTTTTCGGGTATGCTATCAGGCTTATTTTTACGTGTTTTTGTTGAGGCGTGTTGTTTGTTGTGAATGTGGCTGTTTCATACCAGTAAAGCACTGCTTGTGTTTGGTTTGTTTTTGTGTATTGGAAGGCGAACCATCTTGCGATTATTGGTGGGTTCTGTAGTATTTGTACATCTTTCAGTTCTAGTTGTGTTACTTTTGGCTGGTATCCGTGGGTTTGGGGCCATGTTATTAGGCATGCTTCCCAACGGTGTAGGGATGAGAGGGTTGAAGCGATTTCTATGGCTACGTATATTGGGTCTTTTGTTTTGTCTGTTGGCATGTACGCGTAAACAAGTGAGGCGTCCTGTTTCGCCCTCTCCTCGAACGCTTTGTCTCGATAAACAAATTCGAGTTTGTAGCCTTGCATTTGTGGTAGGATTTGGGTGTTTCCTTGTTCTCCTGTTGGTGTTTGGATTATTATTTGGGCTGGTCCTTCTGTTAGGGCGAATACTGGTGCTTGGATGGATAGAAGGAGCGTTACGGCGAGGGCTATTGTGGCTATTTTGGCAATGTCTCGTTTTTTGAGGTTTAGTTTTGGATATTTTAGTAGTCTTCCGCAGTAGGGGCAGAAGCTTTCTTTTGGGTTTTCGGCGGGGTTGCATTTGGGGCATGGTTGGATGGGTGGTGGTTTTAGGAATATGTTTGTTTTGAAGGCTTTCTCGGTTATTGTTAAGAGTAGTAGTGTGCCTAGGAATATTAGGGTCCATCCGCCTAGCAGGTGGAATATTTGTAGGGCTAGTTGTTCTCCGTAGTGGTAGCCTATTAAGAGGATGGTTGTTATGCGTATTATGTTAAGCGCGTAGATTAACGGTAATCCTATTAGGAATATGGCTGCTTTTTTCCACGTTTTGTCTCTTGTTATGTAGGCTATGAATGTTGCGAAGATCAGGAAGCCCATTAGGCTGTATATGCCTGAACAAGCGATGTCCACGACGAATGGTATTGCTGAACCGTCTGGCCTTGTTATTGTGATTGTTGGGTTTCCATATTCGCCTGAAAGCGTTGACGGTACGCCTAACGCCTTAACTATTGTGTGGCTGGCTTCCGAGCTTATTACGGATAGAGTTGAGCCTGCGGCGTATAGGATTTCTGACGGTGGCGGAGTTAGGAAGTATAGTATGGCTATTGGGAAGGCTAGTTGTCGGAGGGTTTGGGGGTTGAATAGTATGAGGGTTAGTCCGGCCACAAATATTGGTAGGGAAGCCATGTGATATTCTAGTGGTGTGAAGGTGTAGGAGCCGTACCAGTATAGTGTTATGGCTGCAGCGCAGAGGATTACTCCAGCGATTGTAGGTATATGCCTTACACTTTTCGGCTGGTTTTGGCTTTCAAGGGATACTACAGTCCTCAGCATTTTCCTTTTTCTGTATATGGCGTATACGAATATTATGGGTATTACAAGCATGTAATTGGTTATTTCACTTTGTAGGGCGTCCGTAAACACTATTGAGAGATCTTGTTGAAAAAGCATCAGCGTCGCTACTAGGATGGTTAACGTTTTCAAGGCGAGAACTATGGAGCTAGAATGTTTTTCGAGAAAGTTTAACGGATTTTTCTCCATTTCACACTCTCCACAGATTTATGTGGCGTTTATTTTGGGACTATTTTTGCCTCATATTTTAAGAGAAGTTTTATGATGGGTTTTATGAGGGGGATTCTTTCTGTGGCTATGGTGATTTCTTCTATTTCCTGCTTTGTTATGGCTTTCATTAGCGGCAGGAGCGTTATATATGTTATGAGGTATACTGAGGCGGCTGTGGCGAAATTTGGTACGGTTGGAAATGGGGTTATTTGAAGTGTTATGTAGGCTGAAAGTGCTGAGAGGGCTGATGCAGCGTATATGAGTAGTAGAGTTTTGTATGGGTACTCCACTTTGAACATTGTTTTTGCCTTATAGGCTCCATAAAGTGTTGCTGCAAGGTTGCTGGCTAACAGTGCTATGATCAATCCTGGAACGGATAATTGCATGGTTAATGGTGGAGATAGAAGTATGAAAATTAGGAATGTGATTGAGCACATCTTTAGCGTGGTTTTTGTTTCGTTTGCACCGTTGAATAGGCTGTTTAGCACTTGGTAGCCTAATCCGGCTAATAGGAATATTGGGGCTTGGAGCATGAGGTAGGTTGGGGCTGAAACGTATTTTGGGCCGTAGATTATTAGGTTTAGCTGTTCTGAGAATATGATAATGGCTGTGGATGCTGGAACAACTATTAGAGTCACGTATTTTATGGTGATGGCGAAAAACCTCTTTAACTCGTTGTTGTCGCTTTCGAGTTTTGAGAAGGCTGGGAATAGGGCCGTGGCTATAGGCCCTATTAGAAGGCTTAGTAGGGTTATGAAGTTTGATGATGCCCTAAAGTTTCCGATGTCGGCGTCTGATACGTACATGGAGAGGATTACGCCTTGAAGTTGGGATACTGATTGTATGAGTAGGGCTGATAGGTATATGGGGAAGCTGTAGCCAACGATGGTTTTTATTATTTCTTTGAAGCCTATGCCGTTTTCTTTTGGGTCATTCAATGTTTTGTAAAATTTTAGGAGTATAATTAAGCCTGTGAATGCCGAGGCTAGGGCTCCAGCTACGACGCCTGTGATTGCTCCTGATAGGCTTAAGCCAAGGGCTACTAGGAGTATGGATAGTGTGGATTTTACTAGGGCTTGAACGTTGATGGTTAGGGCGCTGTACTCCGCGCGGTCTAAGCCTATAAAGGCTGATACGGCTGTGTCTGAAACTGCATAGAAAACTATTGAAAGGGAGGCGAGGCGCATGTAAAAAGCTATGCTTGGCCTGTTTACAGCGTAAGTGGCGAGAAAGTCTGAGAATAGGATTGCGAAGCATAAGAAGGCAAGGCTTATGAAAAGTTTGAAGAGGAGGCCATTACGGATGAAGGTTGCAATTTTGGCCTTTTCGCCCTTAACTTTTAGGCTGGCTGAAAACTTTATCAAGCCTTGGCTTACACCGAGATCCACCAACTGCATGAAAAGCATTGGGACAACAAGCGAGAGCGTGTAAGCCCCGTAGAGGTCTGGGCCTAATAGGCGGGCGAGTAGGAAAACGCCTATGGCTTGAATAACGGCTGAAAGAATGTTTCCAGCGACGAGGAAGAAGCTTCCGCGAGCTGAATCTCTTGTAATGGAGGTTAGGTTTGACAAGGGCTTAACCTGTCCTGGTTATTTTTTGTTGTATTCTTGTTGAACGTGTAGACCGAAAAGTATATTAAATATTCATATTTTGGATAAGTTTGGTTTCGTAAATAATAAGATTTAAGAGGTGATTAAGATGCATGTTGCAAACCTCGCGAAAATCGGGACAATCGCAATAGTAATAGCCAGCATGGCGATTGTTTACGCCTTAACATATCCAAGCGTACGTCTAAGAAGCGTTGGAAACATTAAGGCTTTGGGCGTTGGCGTTTACTGGGATAGCGGTTGCAGCCAGCCCGTAAGCTCCATAGACTGGGGTACAGTTGAACCAGGCGCAGTCAAAAACGTTACAGTTTACATTAGGAATGAGGGTAATGCCCCAATAACGCTTTCACTACAAACTTCTAACTGGAACCCGTCAAACGCGGCTGATTACATTTCGCTAAGCTGGAACTATAATGGCCAAACAATTAACGCAAATCAGGTTATAGCGGTTACTCTTTCACTTTCTATTTCAACTAACATTCAAGGAATAACATCGTTCAGCTTTGACATCGCAATTTCAGCAGTTGGGTGATGATTTGGAGAAATTTATCATAAATTATCGTAGATTGAAAGTTACTGTTGCCTCAAGTTTGATTCTGTTATTTTTCTTGATTGAGAATCCGAAACTTTCAATGAGTATGGTTTCAACTGATGTTGTGGTTACGTCTAGTGGTAGCATCGTGTATCCGATTGTTGTCAATGTTTGGGTTGATTTTTCGAGGGTGATTGCGATGAATAATCTTTCATTAGGGGTTCAAATAGCGCATGAATGGTCGTCTTTCGTGAGGTACCCAGAGCTTCAGAGGAAGTTTGTTGCTTGTAACTTTTCAATAGTGAGATTCTTTGTATATCATGTTCAACCCTGTATATTTTGGAATGAAACTACAAAAAGTGGAATATATGATTGGACAAATTTTGACAAGCTTATGCAGACCCTCCAATTTTTAGGAGTTAAGGATGTACTGATATGTGTCGGACACAACGCCGAGAAGGGTCTTCCCCCAGGCATGGATAGAAATTACAACAATACTGGATTTCCCAATCCTGATAGTTTTGCTGCTTACTGCAGGGATATTGCAAGCCATATAAAAAGCAGAGGATGGGCTGTAAAATATTGGGAGCCTTATAATGAGCCCAACCAAATATTTACCGATTGGACTCGGAGCCGAATGTATGAAGAAAAGTATGAAGCATTTGTGAAGCTTTTTAATAGTGCTGCTGAAGCCATACTAGAATTTTTCCCTGATGCATTATTTGGAGTTGACATCTCAAATGTTAAGGCTTTTCTTGACCGCTTTGTCTATGACGCTCATCATGTAGGCTTTCTAAGTTTTCATAAATATGATGCTTATGGAACTTGGCTTTACGCCCCTGATGGATATTATTCAGATGCAAAAGTTCTAGAAAAGGCCAGCATACTTGGGGACAGTTATCTTTATACGCCGAGGGAAATGCGTGAAAAATGGTTCAGCATAACGGGCCACGATTTACCCGTTCTTTGCACCGAAACTAACCTCAACTCGGCTTGGAGGAATGGAACTGATCCAAGGATTCAACAAGTTGTCGGCGCAGTTTGGTATGCAGAAGTTTTAAGAGCCTTTATTTTGAATGATGTTAGGTATTCTGTTTACTTTCACTTTGCAAGCGACGATTCTCCGCGCTGGGAGATAGATAAGCAAACAAGAGGATATGGATTTGGCATGATTAACAGCACTCCACCGCATACCGAATGGTGCCCATACCTATTAAACAAATTAGTAGGGAATAATCTACATGTTGGTGATAAAATATGTTGGGCTTCCAGTTCCAATTCAACAGTTCTATCAGTATTTACATGGTTTTCTCAAGAAACCGGGAATGTTTTGTTGATTGGAAAAGTAAGGGAAAGGATTAAAGTAAGGATAAATTGTGAGGGGATAAGTATATCTAATGAATTTATTTACGTTTCTAAGATCTGTGAGGACACGCGTAGCTCAGATTTAAGTATAGAAGGATTTGGCAACTCAACTATTAATGAAAATGGGTATTTTGTAATACTACTGCAGTTTAAAATATTTGCAGAGGACCAAAACGTAAAATAATAGCAACTTCTTGTCATAGTTCCGTTTAATTTTATGTTTCTTTTATAATTATAAAGTTGAATCTAAATAACAGCAAACAGAATCCTCTAAGCCTCATTATTATCTTTCTAGTTCAGCAGATTAAGTCTAACAAAATTGCTTTAATCAGAGACAGAGAAATTATATAAATAATTAAGGTCCAACACTTAATATTACAAGTTGAAGAGTTACAATTTCTCCCGATGTATAAAGCAGGTTATTACATTCAAGTATGTAATGGAACTCTTTTTCATCAACATAGTAGTTAAGGTAAGGTGCATAAATCATGCTTTTTCTTAAGACCACTAAATCACCCAAAAAAGGATAAGTTTTTAGCCAATTTAATAAAGTGATATTTAGTTCTGCTGGTAAGGTTTGTACGTCTATGTTACCGTATCCTCCAATATAATTAAATGCTATCTTATCACCCCAAATCTTTACAGCTTGTTTGATATGGTCCCTAGCAAAGAGTCCGGCTGACTTCCACTCATATAGAGGAAATCTTACATCCTCTTTATCTAAAGGCGATGCATATTCGTAGCGGTAGGATCTGGAGGCGTAGCCATAGTACAAGGCCGATATACATATGAAACATATTAACAGAGTAGATAAGATTTTTCGGCTAATGTATGAGCGAAAAGCGCGTGAGATCTTTAGAATAGCAAAGAGAGAAAATGGTGCAAAAGAGAAATAGAGGTAATCTAAAGCTCTTGTCAATAAATCTGTCATTGAAGTGTATTTTAAAAAAACTAAAGTTGCAGAAATGAAAATGAATGCTCCACTTGTAGCAAAAGGCAAGAGAGTTCTGAACTTTTTAATTTTTTTGCCTGTAAACGTTAATAGAAATCCAATTATACCCATTAATAGAAATATTAATACACCTACATCTCCTATCATATGAAAGGGCGTAACAATAATCCTTTCTCTAGCCGCCCATGGGAAAACGACTTCGTTTTTAGTAAAAATATCTAACCATACGTTTTTGAAAAGGTTTATAATTTTATTGAAAAAGGAGAAAGCGAGATACAACAACCAGGAAATGCTCATGACTAAAAATAATGTGGCAGCTCCAAAAGTTGTTTTTTCCGCAATCCAAAGTTTCTTCTTAAACAGAAAGGTAATGGCTGGAATAGCAATAGTAGTAATAATAAAGTAACAACTCATTACAATTGATGAAAAATGATGTGTTGAAACAATTATAAAGATAGATAGTATAGTTAAAAATCTCCATATTCTAGCTTTTTTAGTTAGGCTGAAAAGAACTAAGGTGAAAAATGTCAAAGCCAAACTATAGTGTACTGTATGGGCGCAGAAAAAAATAAAATGGGAGCAGCTACCTGCCAAAAAGCTTGCTATAACAGCTTTACTTTTAGACATAAATTTTTCATAAAATCCAAATAAGAAAATAATGGTGAGAAGACCTAAGAATGTCGCTAAATATTTTAGAATGTTTTCAAGACAGACACCCGACACCAAACTCACTTCAGCAATCAATAGCTCTAACATAGTATTATAAGCATAACCTTGTGCATAAGTTGTAGGTGCGCTAAAGTTAAATCTGCCAACTGAAACTATATGATCTATAATTTGTTTCTCGTATATCATATCTGGATAGTTGGATACAATTCCTTCCGGAAGTCTCAATGGTATTGTCATCATTAATGCCCAAATCCACAATAATACGCAAAGAAATTTTTCTTGAAATGAAGCTGAATCTTTAGTTAGCAACAAAGACAGAGTAAGGGTGGAAACAATGTATGCTGCGTGAAATATGAAAGGGATAATGTTGAAATAATTGAGAGAACGTGTATATCCTAAAATTATGGCGATCGATGTTAAAAACACAATAATCAAAGGTTTGTTTCGCATAGTTCGTTACCCCCTTTTCAAATGAAATTGATAACTGATGAAAGTTTAATCGAAGGAAAAATAAATTTATGCAACTTTAATTTAAATATCTTTGTAAACATATATATGCGAGATGCGCCTAATACCATTTGTTGATGAAATCTTTCCCACTAAAAACAAAGGAAAAGGGATACATGAAATTTTTGCTTCAACCTAAAATAGCGTCATGCTATTAACTAACTTTTCGGCTTACAGTTATATTTCAATTAAATTAAAGTTCGATTTCGATATTATTGGAAAATTCCTTTTAAGTTGAGCCCCTAATATATAATACCAAAATGGTTTATGAAGAAGAACTTTTTCAACGACGCTCCTATGAACTTTTTCACAAGATTCTCGCCCTTCAATGATTTGTATTTTTAAATATTTAGCGAAATACCGATAAAGTCTTCTTCGCTGACTTAGGTAATCGACGCTTGGAATATCCCTTTTCCTTAAATAGGCTGTACATTCATCTAAGTCGATTAATATGACCGTAGAGTTTGTTGGAACGAGTGAAAGGAGTATTTTTCCAAAAAATCCTTTATAAAGACGGTAATTTCCAGTTTCAATCATCAAATCTATGATAGCGTCTATTACATAGCGATCCATGAGTACGATATACCCTTTTCTTAACGGAATTTTCACCTTTAGAAAAGAATATATGATCATATCGATTGTAAAAAGCAAAGTCCAGAGTCTTGATATGGCTTTATTCCTATAAAAGTGATGCTCCACGTATTTTGTTCCACTTCGGCTGTTGATTTTCCAAACAGTATAACCTAATACGCGACAGACGACCAAAAACGGGTAGGAAGTGAATGCCACCCACCTTAGCCACACATGCTTAAATTTTAGACTTGCTCGACTCAGTTGATTTTTAAGTATACTTACTTGCGTTGTCTTTCCCGATCCATCTAAGCCACAATAGTAAATTAATGTGGGATACTTTCGATTTCTTTCTTTCATATATTTATAAGCTATGACTTTTAGCTCTTGCATTGAGAGAGGTCGTATGTTTTCATAAATCACAAGTTTAAGGCCAGTTATAAATGTAATTGTTGATATTAAAATAATAAATAAACTGCACGATAGTAAAACGATGAAAGTGACTAAGGCCATAATATTATTGAATAATAATACATACACGAAAAATAATAGAAACAGCGAGACAGAGATTAGACCCATACCGGTCAACTTGGAGCGAATACGTTCCGTAGACAAAGTAACCATCACGTCTTCCCTAAAACTATCTTTGAGGATAAGCTCAAGTAATGAGAGAGAAAATCGTGTATCACCTCATTTAAGGATGCTCTAGCCAGCAATATTTTACTATGATAGAAAGAAGAGTAGATACATGCAATTCTGCTAGGTATTAGTGCTGGAAAGCTAATGTTCTTAAGATATTTGTTCATAAGCCATGAATCAATTTTTCTACATAAGTGCGTTTTCTTAGACAATTCTGCTAAAAAACCTTCATCAACATGCGAGTATTTGCGAAATATTTTTGAGTATATATCTACAATCCTTATATATGTATATATAGCGTCGACGGTTCCATAATCTACAGCCAAATTATAAAGGTAATCCCAATCAAAATTATTACATTTCATCAAATTGAGTGCGTGAAGTATTTCTGCGAGTGTGAATCTTAAATGGTTATATGCATGAGTCCCTACCAGATACAGATCATCTTCAATTGATGGAACGCAGATTTCGATGCCATCAATCACGGTTTTCCTTCTTCTTGCAAAAATTATCTCCGAATCACAAACTTTTTTTCTTATCCACATAGGTTTTGGATAAAAATCAACGGTAACACTTGGTTCCCCAGTTTGTAAATTTTTTGCAGCCATTATCTTAAGCGGATGTGACAGCAGCCGAAAATGGAAGAGGTTAAACCCTAATTCACTTAAGATTTCTAGAGCCTTAATCTCCTCTAGAACATCTAAAGGTAAAACATCTAAATCCGTCATAATGGCCCAAGGTATATTCAATATTTTTATAAAAACATAAACAATATTATAATTGCGGAAAAGTTCAGAAGTAAAGCTTAATAGCTTCACCCATTGCTTTCTAAACTTTTCATCTTTTAATGCTTCATTAACACAAATTTGTCTCTCAGTTTTACCTATTTTAGTGTCGATTTTCAAAAGTACTTCTAATGAAATTCCGTTTTCTCTGAATTTTCGAATTATATTTTCAGATCTCAGCATACAAGTATTTTTCAGTTCTATTGCTTGCGCCATTTTGTCTGATGAAAAAATAAGTAAACGATCAAGCGGACCTATTTTCATGTTTCTTCCACCAGAACCCTAAGCATAGCAAAAGAGCATCGCAAATCCTGCTATGTGAAATGGTGTATCAGTATCTTGAAAGTCGTTGAAAATCTAATTTCAACTTCACATTATTTACTCTCTAGTTATGAATAAACTATAAATCAGAAGAGTCTGGAATAAAAAAGATAATGGAAAAACGATTTCGCTTCTCATAAGTTCACCAGTAGTTTATTCGAATATTTTTAGAGTGTAAAAATTCTATTCTTGTTGGATTGCTTATGCTTAAATTCGCCAAATGATCTTCGTTATAAATATTGGGAATAAATATTGCAATATTGTTCAGCGGATTTACTCCAATTAAAATTTTCTATTACTCTTTTGCGTGCTTTGATCCCGTATGCTGCTTTTGAATCTTCATTAATAAGCAATTCTATTAGTTTTTTCGAAAGATCTTTGGAATTTCCTGGTTCGAAAAGAATACCTGCATCCCCTACGATTTCAGGTACTGAAGCTGCGTTAGTGGCAACAACGGGCTTGCCACAACTCATAGCTTCAACCAATGCTAAACCAAAACCTTCTAGACGGGATGTTAAAACGAAAATGTCTGATGAGTTGTAGTAATATGGTAACTTTGTGTGATTAACATATTTGAAGGATAGCTGTACATTTTTAAAATAAGCTGAAAGTCTTTTTCTACAATATTGCAATATGTAATTATAGTACTTGTCATCTCCGGACTTTCTGCCTTTAATAATAAAAAGTACATCGGGAATCTCTCTAGCAACTTCCGGTATAGCATCAATTAATGTTTTTAGGTCTTTTTCAGGGCTTATTCGCTGTAACCAAAATACAATTTTTTTATCAAGAGGAAGACCAACGATTCTTCTTGCTTTTGTTATTGAAATAGGTTTAAACGTTTTATGGTCCACTCCTAGGTAAACCACTTTAGCATTAATTCCAATTTTTTCTTTTACTTCTCTAGCCATAAATTTGCTTGCAACAACAAGCTCATTACATCTTTGAGCTGCGCTTAAAAGTTGATACACGAGGTATGGATCACCTGTAGCTATCATAGAGTTATGATAAGTTAAGATTTTTGGCTTGTTTAAGTTCAATGCTACTTCGGAATAGGGATATGAAATTTCGTTTATGTGAAGTATGTCGAAGCGAGAAAGATACCTTGTATACCATTGTGATAACTTATTTGTAAACTTTTTAAATTCTGTACAAAAAGGGGGCTGCATAAGATTTACCTTCAAATTTTTATATCGGTTTGTAAGCGTTAAGCCATAAATGAACGTACGTAACGTTGAAGCACCCACCGTGATGCTAATATTAAACTTAGTAAGGCTTGTAGTGAGACCATAAATATAGCTTAATAATACGCCAACGTCTTGGAAAAAAACTCTCTTCGGTGAACCCATCAGGATAACCTCATTATTATATTCCCATGATATCTAGCCTCAATTACAGATATGGATGGTTCCATCGTTGAACCCCTCATCGGAGCTATAAACATATGGTTTTCTCGTAGAATTCTGCATTTTTCTTCGTTAGAAAGAATTCTTCTGTAAATGTTGATTTCAACGTTTCCTATATGGTATGACCATTCTTTTACCTTAGAAGCTGTGAAAATCGTCCATATATACATCCTTTCCCTGTCCATGTTTAATGTCTTTACTATTTTTTTAAATGGCAGACGTTTTGGTTTTAGTGAGCCTATGTAAACTGCTTTCACAACTTTAGGAAGTTGTCTTTCAAGCTTCATTCTTTTCCTTATATTATCTGTGTAGTCGCAGTAAGGACATTTGTATTCTGGGGGTTGAACTATAATGGGCCTAATGATTCCTCGTTTTTTAAGGGCTATGGCCAAGTTTGGTGACAGAACCAAATATGCATCGATCACTGGTTGCCAGAATAAAACTCCGAAATTTGTTCTAAGATTGTCTTTGAGAGATGAAGATTTATTCCAAAGAAAATATACGGGCATTACAAGCTTTGCTTTCTTCCTCATTTTCGCCTTTAGTGCATAAAATGGACTTACGTTGTGAAGGATGATTGCAGAATTCTTGCAAGCAAAGTCTTCTATACGGCCAATTTTTAGTGCTTTGTTCTTTATTTCTAGACGATCTCTCTGAAAAAATGCAAGGTCAACTATAAAACCAGACTTTTCAAGTTTCGACATTAAATCATGTATATAATAATCTTCTCCATAAAGATGTGGACCATTCGTTACGTCTCTATTGCATACCAATAATATATGCGTAGCACCTTGTTTTTTAAGGAAATTGGTGAAATTGTAAAAGTTTAGAAAGTTCATTCAAGATAAACCTTTTTATATCAGCTTTTCACAGATACCCAAAAATGCACTTATTGATCTCCCGTTGTCAAATCTCTTGAGAAAAACTTCTCTGTTGCTGACACCTAAGTCTTTAAGATTTTCCTGACTAAGATTACATATGTAGTCTAATTTTTCTGCTAATTCATGGTAATTGCCTGGTTCAAACAAAAAGACACCTTTACATCCCTCAACTTGCTCAGGGATTCCCCCGATCCTCGATGCTATGAGCACACGTCCATTCAATAAAGCTTCGCTGACAACATAGGGTAATGGTTCCGGATATATGGATGGAACTACCACTGTGCAAGTTCGTTCATACAGTTTTTTAAAGTGTCGTGCATCAAGTCTTTTGTAAAAGAAAATTTTTATACCATTCGATAATTGATACGAGCATTCGGATCTAGAGAATCTAGTTGCATGAATAACAAGTCGTTTGTTATTCATTTTTATTAAAGCCTGCTTCAGTATATGGAAGCCTTTTATAAGATTTGGACCTCCAAAATAACCAAAATCTGCTCCTTTGATTTCGAAATTTGAAGGATATTCAGGGATGGGATTGTATACTACGTAAATCTTCTCGCTTAAAGATGGTTCTCTTTTTACTATGATGTCTTTTTGCGCTTTGGAGACGCAAATAATCGCATTGCTAAATTTAACAAGCTTACTAAAAGATTGTCCAACGATTGAATTTAGCAAAATAGATATTAGGGTTTGAGCAAGATCTCTCCCTTGCTTTCTCTCATAAACGTAGATACATTCCGGGGGGCATAGTACACTTTGTTGATCGCAGACCTTTTCCTTGGAAGCATCATAAATGGTGGATAATGGACATATAGGAATGTAGTCGTGAAGATGTACAAGGACTGGTTTCCTGTAAGCTTTGGCTAATGGAATGGCTGAATACCAGAACCTAGGAATGTATACTATGTCCGCCCATTTCATCATCTTTTTAATAAAATTTGAGTGCAAAATATCGATCCGTTTAAGTATTGAATATTTAACACTATCCGTTTCCCCCTTAAACAAAGGTAGCCGATAAACAGTCAGATCCCCCCTTCTAGTTAGCTCAGGCTCCCCGCCAAATCTATTTGTAATTACAACAACGTTTACATTCTCTCTGCTGAGGAGATTTGCATATAAAAAAGTGGCAAGTTCCCCACCACTCCCATGCGGATAAAAAAGTTCGCTCAGGAAAAGCATATTCAATGGTCACCATCACCTACTATCCATAATCCTCAGTAAAAACAAGAAAATATCCTTACGTTCCTATTGCTTTTACTTTTGAGCATATAATTTTTCGTTATAAACGCTCACCACTTTATCCCAAACTGGAATTTCCGGCTTAGGCTGTTCTTTAACTCTAACTAAGAAACTGATTATTTCTCTTACTATTTCTTTGTCGCTTTTATGCAGCTGCGTTATCAGAGTTCTATTTCTTCCATAAAAGTTGAGGCCCCATGGCTCAACCACGACTGCAGGCACACCAATAGCATTTGCCTCATTAACTGTTAATCCGTAAGCTTCTCTTTCCGAAAGCAATCCAAAGCAGACAGCTTTCGACAAATTGGTAATATAGACGTCGTATGGTTGTGGAGGAAGCATCTCAAATTTTATTTTCAGCTTGCTTAAATGTCTTTTTAATTTCTGGGCATATGGTCCGTTTCCAATGATTTTTAAACTTACGTTTAATCCTTCATCATTTAATATTTTCGTTATGTTTGCAAGTCTGTGAATGTTTTTATACTTTTCAATTCTACCACTATACATCACATAATCTGATGGATTCCAGTTTATCTCTGAAAGCCACTCTTCAACTCCATGTCCTATAATTATGGACTTAACGTTAAAGTCTCGAAATACAAGCTCTGATTCGAAAGGAGAAACTGTATGAACTCGATTTAAATAACGTAAAGCTCCTTTAACACGACCCTTCCAATTTCGCCATAAAACCCTCCTAAACAAGGAGTGGCCAGTGCCATGATAATGAGGTGTTAAAACCTTTAAAATTTCACAACTTTTTAACGTCTCTATACAGTAAATTGTAAGAACACTGTGAACACTGTGGAAATGGACAACATCACATCCTTTTGCGGTTTTTAAAAGCCAACTTTCCAGCTTACCTCTCATCCTCGGAATATGGTATGCATCCCCAGGAGACCAAACAGGCCATCTCCACACGTGGACATTATTAATCCACTCTTCCTTAGGATAGTTAATACCCGACTCTCCACATAACACGGTTACATCGTATCCCTTTTTAGCAAGCCTTTCAGCCACCGACTTGACAACATATTCAACTCCCCCTACGTGCGGGTAATATCTCGGCGCGACAAATAGTATGTTCATTTTGAATCATGCACCTTAAATGTGCTGGACTAGAATTTTGTAGGATAATGTCCTGATAAGACCGCGTTGAGCGCTCTGTTAATGCCCTTCATCCATGCCCTGCCGTCTTTGCCAGCTAAAACCAGCAAAGGTGCTGCCAATGGCAAAAGTTTATAGAACATCCTTATCCACGGCGGGGGTTTCGTGTGTTTTAGTGCCTGATAAATTCCAAGGGTTGTCCTAGTTTTATAGGCTTCCTCCTCTTCAGCGTTAGATGTCCTCTCAGTTGTCACGTACGCTTTGGTGCAAAAGTGTGCGCGGTATCCGAGTTCCAAGGCCTTAAAAAGCATATATGAGTCTTCGGAAATGCATGGCGGTATAGGCAAAACACGCTTGAAAACATCACGCTTAAAAAGCATAAGCTCCCCGCTCGCGAATATGTGGTACCTCTTCCTTATAGGGTCGGCAATCCTGTAAAACTTTACCTGAGGACCTCTAGTCACGTTCACTTTACAATAGATGACGTCCGCTCTATCGTTTAAATGGCTAAGTGCATGCTCAAAATTATGTATACGCGTATCCACATCATTCAAGACAACCACGTCAGCGTCCTCAGGCACGAATCGACTGCCAAAATTTATGGCATCCCATTTACCCTTAGCCTCCCTATAAACAACATTAGGGTGTTTAAGCTTCTCGCCACAAACAACAACGAAAGGAACCCTCATGGCCTCGAGCTCAGCAATCTTTTCCATAACGCCCCGTCTATCCCTTGCCGGAACTATAAAGAATGGATTAAAAGTAGAACCTTTAGTTCTCATACAAACAACAAAAGCCTTAATTTTAAACGATGAAAAATTGTCTAAAGCTTTTTAATGTTCCTGGCGACTTTGGCAAAGTTTTCAACAAGCCATGAGCTTGACTGTGCTTTTCCTCCACCCACGCCATAAACAATTTTGATCCCAAGCTTCTCACATAGTTCAACTTCGCTTTTAGGCATATTTTCCGGAGTTCTGTCCCCTCCCTTGGCGAAAATGTTTGGCTTAACAGTGTGTAAGATGTCGCAAACTGTAAGGTCACACGCTTCTCCGCAAACTACTACTTCATCCACGTACTTTATCGCTTCTATGACAGCCCGTCTATCTTCGAGGGGCATAAAGCAATAACCTTTCTTTTTGACGCAGCATTCATCCCTATGGATGCTGACAACAAGCCAGTCTCCAAGCTTTTTCGCCTCCCTAAGATATGCTATGTGGCCTCTATGGGGTGGGTCGAAGAATCCCGAGGCCAAAACAATGATACGTCCCATTCTTTCTCACTAGAAACTAATCAATACATCTCTAACGATAGCTTAATAAAGTTATGATATGGCCTCGGCCAGTATCCTCCTTAAGATTGTGAAGCCGTGTCTCAGTTTTAGCTTCTTTTCTCCCAGTCTCTTGCGATAGTGTATTGGTATTTCTTTGATCTTGTAGCCCTTTCTTTCGACTAGATAGTTGAGTTCAGCCTCGATGTCGAAGCTCTTTGATTTTGGCTGCCAGTCCCTGATTATCTCCCAACGTACAACCCTTAACCCTGTTAGGGGATCCGTTAGCTTCACTCCGTTGACAAGGCGATGCGTCATTGCTAGTAGGCGGTTTCCAATGTAATATGCGCTTCTAACGTTCGCTAGGCTGAATGGCTTTTCGAACCTGTTGCCGCACACCATTCCAACGCCGGGATTTTCCTTCAAAATCTTAATCATTTGGGGGATGTAGTGGGCTGGGTAGGTGTAGTCGGCGTCTATCAAAACAACATACTCGGGGTCAACGCATTCCCTCAAGACTTTAATGGCCTTGGCTATTGCATCCCCCTTCCCAAAGCCTTCCTGAAAAACCACGTCTAAGCCTAGGCTTCTGGCAATTTGAACGGTTCCATCGGTGCTTTTTGCGTCAATCACAAGAATGTATGGGTCGCCTAGGAAGCGTTTAACTTCCAGAACAGTTGGAGCTAGGCCTTCCGCTTCATTAAATGTGGGAATCAGCACTACAACTTCAGAGTTAAGTTTTCCAGCCAACTAGCAACCCTGAACTCTAAGCCTTTCGGCCTTCTCCCAACCTAAGCTAAACGGAAGCTCCGGAAATAAAAATCCCTATGGAAAAGCCAGCCATTTTTCTAGAAAAACATAACAACGCTAACGTGGATAGGCAAACCTAACATGTCACATTTAACCACAAGCTGACAAAACGATTGTGAAACTCCAAACTTCGGCGTTCAATATTGTAAATCCAAAGTTCAATGAAAAGCTGGTAATAATATCCAGTGCTGTTTGCATCCCATGAAGCAGGCTTGCTAACAGCAAACGTTACATTGTTTACGTTTAAAGCATCCACGAAACATTGTCCCCCAACTATTGAAGCTTTTAGAATGGAAAATGTGAGCGGGGCCTCCCAAACGCCTCCATCATGGATTACAAACCGACACTCATATAACGGTGGTAGGGGGCTGGGCGTTCCAGCCGTAGCGTTTGGAAGCGGCTCTGTCTGGTTCCTAAACTTGACGTAGATGGCGTAATAGGCCGTGAAGCCCATGTGGTTTCCAACACCAACGTAGACCAGGTAGCTTTCGCCAACTTTAACCTTTGAGGGGTAGCCCTCAGCCATGTGGCTTGGACCAAGAATCCAAAGTTCACTAAACCTTTCTCCGCCTGGCAAGTGTAGAAGGAAGCCCAAAGTTGGAGAAGCAAAGAGCAGAACGCCAATCAACCCAACCGATGCGAAGATTAGCCTGTAATCTTCAATATTCAGCATCGGAAGCAACCTCAGGCTTCATCTTCAACAGCTTTTTGGTATAAGCGCTTTTAAACATGCTCCAAAAATAGAATAAGCCAGCAAGAAAAGCGAAACTGCCTAAACAGGAAAAAGCCAAGCTTTGCCAGAAAGCCTTCTGAGATTCAGCCATCGCTAAACCTTTAAGTTTTAAGGCGTCCTCCGCAATTCCGTCCAGCATTGCAAGACAATTTTCGGCTTCACCGAAGGCTCCGCTGAAATTCCCAACCCTAAAGGCGTTTTTGGCTTCGGCTAAAAACTCGCCAGCCATGTTCATCTTTCCAACCAGAATAGAGATGTTGGCTCCAGCCCTTTCTGCCTCCACAACAGCCACATAGGCCCTGTTGAAGGCTTCCTCAGCTTCTTTAATCTTCGCTTCAGCCTCCTCTTCGCCCACACCATGGCAAATCGAAACCGTTAGAGGCATTGTTAAGGCTAAAATTGCTAGAAACACTATTTTAGACCTTAGATTCGCCTGTTTTTTCAGGCCTTATCCCTCTTTCTTCTCTCGTTGCCTGGGTTTTCAAGCATCCTTTCCAAAAATTCCCTCTCAAGCCTTAAACTTTCAAACTGCTTAAGAATTTTCGACTGTTTAACTGAAAAATCCCTATACTTTTCTAGGAAAAACTTCCCCTTTTCAGTAATTTGGTAGCCGTCATCATTAACCGCTAAAAAGCCCAAGCCTACAGCCTCCCTCAAATACTTCTTTAACAGTCCATGGCTGAGGTTCGCCACATACATTATCCTCGTCTTCTTCACACTGTTTTTCTCAGCCACACTTAAAATGTCGCCTATAATCTCAAATCTGCGTCTATACTTACCCACAAAACCACCATTAAATTAAAGGCTAACGTGAGGTTAGAGGTTTAGAAAATGTGGAGCCAGCCCCTTCCACCCTTCTTGGGCTGAAGCTCAGCCTTCTTCGCCTGTTTAATTAAGGTTTTAGCGCGTTTCTCAGCTTGGCCCCTCAAAAATGTTCTTATGAATTTCCCCCAACCACCAACAGACGGGTCTGGAGCATAAACATAGCCCTTTAAACTCCAATAATCAACAACCTCCCTAAAACTTGGAGGTTTAAAATCCCTGCTGGCGAATATAACCCTACCCCTCTCAACAAGTATGAGGGGGTAATCCCTAACAGCCACACCCTCAGCCCTAAACCTATCATCAAAGCGCTCAATCCAGAGGAGAGCCCACTCCCTCCTCAACTGCTTAAGAAACTCATCCCTTTTAACACGTTCTTCAAGGCTAACTTGCTTCACTATCCATGCCCCTCCCACAGGAGCGGGCTCGAAAAGTTTAAAGACATTTTTGGCAAGCTGGTTTTTCCTCTCTCCCCCTCGGTGTATCTTAGTTTTAACACGCTTCCTAATAAATCTATATGAATGAAAAATCTAGTCTAATTGTCTAGAAAAATCTAAAACTCTTCTAGAAAAAACATTTAAAAATCTCTGAAAAATAAGACCTTATCTAGACGTTTAATTCTGAAACCTTAAAACAGGCCATCAGCTAAAATAGAAACATGCCAACCACCGACATTCTATACTACATTGAAGAGAAGAGAAAATGCAACATCAAGGAGCTTTCAAACAACCTCCAAATTCCAGCCGAAAAGCTGGAAAAGGCGCTCACAGACCTAGCTAAACATGATCTTATCGAATACGATAGGCAAACAGGCGAAGTCAAACTCTCAAGCTGGCTTGCCAAAATCGAAGAACTCCTAGAGGAGTCTAAGCCCTCAGTTGCCACAATAATAATTCCGAAAAGTCAGAAGATAAAGATTGAAGAAATAAGCATTGAAAACTATACCGACACGGATCTAGAAATAAACATGAGACTCACAGGTAAACGTAAAGAAATAGCCATCTGCAAAATAGCCTAACCTATAGCAGACTCAACCTCCATAAGCTTCATCAAAACAAGCCTACCCTTCTCCGTTGTGAAATAGGTAACAGAACCATCGCTATCTTTGACACCACTAACAAGACCCTTCTCCAAAGCAGAAGACAAATACCGTCTAAGAGTAGAGTAGCTCAGGTTCGCCCTATACATCAAATGAGTAACCCTCACCCCATTAAGACATAAGCTTAAAATATCCTTCAGAATCTGAAACTGGCTCCTCCTACCTCCCACGTCAACCACACCAACACTAAAATTAAACATGCTCCAACACAAAAAGCTTAAGGCCACAAAACATCACAGATCAGACAGTTGCAACCATCACAACATTTTATTCGTTTGCACTTTCAAAATCTGTTTTGATTTTATAGAGCTGTTTCGACTATGGCTTTTATCGTCAGAAACTTTAGTTTCCTGATAACTTAATAAAAAGGCTTTGACATGAATTGTTAAGTATTGTGGTCTATCATGATGAAAAGGCGTTTGAAAATTTATGTGGAGAGTTCTGTGATTAGTGCTTATCATTTTGCGCCGAAAATCAATTGCAGCTGCTACGAGGCGCTTCTTTGAGAAGGCTGTAGAAGAGTATGAATTGTTTACTTCTGACGTGACTATTGCTGAGCTTGAGAAGGCAAAGAATGATGTTAGGGAGAAGTCTTTAAAAGTCATTGAAGCCTTTAAGGCTAAGATCGTGCCAATAACAAATGAGGCCATGGATTTAGCGAGTGAATATGTTAAGAGAGGTGTGATTCCAGCGAGGTATCATCCAGATGCTGAGCACATGGCTGTTGCAAGCGTTTTCGGTTTCGATGTTTTGACAAGCTGGAACTTGTCCACATAGTAAGGTTAAAAACCAAGAGACTAGTTAGAATAATAAATGAGGAGTTTAGCTATCCAGTGCCAGAAATAGTAAGGCCGGATGAAATTTGAGAGAACCTAAATTTATGCGGGAAATCCACAGGATAAGAGCTGAGTTATCCAGGAAACCGCTAACCGAATATAATCAATACCTTAAAGAGGTCAAGGAGAAATACTCTGAAAAATTAAAACACTTCTACGTGGATTTACCAATCGTGAAAACAGAGCGCAAGCTGAAAACAACAACCACACATTAGTTTAACGCTTTGATCACAAGTATTTTTGGTAAATAGAATGGTCTGGATGGTCGCTTTTTAAAGCAGACGTAAGCGAAATCCCTACGATACGCTAAAAGCATAAGCATAAACCAGTTTGGGAACCTATCCAGAGCCCATACCGGACAACCGCTTTTACCGCTACAAAATTTCAACAAACACCTGGGAAATGAACAGTTTCACCCTGGGAAACAACAGCCTCGCCATAAACGCCAGTAACAGTGTCCCTAACCCAAACCCAGGAACCCTCCCCATCAACAGCCTGAACGTTAAAAGAAAACGCTAAAAAACCAACCAAAAACAGAGCCAACATAACTCCAGAAACAGTCCTCATCTCTCGCTTCTCCTTCACAGGCAAACAGTGTTCACCTAAATTTAACTTAAAATTTACGGAAAATCCTCTATGCAGTTGCGTGCACATAGGCCTTTACTCTTAATCCAATAACCTCCAATATCTGAGCGGTAAAGTGTAAACGATGGGAATGAACGTTAATAGCATTTGAACCTAAGTGATGGCTAAGAGCGCGTGCAACCGTTAAGCATGTGTTCGGAAATTTTATTTTGGTTTTTAAGGCTATAAAACGTTGAAGAATGTTGTTTTAAACAGGTTTTTAAGGCAATAAAACAAACCTCAAGCTTCAACTAGGTTTCGACGGACTGGTGCAAAGAATGACCCGGCGGGGGAGGGGGTAGCCAAAAATAAGCCTGAAAAGCAGTTAAAGACAACAGCGGATTATATTACACCTACCACGTTATCCCAGAAATCCAATCAGTAACAGCCCTAATACTTATCATCATTCCAACCACGCTCATAATAATTAAGGAAAAAACGGCAAAACATATCTGAAATGCCCACTACAAATTCAATGGAAAAGATGTTAAGCGATGCTCACGCACTCTTTTACCTTCTACAATTAGTAAAACTCGACAACAAGACTCAAAAATAAAACTTCAAGCCTTAGATTTCAAATACTCTTCTCTTAATCATCGTTTAATAAGATTGAAATAGCCTATTTTATTTTGCAAAATAAAAAATAGCGGAGAATTTTTGGCCTATTTCAGTTTATTCTTTTCCTGCTTTGTCTATTAAGAAGTACCTTTTGCCTGTTTGTGTATCCCATGCTATGGCTACGCAGAAGTCCAGCTTTGTGTCTACCACTGTGGTAATTAATCGCAGCTCATCATCGTAATGGTGTATTATTATTGCCCTTCCGCATTGGCGCATATAAGTGGCTTTTCTTATGCCATAATCTTTGTCTGGTGTTATGAACTGGAAGAATATGTGGGCAAGATTGATTTTAAGGATCGTTCCTCTTCCATCCGTGTCCTCAAAAACGTAGTTCCATGAGAATAATGTGACTTGAATTGATTTAGTGGGTTCTGTGTTGCCAAGATTGTCCGTGCTATTAAACTCTATTATGTAAACTCCATCAGCTAATCCTGTCATACAGAACGATGCTATGTAGCGTTGCCAACCACTATCATAGGCGCCGTTATATATTCTGTAGGCTATTGAATAGACGCCTGAACCTTCCTTGTCGTTTGCTTCTAATGTAAGCGGAGTATTTTGGGTTACGTAGGTTGCGTTGGAATTATATTTTGGTTCGCCTATTGTTAGAGTTGTTGTTGGCGGAGTGGTATCGAGTGTGACTGTTGTCGTTTTTGTTGACTCAACGTTATCCGCATTATCGATGCTGTAGTAGCCAATTGTATATTGACCATCTGCTAACCCAATAAGGTAGAAGGGCGTGGAATATTCAAGCCAATTTGTATTATATGAACTGTTATAAATTTTATAGAAAGTTTTTTTCACACCTGAACCGCCTATGTTATCTTCTGCTCTTAATGTGAATTTTGTGGTTGAAGTTACGTATATTTTCCCATTTGGATTAACATATTGAGGGCCTTCCATCGTTAGAGATGTAGTTGGTGGTGTTGTGTCATGTGGAGCTGGAGGAGCATATACGGAGATCCATACGATGTAAGGCTCGTCAGGCGAGTTTATTACTTTTCCATATACTTTAACCGTCCAGGTTCCAGGTTGTGGATTGTGGAGTATGACCCATTCGGGTTTGACAGTTGCTCCCGAATATGTGTTGTCAGAGCCTGTTCCTAATTCAACTTCGGTCCCGTCGGGTCGAACAATGATTAAATCAAGGTCAGATCCAGGCCAATTCAACGTGACTCGGACAAAAGTGGTGTGTGGGGGAACATCAAATGTTCCAGCTACAACAGTCTGTCCTTCGCCGACAATTCCTGAGAATTCTGCGGTGGGAGTCCACCCTGTTGCTTGAAGCGAAAATCTTATGAAAATGTTTTGTAGATCGTAGAGTGAAGGGGCAAACAAGTATTTCCCACCAGTTTCACTTGCCATCCACTTAAGCAGTTGTTCGTTTACATCGGTTGGATATTGGCCAAGCCCAACAGTATAGATTGGTACGCCGAGATTCTTGCATTCAGCCACGTATGGGTCAGGTGATGGATCCGTATTGTGCCAGCCATCTGACATAAATATTATGGCCCAGATGTGATCTTTTGAACCTCTACTTTTTAACTCGTTAATAGCCGAAGATAAGCCAGCTCCAAAGGAGGTTGTTCCACCTGTGGTTATCTTTTGGATTTCGTTTTTTGCTTTTTCAAAGTCGCTTGTTAACTGAATATTAATTGACGCAAGATTGTCAAATGAAACAACAGCAACTCTATCATAAGACATAAGAACATTGATAACGGCGATTGCAGCCTCTTTGGCTCCATCTAACCTTGTTTTTGTACCCATGTACGACGCCATACTTCCAGATCTGTCAAGAACAAGAACTAAATCAACCGGTTTGATCCCTGTGTACACGAACCTGACTGCATCCACATTACAATTCACAGGAACATTTTTTACTTTTACAAAGGAGCCCTTTTTAAGGTAAAAAGTTCCTAAGCTTACGTCAGCCCACCCTTGTCCTTTCTGATTTACAATTTTATAACCAATTTCCTTATCGTCGGGTGCACAAATTGTATAATTAACATCACTTTGTGACAAGTCTTTGCGAAATATTACATGTATTTCATAGACACCATCCACGGCGAGATTCGGAACCCATTTCGCCGAATGCCCGCCTGCCTTGGGATAATACCAATTACCTGCAAGGTCTTCATAATAGTGATACCACTCCCACCATACAAAATTTCCTGCTTCATCTTTTGCCGCTTTATCATCAAGTTCCACCTTATGGTTATCAACTATAACGGTATATTTTCTCATACTCTCGTCCAAAACAGGGTCAAATGTGAGGAAGTTTCCCGTAAACCAACCAGTATCTGTAGCAATATTATATCCCGAAACCGGTTCTTCCAGTATATGCCATGCGCGTGCACCAAACAACTGCGAATAACTGAGTGTACGCACTTGTCCTTTCCATGGGTCATTAAGGAGAAATAGATCGTCTTCCATTTGGGGGGTCGAACGATCATCGTAGCCCCTTAATACCATAATATGACCTGAGTATTCTGTTATTTCATTAGATTGTATTTTGCCGTCTCCATTTTTGTCTGACCATTTTGCTCTTCCCTCCCAAAGTATGCCGATTAAGAGAGGTCGACGCTTGATTTCAGCTATAATTTCAGTAGGGTCGTTGACAGCAACACTTCGCCACTGTGCCTTACCGCCCCATATTCGGTTTAAATAATGTTCAGCAGCTTTCCATACCATTCCTGCAAAGTCAGGTTGATAATTTATTGCAGTCGTATTCTTTGTATAATTTTGAGTCCCTGAATGATAAATTTGGTCTCCTTCAATCATGCTGTTAGGAAAATAGTAACGAAGAAGCATAGCCATTGAAGTCGGACCGCAAGCAGCCCACCCGATAGGAAGTCCATTTGTGGCTTTTTCAGTGTAGCTGGTTTGATCTAAAATGGGAACATCATAGTTATAAGGCCAAGAAGTTGTGGATTCTTCGATAGTCAATGCAATTGTAATATACACAGCAACAGAAGAAATTGACGATAGAACAAAAAGAGTAACAAGCATGATTGACGCTATTTTCTTCATTTTCCTTCTCCCTTCGTAATAAAATGTCTACAAAAACTATACTTAAATTTAATGAAAAAATCTTCTATAACGAATTAAAACGCTCTTTGCAATCCTATGAGTATAGAACCTCATGTGATCCTATTTTGATCATAAGCAATGTTACATTAGCCGCCGTTGAGAGAAAACTTCTTTCGTAACACTGTTTGCCTTAGCGGATTTAGTTTAAGACGAGTTGTTTTCCCTACATATTAATAGGTCTCGAATTTTTCCAAGGTTGTAGCCAAAAATGCCCATTAATGTTTCCCCAGCCTCCTAAACGAAGACACCACCTCATCCTCGCTTGGAATAGTCAAATCCACACCTTCAACCTCCCTCGGAATAGCCCTACGTAAAGCATTATGCGCGCGTAGGCAGAAAGCCTAGGCTTTTCGATACGCCGGAGTGTAGGGGCTGCGAGTTTAAGAACAGTCGGTACTGTTGGAACCAGTGTCCCTACAATGTTTGGAGGAAGCGTTGACGCAAACTTGTTAAGCATCCCCGCCTTTACATCGGGTAGCTGCGAGGTGTCCTTCATGGGGTGGGAGTACACTTTGAAAGTTGACCGAAAATTCGTTGCGGTTCTCTTCATCGTCGCTTTAGCTCTGGGCGGAGGCTTTTCGCTTGCATATTGGAGTTTAATTGCCAAACTGAACGCCTTGAGGGATGAATACGCAAACGTTTCAGCCCAACTTGAAAGCCTCCAAGCCCTGATCGGGCAGCTTCATTACGGGCAAAAGCTCAACTTGACAGCCGTCCAAATATACAACATGACGAGGAACTCCGTGGCTTTGGTTGTGGCCGGATCCAAGTCTGGTTCAGGTTTCGTTTACAAGGTCGGCGCAGAAGGCAAAGGATACATAGTCACAAACAATCATGTTGTAGAGGGCTCTGAAAACAACGTTAAAGTGACGTTTTTCATAGATGGTAAACCCGTTCAGCTTGACGCTGCGGTTAAGGGCGAAGATGTTTACAGCGACATAGCCGTCCTAGAGGTTCAAAGCCTTCCATGGGAGGCGAAACCTCTGCTTGTGGGCGATTCCACAAAGCTTCAGGTGGGTGAACCCGTCTACGCCATAGGAAACCCCTTCGGCCTGGAGGGGTCCATGACCGCTGGAATAGTTAGCCAGCTTGGCAGGGTTTTAAGGCTAAGCGAATTAGGTGTGCCTGAACCTTGGGGTTTATACTCCATAGTTGACATAATCCAGTTTGACGCAGCCGTAAACCCTGGCAACTCCGGCGGACCGCTGCTTAACAGCCTGGGCCAAGTTGTGGGCGTAACCTTCGCCATAGAAACAACGGGGGAGGTGAAGGCTTTCATAGGCATAGGCTACGCCATCCCGTCTATAATAATGGGGAGGGTCGCCGAAGCCATCATCGAGAACGGCACATACGCCCATCCATACATGGGTGTTGTATGCGACCCAAAATATGTGGGCGGAGTACTTATAAGCAATGTTACAAAAAACAGCCCCGCCGAAAAGGCTGGTTTAAAAGTTGGCGACATAATCGTTAAGGTTGACAACCGCACGGTCTACCGATTCGAAGACATGGTGATATACCTTGAACGGTACAAGAGCCCCGGAGACACCATAACCTTGGAGGTTAAAAGGGGTTCTGAAACCTTAACCATAACATTAACCCTTGAAAAACGCCCAGCTTGAAAGGAGTGACTGTTTAAAACTTTTGGGTTAAGGCTGCCAAGGTTAAGGCCGCCGCCACTGCAATTGCAACCGTGAAGAGCAGGCTTGGCGAAATGCCATAGAGGATTCCCCCAACGTAGGGAGCAAGTATTGAGGCGAACATGCTTATAGTTTGAGGTATGGAAACCCATTTGGCCCTCATATGCTCCGGAGCCATAGGACCCACCACAGCGCCCATTATGGACCACGTTGTGTAAGACGCACCTATCAAGAAGAGGGCAAACGCTAGGAGACAAAGGTTCCCCGTTAAAAGCATAACTATTAGGGATACGCTGGAAAGCGCCATCATAATGGCTAGGGCAAGCCTCTTGCCATATTTGTCTCCAAACCTGCCAAGGGCTATTCCAAGAACAGCTGAGCCGGCGAAGGATACGGAGCCCAAGAAGCCTATCTCAAAATCTCCGTAGCCGTGCACGTCGGCGAGGAACTTCGGCACGAAGGGGCGGAACAT